>Ga0315282_10016639_pt1 | contig 10728 bp, 4 predicted proteins | sample YL17G07_20_MG_FD_203693 | JGI IMG/M metagenome (GOLD analysis project Ga0315282, IMG submission 203693) | Sediment microbial communities from Yellowstone Lake, YNP, Wyoming, USA - YL17G07_20 | ecosystem: Environmental > Aquatic > Freshwater > Lake > Sediment | place: USA: Wyoming | collected... | reverse complement strand
GTATATGGGTAGCGCTGCCTCCAAAATCCTCTAGATTGAATCGATCTATATTTTTCTTATTGTCGAATCTTAAATCATAACCCTCATAATGAGCCCCCATACTAGCAGCCGCTAACGCTCGAATAGGATTGTTACGTGTACCAACCTCTATTATGTGTGTCCCCTGTGTGACTCCTATATTCTCTAGAAATTGGATGGCCTCAAGAAAAATCTCTCCTAAGAAAGGATCATTTCGTAATGACTCTAACGATTCTTTGTTCGATGCACTAGAAAGGCTCTTTGCCTGCACCGCCGAGCTGGCGGATTCTTTTTCCCGCCCTGCCGGCGAGCTTGCTGAAGCAGCGATACCGTCCTGCTTAGGAAATTTGCTATCATCGGAAACCATTTCCGTTTCAGGTTTTTGGAAAACATAGCTATGTGTTATATCTGACTGATAAACATCAGAGGGATGCGGGAATCTGGAATCTCTGGTTATATCTCTAAAGCCAGCTTTAATAAAAGACCGTTGGATTTGATCAGCATATCCTGGTTTGGCTATAATCGCCAGATAGACTTTTCCTCCCGGCTTAAGCAATCTTTGTAGAGAGCTAATCCCTGCTGAATCGGTGAAGGCAAGTTCATGGGCAGGAATGGCGTCTATACCAATGTAATAAATTTCAGACACTATATTCTCTCTTTTTTGCCCAGCAAACGCATCTGAGTCAAAAGAATACATGATTTTCAAATTCACAATTGGCTTTTCTAAATGTTCTAATCTTCTAATAAGAAGCCTGGCCATGGCAGAGTCTATCTCTACCCCTATAAAATTAACCTCGGGATTTGCCTGCGTCATCTTTAACAATTCTTCGCCCGTCCCAAAACCAACCTCAATTTTAAGCGGCTTGGAATTATCGGTAAAAGCCGTACCCCAGTCAGCATCAGCTGATACTGAATACAAAATTGGAGACAGCTTCATTTTTTCTTCCTCAGCCGGCGAGGAGGCGGGTTCTTGTGCACCAAGTGCAACTACTTTTCTTATCCCGCCTTCAGGCAAAATCTCAACCACACCCTTATCATTTATGGTAACTGTCTTTTGAGCATCTTCCGTATCCGGTGCTAGAATATTACGCGGGTCTATACTTTTTCTATTCTCTAGGTATCCTTTTATAAGCTCTACCGTGATTAGGATTGAATATGGAAAGACACCCCCAATTTGTTCCATCTCTTTTTTTGAAGAAACGATTATTATCCGCCAATCAGGACCAGAAATATCCCGTAACATTTCTTCCAGGTGCTTTTCTAAATCCCCATCTATAGTGGCCAAGCCTTTGAAATGTCCGCTGGGAAGAAAATGCACCATAGCCCGCTCACCCGTTTCAACATTAAAAGCTGCTACAGCCAGGCATACGTTAAGGCCGGCTTCTAGTTTTGTAGTCTTATCTGCGGCTTTCCTATGTTGTCCCTGGAATACATTTATTGGCGAGCTGGCGGATTCTTTTTCCCGTCCTGCCGGCGAGCTGGCACTTCGATTCGCCCCGAGCGCAAGTCGAGGGGCTTGCTCAGTGCTGGCGGCGCCGGGCTCGGTCACCGGCGAACCGGCGGATGCAATTGGCGAAGATGACAAACTAGCATAGGCTTCACCTAACCACTTGGCTATCTCGATAGCTACTGTTTTAGATATCGGATGCGGTGGTGGTCTGACAAGACCATTCTCATAACGATCGGGGTGAAATTCACGCATCAATCTGTGATACTCTTTCTTGATTTCTTCCTGGCCTGCATTTCTATTTAATCCTAATCGCTGCCAATAGTCAGAGACCGAGTATTTTTTGAAATAGTCCAGAATCCTTTTAGTTTCCTCTTCAATTTGCGCCAATTCAGTCTTTAACTGTGCCAGAGATTCATCAGAGACAAGCCCATTCATTAAAATATCCTGCACCTCATCCAAACGCTGATCCACTATCTGGCCATTTAACAACACCAAATCTCTTCTGCCGTTGCTACTCTTCAACTGTGTTCTGCTAATTATTTCTCTTATGCCCCGCAACTGTGTTAACAATGCCCTCTTTGAAGCATAATCCCGGGCTTGTGCCGAATCAGGTTCATACTGCGGCGCTTGTCTTACCTCAACCCATTCCACAAGAGTCCCATTTGGAGCGTTACTAGTAATAAATATAGTGTTTCCTTTGCGGTAAATTTCCACGTGCAGTCTAGAAATGTAGCTACTCTCTAAGCCTGTAAATCTACCGGGATGCGACCTGCCCAAAGTTACTTTTTTGTCTCTATATTTCTCTAAATTCGAATCCCACAGCCCTGCCATTTCGCCCCTCGGGCCGCCGTCCTTAAAAACATAGTACTCCGCATGCCGATTAAGGGTTCCGTCATTCACTGGCCATTCCTCGGGTATATCCTCTAATTTATAAATCCATAAGGTCAATTCGCCAGGGCAATTCGGGCTCAATGTCAACTTAATAGGACCTTCGTATCGATCTATTGTTTGACTTTGCCCTTTGAATAGTACGCGGGATCTTGTTTCCTTGATTTCTGGCATAGTTTTTGCTAAACCGACTATGTCGTTGTATTTTCTTCTGAGGCTAAACATAGCCGAGCTGAATTCCGCTGCTTTTTCTGGGCCAGAATTATGCGATATAAAATCTATCAACTGTTCTCTTGTAGATCTGAACTTTGTCGGCCCATTATTATCTTTAGCCGGCTCATAATAAGATAAATACGATTGTGCCATTTGGGCATCTAAGAGGTATCCTTGTTCTTCAAAAGGCCGAGGATCAATCATGATATCTGCCGCCTTTTTGAAATCTCCGCTCATGGCGAATATCATCGCCTTCATTAGCCTTTTTTCTGAATCAGTAAAATCCGTAACCGGCGAGCTGGCGCCGGGCTTTGCCACCGGCGAAGCGGCGGCACCGGGCTGCTCAAGAGGAGAGGATGAGCGGTCAGGAGATGGCAAAGAGCGTATCCAGCGCTGTTTATAGTTTTCGGGCAGAGTTAATCTCTGCCCACGCATACTATCAACAATCCTTCCGCCAATGCCTCTTTCGTTTGCTCTATTTAGAATATCGTCTATTGTGGACTCTACAGTATCTACCAATGCCTTAATCTGTGTTTCGAACTCACCTGTATTTACGCCGAGCTCTCTTAACCGCGGCACCAGAGGAGTAATTGATGAATATGCGTCATCGAGCAAAAACCGGATTGAGCTATCTATTCCCCAAAAATACTGTGAGACAGCGTTCAATAGACCTTTATTTAATTCCGCATCTAATCTTCTCTTGGCTTCATCTATGTCCTTTCTTGTTCCCTCAATTCTGTCTTGGAGTTCTTTCCGGTATCTGGCCCTGTCCTCTTCTGCGGAGATTTCTTTTTTTGACTCATCAATCTCAGCAGAGATTTTCTGCCTAACATCTTTGATGGCTGCCGTTAGAGGCTGACTTATTCGCTCTTCGGCATATTCTCTTGTATAATCTAAGGTGGCAGCCCCCTCTATTTTTTTGGCAAATTCAAGTATGCGGCCCTCTAATTTTAAAAAGCCTGCCTCAATTTCTTTTGTAAGATTCCCGGCATCAAAAAGCAGTGGACCCGGTGTGCTGGTTATCTTTGCCAGGTGGCCTTGCTTAGCCTGTTGGATCTTGGCTGCTGAATCCTGATATAACTTTTGTACCTCTGCTTGAGCTAATTCCCTAAATTTATTTACCAGCCGCCTGAAGGCGAATTGTTGCGGATAATAGTCTATGCGATAATTCTGCCGCATCTCTTTTAAATTATCTAATAAAGCGGATAATTCATCTAAAGAAGTAGCTCTATTTATCTTTTCCATAAAAGCGTCAAGATTTGTTTTCTTTTCCTCTTGTCTGGCTATCCCCAATTGCCAATTAATCTGCTGTTCCTGGCTTAAATCAACAGTTGCGGCAAATTTTTTCATGGCTTCAACTTCACGGCCGAATTCTCCTATCTGCGGATACAAATTCATAAGGCTCCTGAGTGCTTCACAAGTGTAATTATGAGGAAGGTCTAAGGCTAACGCCCTTTCAAAATAACGAATTCTATTGCTTATTTGCTGTTCTATATCTGTACCTGGCTCATAATATAATAACGCCATGGCTAAATTTGCCTTTGCAGAATCCGGTGCTAATGCATATGCCCTTTGGGCAAACTGATATGCCGCTGTCTTGTTTGCTTTAGAAATAGTAGCGACTCTTAAGGCCGTTTCCGCAAATTCCTCTGCTGTCTGCGGCAAATCCACCAAAATAGTAGAGTTTCTATTGACGGCGGACCAAGGAGCAATATTGGCGTATACTGTTCTTCCTTCTCCCCTTGTTCCTATTGCCTCACAGTATCCGCTTAAGCGTGGAAGACGGTGTGGCGATATCTGATAGATTCTTAGAAAATTATTGACCCCTTCCTGAACTGTTTTTCCTTCATAATAATATATTCGTGGCCGATGCGGTAAACCACCTAGGAATGCCTGAAATCTGCTATCCGACTCCCAGCTCTTGGGAACAAAGATAATTCCCAATTCATTTATATAGAACCTATTGGTTACGTCATAAGCGGAATCGCTAAAACCGGTTACCGCCCATTCTTCTTTTTCTTTTGGCAAAGAAGAATAGGCCTTATTTTCCAGGAGTGGCTCAAGCGCTGCAAAAAATGCTATCCGGTTAACAGCTTCCTTCCAACGGCTTAAATAACCATCAACTATAAAATGAAGAAGAGCGCTCGGAGCGGCTAAAACGCTTGCTTTTTGCTCTATATCGGCAAAATAATCTATAAATTCGCGTGGCATAAGATATCCTTTCTTTAAAATATCGTATATTAATTCGGAATTAATAAGATGCACGGCAAAATGCCCTGAGCCAGATGTCCGCATCCTTTGTACGTAACCATTAATATCGTATTTTTGTACTTCCTCAGGTCCCCAGTCTTCTGCCTGTTGTTTACCACTATAATTTTCTACGTATATATCGTAACTATAAGGCCGTCTTTGCCGATATTGAATTGCCAGTCTTACTAATGCCTCCCAAGATTCTTCTGTGAATCGTGCGGCCAAATCCTCTCGGGTTTCAACATCATAAATATGAAAGCTTCTTTTTGCCTGCCCCCAGGAAATGATATCGCCTCTATCATCAACACCTGCATTATAAATCAAATCCAGGGTTTTATGAAAACTTCCTACGCCTCCGATTTTACGACCGTATTCGGAACTGCCCCCGGACTGCATAGTTAACTGCTCTATTCCTATTGAGCCTATGCCACCTTCGTATAACTTATAAATTCCTAATTGCACCATTAACCGGCGCATACGGCGGATTTCATAAGCTAAAAACTCAGGATCACCTCCTAACTTCCTTACCTGCTTCATCTGCTCTATAAACCAGTCCGCATAAATCTTCTTTTCTCGGGATAAATTGACCTCTAATTTAAATTCATTTTCTCCGTTGAGAATAAAATAGCTTATTTTTCCATCGCCGGCTCGATTTTGGCTTAAACCTCTGTGTTGTATCTTGAGACCAGTGGCTTGGAATGCCTGCTCTAACTGTGTCAGTGTCCTGGTGTAGCCGCGTTCAAAGCTTCTTAGGTTCTGTTCATCCGCAAAAAGAATCATAAAGTCCACATCGAATTCCCTATCGCCCATTTCAAATATCTGGGTGTTACGGGAAGTAGAACCGATATTAACAACCCTGAATTTTCCATGTATGGCGCGTCCAAATAAGCTAATTATCTGCTCATTAAGAGTTCTAAAAATAAGCCCTTCGGCTTCTTTTAAGGTAACGGCGGGAGACGAAGAGGTTGGTTTTTGAGTAACTCCTGCCGGTGAGTTGACGGCTTCGGGCCTTGCCACCGGCGAGGCGGCAGTAAATGGCTGGGTTGAGGAGGTTGCTTCTTGTATTTCAATTGCTGCCGGCAAAGCAGTTGCAGGGTTGTTGCTGCCTTCCACTGCAATGCCCAGCAAATGAGAGCCGTTATAAGAAAGTTTACGGTTGTTGGCCGGGGCTATTGAAGTAATAGGAGAGCCTGCGCTAGAGTTGATGATTGTATTGCCTGGCGCGGGAAACTTTTGTAGGTCAATAGCAATTCCCCCTGAAAAATAGCTCCTGATACTCTGGCCAAAAGGCGTTTGGGTGGGCTCTCTGAGGTTGTATTCGCCGTCTTTAAAGGATTGCTGGTATTGTTTAAAGTAGGTATTCTTTGACCAGTTGTCTTTAGAGGTAAGGTTAGAGAGGTTCTTCTTATCTATGAGCCAGGAGTAGAGGCCGCCTTTGCCGTAGAAGCGGGCTTTAAACCACTGGGCAAGGATAAGGGAGTAGTAGACTTGCCTTAAGGCAGCATAGCGCTTGGAGGTGTTAACTTCCCTGGTGAGTTTGGGTATAATCAGCTCGCGGATTAGTTGGGCTGAGTATTCGTTCAGGGCTTTTAAGCGAGGATCCTTAAACTGGTATACACTTGACTGTGGACTATGGTCTGTGGACTGTGGACTTTGTAAATAATCCTCCTCTAAGCAGACTTTAAGCGTTGCCTTGTAGATATAAGCGTTGTCAGAGGTTTCGCGGATGATGATTTCACCCGGCACTATCCAGGGCCGCACCAGAGTGGGTATAGTCAGGTTATCCTGACCTAAGAGCTCTTCGGCTTTTTTGTAGAGCTTATCCCAGTATTTCTTTCCTTCGGGAGTTTGCGGTGAAGTAGCGGCTGCCGTGTCTTTTTTAAGCTGTAAATCTGCCTCCAGGAGTATCTTTCCCACCTCGGTCTGGGCTAAATAATCATCAATGATGTTCTCCGGTGAATCCGGCCGCAGGTTCACCCAGAAGCTGTCATTAGGCAGAGAGATGCCGATAAAGAAGTAGTTCAAGAGTTCTTGAGTTGCTTGAGTTATGGAGTTCGTTGAGTTGTTGGAAGTAGAGGTAAAAGCGTCGCCTTTGTCAAGCAAGAGCTTAAAAGAGTTGGCTTGATTGTCGTAAGAGAGGTACCTGAGGTGCAGGGGACGGAATTTCTCCTGCAGGAGGGGGCTTGAGAGCTTGGAGAAGTAACTGGCCAGGTTTAGCTCTGCTATAGCTTGAGCAAACCCTGCCTGCTGTAGGCATAAAGATAGGGTTAAGGTTATGGCTATGACTTGAGTTAATTTGCGGGGTATTTTCATTTTAGCTTTTTAAGGTCCATCAGCCGTGTTAAAAGAAGTATGCTATATAGGTAGGGACATTTCAAGGCTATTTTAGGGGTTTTGGGAAAGCGGTTTCTTTTTTGGGATTGCTTCGGGCGCTATCGCGCCCTCGCAATGACAGTCTAAAAAGCTGAAAGCTCCGCAAAATTTTCCTTGACAAGGGGCATACCGCTCCCTATAATATGGATAAATTTAAATAGTAAAATTTTACTATATGGGGAAGGCCTAAAAAGATGGATTGGGAAGCAAAGACGCAAGAGAAACTGCAAAATATGGTCTCTAAAATACCGGTTTTTCACCGCCACATAACCGAGGTGGCGGTGACTAAAAGAGCCGAGGAAAACGCTAGCCGCAGGAGTGCGCCTTGTGTAGAGGAGCAGGATGTAATCAGTGCGTTTTTTAACGACGTGCCCTCCCCCTTTTACAGTATGATGATACGGCTATTGGAGCAGAGCGGTTTTGACTATAAAAAGTACGGGTTTCCCAGACAATGAGAATAGCGGTCATCGGCGCAGGGGCAATAGGCGGGTTAGTTGCCGGATACCTTAAATTAAAGGGAGCGGATGTTTTTTTAAGCGCTCACCCGCCCGCAGTCGCAGCCATTAAAAAAGAGGGCTTGCGTATTTCCGGCGTAAGAGGGGAATTCACCCTCAAAATTGATGCGGTAGAAAGGCTGGATTCTCCCGTAGATTTGGCCATCCTGGCCACCAAAACACAGGATATTGAGACAGCCCTCAAAGAGAACCTGGAGTTTATCCGCGCGGCAGATATATTGACCACGCAAAACGGCATAGCACAGGACGGGATAGTCAGCCGGTATTTAGCCAAAGAAAAAATTATCTCCAGCATTGTTATGTTTGGCGCCACCTGCCTTGAGCCGGGTAGAATAGTGCATAATTTTGAAGGCAGTTGGATTATGGCTAGGATATTCACTAACAATGACTCCCGCCTTATAGAGATAAGCAAGATACTGGATGCGATTTTTCCGGTGATTGTGGCTGATGAAATAAAGGGGATGAAATACCTGAAAATCTTTGTGAACGCCAATAACTGTGTGCCGGCGATATTGGGCTTAAGCATGCAGGAGGCATTTATAGACCCATACATAAGCCGTATAAGTATAGCCATCTGGAAAGAAGGGCTCCGGATTATAAATAAGGCAGGCATTACTTTGGTCTCCCTGCCGGATTTCCCGCTGGAGCGGCTCATCAAATTGACCTTGCTGCCGCTTGATGAGGCAGCAAAAATATTTTCCGGGATAATGTTAAATTTAAGCAAGGAGCCTTTATACGGCTCCATATTGCAGAGCATAAAAAGAAATAGGCCCTCGGAAATAGATTATCTTAACGCTGAATTTATCCATATTGCCCGCGACAATAATTTATCTGCTCCTTTAAATGAAAAATTAGTAGAGATGGTGCATCAGGTGGAACAGACCAAAAGATTTTTTAACAAAGAAGAGTTCCTGGAGAACACAAAAGGCCTGTTTAATTAAAATGCCAGAAGTAAATTCCCCTTTTCCTAAACTAAAACTTACCGTGGCCAATGTCTACGGAAACTGTTACCACGGCTACAAGATAGGCGATGAGATAATCCTGGAGGATTTTACCCATCCGCCTAAACATTTCTGCCTGGGCCTGGCGCACGCCTTATTTCCGGTAATTTACGCTTTAAGTTTTGGCGCGAAATTCCCTTTCCGGGATAACCAGCGCTCACTTCTGGTAACCTGCCCTGACGGAGGCAAACTGGAATTTAAGGCAGAGATTCTGGATAAAGAAGGCAAGGTCGAGTTTGTGCCTAAGGATCCTAATTTTAAAGGCCCCAACCCCAATGGTTCGACTACGCTCACCATTGGCATTGAGCAAAGTCGAAGTGCCAAAAAAATGCTTATTGAAGTGGTCAAAACAAAAGGCAAATGCACCTTTGGTTATAAGGTAGGGAATAAATGGGAGACAGAAGGTCTAAAGTGTATCCCGGGTTTTTGCGGGGCAGCCTTTCATACCGCATTCCCGGCGTTATTTGCCCTTAATTTCGGGGCCAAGTTTTTCTTTATGGACAATCCGGATTCTATAGATACGGTTACCTGCCCCGACGGAGGCAATGTCATCTTTAAGGTGACAAGGGCCGAATAGTTCACTTAACCCTATCCGGCCCTTGTCATTGCGAGGGCTTTAGCCCGAAGCAATCTAAAAAGGATTGCTTCGGTACTTCGTGCCTCGCAATGACGATATTAAGAATATGGCTAAAAAGAGGGTAGTTATCACCGGTATCGGCGTAATTTCCCCCAACGGCATTGGCAAAGAGAATGTCTGGCAGGCAATGTCCTCGGGAAAATCCGGAGTGAAGTTAGTGGATGGTTTTGACGTCTCGGTCTTTAACACTAAAATCGCTGCCGAAGCCAGGGACTTTGACCCTTTTAAATTGGGGCTTACCCACGAAGAAGTGATGCGCATGGATAGATACGTGCAGTTTGGGGTGGTAGCGGCAGATATGGCATTAAGGGACAGCGGCCTGGATTTTACAAAAGAAGACCCCGAGCGTATAGGTGTGTGTCTAGCCAATGCCATCTGCGGCACAAAATATATGGAAGAGGAATTTGCCCTGGTAACCGACGACGGAAAACATCCTATTGACCCGGCTAAAGTGCGGCCGGATTTATATGACGCGGCCATGTTCAATACACCCTCCATTGAAATAAGCGCCCGATACGGATTCAAGGGCCTCTGCAATACTCTTTCCACCGGCTGCACCGCAGGCACAGATTCAATAGGTTTTGCCTTAGAGAGTATTCAGGACGCAGAGCATGATATCATGGTTACCGGAGCTGCTGAGGCGCCCATTACCCCGATTACCTTTGGCGCATTTGACGTAGTCAATGTTTTATCCAGCCGCAATGATAATCCCGAAGCAGCCAGCAGGCCTTTTGATAATAAGCGGGACGGCTTTGTGCTCTCTGAAGGCGCAGGCATACTCATACTGGAGGAGCTGTCGCATGCGTTAAAACGCAACGCGCGCATTTACGCAGAAGTGCTGGGTTTTGGCACCAGCTGCAATGCCTTTCATATGACTGACCTGCCCGGAGACGGAGAGGCGATGGCAAGCTGCATCACCTTAGCTTTAAAAGACGCCGGGCTTAAGCCGCGCCAAATAGATTACATTAACGCGCACGGCTCTTCCACCAAAATGAACGATATTTTTGAGACCGCTGCCTATAAAACTATTTTCGGCGATTACGCCTACAAGCTGCCCATCAGTTCGCTAAAGTCTATGATCGGCCATCCTCTGGCTGCGGCAAATGCGGTGGAGCTGACCGTCTGCTCCATGATTTTCCAGAGGGATATTCTCCCTCCGACGATAAACCAGGAGGAGAAAGACCCTTTATGCGACCTGGATTACATCCCGAACACCGCGCGCAAAAAACGGGTAAATATTATTTTAAAAACAAGCAGCGGCTTTTCCGGCATACATTCCTCTTTAATTTTAAAAAGGTTTGGTGGATAATATGGGAAAAATAGCAGTTACCGGCATAGGCGTAGTCAGCCCCTCAGGGATAGGCAAGCGCCAGTTCTGGGCAA
>Ga0315282_10016638_pt1 | contig 10729 bp, 11 predicted proteins | sample YL17G07_20_MG_FD_203693 | JGI IMG/M metagenome (GOLD analysis project Ga0315282, IMG submission 203693) | Sediment microbial communities from Yellowstone Lake, YNP, Wyoming, USA - YL17G07_20 | ecosystem: Environmental > Aquatic > Freshwater > Lake > Sediment | place: USA: Wyoming | collected... | reverse complement strand
CGAGAAAATGCCACTTTTACAGGCTTTTTCGCACATAAACTGTCAAAATGAACTGGACCTATCGTGTAACCAACTCGATCTATTCGACTTATGACCGGACAGTACTGACAACTGACGACTGATCACTTCTTTCAGGACTGCGCTACCTTTTCCAGCACTGCCTCTGCCGCAACCCCGACTTTCTCGCGGCAATCGATGGGCAAGAGCAGCGTAAAGGTGGTTCCTCGCCCAGGCTCGCTTTCCACCTGAATCGTGCCGCCATGCTGGTGAATGATCTGTTCGCAAATCGCCAGACCCAAGCCGGTTCCTGTCCCCATCCGTTTGGTCGTGAACATGGGGTCGAACACATGGGCCATGGTATCCGGTGACATGCCCGCGCCGTTGTCCGCTACACGAATAGCAACTTGCCGCGTACCGTCATTGGCGAGCCGCGTTTCAATCCTCAGTTCACCCCCCCGAGGCATGGCGTCCATACTGTTATTAATGAGATTCAAGAAAACTTGCTGCAAATACCCGGCGTCCCCGTAGATCTTCGGACAATCCTTGGCCATGCTCAGCTTCGCCAGGATCTTCCTAACCTGCAGGGCAGGAGAGGAAAGCAGCACGGCCTCCTCGACCACGCGTCGCAGGTCTACCAACTCAATTTTCAGTTCGAACTTGCGGCTCCAGGAAAGCAGTTGGTTGACGGTGCGCACGATGTTGTCAATTTGCTTTTCGATGATCTGGAGCCGGCGCCGGGTGGATTCGTCAGCATCGTTACGGCGCGCGAGCAACTGCACGTGTCCGGAGATGGAATTGAGGGGCGTCCCGATCTCGTGGGCCAGGCTGGCGGCAAGCTGGCCGGCGACGGCCAAGCGCTCCGAGCGTGCCAGCTTCTTCTGGGTCTCGAACAGCTCCTCGTTGATGCGCCGCAGTTCTTCATTAGCCTCTGCCAGCCCCGCTGTGGATTCCTGAACTTTGCGCTCTAATTCGGTATTGAAATTCTCGATCCGGCGTAGCATACGGTTCAGGTGCGCCGCGAGCATGCCGATCTCATCCATGCTTCGCAGGCTGGCGCGGACGTGGAGTTGCCCTTTTTCAGCGCCTTCCATGACGCGAATCATATCCTTTACGGGGGTTCTTACCGCTCGCAAGAAGAAGATATGAACCGCCAGAATCACCACCACCAAGCTCGCCAGCGTCAGCAGCAGGTTGCGGATCACCAACTCGCGGGTCACGATGCTGGTTTGCGATTTGGAGACCTTCAGATTCAAACATCCCACCGGCTGCCCCTGGGAGCGGATGGTCACCCCTATAACCCAGAACTTGCCGTGGTTGGTTTCAATAGTGAGAGACTCATCGTCCGGGCGTTCGAACTCGTCGTATTGCTCGATGCCGGGGATATTGTCAAGCTCCAGGTGGTCTCCCTGGGGCGAAGTCGTGGCCTCGAGACGGTGCGGCGAGCCATGCAGGTAAACGTCCGCCTGGCGCACCCCCGGCAGGTCGCGTTGCATTTGCTTTAAGACACGTTGAAGCCTGGCAGTGTCCTTGAGGGCCTCTTCGTTGACCAACTGGTGAGCCGTGGCTCTTGCCTGCGCCCAAGCCTTGCTGTACACCTCCTCCTCAACCAGTTGCCGGGTTAAGAGCATGGCAATATAAGTCGAAACCCCAACCACAGAGACAACCGCGAGGGCGAATATAATGATAATCTTAGTTCGGAGGCCAAAACGCGATTGAATCATCGGAGTTCCGCCAAGCTGTGATTCTAACACCGCATGTGGCAAAAAGGAACAGTCGTTCTAAGGCGAGCAACTGATTCATTCTAAAATGGTTATCTGTGATCTCCGGAGGCGTCCATGGAGAATCGTGAAATTGCAGCCGTCTTTGAAGAAATTTCGAACTTGGTGAAGATCAATCAAGACGACCCCAAATGGACCTTCAAGGCCGCCGCCTATGATCGCGCCAAACGCGCGATCGAAGGTCTTGCAGAACGACTCGAAGACATCGCGCGCAACCCCAACCGGAAACTTACCGACATCCCCGGGATTGGCGACGACCTCGCCAAGAAGATTGTCGAGCTGGTTGAGACCGGGAAAAGCAAGTACCACCAGGAGCAACTGGCAAAAGTGCCGGCAAGCCTACTCGAACTTCTGCAATTGCAGACTGTCGGCCCGCAGAAAGTGCGTTTGTTTTACAAGGAAGCAGGGATCAAGACTATTGACGACTTGGAAGCCGCCGCCAAGGCGGGGCGCTTGCGCAACCTCCCCGGCATGAGCGTTAAGTCCGAGGAGAACATCCTGAAAGCCCTGGAAGTCTACCGGCGAGCCGCCGGGCGCTTCCGCCTGGATACGGCCTATGAAACCGCGCACCAGCTCACCCAGTACCTTAAAGAGTTTGGCGGAGTGGAGGAGGTGACACCCGCTGGCTCACTCCGGCGCGGGCGTGAAACCGTCGGTGACCTTGACCTGCTCGTCACTGGCCCTGACCACGCCGGCATCGCGGACCACTTTGCGAGATTCCCGGAGATCGCTCAGTTGCTGGCCAAAGGTGAAGACAAGGTGAGCGTGAAGCTCCAGAATGACTTGCAGGTGGACGTCCGCTTGCTCGACCGAGACTCTTACGGCGCCGCCCTGCAATATTTCACCGGCTCAAAAGAACATAACGTGGCGTTGCGCGAGCGCGCCAAGAAGCGAGGATGGAAACTAAGCGAATATGGCCTCTTCCAAGAGGAAGAACCGCTGGCTCGCCGAAGCGAAGAAGAAATCTATACCAAGCTCGACCTGCCGTGGATTCCCCCGGAACTGCGCGAAAACCTGGGCGAAATCGAAGCGGCGGAAAAAGGTGAGCTCCCTAAGCTAGTGGAGCTGGGAGACATCAGGGGTGACTTGCAGATGCACACCACGGCCTCGGATGGCAAGGCCAGTGTCGAGGAGATGGCGCAAGCCGCCCAGCAGCTCGGCTATCAATACATCCTCATCACCGATCATTCCAAGGCTGTAACCATCGCCAATGGCCTGGATGAGAGACGCGCCGTGGAGAATATCCAGCGCATCAAAGCAGCGCGCCAGAAAGTCAAGGGCATTAAAATCTGGGCAGGCGCGGAGGTCGATATCCTGGGTGACGGCAGTCTCGATTACCCGGATGAAATTCTGAAGCAATTTGACATCGTGTTGGTGAGCGTCCATTCCCGCATGAACATGCCCAGCCCGGAAATGACCGCTCGCCTCCTGAAAGCTCTTGCTAACCCCCATGTCAGGATCCTCGGCCACCCCACGGGCCGCCAGCTTCTGAAGCGCGACCCATTCGTTTTCGATCTTGAAAAGGTTTTTGCGGCAGCAAAGGAATACGGCGTCATCCTGGAATTGAACGCCCATCCGGAACGCCTCGACCTCTGCGACCGTCACCTGAAGCTGGCGCGAGATCGGGGAATGAAAGTCATCATCTCCACTGACGCGCACAGCCCCGACCACTTCGAACTGATGCGCTACGGAGTGGTGACCGCGCGGCGCGGATGGTTGCGCAAGGAAGACGTCCTGAACACCCTGCCACCGGATAAGCTTCTCGCGAGCCTGCGGCCGATAAAGCAGTGACGAGTGACAAGTGACGAGTGACGAGCAAGAAAACGGAAGTCAGAAGACAGCCGTCAGGAGTCAGAAGAGCAGGTGTCGGGTGTCAGGTACTAGATCACCAGGGACGACTGACAACTGACTACGGACAACCGACTACTCCCTTCTGACTCCTGACTTCCAGGGCTTGCAGTGATATGAACCCGACCTCATTCCTTCCCACCGCCGTGATCTTCGATATGGACGGCGTCCTTGTGGACACGAACCCGTTTCACATTCAGAAGTGGGAAGCGCTTTTGACGGAATACGGCATCGCGTTTGACCGGGAGGCGCTTCCTCGGCAGGTGCTCGGGCCAGGCAATGATCCCACCCTCCGTCATTTCTTCGGAGAACGGCTCAGTGCCGACGACAGGGCGCGGCTCAGCGAAGAACTCGAGGCGAGATTCCGAAGGGCTTTTGCTCCCCACGCCAAGCCCCTGCCAGGAGTTGAGAGGCTGATTTCTGAGTGTCATGACCACGGGGTGTTAGTGGCGCTGGCCTCAGCAGCCATGAGCAAGAACGTGAATTTCATTCTCGACGCCCTCAAGCTGCGACCCTTTTTCCACGTGATCTTGACCGGTGACGAGGTCGCGCAAGGTAAACCGCATCCGGAAATCTTCGCGAAAACCGCCCAAAAGCTTAGTCTCTTACCGTCTGGCTGCCTCGTTATCGAAGACTCCTTCGCGGGGATTGAGGCAGCTAAGCGCGCGGGCATGAAATGTGTGGCCGTTGCTTCCACTTTTCCCGCCTCAGAGCTGCGCGCTCACACACAGGCCGACCTCGTGGTCCAAACCCTCGAAGCGCTCAACCTTCAAGAACTGCGGAAACTCTTTGACACGTAGGGGTGGACCTTCCCCCGACTCTCAACAACAGGGGCTGCATCCTCTAATTTCCAGTTTCTATTTTCTAATTTCTTCTTTCGGGTTGGGGTCATACCGCACCACGGTGAGGGTGAGGTCATCCGCTTGGGGAGAATTACCCCCAAATCCATGCACCGCGGCCACCACGCGGCGGCAGATTTCATCCGCTGACAGGCCTGAACAGCTCTCGAGAGAATTCCGCAACCTGGTTTCACCGAACAGGTCTCCATCCGCGGCGTGGGCTTCGGTAACGCCATCCGAGCAAATCAACAAAACGTCGCCGCATTGCAGTTGGGCGCTGGCGACTTCAAATGTCGTGCCGGGAAACAGTCCCAAGGGGAAATTCGAGGAAGTCAAACGGTCAACCTCGCCACTGGCGCGGATGATCAGAGGGGGGACGTGCCCGGCGTTGACGAACTCAAACCTGCCCGAAGGGTCCAGGACGCCGTAGAGTATGGTGGCGAACATCTCAGGAGGCGTCCGCTCGCAAAGGAAATCGTTCACGCGTCTAAACAGGAGAGCAAGGTCAGGGTCGCCGGCCGCCACGCCGGCGAAGGCTCCTTGCAAGTTGGTCGCCAGCATGGCGGCGGGAAGGCCCTTGCCCGAGACGTCCGCCACAATGAATCCGTAACGCTCGTCGGGCAGGTACACCATATCAAAGTAATCTCCGCCTACCTGTTCCATCGGCATGGTGGTAGCGCAAACCTGGAAGTAGTCGGACTGCGGGAAGCGGCGCGGCAAAAGCCCCCGCTGGATGTTGCGGGCAAGGAACATCTCGTGCTGGATGCGCTCTTGCTCCTGAGCAATGCGCAGCAGGCGGGCGTTCTCGATGACGGTGGCGCCTTCTACGGCGAGCGTTTGCAGCACCTCGCGGTCGAGCCCGGTGACCGCGGTAGGGTGCGAGCGCGTATCGAGGTAAAGGACACCGAGCAGTTCGGGGGTGGTGATTTGAATCGTTTCACCCCTTGCCTCGGAAACCGGCAGCTTCTGTAAAGGGACTGCGACAATGCCACGCACTTCGGCGCGGATGATCTTGGTTTCCAGAGCGGTGCGGCCGGTCATCTGGTCTTCCAGGATCACCTCTTCCTGGCCCGAGGCCGCCACTCGCTCCACCACACTACGGGAGTAATCCGTGACGTCGCGTCCCAGGTAAACGCCCCCTGCTCCCCGCGCCAGCTTCAGGCTAAGGTTTCCATCTGCCTGGAGGAGGAAAAGCAGCCCCCGCTCCGCGTTGGTCAGTTGTAACGCCGAATCCATCAGAGCCACCAGGACCTCCTCGAGCGCCGGGGCCCGGTGCAGCATCTGCGCCATGCGCAGGAGCAGCCCCAGGTGCTGAAGTTGCGGGGCCGGACCCGCCGCAGCCTTCTCCAGCTTTTCCAGCAGTTCCGGCAGCACCGCCTGGTCCTCTACAAACGAAAGCGTGTAGGAATCCGCCACACCCAGATTGATGCGATCACCTGATTTAAGCAGGCAGGAACTGATCGCTTCATTGTTCACCGCAGTTCCGTGCCGGCTCCCCAAATCCTCAATCAGGTAACCCTTCTCTGTCTGGACGATTCGCGCGTGACGGCGTGAAATTCTGCTGTCCAGCAACACCAGGTCGCTGTCGCTCTGCCTGCCCATCGTAAAAGGTGTGCGAACGATTTCGATTTCGCGTTGGTTCCCGAGCGCATCACGAACGATGAGACGTGGGAGAGTATGCGCCATAAGTACCACCTGCCGGAGCAGAGTGCGAATGATTATAGCACTGCCACTTACTAGAATGCGTTTGACAAACCCCCACCCGACTTCTGATAATCGCAAGCTCTAGTATGGCAAAGGCATCCCCTATGCAAAAGTCGCGGCGTACGCTCGAAATCTTGTTGGTGTGTGGCCTGGCGGCGGGCCCCTTATTTTCATCCCAGCGCCCGCCGGCAGAGGCCGAAAAGACGGCTGAAAAAGTTCTCCAGCAAGCCATTATCATCGACACCCACGCGGACACGCCACAGATGCTGCTCGATCAGGGCTACGACCTCGCCCGGCAGGACAGCCCTTTCATGGTTAGTATCCCGAAGATGCGACAGGGGCATCTTGGCGCCGAGTTCTTCTCCATCTGGGTGGATGTAAATTGGCCGAAGCAGGACCTGATACATCGCGCGCTCGATTTGATTGACGTCGTGTACGAGCAGGTCGGGCGCCACTCCGATGTCCTCGGCATGGCCACGACGGCAGACGAAATCGTGCGCCTTCGTCTCCAGGGCAAGTTCGCGATCCTGATGGGAATCGAGGGTGGCCACATCATACAGGACGACCTGCGCGCGCTGGACATTTACTATCGCCTGGGCGTTCGTTACATGACGCTGGTCCACACCGCAAATACTGACTGGGCCGATTCCTCCGGCGACCAGCCCAAATGGAACGGGCTGACGGACTTTGGAAAGCAAGTGGTCGAGCGCATGAACCGCCTGGGAATGATGGTGGATATCTCCCACGTTTCCGACAAGACCTTTTACGAGACGCTGGCCGTCACCAAAGCGCCGGTCATCGCCTCCCACTCTTCCTGCCGGGCGCTTTGCGACGCTCCCCGCAATATGACCGACGATATGATCCACGCCCTGGCCAAGAACGGCGGCGTCATGGACATCAATTTCTATTCCGGCTTCCTGAGCCAAGGGTATGCCGACGCCTACAAGAAAATCGAAAAGCAGGTGGATGCGGAAGTCGCCGCGGCGCGCGCGCGTTATGAGCGCCAGGGCAAGCGGCTACCCTACCTCGAAGAAGTGAAAATCGAGCAGGCTCTCCTCAAAGATTTGCCCGTGCCGAGTTACACCGTCATCGCCGACCACATTGACCACGCCGTCAAGGTCGGCGGTATCGAGCATGTAGGCTTGGGCTCCGATTTCGATGGTATTAATTCGGCCCCCAAGGGCATGGAGGATGTCTCGAAACTACCTGACCTGGTGCGCGAGCTGGCCCGCCGGGGATACAGCGAACAGGACTTGAAGAAGATTCTGGGCGGCAACCTGCTTCGCGTTATGCGACAGGTCGAGCGTGTGGGTCGCGAAATGCGATCGCGAACCTAATGGAGCCAAACGAGACCCCTAAGCAGAAGGCTCTGTCATCCGCGTGCTGGCTTATCCGCAAGGTCATTCACGCGAAAGCGGGAATCCACTTCGCAATCCTCCGAAAACGCGATAGATTCCCGCTTTCGCGGGAATGACTGGGGATCGCCAGAGTGCTTTAAACTAAGATATTGGAGATATGGAGATTGATATGAAGAACCTGCTGACCACATTTTTCACGATGATAGTTACCACGGGAGTTCTTTGCGGCCAGGCCCGGACACAGCAGTCTGCCGGCAAGCCGGCGACGCAGCGCTCTGCGGCGAGACCATCGTTGCTGAACCCTTCCTCTTTTAACGAAAAAGCTCCCGCCATTTTCAAGGCGAAGTTTACGACTACCAAGGGAGACTTCGTGGTGGAAGTCACACGCGCTTGGGCGCCGCTGGGCGCGGACCGCTTTTACAACCTGGTGAAGTACCATTTTTACGACGGCGCCGCCTTCTTTCGCGTGCTGCCGGGCTTCGTGGCGCAATTCGGCCTTAGCGCCAAGCCCGAAATTTCTCACGCCTGGGCTTCCGCCACAATCAAGGACGATCCCGTCACGCAGAGCAACCTACAAGGTTTCCTGACCTTCGCCACCGCCGGCCCCAACACCCGCACCACCCAGCTCTTCATTAATCTCGCCGATAACCAGGCCCTCGATCGCATGGGCTTCGCACCCTTCGGCAAGGTCGTCGAGGGCATGGAGGTGGTGCAACAGCTTTATAGTGGTTATGGCGAAGGCGCGCCCCGCGGCAACGGTCCCGACCAAAGCAAAATTACAAACGAAGGGAAAGCTTATCTCGACAAAAGCTTTCCGTTGCTGGATGGCATCAAGACGGCGGTGATCGTTCAGTAATCAGTCGTCAGTGGTCAGAAGTCGGTGCCTAGTGGATAGTGGCTAGCGCAGACGCGCAAGTCGTCTTTCTGGTTCCGATTTTCGAATTTCCACTTTCGCATTTCGAGCCTATTTTCTAGTTTCTAATTTCTTGTTTCTGCTTTTACGGGGAGCCACCAATGACCGATTTGAAGCCCGGCAAGTACGCCATCTTCGAGACCAGCCAGGGGGAAATTACCTGCGAGTTATTTCCGCAACACGCTCCGCAAACGGTAGCGAATTTTGTTGGCCTCGCCACAGGAATGAAAGATTTCACGGATCCCAAGACGCGCAAGCCCGCCCGGCGGCCCTTTTACGATGGACTGATCTTCCATCGCGTCATACCTGAATTCATGATCCAGGGCGGCTGCCCGCTCGGGACCGGCACTGGCGGGCCCGGTTATCAGTTCCAAGATGAATTCGCTAAAGGCGTGGTGTTCGACAAGCCGGGCAAGCTGGCCATGGCCAATGCCGGCCCGGGTACGAACGGCAGCCAGTTCTTTATTACGCTCGCGACCACAAGTTGGCTGAATAACCGTCACACCATCTTCGGCCAAGTGGTGAAGGGGCAGGAGGTCGTGGCAAAAATCGCCGCAGGACCGCAGGACCGCAACGACCGGCCCAAGACGCCGGGGGTGATTAACGCGGTGAAGATTGTCGATGTTCCGTAAGGTGTGATTTCCCTCCTAAACTAAGGAAGGGGCCAAGGGGCGGTTGACTCGCTAGCCTGATTCCCGGGAGGAGAAGGTCATGCTCTCTTTCACAGTTTGGCGCGGGAAAAACAGAGGAATCCGTTTGACGCCGCACCTGTTTAAAGATGGCACGTATCACGTCGAGAGAAAGAAAGGGGACACGCCCATTGCGGTTAAGAATGAAAATGAGCTTGGGTCATACCTCGACCGCGGCTATCATCTTCGGAGGAGCAACAAGGAAGAAGGACACAGCCCAAGCCTGATAGCGCCAAACTCGATTCAAGGGCGGTAAGGGACCAAGTGACATCAAACTCGGATACCAACCCCCGCAGCGGACAAAGCCACGCCGCATTCGGAACGATTCGCTTGGAATGACAGCCTTGTGAAACGTTATCCACGAGGCGGGGGGCATCCCGTTGGCGGCGGCTCTGCATTCTGACTCCTGACTCCTACTGCTTCACACCCCGATAATCTCCACCAGCTCCTTCACTGCGGCGGCGGATTTTTGAAGCGCCGCTTGTTCTTCCGGCGTCAGTTTGATGTCCAGGATTTGCTCGATGCCGCGCACGCCCAGCTTCACCAGCACTCCTACGAACACGCCGTGGATGCCGTACTCACCTTCGAGGTAAGCGGTGCAAGGCAGAATCCTCTTGCGATCCGCGAAGATGGCGTCAATCATCTCGACCACCGCCGAGGAAGGCGCGTAAAAGGCGCTGCCGGTTTTGAGCAGATTCACAACCTCGGCTCCCCCGTTACGGGTGCGCTTAATGATAGCCTCGAGCTGTTCACGGGGCATTAAATCCTCCACCGGAATTCCCGACACGGTGGTATAACGCGGCACGGGCACCATCGTGTCTCCGTGGCCACCCAGAACGAACCCCTGCACATCCCGAACCGACACGCCCAGGGCTTCTGCGATGAAGGTCCGGTAGCGGGCCGTATCCAGAACGCCCGCCATGCCGATCACGCGGTTCTTCGGAAATCCGCTCACCTTGAACGCGGTTTGCGCCATGGCGTCCAGCGGGTTGGTCACCACAATCAGGATTGCCTCCGGCGAGTACTTCGCCACCTTCTCGGTAACTCCCTTGACAATCTCATAGTTAGCTTTCAGCAGGTCGTCGCGGCCCATGCCGGGCTTGCGCGCGAACCCCGCCGTTATCACCGCTAGATCGGAGTTCGCCGTGTCCGCATAATCGTTGGTTCCCCTGATCTTCACGTCGTAACCCTCGACGGGCCCGGATTCGAGCATGTCCAATGCCTTGCCCTGGGGGACGCCTTCGATGATGTCAATCAGAACCACGTCCGCCAATTGCTTGTCCACCAGGCGCTGAGCCACCTCCGCGCCAACATTACCTGCACCCACCACCGTTACTTTCTTGCGTATCATTTTCCCCCTCCCAAATTAGTGATTCGTGGCTAGTGGTTAGTGGTTAGTGCCCTGTCGCTAGGCCGGAGCAGACTCCCCACTGTTACGAAGATTGACCACTAGCAACTAATACTACTACGTTACAGCAATTCCGTATCCACTGCTTTTGAATTGAGCTAACCTCTTTCTGTAGCCCGCTTTCACTGACCTTTCTTATCCCAAAGCAGATTCGCATTCGTATTTTACTCTTGACAAGTCTCTGTGTCGTAT
>Ga0315282_10016636_pt1 | contig 10730 bp, 8 predicted proteins | sample YL17G07_20_MG_FD_203693 | JGI IMG/M metagenome (GOLD analysis project Ga0315282, IMG submission 203693) | Sediment microbial communities from Yellowstone Lake, YNP, Wyoming, USA - YL17G07_20 | ecosystem: Environmental > Aquatic > Freshwater > Lake > Sediment | place: USA: Wyoming | collected... | reverse complement strand
TCCTGCTAAAACTTTTTCTAATTTTTTAAATAGTTTAACAGAGGAGAAAATCACTCTTGAGGCAGATAAACAGTCTTTGAAAGTTAAAAGCGAAAATTATGAAGCTCTTTTCCAAGGCATTAATCCCGAAGATTTTCCTATTATTCCTGAAGTGAAAACTGAAAAATACATCGAAGTTGAAAAAAATATTTTTTGCGATGCAGTCAGCCAAGTTTTGCCAAGTATTGGTTATATTTCCACTAAACCAGAACTATGTGGAGTATATTTTAAACTTGAAAAAAATATTTTGACCTTAGTGGGGACAGATAGTTTCCGGTTGGCTGAAAAAACTATTACTGATAATGATTTCAAAACGAATATCAAGGATAATTTAGAAATGATCGTTCCTCTGAAAACCATGCAGGAGGTCTATCGAATTAGCCAGGAAGGGCCAGAAGATATTAATTTTACTAAAATTTATCCAGAAGTTAACCAGGTTCAATTTTCCTTTAAGGATAGCGGAGAAATAAGACTTGTTTCTCGTTTAATTAATGGCCGCTTTCCCGAGTATAGCTCGATTATACCTAAAGAATTTGAGAATAAAATCACGGCTAATAAAAAAGACTTAGCTGATGCTGTCAGGGTGGCAGGTTTATTTTGCGGCAAAATTAATGATATTAAATTAACTATCAATCCTATTCAGAAGAAAATTACCATTGAAGCTCAAGATCCTTCTTTAGGGAAAAGCCAAAATACTCTTCCTGTTAAAATAATTAAAGGCTCAGCCTTAGAGATTAGTTTCAATTATAGATTTATTTTAGACGCCTTGAATTCAATTAAAGGCGAGGAAGTAAGTATTGGTTTAAACAAAGAAAATAACCCCGGTTTATTTAAAGGTGACAAGGATAATAGTTTTGTTTATATTTTAATGCCAATTAAGATTTAAGAGATAAAATTTATGGCTTTTACTGCTTTAAGGTTTGTCTTAAGTGATTGGCTTAAAAAACGAAAATTAGAACAATTGTTTAACAAGAAAAAAGCTCCGCCTATCAGACGGACAGGGAAGAAAAGGATTCTTATCTAAAAACAATTGCTGTGAGGAAATTTATTTGGTCCGAAGTATCAGAGGCCTCAATTTTTATTTCATTTTGGTCTCTGATTTTATCTTGAGGAAGGGAATAATAATAATGACTATCACTACCTTTTTCTAAATCACCTAAAAGTTCCTGATTCAAGTAAAGGACCGCTTTTTTAATTTCCACTGAACTAGTAATGACAACATCTAAACGGAGGTTATTGTTAAGAAAATCGCCATTCTGAGGATAAATAAGAGTGATACTAGGAGCATCAGGGAAAGTAATTATTTGATCTTCTGTAAGGTCTATGGGAACATAGTCAGGACCAGGGTTCATATTGTATTCCTGGTTAAAATTAGGGATATTTTGTTGAGCCCATAATAAAACTGGGGTTTCCCAATTCCAGAACTGAGGATCATTATTGGGAATAGTTGGAGTCGGGCCCAAGATATTATTTTTATCAACGTAATAAAGAATATTATGAAGTTCTTTGACGGTTTTTATTTCGCCAGTATTGATATTTTTATACTCTCTATTAATAAGATATTGACCATTGATCATGGGTTTGGGGATTTGCGAAGCATCATAAGGCAGAGGTTTGGTAAATTGTCCTGGACGATAAAATTCAAAAGCTTTTTCCATAAATTCATGCCAGCAAGGTGCAGCTACCATGGCGCCTGGAGCTCCGCTTGGGGCTACTGGGGACCGATCATTATTTCCTGCCCAAACCCCAGCAGCTAAATTAGTGGTATAACCCAGAGTCCAGGCATCTCGATATTGGGAATCAGTGCCAGTTTTAGCAGCGACATCAAAATTAGGAAAATACAGTTTATTATTCCATCCACCAAAAGCTGGCGCTCGGCTAATATTGTCTGACAGAATACTATTTATTAGGCGAGCAATCTGGGAGTCTATAATTTGTTTGCTTTGAAGAGAAAAATCTTGGAGAACATTACCTTGACTATTTTCTTGACTTTGTTTTATTTTTAAAATTGCTGTTTGAGGATGGAAAATTCCCTCTTGGCTAAAAACCGTAAAAGCATGAACCATTTCAATTAATTTCACCCCACCTCCTCCTAAAACTAAACTTAAGCCATAATGTTCAGGGGGTTCGGTTAAGGTGCTAATGCCAAAATCTTTGGCTGTCTGAATGACATTTTGGATTCCTGCTAAATAGAGCACCTTAACTGATGGAATATTCAAAGATTGAGCTAAGGCTTGTCTAAAAGTAACTGGGCCTCTGGTTTTACTGTCATAATTAGTCACTGGATAGGGATTATTAGGGTCAGTGGAAAAGTTAGCGGTAACGCCATTTAAAGCCGTGTCAAAAACAATGCTTTCTGGGAGAAACCCCTTTTTAAAAGCTGTAGCATAAACAATGGGCTTAAAAGTAGAGCCAGGTTGACGGATCCTCAAAGTGACATTCACATTACCTTCAGCTTCTATATTCCAGTAATCACGCGAGCCAACCATAGCTAAAATTTGTCCAGTTTGTGGATCCTCAGCTAAAAGTGCCAAATTCTTGGCCCCAATATTTTTTTCATTATAATCCCCGTATTTTTTTACCGTTTCCTCAGCAATATTCTGCAGATTCATATCCAAAGTGGTAATAATGGTATAACCTCCTTGTTCCAAATCTGCTTCTGAAAATTGATCATATAAAAGGTCTCGCACATACATGACAAAGTGAGGAGCTTTAAAGCCAAAACTTTGAGTAGCAAAAGTTACTTTTTCTTGTTTAGCTTTTTCTACCTCATTTTTTGGGAAATAGTTTAAAATCTCCGTTCTGGAAAGAACCCAATTTTTTCTTTGTTCAAGTTGTTCAACGTGAGACCCGTATGGGGAAAGATAATTAGGTGATTGAATTAAACTAGTAAGATAAGCTGCTTCAGCTAAATCCAAATCTTTAGCTGCTTTATTAAAATAAAATTCACTGGCGGATTCGATGCCGTAATTATTATAACCAAAATTAATTTGGTTAAAATACATTTCTAAAATTTGATTTTTTGTATAATGACGCTCAATTTGAATAGTTAAAATTGCTTCTTTAATTTTTCTGATAATAGTTTTTTGAGTAGTGAGAAAAGTGCTCCTGGCTAATTGCTGAGTAATAGTAGATGCACCTTGAAGGTCTTTGGGATGGAATAAATTATGAACTAAAGCTCTAGCGATGGAGGAGAGAACAAAGCCATGATGTTGATAAAAGTGGTGATCTTCAGCCGCTATAGTGGTCTTGATAATATAAGGTGAGATTTGATCTAAATTAATCACCGTGCGTTTTTGATCTCCATGAATTTCGTAAAGTAAAATTTTACCAGTGCGATCGTAGATTTTTGTTGACTCCGCAATTTTTCTTTCTTGAAAATTTTTCGGATCAGGCAAATTATGGGAGAGAACAAAAACAGATAGTCCTCCACCAAGGAGAGCAATAATAAATAAAAGAACCAGAATTTTAAATATTTTTTTCATTTTTAATCTTATTGATGCCAGCCAAAGCTACAGCTAAGGCATCAGCCGTATCATCTGGTTTTGGGATTTCTTTTAACGAAAAAACCAACTGGATTACTTTTTGAACATCTTTTTTATCGGCTCGGCCGTAACCAATGAGATTCTGTTTAATTTCCAAAGGCGTCAGGCGAATACATTTAAGTTTATTTTTTTGAGCCATTAAGAGAATAACTCCCGTGGCTTCGCTAATACTCATGACCGTTTTGGCATTTTTGAAAAAGAAAACCTTTTCGATCGCTAAAAAATCAGGTTTATAGGTTTTAATAGCCTTATTGAGATTTTGAGAAATTTTCAGCAATCTTTTCCCTTGCTCTATTTCTTTAATTTCCCAACAACCATAAGATAGAGGAGAAATTTTTTTTCTACCGGTTTTAAGAATAGCCCAGCCAATACGCGTTGTTCCAGGATCAATGCCTAAAATTATCATACTTCGTATTCAGCGTTAGAATAAATTTCTTCGACATCACTATTTTCATCCAAAGCGTCAAAAAGTGTCTCTAATTTATTTTTTAATCCTTCATCATTAATTTGCACAGGTTGTTGAGCGACAAAATCAATTTCTGCTTCTGTTTGAATATCTGGTAAATTATCCTCGATGAAGGTTTTTAAACTATTAAGATTAGAAATAGGAGTATAAATTTCTACCATTTCATCTTTTTCTTTGATTTCTTCAGCCCCTTTTTCAATTGCTTTTAAAGCTAAACTGTCATTCCAGTTGGTTTTAGGGACAGTGATTTTTCCAGTTTCTTGAAACATATAACGGACACTGCCGGTATTAGCCATTTTAGCATCATAATTGGAAAGCAAATGCCGTAATTCCGCCAAAGTCCGGTTTTTATTATCAGTGATCACTTGGATTAAAATAGCAGTTCCAGCCGGGCCATAAGCTTCGCAAATTAATTCTTCCAATTGTTTTCCTTCAGCTCCTTCACCAGTACCTCTTTGAATGGCGCGATCAATATTGTCTTTGGGCATGCCTAAAGCTTTGGCTTTTTCTATAGCCAGACGTAATTTGGGATTGGTTTCCAAGCCACCGCCTTCTCTTGCAGCCACAGTAATCAAATTAGTCACTTTGGAAAAAGCTTTTCCTTTCTTGGGATCTTTAACGGCTTTTTGATATTTTACTTTTGCCCATTTTGAGTGCCCGGACATGATAGTAAATCAAAATTTAAAAATCAAAATTTAAAATTATGATTATATAATTAAAAACAATCCAAGTATACACTTTTTTAGTGATTTTGTCTATTGTCTTAACTCTTGTAAAATAGCCGATTTTGCGATAAAATAAAAGAAAATGAATTTAGAGAGATTGAATACACAAGCTCAACAAGAGATTTCGAATGTTAAATCCTTCCAGGATTTAGAAAATTGGCGAGTAAAATATTTGGGCCGGAAAGGCGAGCTTTCTTTATTTTTTGACTCTTTGAAAAGCCTTTCTTTTCCATTAAGAAAAAAACAAGGCCAGAAAGGTAATCAAACTAGACAATTTCTTCTCTCTCTTTATCAGCAAAAAAGGGAAGATTTAGAGAAAAATCAGCCTGATTTTGAATTTTTTGATTTGACCAGACCCGGGGAAAAAATTAAAAAAGGGTATCTCCATCCTTTGACCTTAATTTTGCGGGAGATTGTTCATTCTTTCGAAAAAATAGGTTTCGAAGTCGTCGAAGGCCCGGAGATTGAAACTGAATATTATGATTTTGATGCTTTAAGAATGCCGGAAAATCACCCAGCTAGGGATATGTGGGATACGTTTTGGATAAAACCAAAAGGCAAAAGCCGCGCCTCAAAATTATTATTACGAACTCAAACCAGTCCGATGCAAATCAGATATATGGAAAAACATCAGCCGCCTTTTCGCATTATTGTTCCTGGTAAATGCTTTCGTTTCGAAGCTACTGATGCTCAGCATGAGTTTCAGTTTCATCAAGTTGAAGGTTTAATGGTAGCCGAAAATATCAGTTTAGCCAATTTCAAATTTATCATTAGAGAAGTGATCGAGGATATTTTTAAACATCAAGTAGAGCTTCGTTTTCGTCCCAGCTATTTTCCTTTTGTCACTCCAGGTCTGGAAGTTGATATTAGACAAAAACAAGATACAAGATACAAGAAACAAGATACAAACGAATGGTTGGAAATTATGGGCGCTGGTATGGTTCATCCTCAACTTTTCAAAAATGTTGGCTATGAAGCGAATCGCTGGCAAGGTTTTGCTTTTGGTTTAGGAGTAGAAAGAATTGCTATGATAAAATACGGTCTTGATGATATTCGTTTATTCTTTGGTTCAGATGCAAGGTTTCTGGAGCAATTTTAATAAGATTGGCATGAAGTTTTCTTACTCTTGGTTAAAAGAATTAGTAAAATTTAAAGAATCACCATCAAAACTGGCAGAGCTTTTAACTTTGTATTTAGCTGAAACTAAGGTTTCTGTTCGCAAGAAAAGAGCTATTCTTGATGTTGATTTATTGCCTAATCGAGTAGCTGACGCTTCGAGTCATTTAGGTTTAGCTCGGGAAATTTCAGCGATTCTGAATAAAAAATTCAATTATTCCCAAGTTAGATTTAAAGAAGGGAAAAGGATGACCAAATCATGGCTTAAAGTGACTATCAAAAGTCCTTATTGCAGGCGTTATGTGGCTCGAAATATTTGGCATGTCAAAGTTAAATCTTCTCCTCAATGGTTGAAAGAAAGACTTGAAGATTGCGGTCTCAGGCCAATAAATAATATTGTTGATGCTGCTAATTATGCCATGCTTTTAACTGGTCAGCCGCTGCATGTTTTTGATTTTCAAAAAATCGCTTTTAACAAAAGCAAGAAAAAGGAAATTATCATTCGCCAAGCTAAGAAAGGAGAACAAATAATTACTCTCGAAAGACAATCATACAAATTAAAAGAAGGCAATTTATTAATTTGCGACAAGGAAAAACCAATAGCTCTTGCTGGCATTAAAGGCGGATTAGCAGCTGAAGTTGATAAAGATACGCGTTTCATTATTCTTGAAAGCGCTAATTTTGATGGAGCCAATATTCATTTAACCTCAAGAGAATTAGGATTAAAAACTGATGCTTCCTGGAGGTTTGAGCATCACCTAGATCCTGATTTAGCAGTTTATGCTGTTGATATTTTAGCCCAGCTCATTCAGCAAGTAGCTGAAGGAGAAATCTTAAAAGGCAAAATAGATGCCATTAATTGTTCTACGCACAAAATTGTTATTCCCATTAATTTTGCTAGCTGGGAAAAATTTCTTGGTTGGCCTATAAATAAGCAAGAAATTATTAAAAAATTGAAGCTTTTAGGTTTTAATTTAGTTGAAAGACAAAAATATCTTTTAGTTACTCCTCCTTTATACAGAAATGATATAGAAAAGGCCGAGGATGTAATGGGCGAAGTAGCTCGGCTTCAGGGCTTTAATCAGATTCCTAGCTTACCTCCTAAGGAAGAAATCATTCTTCCAGCCAAAAACGAGTTTTGGGAATTCAAGGAAAAAATTAAAGATTGGTTGAAGACATACCATTTAGAAGAAGTCTATAATTATTCTTTAGTTTCTCAAAAAGATAAAGAAATTTTAGCCAAGAATTGGCAAAGCAAATTAATTACTTTAGCTAATCCCCTGAGCAATTTATTTTGTTATCTTCGGCCAACTCTCCTTTTTAATTTCTTAAAAAATGTTAAGGATAATTTCCGTTTTACTGGAAAAATCAGATTTTTTGAAATAGGTAAAATTTATCATTGGGAAACTAAAGAAAAAGAAGAGACTGTCTTTGGTGGCATTCTGGCGCGTAAAGAAAAAATCTTAAAACAGCCTCTTTTTTATGAGGCCAAAGGCATCATTGAAGGATTACTCACTGATTTAGGAATCGATAAAGATGATTATTCGATTAAACCGATTGAAAAAACAGCATACTCTTCAATCTTAGAAAAGGGTATGGCTTTCTATGTCAAAAATCAATTGCTCGGAGTTATAGGTTTGCCTCAAAAGAAATTTTTAAAAAAATATGACGTAGAAGGTGAAATAGTTTTCTGGGAAATAAAACTTTTAGCTTTGATAGCCTTAGAACAGGCAGAAAGGGAATATGAGCCTTTGCCTCAATATCCAGCAGCGATTCGCGATGTTTCTCTTATTATTCGAAGAGATATTTTAATTGATAAAATTTTAAAGACTATTCAAGAGGCCGCTTCCTACTTAGAAGATGCAGATTTATTTGATATTTATGAAGGGGGAAATGTACCTTTTGGAAAACAAAGCCTGTCTTTCCATTTAATTTTTCGTTCTTCAGAAAAAACTTTAAAATCCGAAGAAGTAGATAAAGAAATGAAAAAAATCTACCAGGCCCTAAAAAAACTAGGAGCGGAAATTCGTTAATTATTATGCCTAAAAAAACCAAGAAAAAACCAGTAAAAATTATCCAAAATACCATGGCTGATAATGGCGAAAATTCTTACACTGCCAAAGATATTTATGTCTTAGAGGGTTTAGAGCCAGTAAGGCGCAGGCCAGGAATGTATATTGGTTCCACTGGCGTCGATGGTTTGCACCACTTAGTCTGGGAGGTAGTGGATAATTCCATTGATGAAGCGATGGCTGATTTTGCCAAAAATATTCAGGTGGAAATTTTGGCTGAAAACAAGATTGCTGTCTTTGATGATGGTCGGGGTATCCCGGTTGACATTCATCAAAAAACAAAAAAATCTGCTTTAGAAACCGTGCTCTGCACTTTGCATGCCGGCGGTAAGTTTGGGGGCAAATCTTACAAAGTGGCTGGTGGCCTTCATGGAGTTGGTGTTTCCGTAGTCAATGCTTTGTCAAAATATCTTAAGGCAGAAGTTTATCGCAATAATGCTATTTATACTCAAGAATATTCTCGAGGCAAACCAACGACTAAAGTTAAAAAAGATGGAAAAAGCTCCCATCCTGGCACTAAAATCACTTTTGAGCCAGACCCGGAAGTTTTTAACGAAATTAAATTTGATCTTAAAAAAATTCTCGATCATTTGCGTCAACAAGCTTATCTAACGCCTGGGGTGACCATTACTGTTAAAGATTATAGAGAATCAGCAATGATTCCGTCTTATGTTTTTCATTTTGAAAGCGGGATTATTACTTTTGCCCGTTATTTAGCTCGGGATTTTAAACCCTTGACTGATATTTTTTATGTTAATCGAGAAAAAGATAATATTATTGTTGAGATAGCTCTTTTGTACATTGATGACAATGAAAGTACAGAATTAGCTTTTGCCAATAACATTCATACTCCTGAAGGGGGAATGCATTTAACTGGTTTTCGTTCGGCTTTAACCAGAGTTTTAAATGACTATATCAGGACCAATGAATTAATGAAAAACAATGATAATGGTTTTATTGGTGATGATGTGAGAGACGGTTTAGTGGCTGTCTTGAGCATTAAATTAAAAGAGCCGCAATTTGAAGGTCAGACTAAAGCTAAATTAGGCAACCCCGAAGCTCGGACAGCAGTGGAGCAAGTTTTGGGAGACAGCTTCAAAGAATGGCTGGAAATTCATAAAGACGATGCTAAAAGAATTATTGAAAAATGCTTGCTTTCAGCCCGCGCCCGGCAAGCAGCTAAAAAAGCTCGGGAAAATATTTTGAGGAAAGGAGTTCTTGAAGGTTCTTCTTTGCCAGGCAAATTAGCGGATTGCATTTCCAGAAATCCAGAGAATTCTGAATTATTTCTTGTGGAGGGCGAATCAGCCGGAGGCAGTGGAAAATCTGCTCGAGATAGAAACACCCAAGCGATTTTGCCTTTGCGGGGAAAAATCTTAAACGTGGAAAAAGCAAGATTAGATAGAATGATGGCCTCCGAAGAAATCAAAAATTTGATTATTGCTTTGGGCACGTCCATCAGTGAAGATTTTAATCTCAATAAATTACGCTATCATAAAATTATTATTATGGCTGATGCGGATGTTGATGGCGCCCATATTAGAACTTTACTATTAACGCTTTTCTTCCGTTATTTCAAGCCGATTATTGAAGGAGGCTATTTGTACATTGCCCAGCCGCCTTTGTATAGGATTCAAAAAGGCAAAGAATTTTTTTATGCTTATCTGGAAAACGAAAAAGACAAAATTTTAGATAATTTGACTGGCCAAAAAGGAGTGAAAATAGCAGCCAAGTCTTCTAAAGTCAGGAAATTAAAGTTAGTTACCGAAGGCGAAGAAGAAGCAGTTTTTGAGGTGAAAACTGAAACTGAACAAAAATCAGGAGAAGAAGAAAACCTCAAAGGCATTAGCATCCAGCGCTACAAAGGTTTGGGTGAAATGAATCCTGATCAGCTGTGGGAGACAACTATGAATCCCTTAACCAGAATGATGAAACAAGTAACTATCAAAGACGCTGAAGAAGCTGACAGATTATTCGATATTTTAATGGGTGAGGAAGTTTTACCGCGCAAGAAATTCATTGAAGCTTATGCCCAAAAAGTGAAAAATCTTGATATTTAAAAGCATTTTTGTTATGATATAAAATTATGTTAACTTTACGTTTTCAAAGAGTTGGTAAAAAACATGACACTACTTTTCGGGTGGTGGCGGTTGATTCCCGCTTTTCTTCCAAATCCGGTAAAGTGAAAGAAGTTTTAGGTTGGTGGGATCCGCGCCAAGATAAATTTGAATTACAAACCGAAAGAATTAATTATTGGCTCAAACAAGGAGCTCAAGTTTCTGATTCTTGTTTTAATCTTTTAATTAAAGCTAAAATCATTGAAGGTAAAAAACGACCGGTGGTCATTCATCAGAAAAAAGTTAAAGAGGGGGAAGAAAAAACTCCCATTAAAGCCGAAACGCCAAAAACAGAAGAAAAACCAATACCTGAAACTCCTATAGAATCAACTCCAGCAGAATCAACTACTGAAACATCGCTAGAAGAAGTAAAAGAAGATAAAGATTCTCAATAATTAGATTTGACAACGATTAAATATTAGAATATAATAGGAAATAATGATAAAGAAAAATATTACAATTGAAGATTTGGCCAGAATGGTTAAAAATGGTTTTGAAGAAACAGCGAAAAGAAAGGAAGTAAACTTGCGTTTTGATGAAGTAGAGAATCAATTAAACAAAATCGAAAAATTAATTCTCACTGATCATAAAAGAAGAATAGAAAGATTAGAATTTGAAGTTAAGGAATTAAAAGAGCTTTTTGCTATAAA
>Ga0315282_10016635_pt1 | contig 10730 bp, 7 predicted proteins | sample YL17G07_20_MG_FD_203693 | JGI IMG/M metagenome (GOLD analysis project Ga0315282, IMG submission 203693) | Sediment microbial communities from Yellowstone Lake, YNP, Wyoming, USA - YL17G07_20 | ecosystem: Environmental > Aquatic > Freshwater > Lake > Sediment | place: USA: Wyoming | collected... | reverse complement strand
ATTTCCGTGCCCTGGTGGAATGGGCTACCATTGCGCTTGACTACGGACCACGTTCCGGAAAATCGGCCTCGCACTTAGGCAAATAGTTGTCCGTGGAAATCCAGGCTAGCAAGGCGACCGCCACAGTTGAGAAGCCAGTAGCCGTGAAAGAATAGCTTTCATGAAGGCCAGACGGATCAACGCCGACAAGCCCCACCTCTGGAAGGCCGACATAGCGGCCTCCGTTGACCGGTTCAACCAGTGGTTCATGCGCTTCGCGCCCGAGGCGTTCCGTTCCACGCGCGTCAAGACGACCGCACACGTCAAGGCCGCGCTCCTGGCAACGAATGACCTGCGCGGCCTGAACGCCGTCACGTTGAAAGCGAGCCCTGGCGCTCTCCCGACGCTCCGCATGTGCACCGCCCCGCCGCTGGCGGTAGATCGTTTGATCGGCTTGGCCGACGCCAGCAAGAACCTCGTTGGCCGGATGGAAGAAGGTAAGCTGCCGGCGAAGATGCAGGCCGCCGACCTGGACGCGGAGTTGAGGAAACTCTGCCATATTCTCACGCGGCTGCTCGACCGCGACATCTTCCCCTGGCTCGATGGCGGCGCAGGCCCGACGGACCATGAGCGAGATCGGGCCTCCACCATCGTTGCCGATCGGCTGTGCAGCGCGGTTGCCAACCCGATCGTGCGCAACGCCCAGGAGCAGCGGCAACTGGCCTTGATCGGCGACTACCTCGTCAAGCGCGGCTATCGGAAGCAAGCACACCCCGCTGGCAAGCCGCCGACCGAGATGGAGCCGGGCACCTACACTTTCCGCATGAACCTGCCCGTCGGCAAGGCGCTTAAGGTGAACATCCCGGTCGATGTGGTTGTTCAGCCCAAGAGGCTCCGCAAGGACCGGTTGCCGATCCTGATCGAAGCCAAGTCGGCGGGCGATTTCACCAACACGAACAAACGCCGCAAGGAAGAGGCCACCAAGATCCACCAGTTGCAGGCCGCCTACGGGCCGTTTGTAGCCTTTGTGCTGTTCCTCTGCGGCTACTTTGGCAGCGACTATTTGGGCTACGAAGCCGCCGAGGGGCTCGACTGGGTTTGGGAACACCGCATTGACGACTTGGCGAAATTGGGGCTTTAGCACCGATGATCGCGCCACACGAGAACCCGCTTGAAGCCCGCCGACAGGCCATCCAGGCAACGCTCGACGCGACGAAGTCGGCAACCGAGCGGAACCGCCTCGGTCAGTTCGCCACTCCCAACGCCCTGGCAATTGAGATCGCCCGCTACGTGCAGTCCGTCGCCGGCCGCTGCCTTCGCTCGGTCCGTTTCGCCGACCCGGCCGTAGGCACGGGCAGCTTCTATTCCGCCGCGCTGGCCGTCTTCGGCCCCGAGCGGATCGAGAGCGCCGTTGGCGTCGAACTTGATCCCGGCTTCTGCGATGCCGCCCGTGACCTCTGGGCGGAGACGGGTCTTGAAGTCGTGCGGGGCGACTTTACCCGCATCGTTGCCGGCAGCGGCCGCCCGGCCGCGCCGAACCTGATCCTCGCCAATCCGCCCTACGTCCGGCATCATCACTTGAAGCGCGCGGACAAGGAACGCCTGCAAGCCCTCGTCTACCGGATGGCAGACGTGGAGGTCAACGGCCTTGCGGGTCTCTACGTCTACTTTCTCCTTCTGGCTACGGCGTGGATGGAGGATGGCGGCTATGCCGCGTGGCTTATCCCTTCCGAGTTCATGGATGTAAATTACGGCGCCGCGCTCAAGCGATACCTCGTGGAGCGCGTGACGCTGATCCGCGCTCACCGCTTCGACCCCGGCGATGTTCAGTTCCGAGACGCCCTGGTGTCTTCGGCCGTTCTCATGTTCCGCAAGAAGCCGCCGCCGGTGGGGCACGCCGTGGAATTCACCTTCGGCGGCACGATCCAGGAGCCGCAGGCGAGCGACTCGATCCAGTTGGACCAACTGCGCGAGTCCCGCAAGTGGACCGTGTATCCCGCCCACGCCCGGAACGATCGCCGCACGTCGTGCAACGGCGACGGCCCGACGCTGGGGGACTTCTTCCGGATCCAGCGCGGGATTGCCACCGGCAGCAACAAGTTTTTCGTGCTCGACCGCCGCGAGGCCGAGCGACGCGGGTTCCCGAAGCGCTACCTGCGGCCCATCCTGCCCAGCCCCCGCCTGCTCAAGACGACGGTCATCGACGCCGACGAAGACGGCCACCCGCTCATTGACCGCCAACTTTGCGTCATCGATTGCGACCTCCCCGAGGCGGTTCTGAAGGCCCGCCACCCGGTGCTATGGCAGTACCTTCAGACGGCCGCGGCGCTGGGCATCAAGGACGGGTACCTGGTTAGCAACCGAAACCCGTGGTACAGGCAAGAGCAGCGGGACCCGGCTCCGTTCCTGTGCACGTACATGGGCCGCGGGTCAGCCGACAGGCAGCCCTTCCGCTTCATCTGGAACCGCTCAGCGGCGATTGGGACCAACCTGTATCTCATGCTCTATCCACGGGATGCCCTGGCGGGAATGCTGCGCCGGCACCCCGACCGGGCGGCCGACATGTTCGCCCTTTTCGGCCAAATCACCGGCCACGAACTCCGCGGTGAGGGCCGGGTCTACGGTGGTGGCCTAAACAAAATCGAGCCGAGCGAATTGGCGCGCATTTCTGCAGCTCTGTTTGTCGAGCGTTGGCCACAGCTCCAGCCCGCGGTGCAGCGCCAGGGAAGACTCTTTGGCTGAAGTCCAGGGGAAGCAGAGTGACCGTTTAACAACCGGTCGCAGCGGACGGCGCTTCGCGCCGCCGCCGGACCTGGCCCTTAGCTTCCTGGAGGACCGCCGCCAAGAGCGGCTGTCCCGACAACCACCGGCGGCGGTGCAACCACCCTTGAACTCGCCCATCAAGTAGCCGGGCATCGCCGCCAAAGCAAGCCTCTGAAACTTGAGCCGATCTCATAAATGCCCTCCGAGAGCCGGAATGCCCGCAGGCGGCAGAGGAGAAAGCAGCGATGAAACGAAACCGATTCCCGGCTGGCTGGAATGAAGCCAGGGTCCGAAGGGTGCTGGAGCATTACGAGGGGCAGACCGAGGATGAGGCGGTCGCGGAAGACGAAGCCGCATCCAGTTGCGGGGTCAGACCGTTATGGTGGTACCCAATCGCCTGGTTCCTGAAATCACGCGACTGATCGAGAGACGGCGCTTGGGTCGTCAAAGTGGCTCGGACGGGCCCAACAAGGCGCTGCAAGCGACGGCACGCAGGGCGCGCCGCGCCTGAGCGCCCGAGTCGTCTGCCTCCTGGAGGACTGCGGCCACGAGCGGCTGTCGCGACAACCATCGGTGGCGGTGCGACCACCGTTGAGCTCGCCCATCAAGCAGCCCGCCATCGCCGCCAAAGCAAGCCTCTGAAATCGGAAACTGACCCATCACCGCACGGTCGCTGCGGTTGACCGAGCAGACTCTCCCCATTAAGATGTCGTGGGGGAGAATCCGAGCAGCGGCAAGCCATCGCCGAGGAGAGGTCGGAACCGGAAATGAAAGCGGCCGTTTACCATGGCATTCGCGACGTGCGGGTCCAGGATGTGCCGATGCCCTCGGCGGGGCCGGGCGAGGTGGTCCTGCGGGTGCTCCTGTGTGCGGTCTGCGGCACGGACAAACGCATTTTCACCCACGGGCAGAAGAACGTGGTGCCGCCGGCCATCACCGGTCACGAGATCGTGGGGACCGTGCACCAGATCGGTCCCGGCGTGGACGGGGGACTGCAAGCCGGCCAGAAGGTCATTGTGGCCACGGTCGTGGGCTGTGGCCGGTGCGTCTACTGCCGGCGCAAACAATACAACCTCTGCGACTCTTTCACGGCCCTGGGGTACGATTACGCCGGAGGGTTTGCCGAATACATCAACATTCCCGCCAACGCGGTAGCCCAGGGGAATGTGATCGCCATCCCCGGCTCCATGTCACCCGAGCGCGCGGCGCTGGTCGAGCCGCTCTCCTGCTGCCTGAATGGCCAGGAATATCTGGGCGCTCAGCCCGGCGACCGCGCGGTGATTTTGGGCGCCGGACCCATTGGCTTGATGCACGCCGGTATCCTCAAAGCGCGGGGCTGCCAGCCAGTGATCGTCGCCGACATGGTCGATGAACGCCTGGCCTATGTTCGGGAGTTCGGCTTGGGCCAGCCGGTGAACACGGCCGGGGCTGAGGCAGTCGAAAGAATCCTCGAGGCCGGGGGGGGCGAGAAGTTTGATGTGGCCGTGACCGCCTGCGCGGTGAAGGCCGCGCAAGCCGACGCGCTGCGCCTGGTCCGCAAGAAGGGGCGGATTTCCTTCTTCGCCGGCATCCCCAAGGATGACCCCATCCTGGCCATTGACACCAACCACATCCATTACAGCGAGATCTCCATCTTCGGCTGCTTCGCGTCCAACTTGCAGCATTACCATCAGGCCCTGGAGATGGTGTCGCGCGACGACCTGCCCTGGGATCGGTTCGTCACTCACAAGTTCAAGCTGGACGATATCCTGCGGGCCTACGCGGTGGTCGAAGCGGGGCAAGGGATCAAAACGGTCATCGACTGCCAGTAGCACAGACCTCTATGGACAAGGAATCGCTATCGCAACTCATCGAGATCTCGCACGCCGCAGGCGCTGATCGGGAATACGTCCAGGCCGGCGGTGGGAACACGTCGGTGAAGTCGGTCGACGGGCGCACCATGGCCATCAAAGCCAGCGGCACGGCCCTGGCCGCGATGGGCGAGTCAGTGGGCTGGGTGGATCTGGACCTGGCTCGGGTGCGGGCCATTCTCGAACGCAGCGACCTCGCTGCTTTGGAGACGAATGAGCGCGAGGCGCGCATCCTGGAACTGCTTACCGCCGCCGTGGTCGGTGGGCGCGGCCGCCCCTCGGTGGAAAGCGTGCCGCACGCGCTGCTCGGCAGAGTGATCATCCACACCCACCCCGTGGCGGTCAACGCTCTTACTTGCGGCCCCGGCGAGAAGGCCTTGAGCGAGATCGCTCCCGCCGATCAGCCCCCGCCCCTCTGGATACCCTATTCCGACCCTGGCTGGAGCCTGGGCATGACGATCCAGTCCGCAGCGGGCGTTTACCAGAAGAAACACGGCTGCCTTCCGGCGGCCATTTTTCTGGAGAACCACGGCCTCTTTGTTTCAGCGTCCGAGGCCGGTGCGTGCCTGGCGCTCCACCATGAGTGGGTCCGCCGCTGCGAGCGGTACTTTTCGCCCAAGGCGCCCTCCCTGCGTGCGGCGCCCAGGCTGGATTCGGCCTCGCTGCGGAAAACCATGGTCGAGTTGCGTCGCGTCTGGCGTGAGGCACGCGGTGTCCCGCTCCTTGCCCGCCTCTCGGACGATTCCGAGCTGATCGGCGCCGCCGGCCAGGCCACGGCGGAGACGCTAACCGCCGGCGCGCTCACGCCCGACATCATTGTCTACACGGGCAGGCGCGCGGTCCTGGCCGATGCGCTGGAAGAACTGGCCACGAAGCTGAAGCCGGCGCTGGCGGAGAGCGCGCCGCCGCGGGTTGCGCTGGTGAAAAACGTCGGCGCCTTCCTGCTGGCCGAGGACGCGCGCCGGCTGGAAGCCGCCGAGCAGGTGGCGGCCAGCGCCGCAAAAATAGCGCGACTGGCAGCAGGTTCCGGCGGGGCCCGGAACCTCTCCCGCACCGCCGCCGAATTCATCATCAACTGGGAGGCTGAACACTATCGCGCGCACCTGTTAGAGTCTGCCGCCGCGCCGCCGGCCGGCAAGGTAGCCCTGGTGACCGGAGCGGCCTCCGGATTGGGCTGCGGCATTGCCCAGGGGCTGGTCGAGGCTGGGGCGGCCGTAGCCTTCTGCGATGTCGACGAGCCGGGGGCAGCGGCCGCGGCAGCCGCCTCCGCCGATCCCCGGCGCGCCCTCCCCGTGCGCATGGATGTGACCGACGAGGCCGCGGTAGCCGAGGGCTTCGACCAGGTTTTGCGCCGCTGGGGCGGCGTGGACATCGTGGTTTGCGCCGCCGGAATCGCCCCGCCCTACGAACTCGTGGATATGCCGCTCGACAAGTGGCGCCTGGCCCTGGAAATCAACCTCACGGGCTACTTCCTGGTGGCCCGCGAGGCCGCCCGCATTATGCGCGCCCAGGGCGACGGCGGATCGATGATCATCGTCTCGTCCAAGACGGGGCTGGAGGCCTCCAGGGCCAACTCCGCCTACAACGCCACCAAAGCCGGGGAACTGCATCTCATGCGCGGCTGGGCGCTGGAGCTGGGGCCCGACGGCATTCGCGTCAATGCCGTCGCCCCGGGGAACGTTTTCGAAGGCTCCAGAATCTGGAACCCGGAGTACATCAAGGTTTGCGCCGACAAGAGGGGTATCAAGCCGGAAGAAGTTATCCCTTACTATACTTCGCTGACCGCCCTGAAGCGGGAAATCAAGCGCTCGGATGTAGCTGGGGCCGTCGTCTTCCTGTGCTCGGACGCGGCGCGCTGCATCACCGGGCAAACCCTGGTGGTGGACAGCGGACAGGTGATGGTCCGATGAGCAGTTCACGCCAGCGCAGCCGGACGGAACTGGAAGCAGCCCTCGGGGGCGGATCGCTGAAGGAGCGCCTGGAGGCCTTGCGTGAGCTGTGCGCCCAGATCGGCGAGACACCCCGCCGGGGCACCAATACTCACATCCATACCAACGAGTCTTTCAGCGTGTTTCGCTCGCCGACCGAAGCCGTGTGGCAGGCCGCGCGCGAGGGTCTGGCGGTCCTGGGCATCAACGACCACTATACCGTCGCCGGGCACGAGGAGTTCCGCCGCGCGTGCGAGATCGCGGGCATCGCCGCGGTCTTCTCCCTGGAGGCCGTGGCCATGGACCGCGCCGCCGAGGCTGCCGGCCTCCTGCTCAACGATCCTGACAACCCCGGCCGCGTGTACCTCTGCGGCAAGGGTGTCACCAGGGTTCCTCCCGATTCGTCCGCCGCGTCGCAAAATCTGGCCCGTATGCGCGCCACGCTGGAGCGGCGCCACCGGGAAATGACCGAGAAGGCCGCGGCGCTCTTCCGGGAGCGCCTGGGAGCGCCGGGCCCGACGTGGGAGGCCGTTTGCGCTCTGACTCCGCACGGCAACGCCACCGAGCGGCACGTGGCCTGGGCCGTGCTGGCGCGGCTACAGGAGTTGGCTGTGGAGCGAAGTGTGCCGCCGGCGGAACTAATTGAGCGCTGCTGCGCGGCTGCTGCGCCGGCTGGGGCCGACGACGCCTCCCTCCAGGTCTTCATCCGTGCCAAGCTCCTCAAGGCCGGCCGGCCCTGCTACGTGCCCGAGTCCCAGGAGGCCTTCGTCTCCCTCGAGGAGCTTCGCGAAATCTTCCTGGCCTTCGGGTCCATCCCGGTCTACCCGGTGCTGGGCAACCCGGTCACGCCCGGCGAGCAGGATGTCGAAGCGCTCCTGGATCGTCTGGAGGCCGCGGGCATCCTGGCCATCGAGGTCATCCCGCACCGCAACACGCGGGAGCGTCTGGGGGAAATCGCCTGCGCGGCGCAGCGTCGCTGGTGGCCGGTGTTCAACGGCACCGAGCACAACACCCCCGAGCCCCGGCCGCTCCTTGACCGTTTTGCGCTGGACCCGGAGTTCGAGCCCTGGTTCCGCCAGAGCACGGCGGTGCTGCTGGGGCACCAGAGGCTGGTGGCGCGCGGCGAGCAGGGATTCGTCGGTGAGGATGGCCGGCCGTCAATCCGCGACGCCCGCGCCAGGTTCGAGCGCCTCAGCAGCGCCGGCGCATGAGGGCGGTTCTCGCCGGGCGATGCTCGACAGATTGAACACCCGCAAGTGCGTGGCCGGGGGCCGCCGCGTCAGGATTCGCCCAGCAGGCTCTGAACCTTGGCGGCCAGGGCGGCCGGCAAGAACGGCTTCTGGATGAAATCGGTGTTCAGGTCCAGTCCCGCGGCGTTGGCGAATTCATTGTCGCTGTACCCGGACATATAGAGGACCTTGAGACCGGGGCGGGTTTCGGTGAGTTGCCCGGCCAGTTCCGTGCCCGTCATTCGGGGCATGACCACGTCGGTGAGCAGGAGGTGGATTCGGCCCCGGTATTGGCGCGCGGCGTTGAGCGCTTCGGCGCCGTCGGGGGCCGCGATCACGGAATAGCCGAGCTGCTCGAGGCAGGCGCGGGCCAGCCCGCGCACATACTCCTCGTCTTCAACCAAAAGGATGGTTCCACGGTCGGGCGCCTGCGCGCTCCCGCATTCGGGCCCCTCCGCGGCGGGCGCCTCCGCGACGCGCGGCAGGAACATGGTGAAGGTGGCGCCGTTGCCCGGCGCGCTGTCGGCCCAGATACAGCCGCCGCTCTGCTTGACGATGCCATAGACGGTGGACAGTCCCAGGCCCGTGCCCTTGCCAACGTCTTTGGTAGTAAAGAAAGGCTCGAAGATGTGCGCAATGGTCCTCTCGTCCATCCCCTCACCGGTGTCGGATACCTGGAGCATTATGTAGTCGCCGGCTTCCACCCGGACGCTGCCCCGGTTGAAGGCCTTCTCGACCTGCTGATTGGCGGTGGTGATGGTGAGGCGGCCGCCGCGCGGCATGGCGTCGCGGGCGTTGACGGCCAGGTTCATGATGACCTGCTGAATCCGCACCGGGTCGGCCCGGACGGCGCCCAGGCCCGGGTGCAGGTCGCTGATCAGCTCGATGTCCTCGCCGATGAGCCGCTGCAGCATCTTATGGCATTCCACGGCCACGGTGTTGAGGTTGACGACGCGCGGGTCCAGGCGCTGGCGGCGGCCGAAGGCCAGAAGCTGGGTGGTCAAGGAGGCGGCCCGCTCGCCGGCCTTCTGGATCTCAATCAGCATGCCATGCAGGGGATCGTCGGGGCTGAGGCGCTGCAGGGCCAGGTCGGAATAGCCCAGGATGGCGGTCAGCATGTTGTTGAAGTCGTGGGCCACGCCCCCGGCCAGGCGCCCGACCGCTTCCATCTTTTGAGACTGAAATAGTTCCTCCTCCAGTCGTTTCCGTTCGGTCACATCGCGGGCGATGCCCTCGATGCCGATGGGCACGCCGTCACCCCGGACAACGTGCGCGTTGACCTCGATGGTCAGGCGACGGCCGTCCTTGGCCAGGAAGTCGATCAGGTAGGGCGCGACCGGGACGCCGGCCAACCGCCGCCGGATGTTTTCCCTCCCCCGCTCGCGCCACTCCGGCGCAATCACCTGGTCGATGTTGAGGCGCTTGACTTCAGCTTCGGTGTAGCCGGACGCCCGCAGGCCCGCCGGGTTGATGGAGAGGAGGTTTCCCTGGAGGTCGTGGGAGTAGACGATGTCGTTGGCGTTCTCCACCAGCGAGCGGTAGCGCTCCTCGCTCAAACGCAGCGCTTCCTCGGCCTGCCTGCGCTCGGTAATATCCTGGCCGAGGCTGGTGGCGCCGACGGTGCGGCCCTGCGCGTCCCGCGACAAGGTATTGTTCCAGCCGATCAGGCGCCGGTTGCCGTCCCGGGTCACGATCTCGTTCTCCAGGTAATGGGGAATGTCGCCGGATCGGATGGCGTCCTCGAAAGGGGCCCGGATGTGGCCGCGCGCCTCGGCCGGCACAAACATTTCAAACCAGTCGCTTCCCAGCACCTCGTGGCGGCGGTAGCCGGCTAACTCCAGGAAAAAATGGTTGCAGAAAGTGACCCGGCCGGCGGAATCCAGCGTGACCGCCGCCAGGCGGACGTGTTCCAGAATCTCGCGCCAGCGGCGTTCGGTTTCCCGCAAGGCGCTTTCCGCCACCCGCAGCGCGGTGATGTCGCTGAACGTGGTGCACACCTGGGAGGGACGCTGTTCGCCGGGTCTCAGGCACGGAACACTGCTCATGAGGAGCCATCGGTCGCCGTCGCCGCGGGCGTTGCGGACACCCACCGCCACGTCGCGAATCGCCTCGCCGGTTTGCAGCGCGGCCATGAGCGGCGTCTCGTCGATTCGGAACGGCGCGCCGTTTTCGTGGATCACCCGCCACTGCGGATCACCGGAGGCGCGGCCCAGCAATTCTTCCAGCTCCGAACCCAGGATGCGGCAGGCCGCCGGGTTGGCGGAAACAACGCGGCCGGAAGAATCCTGGTAGATGACGCCCTGCGACATGGTTTCAAACAGGCCCCGGTATTTCTCTTCGCTCTCCCGCAGCGCTTCTTCCGCCTGCTTCCACTCGGTTACATCGCGTGAAATGCCGATGGTCCCGACGATCCGCCCGCGCTTGTCGGTGAACGGACCTTTGGTAACCGAGACCCACTCCCGGTGGCCGTCGGGATAGGTCGTCAGCCGCAATTTGCCGACCATCGGAACACCCGAGGCCATGATTTCCTGTTCTTCGGCAAAAAAGTTCCGGGCGACCTCGGGAGCGAAAAAGTCGAAATCGGTCCTGCCGGCCAAAGCGGCCGGGTCCTTCACTCCCAGCGCCACAGCATGGGCCAGGTTGTTGCGCAGGAAGCGCCCGTTGGCGTCTTTGAAGAAAATCTTGTCGGGCAGATCGTCCATCAGAGTGCGAAGCAGATCGCGCTCGCGATGCCCGGCCGTGGTGCTGCCGGCGACGAGGCGTGCGCCGGCGACCGCCCGGGCGGCCACGCGAGCGAGCGCCAGCGCCCGGCCGATCGTCCGGGTTGCGAACTTCACTGGCACGGCCAGACTCCTTTGGATTGAGTCATTAGCGGATGTTCACCCCTGAGGCCGAGTGAGGTTTTCCAGGTAAGTCGCTGTCAGCTAACGAGCTTTCCGGCGGTCGGGCAGTTTCTTGCGCGTGACTACATGAGTCTCGAC
>Ga0315282_10016634_pt1 | contig 10730 bp, 7 predicted proteins | sample YL17G07_20_MG_FD_203693 | JGI IMG/M metagenome (GOLD analysis project Ga0315282, IMG submission 203693) | Sediment microbial communities from Yellowstone Lake, YNP, Wyoming, USA - YL17G07_20 | ecosystem: Environmental > Aquatic > Freshwater > Lake > Sediment | place: USA: Wyoming | collected... | reverse complement strand
TCTTTGCTGAAACCTGCCCCCAATATTTAACTTTAACCGAAAGAATAATTGATGAGAGAGGCGCCTTAGCCAAGATTGGCCCTCCCATTCGCAGCCAAGCTGACCAGGACGCACTCTGGGTCGCCTTACGTGATGGTACTCTTCAGGTGGTGGCTTCCGATCACGCCCCAAAGCAGAAAGACCCTGAAGGTGATTTCCTGACTCAGGGTTTTGGCTCTCCACAAATCGAGACGATGCTGCCGGTCACCTACGATTGGGGTATCAACCATGGTCTAATCAGCCTGGTCAGGCTGGTACAGGTTTTATGTGAGAATCCGGCGCGCATCTTTGGACTTTACCCGCAAAAAGGGACCATCCAGATCGGTTCTGATGCTGACATGGTCGTCTATGATCCACAACATGAATTTATTATCCAGCCAGAAAACCAGCACAGTAATGTTGGCTATACGCTTTATGAAGGAAGGCAGGTGTGTGGCTGGCCTGAAATGTCTTTCCAACGCGGTCAACGTGTGCTTTGGCAGGGTCAAGTCATTGCCAGACCAGGCAGTGGTCAATTTTTGCCGACCCACCCCGCTCAAATACCCACTCTTTAAGAACTTATTTACTTCTATAATCTAACCTGGTAAAGGTATCGAGCAAATTTGCAGGTTTCTGGATTGTATGCATCCAGGCTGCTTTCTGACTCGTTGATGATGAATTCATAAAGAGGTAAATTTCCTTCTGCTCTAAAGAAAGGTTGCATTTCTTCTCCAATTTTATTTTTAAGCTGCATCAAGCGATAGGTCTGCTCACTAAAATCGAGTGTTTGGTAAGCTAATTTCGCTTCTTTTAATGCAATCCCTAACGGTGTATTCTCGGGTTTTAGTGACTGGCGAGTTCTTCCGCCACACAAACTGTGCGTATAAAATATCGCCATGCGCCCATCCATTTTCAGGAGATCAACCATTCGTTGGATGGTCGCCCCCAGGTCATTCGGCATATAAAGCGTATCAATCGAGATGATCGAATCAAAAGAATGCTCCGGAAATTCCAGGCTGTCCAGGTTGCCTTCTTGAAAAAACAATTGACTTCTCTTTTTCTGTGAATGGTAGGCAGCAATTTCAATTGCTTCAGGGCAATAATCTACGCCATAAACCTTTGCCCCGGTTTGATCCGAAATATATTCGGCTACCAGGCCGGTTCCGCAGCCCAGGTCAAGGCAATGGCAGCCATCCGTAAGCTGGAGGAAAGAGATCATTGCATCGATCTGTTTCATATCACTGAAACCGGCCTGGCACAGGTCTCTTCCGTACAATTGTATACAGAATGACGCGTAAGCCTTACTCTGGCTGGCTGAAAGGTAAAATTCGCGATACCAATAATAGATCGGGGGTCTAGTTCTGCGCACTTCACGAGCAATTTCTTTCCCCTCAGACGACAAAATAAAGCCTTCCCCTACCCTGAAGATTAATTTGCTTTCTAAAAGGCTACGATAACCCTCACGCCAATCAACTTTAAGTCTCCGAAAATAGGTAGACGCTGCCTCAATATCTTTCGGATAGAATGAATAAAAATTATTGTTAGGGGTTTCAATCGGATCAGCGAGTTCAACTAAAACAATCAATATCTGAATTTCACTTTCTGATAATCTCATTTCTATCACTCCATAAGAAAACCGGCAGTTAGCTAACATAAAAAAAAATATTTCCTGGAAGTGCCTGCTTTTACATATGTTAGAATCTATGAAGTTACTATCCTAAATTCAATTAATTCCCAGAAAACTCTTTATGGAACAATCCCATCAAAAACCGGGCAATATTAAGGTCGTATATTTTATTTATTTTCTTTCCTTAAGTATCATTGTCACTTATATCAACCTTTATTATAAAAGTATAGGCCTCAACGGAAAACAAATCGGATTGATCAACACGATGGGACCGCTAGTTGGAATTTTCAGCGGTACCATTTGGGGGATGCTCAACGACCGCTATGGTCGAGCCCGGTTTTTGCTGAGCACTGCAGCTATCGGAGCTGCGTTTGTTATGACAGGTGTTCCTTTCATCCGTACTTTCGTCTGGCTGATGCCGATGATTGGGTTATGGAGTCTGTTTAATGGCGCAATTGGGCCTATTCTAGATAATCTTAACCTGTCTTTTCTTGGCAATCAAAAGGAACGTTATGGAAAGCAGCGCATCTGGGGTTCTATTGGTGCCATCACTTCCATGTGGATTTGTGGTTTCATTTTCGAACACTTTGGGCTTCATTTGCTTTTCCCGATTTATGTCGGAGTCGTCATTTGTTTAGTCCTTGCATTCACCATGCTCCCCAATCAATCGGTCAGGTTGGCAAGGCCTACATTTCAAGGTTTAACAAAAATAATCCAACAACCAGTCTGGCTTGTTTTTTCATCCAGTGTATTTTTCTTTTGGCTGGCTATGGGTGGGATGTATACCTTCCTGGCAATTTACTTGCAAAGGATGGGGATGAAAGAGGGCCTGATTGGGATTGTTTCCGGGTTAGCCACCATTGCAGAGACTCCGGCCATGTTCTTCAGCGTGCCTTTATTAAGGAAATTGGGACCCTTCTGGATGTTAATTATTGCTTTTCTGCTGGGGACAATCCGATTGTTCTTATACAGCATCATGCCAACTCCCAACTGGGCGTTCGGGATAGCTTTCTTTCATATCGGAACTTTCGGCTTCTTCTGGATTGCCAGCGTTACCTATGCGAATAAACTGGCTCCTGATAACCTGAAAGCCACCGGGCAGGGTTTATTACTTGCGGTGATGAATATAGCCAATGTGGTTGGATCCCCCATCAGCGGGCTGTTATACGATAAAATCGGGCCCGCGGCATTGTTCATGGTCTACGCCGGGGTCTGTTTATGTTCCCTGATTCTATTTTGGGTGGGAACACGTTTGACAATGAAAACGTCTCCCAGACTACAACCCACTTAGCATAGTCTCATTGGATTTGGTCAAACCTGAATATGGCCCGGCTTTCTTGTTTCCAATAAACCGGAATCCGATCGATTGGGGCATTTGCCTCAATCCACTGGCCACCGGTAAATCCTTTCCCACTCCAGGCATCGATCCATTCTATTCCTTCCGGCAGGTAAACTTTCCTGGATTGTTGGCCTTCATAAAGGATGGGTGCTACAAGAAGGTCAGGACCCAGCATAAATTGGTCCTCAATTTTCCAGCAGTTCTGATCAGCATGGAAGTCCACAAATAAAGGCCGCATGGGTGGCAGACCATTTTCATGCGCAGTCTTCATCTGTTCCATCAAATATGGCTTTAACTTTTCTCGTAAGAATAATAAATGGCGAATAATTTTATAGGCTGGGTCTCCAAATGACCAAACCTCGTTCGCCGCGCCAGTGCCCGAACCCCTGCCATCCTCGACGAATGGTAAACGCACTCCATGCAAGCGGAAGAGTGGGCAAAACACACCATATTGGAACCAACGCACAATCAGCTCACGGAAGTAGGGAGTTGACGGATCGCCATCCACGAATCCACCGATATCCGTTGTCCACCAGGGGATACCGCTCATGGCGATATTCAAACCCGCCGGCAGCTGTATCCGCAGGTTTTCAAAGGTGGAAGAGATGTCTCCCGACCAGACAGCTGCGCCATAACGCTGGCTGCCTGCCCAGGCTGACCGGCACAAAAATATGATCTCGTCTTCTCCTTCCGAACGCATTCCTTCCCAAAACCCCTGTTGGTGAAGCAGAGGATACATGCAACCCACTTCCAGGCCGTTGCCAATGTGGTAGCGTACATTGTCATGATCCATGGGGATTAATTCGGGTTCACAGGCATCCAACCACCAGACTTTGACCCCAGCATTGTAATAATTCTTGCGGACTTGTTCCCAAACAAACTTGCGCGCCTCCGGGTTCGTGGCATCGTAATAAGCCAGGTGAGCTGGTCCTGGTGGGAATGAATCCACCAGGTGGGACATATGGGCATCGCTCCCACGTTCTGAGCGGGTTAGATATCCCTTCTTCTTCATGATTGGATAATTGGGGCTGTCGATATTAACCGTGGGCCAGATGGATACCATCAGTTTGACCCCCATCTCTTCCAGCTCACGCACCATTGCCGCTGGGTCAGGCCAGTAGACCGGGTCAAATTTCCAGTCTCCCATCATGGTCCAATGGAAATAATCGGCCACAATCACCGCTAATGGTAAACCTCTTTGCTTATATTCCCGCGCCACACTTAATAATTCCTCTTGTGTGCGGTATCGCAGCTTACACTGCCAGAAGCCAGTCGCCCACTCGGGCATAACCGGGGCATGGCCAGTTACGTCAGCGTACCGGTTTAATATTTCTGCGGGGTTATCACCCACCACGATATAGTAATCCATTTGCTGGGTCGCCTGCGCTACCCATCTCGTTCCATTTTCAGATAATTCCACCCTGCCCAATGCCGGGTTATTCCATAAGAATCCATATCCCAGGTTCGAAACCAGGAATGGAATACAAACCTCGGTATTACGCTGCATCAAGTCAATTACGCACCCTTTTTGGTCCAACTTGCCATGTTGGTGTTGGCCTAACCCATAAAATTGCTCACCTTCAATTGGGTTGAATCTCACATCCAGGTTGAACAAATTGCTGTAAGCAACTGGCCTGAACCAGCGGGTGGGCGGTCGGGTAAACCTGGGAGCTTCTTCTTCAAGGAGTAATTTTCCGGTTATGGAGTTATAAAAACATATTTGGCCATTTTCTTTAATTTCGGCCTTTACTTTACCATTTATAAGCGTGCCTTTATCACCACCAATTTCAAGAGCAACTTTGCTATTTGCTCCGGCCGTTCCTTGTCTTCTCTGTACCTCAGATAATGGTAATAACGCGCCGGGTAAGTCTTTTATTTCATTTAAGATCGTAGACCTTATTCGAACTCCATCTCTCCCCCAGGGTTCAATGCAAATTGTTTCATGATTTAATTGCCGAAATAATTTAGAGTCTTTTGCAAATAATTCGTTTCCGATGATCAGCTCCTTACAAATTAGATTGGCTTTTTTCAGGTTTCCCTCTACCAGGCACTTTTCTAATTATAATGGATATTAATATTAACTGCCCGGGCTGTAACCTGTCCAGTTGAAAAATCCTTAAAGAGCTTGTTTGTGGTAATACACCGCCAGACGCACCCTTATTGTAAATATCCAGGGAAAGAAAGGTTTGATATGACAGATATTATCTGGGAAACCCGCGTAAAAATCGCCGAATTGGGCCAATTGATGTTCGACCGCTTGCTTACCGATACCGCTGGCGGAAATATCAGTGTCAGGGTTGGTAACCTGGTTTGTATCACTGCCCGCCATTGCGGCAGCAAGTTCCGTTGGCGAATCCGACCTGAGCAGGTCATCGTCGCCGATTTTAATGGAAATAAGCTGGAGGGAGATGAGGATCTTTCACGTGAAGCCAAAGTCCATCTAAAGCTATTAACAAATTTCCCGGATAGCAATTCAGTGGTCCACTGTCACCCTCGCAACGTGATGGTATTTGCAATGACCTGCCAACCTATCATGCCCGTTCTAGAAAACACGCTGAAATTGGGTACGATTAAAGTAGCAAAATTCGCGCCGGCCCACAGCGCCCAACTATCTGAAAATATTGCCAAAGAGTTCTTAGGGCAGGAAGAACGTGCTCGAAAATATGCTGCGGCTGTGATCGCCCCTTACCACGGTCTGTTCGTCCTGGGAAAAGATCTTGACACAGCTTTTGACGCGACCGAAAGGATTGAGGTCAACGCTCATTGCCTTTTATCAGCTCATCTTTTTCAACCAGCCAGCTTTAAAACCATGCAAGAAGCCTCGTCAGCGATTTCAGAAGAAATTTCATCATTTGTAGAATGATAGAGACTGACCAATGATCGTAACGGTAACTCCCAATACTGGCATCGATAGAACAATGATAGTTCCCGAGTTTGAATTAAACAAGACCATCCGCGCCAGCCAATGCGTCATCGGGATGGGTGGGAAAGCTACTGATGCGTCCTGGATTTTGGGGAAAATGGGCGTCCCAAATCTAGCCTTGGGTTTCGCTGCTGGAGAATCTGGCAAACAGATGGAGGTAATGCTGAATGAGCGGGGTTCTCTCACTGACTTTATCTGGGTTCAGGGAGAAACCCGGGTGAACATCATCATCATTGCCGAAGGTGAAAGAGGGCAATCAACGTTTACGGTATCTACCCTGGAGGTAAAACCTGATCAGATTTGTTCGTTCTTTAATTCATATGAAAAAGCACTGACTTCCGCATCTTGCATCATTGCCGGTGGTAGTCTGCCAAACGGCGTACCGCCTTCGTTTTACCAGGAATTAATCCAAAAATCCCACCAAAAGAATATCCCTGTCATATTCGATGCCAGTGGCCCAGGATTGTTGGCCGGGTTGAGCGCTGGACCCGATCTAATCAAACCCAACCGGGTTGAGCTTGAAGAAATTACTGGCCGGCAGATTCAACCCACACTAGATAGTGTTTATCAAGCAGCCAAAAAAGTTAAAAACCAGTTTGGCGTAAACGTCGTGGCAACCATGGGCAGCCAGGGAGCGTTGGCTGTGCTGTCACACACAAGTTATTTTATCCCGGGTCTATCCTTGAATGTGGTCAGTTCAGCCGGTGCAGGGGATGGTGTGCTGGCTGGCTTGTCTGTAGCATATTCCCAGAAAAAACCGATTGAAGAAGGCCTGCGGTTAGGTTTCGCCATTGCCAGTGCAGTTTTATTGACACCCACTACCGCAGATTATGACGCTGGCGAGATCGAGCGATTGCTGCCGCTTATCCAATTGATCTCTTATCCATGAAATAAGAAAGGAAATTACGAATGGGTACGCGCTGTATTTATTCTTTAGATGGTCCCTGGTCCTTTTGGAAAGATCCAGATTCCAGCTTTACACCTGCTTCTTTAGAAACGGGAATATCCAGTCAAATATCGGTGCCTGCCCCCTGGCAATCGCAGGCAGATGATTTGCGCTCGTATTCTGGAACGGCTTGGTATCAAAAGCAATTTATCGTAGATAAAACCTGGTCTCTGGAATCCTCTTTCCTGGTTTTCCATGCTGTAAACCATAAAGCCGAAATTTGGCTGAATGGTGTGGTTTGTGGCCAACATAAAGGAGGCTATTTACCTTTTGAGTTGGAAGTAACTGGCGCGTTACAACCTGGTATGAATACCCTTACCGTCAGGGTTACTGATCCTTCCGAGTTATTTCCAGAAATCCCACACGGCAAACAATCCTGGTATGGGCGATTAAGTGGTATCTGGCAGTCCGTCTATATGGAATCGCGACCCGCCTGTCATATTTCCAGCCTAAAAATAACACCGTACCCAGAAAATGGAAAATTGCAATGCAAGGTTTTCCTGTCACAACCTGCCCCCCAGAATGCAGTCCTCCGTTGTGCTACAGTTCTTCCATCAGACGCCAGGATTGAAGCGCAAGAATTTCAATCGTCTGCAGGAAATAATAATTTCCTAATTGAATGGCAGATCTCTGACCCCCAAAAGTGGTCGATTGACCATCCCAATCTCTATAAAGTTGAGGTGGAGCTGGTCCTCGATAACGTAGTCAATGATTTCCAGGAAAAAACCTTTGGCTTCCGCACCATTCAGACCAGAGACGGCAAAATACTCTTGAACGGAGAACCAGTTTATCTGCGCGGCGCTCTGGACCAGGATTATTATCCCAATACCATCTGCACGCCCCCTTCCAGGGAATTTGTGGAAGATGAAATGCGCAAGGCCAAACTCCTCGGGCTGAATTGCTTACGGATCCACATCAAAATACCTGACCCTGTTTATTATGAGGTGGCAGATCAATTGGGCCTGTTAATTTGGACCGAAATGCCTAATTGGATTACTTTTACGGCACTCTCAGACGAAATGGCTCGAAAAACTTATGAGGGCATTCTTGAACGGGATGGACACCACCCATCGATCATCGCCTGGACAATTATCAATGAGGGTTGGGGACTGGACCTGGTGAATGACGCCAACCATCGAAAATGGTTGAAAGAGATGTTCACCTGGTTGAAAGCAAAGGACCCAACCCGCCTCGTGGTAGATAATTCACCCTGCCAGCCCAACTTTCATATGCAATCTGACCTGGCTGATTATCACCACTATAATGGCATGCCTGATCATCAAAAACAATGGCAGGCGTTCGTCAAGGAATACGCTGACCGGCCTGATTGGATCAACAGCCAACACGGAGGTGCAGTATCTACCGGTAATGAACCCCTGATCGTCTCGGAATTTGGCAATTGGGGGTTAACGGATGCCAATCAATTAGCCTCTGCCAACCACGGCCTGGATCCATGGTGGTTTGACACCGGTTTGAGTTGGGGCGATGCCGTAGTCTACCCCCACGGAGTTCGTGAACGTTTTAAAGAATTAGGCCTTGATCGTGTGTTTGGGAGCTGGCATAATTTCATTGCAGAAACACAATGGCACCAATACAAAGCTCTGAAATATGAAATCGAAACCATGCGCCTGTTTCCCCAAATTTCTGGCTATATTATCACTGAATTAACGGATGTTCAATGGGAATGCAACGGTTTGATGGACATGAACCGCAACTTTAAAGTTTATAATCAACGATTCCCTGAAATCAATGCTGACACAGTCATTATTCCTCAAATTACGCAAAACGCGCTTTGGTCCGACACTCCGGTTAATGTCAATATTTTCTTAGCTCATGGGGCTGGGACTCTCCCTGAAGGACTCTCACTTCATTGGAAAGCCAAAGCATGGAACCAGGAGGGGAAATTGCAGGTGCCAACTACCATTCCTGGCAAAGTCATATCTACAGGTGTGGTGACGCTTCCACCTCTCGAGAATAATCTGGCAACCTGCACTATGCTGGAGTTTGATCTCCATTCTAACCAGGATAAAATCCTGCAAAAAAACTCAATTGAACTGAGCATTTACCCAAAAATTTTTCCTGAGAAAATACCGGCCGGCCCTATTTGGTCACCGGAACCGGAGTTGCTAGATTTGTTCAGGAAATCTGGTTATGCTATAACAGAAGATCCACCAACTGCTCAATTGATTGTTGCGAGCAAAATGACCGGAGACTTATTATCTCTGCTGTGGAATGGGGCCCGCATTTTACTCCTGGCTGAAAATTCTGAATGCCTAAAACCCGGTATGTTAGGTCTATCGATTGTTCCCAGAGCGAGAACCTTGTGGAGTGGTGATTGGGCATCTTCATTCGGATGGCTTAATCGCCAGGAAAATTTTAAAAACCTGCCGGGAAGGATTCTATTAGACAGTACCTTCGAGCCAGTTATCCCGGAATATAATATTCTCGGTTTCCGTGAATGGGATTTCCAACGTTTCGTCCATTCCGGACAATTTGTCGGTTGGATCCATAAACCGGCTGCATGGATCGGCGAAAGAAAATATGGTCAGGGTCACCTGGTCATTTCCACCTTCCGGCTTAGACAGAGCTGCCTGGATAACAACCCACCGGCACTTAATTTAATGCATAGTCTGGTCAATCTATTATTAAATGACTTTCACCAGGAGGTATTCTAATGGAACCCAAAATGATAATCGACCAATTGGAGCTGTATGGCAAATGCATCCGGCTGCTGGTCGAAGGCGTTTCTCCCGAACAGGCTCATCTGAAGCCTGATCCTGAGTCGTGGTCAATGCTGGAGGTAATCAACCACCTCTACGAAGAGGAAAGAGAAGATTTCCGCGCCCACCTCAACTTTATCCTGAATAATCCAACTGGAAATTGGCCTAGCATTGATCCACAAGGCTGGGTCACTACCCGTGGCTATAATCAACGCGAGGTTCTCCAATCATTGAAGAATTTCCTGGCTGAGCGGAAAGCATCCATTGAATGGCTCAAGACCCTGGACTCCTCAGATTGGAATGAGAGTATCACAGCACCCTGGGGTGGGTTGATCACAGCCGGAGATATGCTGTCCTCCTGGGCAGCTCATGACCTGCTTCACATGCGCCAGCTTGTAGAGCTGCACCGCGCCTATGTCCTGCAGTTGGCTGCGCCATACAACGTGGAATATGCGGGCACCTGGTAAGCCTGGTACCTGGACCAGGCATTTTACGACCGCAATGTCCATTAATTCAGGAAACCAAATGAAGCAGGCCGAAAAGAGTCTGCTTCCTTTGGATTTTATTCGAGGTTACTGACCGTAAATGTGGGTATACCTGTAGTTTAGTTTTTCCACCAGGTCGGCAGGGATTTCATCGGGCTGTCCAATCTGGAGCGCCAACCAGACGGTGCGAGCGATATCCTCCACCATCACCGCGGCTTTGACCGCGGCTTCAGCATTAGGCCCGATTGTGAATACCCCGTGGTTCTTGAGGAGTACTGCCCGAGAGCTGCCGATTGCGTCTACCACGATCTTGCCAATCTCTTCACCACCGATCAAGGCAAACCCACCGCATGGGATCGGACCGCCAAATTCATCGCCGTGGGCAGTCAGATACACAGGGATCGGACGACCGACTGCCGCGAAGGCAGTTGCATAGGGTGAATGGGTATGTACCACACCATTTACATCAAGCCTAGCCCGGTATATATAGAGATGGCTGGCAGTATCTGAAGAATATTTTAAAGATCCTTCTACTACTTTTCCTTCCAGGTCCACAATCACCATGTGTTCCGGGCGCAGCGCTTCATACCGGATGCCGGATGGCTTGATCATCACCAATCCGGTATCCTTGTCGCGCAGGCTGACATTCCCACTCGTCCAGGCCACCAAATT
>Ga0315282_10016633_pt1 | contig 10731 bp, 9 predicted proteins | sample YL17G07_20_MG_FD_203693 | JGI IMG/M metagenome (GOLD analysis project Ga0315282, IMG submission 203693) | Sediment microbial communities from Yellowstone Lake, YNP, Wyoming, USA - YL17G07_20 | ecosystem: Environmental > Aquatic > Freshwater > Lake > Sediment | place: USA: Wyoming | collected... | reverse complement strand
TATCTGTTGATATAAAGCTTCATATTCAGGAGTTCCATCTTTCAAATCACGTAATTTTTGAACCCTGTAATCTTGAACAAGGCCGCAATAATTCCTGCCTGCAAGGTCTTTCTCGCATTCAGTTTTGAATTTTTTGCAGTCTTCGAGAGACTTATTTTTATCTACTATCTCTTTTGCTTTATCTTCCAAAGTCTGGTTTATTTTTGCATCAAAAGCAAACATTTTAGCCTCCAAGAATATCCAAGGTTACCTTGACAAGAGTGCCTGGTTTAAGCACATCTTTCAGCAAGCTTGGTATAACTAATACTGCCTGCTTGCCTTGCTTGGCTATCTTTTTGGTTATTGTATATTGGTTTATCATTTTATGTCCGTATTATACTTACTATATAGAAAGGATATTTATAAAGGTTTCGGTTGTGGCTCCTTTATAAAGGAAATAATGCCGAACTAAGTGTAATCTCTTTTGGGAGGCATAGTTTGCACGCGAATTGCAAGGCCTTTACAGCCTCTGAGAGATAACATTTAACATAACATTTATATTCTACAGTTCTATTAGAAAGTTTATGGCCATTAACTTTCTGGCACAGACAACTAGTCTTGGCACTCTTGGGCCATTAGATCAGGTATTATCATTACTACAGAATTTCGGCTTTTTCAGAGTAATACTTCCATTCCTGCTGGTATTTGCAATAATTTATGCAGTTCTGGCCAAGACAAAAGTTCTTGGCGAGGGCGGAAGTGCAAAAAGTGCTAATACCATCATAGCTTTGGTTGCAGCATTTTTAGTTATTGCATATACTCCAGTTGTGGATACACTGGCGACATTACTGCCGCAGGCATCATTCCTTCTAATAGTTGTAGTTTTATTGTTAATGGTTTTAGGTTTATTCGGAATAACATTTGAAAAAGATATAATGGGCAAAACCCCGTGGTGGATATTGATAATTGTAATTCCAGTTGTAATACTTTTCGTAGCTATGATCGGCGTTTCCGCAGGCTCTAATATTCCAATACTATATTCATTCAGCCAGATGCTTCTCGGACAATTTGCTATAACAGGAGAAGTATCTGCAGATACTATGGCGCTTTTAGCTGGCATAACAATAATTCTCCTTGTAGTTGGCGGAGTTATTTATATGGTGACAAGAGCAGACGAACACTTATAATTCTAAATCTTTTTAAACCGATTAATCATTATATAGAGCATGGCTACTCTTGTTGATGCTCTTGGCGTTCTGAAGAGCTTCGGCATATACGAGACCGTACTGCCATTCCTGCTGATAACAGCAGGAACTTATGCAATTTTTACAAAATACAAGCCATTCGGCGAAGTGAGAGGTGTTAATGCAATTATATCAACAATAATCGGCCTTGTGTTCATAACATTTGCAAAAGCAGTTTCATTCATCAACATGCTGATTCCTTTCATGACTATTTTCCTGATAATGATAATTCTTGCATTGCTTATATTCGCCTTTATCGGCCTAAAGGGAGAAACACTTGCTGGCGTATTCCAAAAACAGCCGGCAGCTTACCTGATTATTTTTGGAATTTTCATATTTATTGTTGTAATAGTGTACAGCTTTGTTTTTCCCGAAGTCACGATATTCATACAGAATCCAGTCTTAGCGCAACAGCTTAACATAAGCCCGACAGGCTCGCCGGGCGCGACTCCGGCACAGCAGGCAGGAACATTCATGTTTTTCCAGATGGGCCAGATACTTCTCAGCCCGCAAGTCCTAAGCCTAATCGCCCTATTTGCGGTATTTGCAATTGCAGTTTTCTTCATAACATATGAAAGTAAAAAAGGACATTAACTACTGTTTACTATTGTTATCTCTTAGCATTAATTTGCTTTCCTAAAAGCTAAGCATTAAGATTTACAGACCCTGAGAGATTTCAATTATCGTCTTTTAGCTTTGCGTTTCTTGAAGCCTTTTTGCTTGGCATCTCCAACCATTTCCTGCAGTTCTTTTATGTTCTCTGTGAAGGAAGGCATGACTGTTCCGAAAACTCTTTGCATTGCCTTAAGCTCTGTGCCGACATCAGAAATTCCTTTTCCGTATTCCTCAACTTTCCCAAGAATTTCCTGTATGACCATGTCAATTTTCTTCTCAACATTTGTTATTCTTTCCTGCACGCCTGAAATCGTGGAAGAAATGTCTTCCTGGGCCCTTTTCAATTCTTCAAAATCCTTGCTGATTTTCTGCCATCTTTCAGAAATTATGGCTTCTGCAATCTCTTCGATTTCCTCAGGTGCGGTTTTCATAGAGCTTGATGAAAATGATGAAGTCGGCCTGTAAACAGGAGCTGAGGGGATCGGCGGAAGCTGTGACCACGTAGGTGATGCAGGCCTCATAGGCGCTGCCTGCCTTCCTGCCAAAACATCTGTTGAAGGATAGTTGTAACCTCTTGCTGTCAAATCTCTTAGTTGAGGTTGCGCCATGTTTGCTGAAAGCGGAGGAAGTTCTGGAATTTGCGGCAAATTAAAGTCTGAAGGGATTTCCGGCAAAGACTCTTCTGGTCTTTTCCTGAATAAAGCCATTGTTGTCAGCTGCCTCCTTTCTCTTTTACCTTAACACCGCGCTCTTTTAAAATACTTTGCACCAGTGTTTTTACTTCTGCCCTGGTAACAAACTGCAAGGGCTGCCATAATTCAACATAACGCTCTAAGACTTTAACTTCTTCCTTTGAAGCAAGCGCTTCCATTCGCTTTGCAACTCTTTCAATTAGGTCTTTAAGAGAATCAACATCTGCCCTTAATGAGCGCATGCCGTCTTCGGCATCCCTTAATTCAGAAATTACAGATTTGTGTTTTTCAATCAAGCTGCTGTCAACCATTTCGAGATGGCTCCGCAGATTGTCAACTCTTTGCTCCAATAATTTGACACGGGAAGCAATGTCCAAAACTGTTGAAGAAACACTTTGCTCAAGAGATGCAAGCTCAGGAGACAGCCTTCTTGCCGCAGGGCCTTGCATCGGTCCTCCTGCAGGCATTAGTGCAGAACCTGGTCTGGCAGGAAGTTGCGGTTGCTGAAAAGATGAGCCATTTGGCATATCATACATACAAAAAGGAGATATAAAAGCACTATGGCACTGTTGCCAGATAGCAACTACTGTTCTCGCTGATTGACTGAGGTAATCTCTTAACATGGATTGGCCGTAAACGATTTCTCACCATGACAGATTACCCTTAGCAGTTTTCAATTTGTCTAACCGCAGTCAGATTTATTAATCAAAAATAGCTCTGCTTAAGTGAGGTATATGCCACAACCTGGGGAATTTCAAGTCAAGACAGAAGGCGGTATCAAAATTCTTCGTATCAATTACGAAGAGGCCCTTTTCACGCCCTCAATTGAAGACGACAGAAACATCATGTCCAAAGTTTTTGACATACTGCTTGATGTCGGGAAAGTCAGCCAAATCGTCTTTCTGCAAAGGGAGGAATATGAATATGACTGGTCTCAAGTAAGGCTGCTTTCAGAAATAGTTGATGCTTACAAAAAACTTGTTTTGGAAGAAAACATTCTGGAAACTGCAAAGCTCGGAACAATGCAGGAGTGCCAGAAGTATATTCCTGGCTGGTATGATTTCTTAAGAGATACAATTTTGCATCAACTAAAGGAAGATCCAGTAGGAGCTTTTGTCGAGCTTGTTAGAAGACATCGTGAAGAACTGATAAAACAAAGAAATCCGCCGACTCCAGATTATGCAGCCTGCAGCCAGAATTTCATAGCAACTTTGCAGCACGCGATTGATGTTATTGGCGATACAACTTTGATTAAGTTATCTGCACACCACTTGCCTGGCTTCAAGCCCGGCAACCGTTCAATTTATAGGCTACATTTCAGGCCTTCAATCAGGCCTGGCTTTGTTTACACAAAATTAGTCACAGCATATCCAACAGGTGCCGAAGAGCTTGAAGCCTACAAAATTGCTGAAGACACCGAAGTGCTGATTCTCAAAACACCCAAAGACATCAGGCCAATTTATCACATTATTCCGCCGGAATTCAAGCTGACAGAGGACAAATATGCACTTCTTACTGAAGCGCGTGAAGTCTTGGCAGAGCACAGGCCGCAAAGGTCTGAATTCATAGACCCGCAGAGAACAAGAGAGATTTTTCTTTCTATAGAGCGCGATTTGCTGCAGGACTTGGCAAAAAGCAAGGGCCTAAAAATTTCGTACAACGAACTTGAAGAGCTTGCCAAGATTTTGTTAAGATATACAATTGGCTTTGGCCTGATTGAAATCCTGCTTACAGACCCCAATATTCAGGATGTTGTTGTCAATGCCCCTCTTGGAATAAATCCAGTTTCAATTATACACGCAGATTACGGCGAGTGCAGGACAAACATAACTCCTTTGCCAAAAGAAGGCGAAAGCTGGGCAACAAAATTAAGATTGATGAGCGGAAGGCCATTTGATGAGGCAAATCCTGTTTTGGATACAGAGCTATTGCTGCCGGGAAGCAGGGCAAGAGTTGCAGCTTTGCAAATGCCATTATCGCCGTCAGGATTCGCATTTGCTTTTAGGCGACATCGTGATAAATCATGGACTTTGCCTTTATTTATCAAAGCAGGCATGCTAACACCGCTGGCAGCAGGCGTAATTTCTTTTTTGATTGACGGCGCAAGAACAATGCTCGTGGCAGGAACAAGAAGTGCAGGAAAAACTTCTTTGCTGGGCGCAATGCTTGTTGAAATTTCGCGGAACAGCAGAATTATTACATCAGAAGATACATTAGAGCTTCCAATTTCCCAATTAAGGAGTTTGGGTTATGATGTCTTATCAATGAAAACCCGCTCGGTAATCACAGGCACAGAAGCAGAAGTGCCTGCAGAGGAAGCTATCAGGGCTGCCTTGAGGCTTGGAGATTCTGCATTAATTGTAGGTGAAATCAGAAGCGTCGAGGCAAAAGCACTTTGGGAAGCAATGCGCGTCGGCGCCCTGGCAAAAGTTGTTGCAGGAACAATACACGGAGACTCTCCTTATTCTGTTTTTGACCGCGTTGTTAATGATTTAGGAGTTCCTAAAACAAGCTTCAAGGCAACAGATATCATAATGACTGCAAATACAATAACATCCCCATCTAGCATGGAAAGATACAGAAGATTGGTAAATATTTCCGAAGTGAGAAAATTCTGGACAGAAGATCCCGTGCAGGAAAAAGGTTTTGCAGACCTTTTTACTTATGATGCAAAAACTGATTCGTTAAAGCCCACAGATGTACTTCTGGAAGGTGAATCTGAAATTCTAAAAGCCATTGGTGGAAGAGTTAGGGAGTGGTCCGGCAACTGGGATGCAATCTGGGCAAACATAGAGCTTCGGGCAAAAATGAAGCAAGCCCTTGTTGACGCGGCAAATAAATCAAAGCTTCCGGATTTGCTGGAAGCCCCGACAGTAGTTGCAGCTAATGATGAATTTCACCAGCTGTCTGCAAAAGTTGCAGAAGAAGTCGGCTTCACAGATCCTGCAAGAGTTTATACCGAGTGGAGCAATTGGCTCAAGCAATACATAAAGAAAATGAAAGGTGGTTAAAAGAAAATGGCAGGAAATAACATAAAGCAGCTTAGCAAACAACATGCGTTAAGAGCTTCCCCTAAAATCGTGAATGACTTACAAACATTAAGAGATTCCCAGTAGTAGAAAATCAAAAATGGCCGAACTGACAGACGAGCAAAGGAGAGAACTTTTCCTGAAATACAGGGAAAAGATAGAGAAAGAAGTCGGCCAGCCTTCGTCAATAAAGGAAGGGCCTGAAATATCATATTCTGAAGCTTACAGGATTTTCAAAAAAGAGCAAGTCGGCCTTGGCCATAGCTTATTTGAGCGCTTTTGCAATGGTGCTGTAAAAGTTCTAAACTTGAAATTAAAACAGAGCGATGTCGAAAAACTGCAGCCATCGCTTGAGATGGCGCACATTTCCACAACACCTGAAGCAGTTTACTCTTTGGCGATTTTGACAACGATAATCGCAGTCATAATTTCTTTTGCTTCAGGCCTGCTGTTTGGCAGCATCTGGCTGATTTTGATTGGCTCTTTGGCAGGCGTTAGCGCATTCCTTTTGATTCCAGCAATTCCGAAAAGGATTTTCATGACTTGGCGTGCAAAAGCCTCGGACCAGATAGTTCTCGCTGTTCTGTACATGATAATTTACATGGAGCACACTCCTAATTTAGAATTAGCAACATGGTTTGCTGCAAAACATCTGCCGCCCCCGTTATCTTTGGATTTCATCAAAGTTCTTTGGGATGTTGAAACAAAAAAATACAGTTCTGTAACAACAGCTATTGAAGATTATATTGAAACCTGGAGAGGCTGGGATGACGCATTCATAGAAGCAATACATGTAATGGAAACATCGCTTTTTTCAGAGTCTAAGGAAGACAGATTAAAGACTTTGGAAAAAGCAGAGGAAATAATTCTTGATGGAACTTATGACAAGATGCTTGCCTATGCGCATAACCTGCAGAGCCCGATAGAAACTCTGCACATGCTTGGAACAGTTCTGCCGATAATGGGCCTTGTAATGCTGCCTATGGTTTCTGCATTCATGGGCCAGGGCGTAAAGTGGTGGTACATTGCAATCATGTACAATATTCTTCTGCCATTAGCTGTGTACGCACTTTCAAGGTCAGTTTTGTCTGTGAGGCCGGCAGGTGCAAATCCCGCAGATGTTTATCTGCATTTGACTGCAAAATATGCAAAATATGCAGTTCCGCCTGCGCTTATTGGAATTGTTGCAACAGCAGGAATCGCAGCTCCTGCAATATTATATTTCAGTACAACATTCCCTACAGGCACAGAAGCTTTTGGCACGACGCCATTGCTTTTTTCCGTTTTGCTGATAGCAGCAGTTGGAGTTGGCATAGGAGCTTATTACTGGTATAAGATTCACAACATAATTAAAATCAAAAAGAAAATTATCAAGATTGAAGACGAGTTTTCTTCGGCAATTTTCCAGTTAGGAACAAAGATTGCAGAAGGTGTTCCTGTAGAGGCAAGTTTTGCAACAGTCATAGAAGCAATGCCAAAAGCTGAAGTAACAGATTTTTTCAGAATTATTGACAGTAATATTAGAGAACAGGGTTTGTCGTTAAAAGATGCAATTTTTGACGAAAAGCAGGGCGCATTGACATATTATCCATCAGCAATAATCAAGTCAGTGATGCAGACCTTAGTAGAGGCTGCTAAGAAATCACCGCAAATTGCTGCCTCATCTCTGATTACAATTTCAAAATATCTGACAAATGCGCACCATGTCAATGAAAGATTACAGGATTTATTGGCAGATACAATATCAAGCATGTCAATGCAAATCAAGATGTTTGCTCCTGTAATTTCAGGCATTGTAGTCGGCCTCTCAGCACTAACTACATCAATCTTATCTAATCTAGGGGATAAGCTTGCAGGCTTTCAGGCCGGCGGGGCAGAAGGTGCAGGTTTTGGCGCAGGCCTCCTGCAGGTTTTCCAGATACAGTACATGATGCCTGCCTGGCAGTTTCAGTTGATAGTTGGGGCTTATCTTGTGCAAATTGTTTTTATAATGTCATTTTTATTAAATGGAATTATCAACGGCCCGGACAAGATTGAGGAGCAGGATATGCTCGCTAAAAATATGCTCTATGCAGTGGCATTTTATGCAGCCATAACAATCATCACAACAATTTTCTTTGCAGGCCTGGTTTCAGGAATAACGGAGGCTATCTAAAAATGAAAAAGGAGGTCCCAAGGGGCATTGTATCGCACTAAATGCGATACGATAAAATCCCGGGTTTTTGAAGCCGATGGAATGGGAAGAATTGGTTCTTTTGGTGGCGTCAATATTAGCCATTGTAATAGTTTTGTATATTATAGCAACAGGCTTGGGCACGGTTGAGGTGCCGCACTAATGCCAACATTTACCTTGGAGGAAATTGTAATAGCAGTGTTAGTTATGGCGACATTTGCTTTTTTCATATTAATTTTAAATGCAGAGAAAGTTGGAGGCGAGTTTTTTTATGTGGGGTGTGAAGGAGATATAGAGGGTACGCAATGTTTGGGCAACCCTATCGGGGAAACAAACATTACAGTAAGCAGTTGCGGAACTGGAATCAAAACAGTCCAGGCAATTGACAGCCCCCGTTGTGATATTTACAATTCTTATACTCAATGCATTTTAACAAGCTATGCGCCAGTAAAGCAGGAAGAAAAAAACATCTCTGTCTGCCTCTGGGATAAAGATGGTTTTGATGTATCTGGCAAAGTTGTTCATTGTTTTATGAATTCAGAGCTAAGCTGCGATGATTTTACACAATTAACAACGCCAAAATGCGGGGATGTGCCTGGATGCAGGCCAGTCTCGGCAATTAAAAGAGCTGTTGAGGCAATAAAGCCAGAGAAATGTACAGTAGGAATAGGTTCAACATGTTTAATCTAAATAAAAAAGGTGAGCTGTCTACAGAAGAGATTGCAGGGCTTGTTATCGCGATAATAGGAGGCCTGATCATAGTGGTGTTTGTGGTTCTGCCACTTGTTGGCTATCTTTCACCAGAATCTTCCAGCCTTGGGTGCGGCTTGAATGTAAGAGTGCGCTCTGCAACTATTGAAGCCTCTTTAGGCACTGCTCCAGCGCCGATTTACATGTGCAGCCAGTATAATACTCCTATTGACATAAATGCTGCTAATTTCAAGGCCTGCCCCGGCATAGCAGACTTTTGCGGAACAACCAAAGATAAAGCAGTTTTGTATCAATGTTATCAGCAATGTGCAAGAATCCAAGTTGATAATTTAGTAGATAGTTGCTGGTCAATGGCAGGCTCTGGCAATTCACATTTATGGTCTGCCTGGGGAAGATTGCTGTCTGTTGGGCAAGGAATTATTGATGCATTAAAGTTAGCATGGGACGTAAATACAGTCCCATTCAAATTTAGTCCGCTATATAATATCATAGCGCCAGGCTGGGGCACTCAAAATCCATTTACTGCCTTGCAAAATGATATCAACAATTTATTCAAAGAGAAAGCAGCAATTCTTCGCTGCTTTAGATTTCAAGTTGTAAATCCGGCAGTTATTCCCGGCACAAGCACAAAGCAGCCTGCACGGTACTATGATTATACGCTTGGCCACAGCTGGTCATATAATATTACAGATGCAAAAGTTTGCACGCCTTCTGTAGAAAATCCGATTTGCTCATTTGGTGGCGAAGGCGTGAAATACATAAATGAAATGGGCGAAGCTAAATACAATATTTTTGGCTTGCAAATTACAATACCCAAAGACGCAGCACAGCTTGCAGCAGGCGAACTTTTGGCGTATAACATGTCAGCAAGGCAAATCTGCTATATTTCTTATTATGAGTACGAACCCGGCCAAAAACGCACTGCAGTCAGCTGCAATTCCTGGTCAGAATATGCAGGTTCTTCCCAGTATGTTAATTAGATTTGCATAGCCAACAAAGTGTTTTAATATCTATGCTTTTTCCTTATTATGCAAATGCACCAGCATAATCCAAATCTAAAATGCGCAGGAAGGCATATTTATAACACCATAAAAATTCCATTTATCAGGAAAAAAGATATTGCTGAAAGCAATAATAATCCTAGTAAAGGCTTAGAAGCAAGGATGAAAGCTAGCCTCAGTGAAGGCGCTTTTACAGGAAAAAAAGCAGCATTTGCTATTTTTGCATGCCTGTCTCTTTATGGCGCAGCAGCTGCTGCAGCAGGTCTATCTACAGAGCCAAAAGAAATTGAGAAAAAAGAAAAAACAGACTATTCGCTTAAGATTCTTGCAAAGCAGGCAGACCTCGAATCCAAGATTTTGGCAAAGCCACAAGATAGCATTAAGTCTCAATCTACAGTGTATAAAGATGCAACAAATGATATAGAAATTACTAATAATAGCATTAACGAGGGAATTGACGGCCCGCAACCAGCACATTTGGATATAAAATCTTTAACTGTTGAAGATAATAATTCAAGTCTAAAAGTAGACCTTTCTTTAAATGGGCAAATCTCGTCAAGTGCAGAATATGCAATAGCTTTTGCAAATACCCTAGCGGGCGTATCAGCATCAATTACAGTTTCGAATAACACAGGTTTAATTTACTATTGGCCCAGCCAAACTACTTCAAAAGCAGTGATAATAAATGATAATAACATAATTGCAGATGTCGACAAAAGTAAGGCTCCACAAGATATGATCCAAGCCACAGCGCGAAGCACAAGTGGCAATTGCACCCTTACTGATTACTTGTGGCCTAAAAATAGTGTTGTGAGTGCACTTTTCGCGCATTCTCTCAACGACAGCAAGAGCGATGCGATTGTCAAGTCATCTGGCAAAACGCCAGACATAGACAAAAATGCAAGTGAAATTATTAAATTAGGATCTTCGCAAGATATGTTTACTGGAATTTATCGAGTTGCATTAACAATGACAAATCCATTGCCAGACCAAAGAATTGACAGTAGCCATAAATGGCTTTATGATATACAACTTGGCGATGCACATGTTTTAGTAGGACAGACAGATGACATTAACTATCCAAAAGGGATTATAGTATACTCGGATGGCACATCGTCAACAAATAAAAATGATATCAATATCTTTGGTAATTTTGTAATGGCAAGTTTAGACCCGAATAAGGTAAATCTTGACCCACTCATAGGAGATTCTGTAAAAGCTACTGCTGAGCAGAGCATAGGCGACCCGCAAGAAAACTTTACATCTGTAATAGACACTGCTCAAAGT
>Ga0315282_10016632_pt1 | contig 10733 bp, 10 predicted proteins | sample YL17G07_20_MG_FD_203693 | JGI IMG/M metagenome (GOLD analysis project Ga0315282, IMG submission 203693) | Sediment microbial communities from Yellowstone Lake, YNP, Wyoming, USA - YL17G07_20 | ecosystem: Environmental > Aquatic > Freshwater > Lake > Sediment | place: USA: Wyoming | collected... | reverse complement strand
GTCAACGGCGCGGGCACGGCCTTCGCGGCCCCGAACGCCGACGGCGGCTGGTGGTTCAACAGCACGACCGGCGAGTTCAGGGCCGACCTGGCGGATACCTGGGTGACGGCCGACGGCGCGAAGTACAACGCTCTTTAAGACGAGAGAAAATCGCTGTGGGTGCGCAGCGGTGACCGCCAGCCTCTTCGTGTAGGGGCGAAGAGGCATGGTCTCGGGGGTGGACACGCGTGGAGCGTTGTCCGCCCCCGAGTATTCTTATTGGCCGGGTTGAGGGGGCGAAAGTCGGGTCCCCAGGAGCGGCCTGCCGCGCGGCAGGCTTCGCGTGTTGCCCGGCCCGGCAGAGATGGCCCCGGGACGCACGTCAAAAGCGCTTAAGAGCGGCCTCCTTTAGTGCCGATAATTCCGATGTACGAGCGTCTAGAGAGCGGCGGTATTCTGCGCCTGCCCTGTAAACCTGGAGAATCTGGGAGGACCTGGAAATGGAATCCAAACATCTTCAAACGATTGCCCACGCACTCGTCATCGTGGCGATCCTGCTGGGCCTCATTGCGGCCGCCCTGTGGCTGCGGCTCGATCCGGGCGCGTTTCGGAACGAGGCCCAGGCCCAGACCGCGGCCAGGGTCATGGCCGCAACCTCGGACGGCCCCGGCATTCCCGACGCCGGGCGACAGCGCATGATGATCGTCGAGCAACTTCAGGCGGTGAACCAGCGCCTGGCCGACATCGACAAGGGGCTTCGCGACGGCAGTTACAGCATTCAGGCCGCCGGCGCGGGTAAGAAGGGCGCTTCCAAGGAATCCGAGTGATGAGAAACCACAGACTAACATTGCGGCCCGCGTACACGATGGTCGAGATCCTGATCGTACTTCTCGTCCTGGCGATTGCCGCGGCCATTGTGATCCCGAACATTGGATCGGCCAATGACTCGCAGGCCATTGCCGCCGGCGCCATTCTCCAGTCGGACCTGGAGGTCACGCGGAGCATGGCGATGGCCACGCAGGTGCCGTACTCGCTCGTCTTTAGCGCGGACCGGCAATCGTACAAGGTGGTCGCCAATTACGGGGGCGGCGCCTACGCCGCGGCCACCGCGATCAACCACCCCGTCAACAAGGGTAAGCCGTACGAGGTTCGCCTGAGCGGCCTGAACGGCATGTCGCATGTGTCGGTGACCAGCGCCGACTTCGGCGGCCAGCCGTACGTCACGTTCTTGTCGCTTGGGCAGCCGGTCGCCGGTGGAAGCATCGTCCTCGGTGTCGGCCAGGTTACGGTGACCGTCTCGGTCGAGGCGATGACGGGTATCGTCACGGTCACGCGCGTAGGTACGTAGCGTCGGAAAGGGTTTTTTTGGTGAAGCCGTTACCCATAGGACTGGACATCGGAACGACAACGGTTCGCCTGCTTCAGTTGACGGGGACCGAGCGGGACCTTCGCGTCGTTGATGCGGCCAAATTCGTGATTCCGCAGGACGTCAAGGTGTTGCCGGAACGGCGCCGTGAGGTCGTGACGGACGGCATCCGGCGGATCCTGAAGGAACACCGTTTCCGCGGGCGCGAGGTGGTCATGGCGCTGGCGCCGGGCCAGTTGGCGATCCGCAACGTCCGCCTTCCGAAGATGCCGGAGGAGGAGCGGGCGACCGCCGTCAACTGGGAGGCGCAGAACCGCTTCCCCTTCGACACGGCCACGGCCGTCATCCAGTACCTGCCGGCCGGCGAGGTCCGCCAGGGCGACCAGGTGCTGGACGAGATCATGCTCGTGGCGGCGCCGCGGGCCGAGGTCGACGCCCAGATGCAGTGGGCCCTTGAGGCTGGGCTGGAACTGGTGAGTTTGGACGCCGAGCCGTGTGCGGTGTTCCGCGGATTCGAGCGGTTCCTGCGCCGCCGCGAGGACGAGGGCGTCGTCAGCGTCCTGGTGGACATCGGGGCGCAAACGACGGTGGTGATCGCCCGCGGCCGCGACATTGTCTTCGTCAAGATGATCCCGATCGGCGGCGTGGTGTTCAATCGCGCGGTGGCCGAGTGCCTCGAACTGGCGGTGACCGAGGCGGAGGCCCTGCGGCGCCGGATCGGCCGCCCGCCGCGGCGGGCCGGCGCCCCGCCCGATGAGGACCGCCAGCGCGTCTGCCGCGCGGTGGCCGATGCCATCCGGCCGCACCTGGAGGACCTCGCCAACGAAATCGCCCTGTGCCTGCGTTATTACAGCGTGACGTTTCGCGGCCCGCGCCCGGAGTCGGTCACGTTTACGGGCGGCGAGACGCACAACGTCGACATTCCGGCCTCCCTGGGCGAGCGGCTGGGCGTCGAAGTCAAGCCCGCCGACATCTTCCAGTCGGTCAAGACGGACCACCTGGGCCAGGTGCTGGATCGTCGCGGCACACTTGCGGAGTGGACGACGGCGTTCGGGCTCAGTCTGAAAGGCTTTCACCTGGCGGAGCAGTTGGCGGCCGGTGCGGTTTGATGACGGCGGGAGGACGGTCACGTGCGCGAACTGGAATTTCTGCCCCCCGAATACTTGCGGGCGCGGTTTCACCGCCGGGTCCGCTTCATTCGCTCGTGGCTCCTGCTGGCGATGGGCCTGGCGATGGTCCTCTGGAGCCTCCAGATGGGCTTCTGGGTCCAGGATGCCCAGGCCGAGTTGGCAGCGCTGTGCGGCTCGGGCTCCGCTGTGGACATGGACGTGGCGAAGGTCCGGATGATGCGGGCCGAGGCCCAGGTCTACAACCACCGGATCGAGGTGCTGCGCGGCCTGCGGCCCCAGGTGACCGCCACCGAACTGGTGGGCGCCCTGGCGGACCTGTTGCCGGAAGGCGTTGTGACGGACGAAGTGACGGTGGAGCACGTGCTGCAAGGCGGGACGGACCGGCCGCGGATTCGCGTGTCGGGCGTTGCGCCGACGGAGACGGATGTCACCCGGTTGTTGGCAGCGATGGATGCCTCGCCCGTGTTCGAGGGGGCCGTTCTCGTTGAATCGAAACCCGTGGCCGGCGACGCCGCCGGACACCGCACGTTTGTCATGGCGGCCGATGCGGAAGCCGTCAAGCCGGCGAAGGAGTAGCGTCTGTGGCGAGCATGGCGGGCCTGCGAAAACACTGGGCGGTGGACCACCAGCAACTGCTGATCGTGCTGGTGTCGGCCGTCATGGTGGGCAGTTTCGTCCTGCTGGTGTTCTGGCCGAAGCAGCAGCAATTGTCGGACCTCGGCTCGGAAGTGTCGCGGCAGCGGGAACTGGTGAACCTCAAGGTCCGCAACAGCCAGGAAGGGCTGTACGTGTCGGCGCGGGTTGCGGCCTTGCGGAGCGTCCAGGACCGGCTCGACCGGTGCCTGCCGGAAGACGCTGGTCTGGCGGAGTTCCTGGAGTCCGTCGGAGAGTGCGTCCGGGCCGAGAAGGGGCTCACGCACGAGATTCAGCGGGTGGAACCGGAATCGGCCGGTCTTGCCGCGGCACCGCCCGCGCGAGCCGGATCGGCGCCGGCGGAAGTGGTCCGCCTGCGGCTGACGGGGCCGTTTGAGGCCGTGTACCGGTGCCTGGCGCAAGTGGAATCCCTGGACCGGCTGAACCGGGTGCGTTGTCTGCACGTGAAGCGGCTGGACGACACCGGCCAGGTGGCGGCGGAGGCGGAGATCCACGTGTACTACCTGCCTGCCGAGGAAACGAAGCGGACCCAGCGGGCGTCGGCCGAGCCGCAGCCCGAGGTGATAAGCGGATGAACGAGAACGCGACCCATCCCGGCGTTGCCGCCAAGCCCTCGCGATGGGCCGGCCTGATGCTCTGGCTGGCGTCGTGTCCGAAGGGCCGCTGGGCCACCGCGCGCGGACGCTTGTGCCGGGCCGTCCTGACGGCCGGCCTGATCGTGGCGGGCGTAAGCGCGTGGGCCCTGGCGCTGGTGCAGCCCTGGACCGGCCGGTCCGGAAACTATGGCATCGTGACCGTTGCCGAGGGGATGGACACGGGCAAGATCCGTGCGGCATCGGTGAACGTGGAGAAACTCTTCCCGGCCCAGGCGCCGGCGGCAAGGCCGCTCGCGCGCAATCCGTTCGCGCCTGCCGCGGCACAGGGCGCGACCGGCCAGGAAGGCGGGCCACCCGACAAGGCGCCGCCGGCCGCGCTCGCGGCGCCCGCCAGGAACACTCTCGAAACGATCAAGGGGCTGAGGCTCGAAGTAACGTTGACCGCTCCCACCGGAGAGCGATGGGCGGTGATCAACGGGGAGAATCTGCGAGAGGGGGATACCATTGCCGGCCTGGAGATCATCGAAATCCAGGAAGGCAAGGTCAAACTGCGGCACGGCGGGACCACCTGCGTGCTGCGGATGGACTGAGGGGGTATGCCACAATGGCGAGGGAGACGGAAATGAGACATTCATACCGAGGGCGATGGCTCCTGGCTGTCGCGGCGGCGCTGGCGTACCTGGCGCTGGGCGTGACGGCTGCAACGGGGGCGGACGCTCCCAAGAAGTCGGCGACCAAGACGACCCCGACCAAGGTCGAGGCGCCTAAGGCCGAGGCCGCCAAGCCTGCACCGGCGCCGGTTGAACCGGCGGAACCGCCTGCCCCGGAGCCCGCGGCCCCCTCAGGGACCGCGCCCGCCGCAGATACGGTCATGGTGGGCAAAGACGGCAAGATCGAGAGCCTCCACGCCAAAAACGAGGACATCTCGAACGTCCTGGAACTGCTGTCGCGCCAGTACCAGATCAACGTCATTGCCAGCAAGGGCGTCAAGGGCAAGATGACGGCCGACCTCTACAACGTCTCGATCGACGAGGTCCTCGACGCCATCTGCCGCGCGAACGCCCTCAAGTGGGTCCGCGAGGGCAACTCGATCTATGTCAACACGGCCGAAGAAGCCACGGCGATCAGGACCGACGAGTCGCGCCTGGTGACCGAGGTCTTTCCGCTGAACTACCTGACGGGCGAAGACGCCGTGAAACTGATCGCGCCCGCCCTGTCGACGAAAGCCATGTCGGCGGTCAACGCGCCGACCGAGAAGGGTCTGCCGTCGGGTTCCACCGGAGGGACCGGGGCCAACAGTTTCGGCCTCCAGGACTCGATCATCGTGAAAGACTTCCCGGAGAACCTCGAGCGCGTCCGCGAAATCCTGAAGCACATGGACCGCCGGCCCCGCCAGGTGCTCATCGAGGCGACGATCCTCCAGGTCAAACTCGACGACGACACGAGCCTGGGCGTGGACTTCAACGCCCTCTCGGGCATCGACTTCCACCAACTCTCGGCGACGACCGCCAGCGTGGTCGACCCGACGGCGCTGGCCAATAACGTCGCAACCACCGCGCCCGTGCCGCAACCCGGCAGCGGGCCGACCAAGCCCGGCCCCTGGGGCCAGGTCCGCACCGAGGGCTTCGCCGCACCCGGCAACGGCCTGAACATCGGCTTCATCACCAATGACGTGTCGGTATTCATCCGGGCGCTGGAGACGATCGAGGACACCACGGTCCTGTCGAACCCGAAGGTGCTGGCCGTGAACAAGCAGCGGTCGCAGGTCATCGTGGGCGACCGCATTCCGTACCTCACGACGACGACCTCCGAGACGACGGCCGTGCAGACGGTCAACTTCCTGGACGTTGGCACGGAACTGGTCTTCCGGCCGTTCATCAGCGACGACGGGTTCGTGCGGCTGGAAATCCATCCGAAGGTCTCCAGCGCCGTGCTCATCGGAAACCCCTTGAACCCCATGCCGCGCGAAACCACCGCCGAGGTCACCTGCAACGTCATGGTCAAGGACGGCCATACGATCATCATCGGCGGCCTGTTCGACGAGACGGCCAAGACGACCCGCTCGCAGGTGCCCGGCCTGGGCAACATTCCCGGCCTCGGATGGCTGTTCCGGTCGAACGAAGACGCCACGACGCGGCGCGAGATTATCGTGCTGCTGACCCCGCATATTATCGACAACGAAGAGGCGGCCAGCGAACTGGGCGTCCAGGCCATGGACGACGCTAAGCGCCGCTGCCTGGGCCAGCGCGAAGGCTTCAGTTGGATCACGCGCGAGAAGATCCAGACCCTCTACCTGCATGCGGCCGACAAGGCCTGGCAGGAGTACGAGAAGAGCCACAAACGCAGCGACCTCTCGTGGGCCCTGTGGCACACCCAGGTGGCGCTGAACATCGCGCCGAACAACCTCAAGGCCCTCCGCATGAAGGACATGATCCTGACGGAGAAGCGCGGCGAGCCGTACGAGCCGCCAAACTGGACCATCTGGGACAGCATCCAGGATCGCCTCAAGGAGATGGACGAGGCCAAGAAGGAGGCCGCGCAGGAGCCACCTGCCGCGCCGCCGCCTCCACCGCCCGTGCCGCCGCCCGCGAAGCCCGCGGCGGCCGCGCCTGCACCGAACCCGACCACCCCACCCTCGCCGCCCGCGCCCCGGAAGGACGCCCCGGCGACCAGTGCGCCCAAGCCGCAGGAGAAATGACCATGCAAATCAAACGAGCGATCCTCTACATCGCCGTGATGACGCTGGTCCTGGCGGCCGGCTGTGGCCAGTTGTACATGGACAAGCAGCGCGAAGACGCCCGCCAGCGCTGGGGCGTCTCGCGCGCCGAAATGGTCACCCGCATGGCCGACGGCCAATTCCAGCGCGGCGAAGTCGGCCGCGCTCGCCAGTCGGTCGCCGACCTGCTTCGCGCGAACGTTCCGTATGCGCCGCTCTATGTGCTGGCGGCACGCATGGAAGCCGACAAGGGCGACCTCGACGCGGCCCGGTCGTTTGCCGACCACGCTGTCACCCTCGATCCGCAGTCGGCCGAGGCCCGCTATGTTCTCGGAACCATCGAGCAGACGCTCGGCCAGTCCGACCGGGCGCTGTACATGTTCTCCGAGGCCGCACGCCTGGACCCGAACCAGTCGCGGTACGCCCTGGCGGAAGCGGAGTTGCAGGTGTCCGAGGGCCAGCCGGAGGAGGCGGTCAAGTGCCTTCGCGAGGCCATCGAGCGCATGCCCGGCCGGGCCGAACTCCACGTCGCCCTGGGCGATGTGCTCGCGCACCAGAAGCGGTACAGCGCGGCGGTCGGGAGTTTCCGGATCGCCCTGCGGCTGGAGGCGCAGCGGGCCGACTTCAAGGAGCGGCTCGCGCGGGCGCTTTACGCCTCCGGCCAGTATGCCGAAGCCGAGGCGATGCTGGGGGACCTCGCGCTGACGCAGCCCGACTTTGCATCCGGCTGGGTCCACGGCATGCGGGCCGACTGCCTGCTCGCCACCGGCCGCGTGCCGCACGCACGCGAAATCTACAAGGCCCAGGCCCAGAACACGCGGGCCGGCGCAGCGCCGCTCGTGGGCCTGGCGAAGTGCGACATCCTGGAAAACTGCCTGCCGAGCGCCAAGAAGCAACTCCAGGAGGCGCTCTCCCGGCAGCCGCAGCACGCCGAGGCCAACGCCCTCATGGGCTACGTGCTTCTGATGGAAGGTCGCCCCGGCGAGGCCGTGGCGCACCTGGACATGGCCTTGCAGGACCCCGCCGTGGCGGGCCGCGAGACGATCGAGCGCCTGCTCGCCAAGGCGCGAGGCGACCGTCCCGAGTCGCCGGTGACGGACAATTAGTGCTAGTGGTGCGTCAACTTTGACCATGTGGGTGCCACGGCTGCGCTGTTTGCAGCCGTGGTCGTCGGAAGGCGCACACGGCTGCAAACTGCGCAGCCGTGGCACCCGGCCCGCCGCGGTGGGCAAGACTGCCCACCGCGCGATTTGGAGGAGGCCGTCGGTCGTGATTGAACTGCGTCGCATGGGGGCCGTGATTCTGCTGTTCCTCGGCGTGGGGGTGGGCTTGCACCTCCTGCTGAACCCCCTGCGCGACATGGAGCAGCCCGCGGCCGCCAAGGCGATGACGCTGGCGCTGGGCCTGGCGCTTTCGGTCATGGGCCTCATCGGCGGATACCTGGTGGCCCGCATGCCGAAAGAGCGGATCCAGAGCATCACCGAGTACCTCGAGAACATGGTGCGTCGCGGCACGGTGGGCCTGGTGCTGAGCGAAAGCCAGACCGATTCGCTCGGGCGCCTCGGCCATGCCGTCAACCACTACATGGCGTTCGTCAAGGATGAGATCGAGCAGTCGAGCCTGACGGCGAAGGAGCGGCAGATCCAGATCAAGGTGCTGGAGGCGGAACGCCGGCACATCGAATCGGTCATCCACGCCATCAGCGACGGCGTTCTCGTGACGGGGGCCTTCGGCGACCTCCTGCTCGCCAACGAGGCCGCCGAGCGCATCTTCGGGTTCCGCTTTGAGACCGCCGTCCGCAAGCCCATCGAAGAGGTCATCACCGACAAGAGTTTCCTGGGCCTCCTCCAGGACATGCGCGAGACCGGCCTCTTCGTGCCGCACCGCACGGTGGAGTGGATGCAGGGCTCCGGCGACCAGGCCCGCATCTGGAAGGTGGTCCTCAACACGGTCGTCGAAGGCAAGAAGCGCGAACGCATCAGCGGCGCGGTGGCCGTGCTGCACGACGTGACGAAGGAAAAAGAGATCGCCAAGATGAAGAGCGACTTCGTCTCCAACGTGTCGCACGAACTCAAGACGCCCCTGGCCAGCATCCGGGCCTACACCGAGATGCTCCTCGACGGCGAGATCAAGGACCCCGTCCAGGTGCGCGAAAGTTTCCAGACGATCGCCTCCGAGACCGACCGCATGAGCCGCCTCATCCAGAACATCCTCAGCCTCAGCCGCCTGGAGTCCGGCCTCGTGCCCGTCAACAAGGCGGACCTGGCCGTGACGGAAATCCTGCGGGCCGTCAACGACGTCATTGCGCCCCAGGCCGCCCAGAAGGACCTTGTCCTGGAGACCGACCTGGCGCCCGTCTTCTTCCGCGTCAACGGCGACCGCGACATGCTGTACCAGGCGATCCTCAACGTGCTCTCCAACGCCGTCAAGTACACGCCCAACGGCGGCAAGGTGCGCGTCTCGACCTACCTGGCCGGCGGCGACGTCGTGGTCGAGGTGGCCGACACCGGCTACGGCGTTCCGCAGGAGGAGTTGCAGAAGATCTTCGAGAAGTTCTACCGCTCGCGCCACTCCGGCAAGACGGCGCCGGGGACGGGCCTGGGCCTGGCGCTCGTGAAGCACGTGATTGAAGTGATCCACGGCGGCAAGGTGACGGTCGAAAGCGAAGTCGGCAAGGGTTCCATCTTCCGCCTTTCACTGCCCGCCGTGCGGTAACGCTCCGTTACACGTGAATCGAGGGGTGGCATGGTCACCCGATGTTGGGTGACCATGTTGAAGTGACGGGCCAAATGCCGTTTGAGGCACATAGTCACGCAACGGCGCGTGACTATGCCACCCTCGTAAGTGACGAAGTACACGAGAAACGAGACGACGATGATGCGAAGAGTTCTGGTAGCGGATGACGAGGCGCCCATCGCCAACGCGGTGGCCATGAAACTGCGCAACGCCGGCCTCGAGGTCACCGTGGCCATGGACGGCCAGGAGGCCTACGAGTTGGCCGTGGCCGACCCGCCGGACCTTATCGTCACGGACCTCCAGATGCCGGGGATGAGCGGTCTGGAACTCTGCGCCCGCCTGGCGGCGGAACTCGCGCCGGGCATCCCGACCATCCTCCTGACGGCCAAGGGGTTTGAACTGGAACAGAAAGACTTTGAGGGCATTCCGATCCGGCGCGTCATGACCAAGCCGTTCAGCCCGCGCGAACTCCTGGCGGCGGTCCAGGACGCCCTGGGCGAGGCCGTGGCGCTGTAGTATGACATCGCCGTGACTTGCGCGGCGGGTCTCCGTACCCGCCGCGCGAAAGTGTCGCGTGTTTGCGAAGTTCAGCGGCAGTCGTCGCGGCGGGTACGGAGACCCGCCGCGCAAAACTTGCCTGATCAGCAGGTGTGGTTGTAGGGGCAAAACCAATGGCCGTTACCCAGACGACGCTTCCGTCGCCGGGGCTCGTTCTTCCGACGGGCCTGGCCGGGGACGTTCAGCGCGAGACGGGCGTTGCGATCTCCTTTTACGGATCGGACGGCCGTCTGCTGCGCGAGGCGGGAACTCCGCCCGTGCCTGAGGGCGACGCCGCGACGGACGCCTCGCCGGCCGCGCGGCTGGCGCGAGAGGCCGCTGCGCGCGCCGCGGACCCGTTCGAGGTTGCGTCCGACGGTCTGCGCGGCGCGTGGCGGATCGGCCCGCGCGCCAAGGGCGCCATCGTGGCCGTCTGCGAACTCGCCGCCTCGACCCCCGAGCAGCAGGGGCTGGGCCGGCGGCTGATGTGGGCCGCGGCCGAGATCGCCCGCGCCCGCGTCCGCGAGGCCGCCGTTCGCGCGGAAAACGAAGCCGCCTCCGAGTCGCTCCTTCAGAGTTTCGAAGAGGTCAGCCTCCTGCACCACCTCGGCGAGGTCCTGCGCATCGACCGGCCCGAAGAGGAACTCCTTCAGCGCATCTGCGCCGAACTCAACGAGACCATCGGCGCCCATGCCACCGTGGCCTACCTGCCGGGCCCCGGCGGAGCCGCGCCCCGGGTCGTCCTGGTGGGCCGCCTGCCGTTCGCCCCGGCCGATCTCCCCCCGATCGCCGAGCGCCTGCTGGAAGGGACGGGGCCGGAGGCGTCGCTACTCATCAACAATCATTGCCAGGACGACGCCTTCCTGGCCGCCCGGGCGCCCGCGATGGAGCGGGCGGTCGTGGTGCCCCTGCCGCTGGGCGACGGCCTGCGGGGGGCCTTGCTCGCAATCAACCGGACCGGCGAGGAGTTCGGAAGCCCCGACGCCAAACTCGTCCGGTCCACCTCCAGTACCAGCGCC
>Ga0315282_10016631_pt1 | contig 10733 bp, 8 predicted proteins | sample YL17G07_20_MG_FD_203693 | JGI IMG/M metagenome (GOLD analysis project Ga0315282, IMG submission 203693) | Sediment microbial communities from Yellowstone Lake, YNP, Wyoming, USA - YL17G07_20 | ecosystem: Environmental > Aquatic > Freshwater > Lake > Sediment | place: USA: Wyoming | collected... | reverse complement strand
CCATTCCTTCTCCCGCGTGGGAGGGCGTGGGCAGAGCATGATCATGATCATCGTTCCGACGATGATCAATCCACGTGATGTCCGGGGTCCGGCGGAACACGATCACTACGTTCCGGCGATCATGATTACCGTTATTTGGATCGCGATCGCTGAATCCGCGATGTCGACCATGGATTCCGCCCGCATGATCGCAGATTCCGGCGATCGTGATCGACGAGAAACGAAGGAAGGGGGCGAGGTCAGGCCCGAAGGGAGATCCTCGGTTCAGTCCCGGGCAGCACTTCCTGCGGCTGTACCCGAAGGTCGCCGGGATGACCGCCACGGCGGCGCCCGCGGCGGCCGAATTCCACGGCTTCTTCGGCCTGACGACGGTCGTCTTCCCGCCGAACCGGCCGTCGATGCGAGACGACGAGCACGACGTCGTCTTCACCCACCGGGGCGCAAAAATGGCCGCGCTCGTGAGGAGATCGAGCGGGTACATTCCGCTGGCCGGCCGATCCTCGCCGGCACCGGGAGCGTGCGGGAGTGGGAGGACGTCGCGGCGATCCTGAAAGCGCGCGGGTGAAATCCTGCGTGTTGAACACCCGCCACGACGCGCGCGAGGCTCGGATCGTCGCGCGGGCCGTCACGCTTCGCGCGGTTACGATCTCGACCAACATGGCGGGATGAGGCACCGACATCGTGCTCGGCGGCGGCGATCCGCAGATGCGAGAGCAGGTACCCGCGCTTGGCGGATTGTACGTCATCGGTACGAACCGCCACGAGAGCCGCCGCATCGATGACCAGCTGCCAGGGCGGGCAGGCCGGCAAGGCGACCCGGGCGCATCGCGCCTCTTCATCAGCCTGGCCGACGACCTGATCCAGCGCTGCTGCGTGATCGGGCTGATTCCGAAGACCCACCGGCCGGCGCCGCAGGACGGCCCCATTCACGATCCGATCGTCGCGCGCGAGATTGTGCGGCCGCAGCGGCAATATTGCCAAACAGCCGGCTATTTCCCTTTCCCCTTATCCTGCAATCAGCGGCTGCGTCTGAGCAGCCTCGTGCAAACCGATTGAGCGAGTTCGGACGTGCGGCGATTCGCAATCGAAAACGTTGCGCCATCGTCCCAACACCCTTATGATGTGTGCGCCGTTCGTGCGGCGTGGCTCGTTCCCGCGACGCCCAAGTTGGTCGTCTCAATTCGCTCCGAGATCATTCCTTGGGGGTGAGCCGTGCTCGTTCCGAAGCACCTCGATTTCGAGGTCGTTACGCCAACCTACGTGGGCGGCGCTGACGCCTCCAGCCGCAAGGCAGACCCTGACCCTGACAGCAAGCACAAGGCCGAAGAGAAATTCGAGGCCGAAGAGAAATTCCTGAAGAGGGACGCGCGCATGCGTGTCCGTCCTATCGTGGACATGTGGCGGTATTGGTTCCGCGCGCTGCTCGGCGGCCTGATCGGCACGGACGCTTGTGCCAGAGAACGAATCGCCGAGAAGGAGACGGCTCTTTTCGGTGGACTGGGAGAGCCAGCCACGGCGGCGCGCGTGCGCGTCTCGCTCGCGTCCGGCCACACGCTCAGGGCGTCCAACAAATACGTCGTGGGACCGGCGGGACGCAACTACGGCGCGTACCTCGGTTACGGTCTTGGCCCCCGCCACTCCGGCCGGGGCGAGGAGCGCGTACTCGAAGAGCACGGTCGGTGCGCCATTGAGCCAAGCCAGCCGCCGTTCAAAGTGGACGTTATCTGCGGTGACGACGACTGGAGGCTGCTCGAGCACGTCATCCGCATCTGGTCCTTGTTCGGCGGACTCGGTGCCCGGCATCGTCGCGGCTTCGGGTCCATCCGATGGTCGAACGATGGCCATGGGCAGGTTCCCAGGGATCACGCACGGCTGAAGACGCACCTCGAGGGCGCCGTGAAGCGCGCGCGAGAGGCCTTCGTGGAGCGGTACTGCAACCGCCAATGGCCGACGACCCCTCCTCCCGGGGACCCTCCCTTCGATGTCGTAAATCCGGACCATTGCGTGATCAGGCTGGTGAACCAGCGATTCACTGGCCGTCAAGTGTCGGGACAAGACGAGGCGCTGACGGCAATCAGGCACCAGCTGCGTACGGACCCGCCTGGCACGCCGCCGTTCTTCCTGGGCGCCAACGGCGTCGGGTGGCGCCAGCGGACTGGCGCGGGTCGGGCGACCTTGCCGGCCACGCCCAAGGCCCGCGGCGGTTTTCAGTTTTACGACGGGCGCGATCACGACGCCGTCCACGATGCACGGACACGTCGTTCTGGCGGACGGGTAGACAACATTGCTCTTGGCGCCCCAATTGCCTACCCCACGTGGGACACGACGATTAGGCTCCTGCTGAAGGACGGAACCGAACTGCGGCGCCCGTCGCCGCTCTCATTTCGCGTCCTGAAAGTCCCGCCGGACGATTTTCGAGTGCTCGTCGTCCTGTTCAAGTCGGACCTCTTCGGCGCAGCCGACGTGTCGGCCCATGTCGGCGACTGGACCCTCGGCCAACGGAAGCCGCGGAATGCGACATACAGCGACGTGGGCATGTGCGCGCCTGCCACCGCCATGAGCGACCTGGAAGACTTCGTCAACAAGTGCGACGGCGACGACCTCGATTTCCGGGGGAAGCCATGAGCGATACACACCCGAACCAGCCGGCGTCGATGAGCGCCCACGGGCGGACTGTCGAAACTCCAGATCGGCCGTTCGAGGCGCTGCTGGACGAGCTGAAGACCAGAACGGACTTCGATCCCCCCTTCTCGCTGGTCTCGTTCACGATCGCAGGCATCCAGCAGTTCCTCGAGGCCGCGCGAACCACACGCGACGTCTGGAACGGCAGCTACCTGCTGTCGTGGCTGACCTTCAACGCATGCCAGGGGATGCTGAAGGAGATCGCCCTGCGCACCGGGCCGAGCGTGGGCCTCGACAGGGGCCTCCGGTGCCTGATCATCCCTGACCCGACGACACAACCTTTCATCTGCAGAGCGCAGGGTGCCGACCCGTCGGCAAACGAACTCGCAATCGCGAACTTCCCGAACACGATCCTCATGGTCGTACCCGGCAAGCGCGAGCGGGCGGCCCAGATTGCTTCGGCCGGAAAGCGCGCCGTCGCGAGCGTGTGGACCGACATCGAGAAGAAGTGCCACAAGGCCTTCGAAGGGCACCTGAGCAGTCGGTTCGCCTGTGACGAGTGGACCTACCAGACGCGCCTCGACCGCGTACTCGAGATCTACTGGTCCGTTGTCGAACTGCCGGCGAACGAGGAGGAGTTCGAGAGACTGTGCCGCGTCCAGGGTCTGGGCGGCGATCCCGCTGCTCCGCCCGATCCTTATCGCGTCCTCATCGAATGGAGCATGCGCGTCCTCAACTCGCGCAAAGCCCTGCGGAACTTCGAGCAGATCGGCGAAGAAGGCTACCGCTGCAGCCTGTGCGGCGCCCGGAGCGCGTTGGCGAACTACGACACCAAACGGCGCGAACGCGAACGCAATGACCGGCCCGGCACCGCCGTGACCGTCGCCTGGCCGCGCCTGCGGGACTACTGGAAGGCGGTTCGCGGAACGCCGGAACTGCGGCACCGCTTCCGGCCGGACGAACAGTTGTGCGCCGTCTGCGTCGTCCGGAGGCTGGCTCCGTTCTACTACTTCAAGCCGGAAGTCGGCATCCCCAGTCCCGAGTTCCCGTCAACCAGTACGCTCGCAACGGCCCATGCGGTCGTCGGGCTTCTCGAACGGGCGGACCAGGACGAAGCCGTCAAGCGTGCGCTCGAACGGTTCGCCGGCCGCGTGCGCCAACTGCGCACGGGATTCGATGACAAATCGGCTGCACCGTCCCTGCCCATCCTTGGGATGTACGACGCCGCAAGCCTGGTGAACGACATCGACGGCGACTGGTTCTACTCCGAAACGTACGACCCGAAGCACCTCGCACGCGAATACGAACGAACCGAAGAAGAAGCTGGCGAAATCCTCGAGCGCGAACGAGGTGGGGCCGGAGCGCAAGCCGGCCCGCTCCAGGAACTGCGAACGAGCCTGAAGGAGATCGATCCGCCGGTCGATTTCGAGCCGTCCAACTACTACGCGCTCATCGCCGTCGACGGCGATCACATGGGCGATTGGATCTCGGGCCGCCGCCGCCCCGACCTCGACTCCGACTCAGGTGACGGGACCGAACGGCCGTTCACGCCCTTCGATCAGCAGGCGATCAGCGCGGGCCTCGCCAGCTTCGCGTCGAAGATCCGCCAGAGCTTCGAGTTGCAGATCTCCGGAAAGGTGGTATACGCCGGCGGCGACGATCTGCTCGCCTTCGTCCCCCGCGAATGCGCCTTGACCGCGATGACACACGTCGACCGCGTTTTTCACAAAGCGACCGGCGTGCGGGACATGAGCGTCAGCATGGCCTGCGTCCTCGCGCGTCACAACGATCCCCTGTCGATGGTCATCGAGCGCGCCCAGAAGCTCCTCAAAGGAGAGGCCAAGGAGAAGTACGGCCGCAACGCGTTCGCGTTCGATCGAACGACTGGCGGCCGGGCGCCCGCAGGTGCACGCATCCGCCAATCGGACGGCGCGGGGTCGTTCGACATCCTCCAGTTGTTCGAAGAGGTCCACAAGGCGATGCTCGACCGGGTCCGGACGCAACGGCGCGGCCTCTCGGGGCGCATCGTTTCGGCGTTGGACGAAGTGGCGGGGTCGGTGCGCCTCTGCTCGCCCGAGGCGCAGATCTCGCTGCTTCGCTGCCTTGCCGCTCGTCAGTTCCACGCAGACGACAGGCTTGCGCAGGCAGAGCGCGACGGTGAGGCAACCGCGTTCCAGGACACGATCGAGGCACTCTACCGCGGCCTCTCCGCGTGGCTCGATCCTGACAACCGCGCGAACCGGTACGACAGGCCGCGCGTCCAGGACGGGCACCCGCTCGAGGTCCTCGTGAACCTGCTCGCCACCGCGCGGTTCCTGACGAGGGAGGGACGCTGATGCCGAGAACCAGACGGGCGTTCCACATCGTCTTCGAACCGATCGCGGGGCTTGCGCTGCGAGACGCCCGGCCCTTCCAGGCCGGCGTCGCGTCGGTGGCGCACGCGCTGCCCTTCCCGCCGCCTCCGGGGCCGTTCTGGGCCGCGGGCCGGGACGCGCTGAAAGCCACAGGCGCCCTCCGGCCGCGTGACCACTTCGAGTCGAGAGGCGTCTGGCTGCTCAAGAATGGCGAGCGCTACTTCCCAGCGCCGCTCGATCTGGTTACAACGCTCGACGATAGGGGCAACCCCGCGGGTTGGACGGTGATGGCGCCGGTGAGCGACCCGGGCAAGGTCGCGATGGACGCCGCACGTGCGAGCTACGCAGCGCGCGACCGGACCGAGGAGGACTGGCACCAGGGCCGCGTGTTCGCATGGAGCGGCGAGCAGCGCGTCGTCCCCACAGAAGGCAGGTTCATGTCCGCGGCTCAATGGCGCACGTACCTGCGGGGGACGGCCTCCGACATCAGCCTCGATCTGAAACCAACCGAGGAGTTCAAGTGCGCGGATGACGTGCGTGTCGGGACGGAACTCGCGGGACGCAGCGCGAAGACGGGCCGGTTGTACAGCGAGCCGGTGACGTTCCTGACGAAGGGCACGCAGTTCGAGATTGCCGCCGAGATCGAATCCGTCGAGCCGAGGGAAGTCCCCGGCGAGACGATCGTCAGACTGGGAGGCGAAGCGAAGATCGCCTCGGTTCGGTTCTCTCAGCCGGATCGCGCGAACGCCGGATTCGACGACGAGGCGCGAAAGGCGGCGCGAGGCGCGATTCTGCGCGCCGCGCTGCCACACCTGCTTCGCGTGAAGCTGTGCCTGCTCACCCCCGCCATCTATTCGGCGAACGTCAACGCCTTGAGGGAATACGCCGGCACCGCTGCCTGGAGGCCCTCTTGGTTGCGCGACGTCTGGACGCCGGCCGATCGCATCCCGCTGCCGAGATGGGTGCGGAGCTCGCACAGCTCCTCACCGGCAGTTCGATACGAAACCAGGCTGGCGGCGGCGCTCGCCGGGAAGGCGTATCCGCTCGGCTTCTGGGACTCGGAGCTCCATCGGGCGCCGGAATCCAGGGTGCAAGACGTCGAGGCGGACGAGGACTCCGGCGACCCCGGACGGGGCTCGACCAAGCCTTTGTACCGGTGCCTGCCGGCCGGCGCAGTCTATTTCGTCGAGCTTCGCGCCGTCGGAGACACGCCGCTGGAGCAGGCGCTCGACGATTTCCTCGATCGGTTCTGGTTCCGCAGCCTGCTGCTCAGAAAGGACGGCGTGCTCACGTTCTTCGGCAAGATGGGGTTCGGGGTTGCGGTTGCAGGAGGTTGGAACGATGCCTACTGACAACGTGTTGGAGCAGCCGTCGCAGCAAGAAGCGCAGCGGGCAGCCAGGGCGATGGTGCTCCTGCTCTTCGCCGAGACGCCGGTGCATCCTGGCGCCGCGAGCGGCAAGGCTGCGCTGGATCTCCCCCTTCAGCGATCTGTGCAGACCGAGTGGCCGATCATCAACGACGCCACGCTCCGCGGCGGATTGAGGCGTTACGTCGAAACGAGAGATCCGGCCGACAAGGATGCCTGCGAGAAGCAAGCGAACTCGCTCTTCGGCGATCCGAACAATCCTGGCCGCCTGTCGACGCCAGACGCGGAGGTTCTTCTGTTCCCCGTCGCCTCCGCGAAGGGAATGACGGCCTGGATCACCTGCAAGACGGCGCTGGAGTACTTCGCACGCAAGCTGTGCCTCTTCCGAACGTTCCTGTCGAAAGCCAAAGGCGCGAAATCCGAAGGCGCGCAGGTTGACGAGCTGATCTCCGCGGTGAAGGATCTGAAGGACGGCACGTTCGCGACGACGGAGTCCAAGCTGACCTGGAACGGCCGGACGATCATCCTCGAGTCCGACAGCTTCACGGAGGAGCCGGAGACGCCGCCCGTTGGCGCGGAGGGCGCACCCCAGCGTCCCGCCGACAAGATCGCGCAGTGGTTTGCCGGCGTCCTCCCGGCCACGCAGTACTGGACCGACAGGCTGAAGACGCATTTCGTGATCGTGCCAGAGGGGGCGTTCACGCACTACGTCCTGCGGAAGACCGACATCCGCACGCGCGTCAAGATCGCCGAGGGCCGCGTCGATCAAGGACCGTGGACCGAGGAGAACATCCCGATCGACACGCTGCTCTACACGATCGTCTCCACGGTGGAGTCGAACGGAGATGCGGTCGGGGAATTCGGCAAGGTCATGGAGAACCAGCCGGTGCTGCAGTTCGGCGGCGATCAGAATCTCGGCCGCGGGATGCTGCGCGTTGGCAGGCTCGGAGGGAACTGACAATGGTCGCAACACCGCTCGATCAGGAACGTGCGCGGCGAGCATCGAACGACGTACGAGGCGTGCTGCAGAACATGTCACCGAAGCGCCAGAAGGAATATCGCAGCCTCGCACGCGACTTCCCCGCCATGGTCCAGTCGATGGGGCTCGGACAGGCAATGGCGTTCCTCCTCGCGAACGCGGGCAAGGAAGACAAGCCCCACGGCGAGTTCGCGAAGCACGTGGCCGAATGGCTGCTCGATGCGAAGTGCACGGCCGTTCCGTTGAATGTCGAGCCTCGCGAACAGGCGAACGGGCGGACGTTGCTCGACAAGCTTGTGGAGAGCGCGCCGCACGTCTGGTGGCACGCGGACAGCGAGGCGATCGCGTTCGGCTGGTGGCTGAAGCGCTTTGCCGAGGCGGAGATTTCCGATTCGAAGGCCAACCAGGGGCGCAAGGGGAGCACGCCTGGCGCTACACCTGCGCAAGAGACGTGAGAGGGGCAGCGCATGACGATCATCGCACCCAACGGCAGAAACTTGCAGGCGATCATGGGCGTGTCTGAAGATCTCGACGTCCTCGCCGGCATCGACAACCCGATCCTTCAGCTGTATCTGCTGCTGCCGGATATCTCGTCGCGTGGAGGCCGCGGCGAGGACGAAGACAAGAAGGTCAAGGGCGACATCTACCGAACGATCGCCCGTGGTTCGCTCGACGCGGCAACAGCAGCGGCCACGCGCAGCGGTTTCAGATCGCCGGACGCTGGGAAGCTCCTGCAGGAGTTCGCCGAGCGGCGGCACAAGCTGCTCGAGAGGCTCCCAGGCGAGCACGTGGGGCCTTTCAAGATGCGGCTCACCTCCGATTTGACCTGCGGCATGTCGCAGCCGACGGTTCTCGAGAACGGCCTGATGCTGCTGCGCCCGTACGGCATCCCGATGCTGCCAGCACCCGCCATCAAGGGCACGCTCGCCTGCTGGGCCGCCGAGATCGTCGAGGGGGAGCTGAACCTGAAGACGGTCGAAGAAGAGAAAGCGCTCGAGGAGGCTGGCCTCCTCCCGCTGTTTGGATTCGGCGACCGGGGCGAGGATCGGGAAGGGCAGCCGGGAACCGTGATCTTCATGGACGCGCTGCCCTCCGAGGTCCACTTCGAGGTCGACGTCACGACCGTCCACTACCCCGGCTGGTACCGGCGCAAGGACCCGCCGTCCGGGATGGAGAACCCCAACCCGGTGTATTTCCTCACGGTCGGCAGCGGCAGCGTGTTCGGATTCTCGTTCGTGATCGCAGCCGGCACGACCCTGTCGCCGAAGCTGACGACGTACTGGAAGCAGTTCGCCGAGTTCGGCGTGAAGGAGCTCGATCATCCCGGCGCGTTCCTGAAAGAGCTCCTCCTGTCCACCGCACGCTACAAGGGCTTCGGATCCCAGACCGCACGCGGCTACGGCCGCATGGAGCTGGTATGAGGGATCGCGAGGACGACGCACTTGACGTCTGGACCGCTGGAGACGCGCTCGATCGCTGCATCGCGTCGGCGGCGGCGCGACGCCCGGCCAACTCGGCCGACGAGGCGCTGGTCGAACGCGTTTGGCAGGACGTCCTACTCAACCGGTTCGGCGCGCACGAAGCGCTGGCCGAGATGTTGAAGGCGTCCGAGAAAGTGCGTCGGGCCTTCAACGGCGACCGCTCCCTCGCTCAATTCAGAGATCGGTACGAGTATGACGAGGATTGGAAGAGCTTCGTCGGCGAATGCCTCCAGTTCGTCGCCGACCGCCTGACGGGACGACGCCACCGCAAGAACTCGCCCTTCGAGGCGGGCCTTGACTTCCAGAGGTGGGACGAACTGAAAGGGTACTTGTTGGCGAGAAACCCTACAGACGGACGGCTTGCGCTCGCCGCCGACTTCATCCGCGAACACGAGCGCGAATGGAGGGCGTCGAAGGTGGAAGACCGGTCCGAGTACGCCTCTGACGGACGCGGCGCGCACGACATGGTGCAGGATGAGTGATGTCGATGCAGAAAGACGACGACGCGCTCCCTGGTTTGAACGAAGTGGACCGAGAACTGGACCGGCTCAAGTGCGAGATCGACGATCTCTTGTGCAAGTTCGTCCAGCAGGTTGCGACTGCTGCCCCGAGGGACCAGGCGAGGACTCGCCTGGCCCGGATCCGATGGGCCCGCGCGTTGTGGGAGGTGGCGTCGGGCGGCGCGGAGCCGAATCCCGAAAAGGTGAACAAGGACGTGGCGCGCTGGATCCGAGAGCGGCAGACCTGCGTGGCGCGTGCAGAGCCTACAACCGACGTGAAACCGCCGCTCCGGACCCGCGCGTGGCCGTTCAGCCGGCTTCGTGCCTGGCTCTACGAGAGCCAGCGGCGCCCGGACTTCAAGTCCCGCCTCGAAGCACTGGGGTTTGCGAGCGAGAACTCTGTCGAGAGATGGAAAAGCCAGCTGAAACAGAGATGGCAGGAAGAACTGCAGACTACAGCCGAAAGTCGCGTGTCCGAGCTTCAGAATACGTCCAACGCATTCGACTGGTGCAACCTGGAAGCGGTTGTCGACCGCCTGGATAGAGCCGTTGCCGACGGGCAGGTCGACAGCGGCCTCGACAAGCTGCGTGACGCCCTTCGGATCCGCACCGACTGGGAGGATGCCCTGGGGTCCGCGTTTCGGCAGGCCCCCGACGACCGGCCGCGGCTGATCGTCGGCCTCTATCCGCCCGGCCGCGAGGACGAGACCGTTGCGGCGGCGTTCGGCGTGGAACGCGCCCTTGGGGTCCGCGCGTTCATCCCGCTCGACGAGGAGAAACCGCTTGTTGGCCTCGTCGAAGGCTGGTCCCCAGAACCGCGTGAGCAAATGGCTGTTCTCCCGTGCCTCGAGCGGTTCGACGACGCAGAAAAAGGCCTCGAGCGGCTTGCTTGGCGCGGGTGCGACCTGGTCGCGTTTGCGAAGAGCGACGAATGGTTCAAGCGCTGGGGCGATCCTGTTTTCGTCCGGCTGGGCGCTCTGCCCGACGATGAACGGGACGCGAGCGAGGACGAGTCGTTCCACGAAGCGCTGGATCGCAGTGAGTTTGCCGCCATCCTGCGCGCAGCGTCGCTGTTCAGCGCGCGCAACCGCAAACTGGCGATCGACCAGCTGGCGCGGGCCTGTAGTGTCGACGAGGACCGTGTGCGCACGGCGATCGACAATTCGCACGACCTCCTTTCCGCGGACGTCAGTGACAAGGTGGTGCGCGTCGATCAGGCCCAGGCGGCGCGTTACGTCGCGCGGACGTACCCGACGCTCGAGGCAAAGGCCGAGGCGTACACGAACCTGTTCCGCCGCCTCGATCCCTCTCGCCCGGAAGACGCGCGCGCGGTGCGCAACATCTTCACCGAGTGGCTGTTCGCTTCCCCTGCAGAGCTTCGCCTGGCCTGCCGCGTGATGCGTGCCCTTCGCGAGGACGACAGGGACCAC
>Ga0315282_10016629_pt1 | contig 10735 bp, 14 predicted proteins | sample YL17G07_20_MG_FD_203693 | JGI IMG/M metagenome (GOLD analysis project Ga0315282, IMG submission 203693) | Sediment microbial communities from Yellowstone Lake, YNP, Wyoming, USA - YL17G07_20 | ecosystem: Environmental > Aquatic > Freshwater > Lake > Sediment | place: USA: Wyoming | collected... | reverse complement strand
AATAGCCTCCCCTCTAGCGCGCGCCCAAGTTTACCGGTAAAACCACAATACAGCCCAGGCAGAGGATTCATTTTCCTATTTCGCCGCTTCGCTCGTTTTCTGTAGGTTGGCGCGCGCGCTAGCATTTCGAAGTAAACGCGCTCTGACGCAAAAACGCTAAATTGACTAGAGACTTAATTGTGTTCGTCCGAAAATCATTGGTGATCAAAATGAGCGATGGTGATGTAGAACGGGAAATGGATTTCAAAGGCATGTACGAGCAGATATCAAAGGAAAAGAGGGAGTACAAAGACCAACTTAGCGCTGTACTTCTCAGCTCTACAACGTTAGAACTTCTGGCGAACACATTGATCATGGCTGGAGTAAAGAAGGTGAAGTCTCCTCTTTTGGAAGAGCAGCTAAAACACGCGTACACTCCTGTAAACGCCAAATTGAGGTTGTTGAGATTCGCGGACTTAATTGACGAGAACACCTACAAAAACTTGAGTATTCTGTTCAGAATCAGAAACTCGTTTTCCCACGAGCTGTTCATAACTGCCAAACAAAGTACAGCTGAATTCGATGCTTTGAAAAATGCCCTTATAGGTAACGCGTTCGTAGAAGGCTTGCCAAATGATTCGAAGAAATTCCAACTCCTCGCGAGCAAATACTCGATGGACATGATGAGAACGTGCAAGAAGCTTGATCCAAGTTCAGTGACGACAATGGAGATTGAGAACCCCGAGGACATAAAGGAGCTACATGAGTATGAGTAGGGAAAATGACGAGGGAACAGATGCGAACGAAATTCACATTACCTGCTGTTTTCGTCAGAGTTAATGATGACGGAACGAAGAGATTCTACGTGCTTGCGGCGAAGGACATACCGTATCTCATTGAGAAAGGCTACGATTGGTGGCTCAAAGAAGTGAAGCACCGAAAAAAGAACCTTGCACCCTTTGACGAACAGAGGCAGGGAATCTTGATTCGTTTCATGCAAGAATACGAAAACCAATGGAAGAACTTGGGACTAGATTAGAAATGTCATAGTTGGTGTGCACACGATACCATAAGTCAAGCTCTAGATTCGACTTAACAAAAGCGGAAACAAAGCCAACAACCGCCGAGAAAACAGAAAAGAAGAAGAAATCGTCGAAATCTGCAAAGTTTTCCGACGAGCAGTTCCTTGCAGCGTTGAAACAAATCAACCATCCAGCTTCAAGACGCGAAGTCAGCGACGCGCTAGGCATTAAAGACCCAGACTAGGGCAGAGGGCTAGTCAGGACGCGCATGGAACGGCTCACCAAAGCAGGCAAGGTCAAAGCTGAGAAGCCGAAAGACGAAAAGACAAGAGTCGGAAAGCTCTGCAGTCTGCCATAAACTCTTTTTTTGGTGGTTACGAGCTAGCGCGCGAGAAAGGAATATCCAAAAGCTGGAGGTTTCGCCCATATATTTGAGTTTTACCCATGAAAAAAGCTAGAAACGAGATTTAAATCATAAGTTTGTCATCAACATCAATTCTGAGGAAGAATTTAAATAGTAGATCTGTTATATGGATGAAACGAACTCGATGAGCGTGTATATTTGCCAAGAAAATACAAGCGGATAGAGGTAAAAGGACACTACCGTGCTGTCGCACGCGACGCAGAGGGGAAGTTCAAGAAAGTCAAGAAATGGAGCAGTAAGGGGAGGTGAGAGAGACGGCAAGGAAATCATTCACAAGTGAAAATATCAAACGCGTGCAAGAAGGTCCAGGGGTATACAAACTTTATGCAAAAAATGCTAAGAAACCGACCTATATTGGGTCGGGTGAAAACCTACCAGAAAGATTAATGACCCAGAAACGTAACCACCGATTCCACTCTTTTGAAGTGCATCATACGAGCACGACAAAACAAGCTAGAACGAAAGAAAAGCATATGGTAAAGAGAAACCAGCCTAGAAGAAATCAACGACTGCTTTAATGTCTTTTTTGGCGCGCGTTTCATCGACGACCTACTGAAGTGAGCGGGCGCAGATGTTGCAGGCACGTTCAATGGGAATGCCTAAGATACGTGTCTGCGTATATCATTAATTGCAGAATCCCGATATAATCTAGTGTTTGCGGGAGATATCTCCACTCAGTGCAGGTTCAAATCCCTTCCCGGGTCATTTCACCAATTGGGGCCCCGTTTCTAAGTTATTTTGGATGAAGGATACTGATTTGCGCCTTTAACAGCTTCTTCTGAAGTCGTGCCGGGATAGGTTCAAATATCGGTTTAAAACATCGGCATTAAGACTCGGTTCTTTCTCCTTCCCATAAAATAGCCATAAAACAAGCTTAAAAGAAGATTCTAATGCGAAGAATTGCTTAAAAAATTGAATCTATACGCTACTACACTTATGGCTAAAGCAAATTTTACAAAAAGCGATGAAACTCGGACCTGAGAAACTCGATAGACTAATCGCGTCTGCAACATGATACTACAGATTAAAGTATATCTTGTTCTCGAGTGAATCCTAGGAGGATGTTTCCCTATACGCAACTTCTTAATGCAAACAAAAACGTACTTGTTTTGGATAGAGGTAAGGAAAGCGTTTTAAAGTTAAATAGAACGTTTTTCTAGAAATCTATCCATGCAATCCGAGAAGTGTAAGTTTAAGCATGATGGGTTATATTGGGATTTCGAATCGGAAGGGTTTATTGCGTTCAAGTGTTCCGAACCAGCGATAAAAAATGGTTTATGCATTTTTCATCATCCTGATTACTGGAAGGAGAATGAGAAACAACTCAGAAAAGATTTCCTTGAAAAAGTTAAGAGCGTAAGAAAAAATGGGAAGAAGCTTCTATGCATAGGATACAACTTTCCCTCAATCAAGTTTGAAGCAGAGTTTAAGAGCGCCGTTTACTTCTCTTGGGCAAAGTTTCATGGAGAGGCAAACTTCTCTAAATCAAAGTTCTTTAGAGAGGCATGCTTCCCTTACGCTGAATTTTTTGAAAAAGCAAGCTTCTCTAATGTACATTTTTCTGGGGTAGCAGACTTCTTTTCTGCAAAGTTTTTCGGAAGGGCAAGCTTCTATCGTGCAAAGTTTTCTGAAAGGGCGCTTTTTACCGAGTTGCGAAAAGGTTCAAAGGATGAGCCAGCACTCTCTTTTTTTGACGTTAAATTTGATAAGCCAGAAATGGTCAAGTTTGACGGGTTCAGTTTTGCAAACACTTCTTTTCTTCAGGCAGAGGTAGGTAAAATTGACATTGGAGAGAACATGTCTTGGGGTTCTGATAGAAAGATATATGATGAGCGGAGGGCAGACATGAGATCCCCTAGTAGAACTTATGATGTTGTGGCAACCGTTTACCGAAGACTAAGGCAAAACTTGGAGTCTAAAATGAGGTACACGGAGGCTGGACGGTTCTTCATTGGCGAAATGGAGTGCAAAAGAAAGAATGTGAAGATAAAAAATCCCATTTTGAGGTGGATACGCACGAACATCCTCTCAGCCCTTGCATGGTATAAGTATATGAGTAACTATGGAGAAAGCTACTCACGAGTCATCTTGTGGATACTTCTAACACCAATCGCAGCAGCCTTATTTGCAGCAGTAACCCAAACATCGCACCTCCAGCAATTCATCACTAACCTCTTACAAAATCTACAAACCTACTTACTTGCCTTTTTCCAGCTAAAAACAGACAACGCCATTGAACTTGCATTAAGAATAATAAGCTTGCTACTCATGGGCCAGCTTTACATATCCTTAAGAAGACAGTTCGAAAGAAGATACAAAGGTTAAAGCTTGCAAACTATAAATTTTTAAATTTTAATCAAGTTAGAGGTTAGAAATCCAAAAGGTTATGTGAGGCGTATGAAAGTTCTTTTCGTTTGTACAGGCAATGCTTTTCTCTTTCTTAGTAAGCGATAAAGACCGCTAGCGCTTTATCGGTTAGTAGCAACCGTCACCATCGATTCTCGCAAATACCGCATTTGCCTTGATATGGGGACGACTATCCCAAGAAGAATTCCTATAAAGCACCATGCGGTGATCAAAAGAGTATTTATAACATAGACAATAAATACACTTTTGGGGACTAGTTCCAGTGGGTTAAACAAAACTGTAACGATCCCAGCTGTAACAAAGATAGTACACCCCCAAACCAGCCATTGCAATTTAGCTTGCATGTAATTATGTTCCAATTCAAGGCTTTTGGCGAACAATGATGCGTTTTTATATGCTGACATCGCGGAATCTATTGATTTATGAAGATAGATTGAAGAAATGAAAACTGAGTGTGAAAACGCGCAGATCCCACCGTATATCAATATTGTCAGCCAAACATACCAATTGTTAGCCAGAGGAATCACAAAACTGCCATAAACCCCAGTTACTATCATCAAAATGAAGGTTAAAGAAGGGAATATTGTCCCGGATGACCTGCTCACTGCCTTTTCACTTGTGCTGATAAAGATGTTTCCAAATAATAAAGCGAAAGCCATAACAACAAACGGAACGCCAAGTCTTACTGAATTCGATATAGTAGGTTCTAAGGGAATAGAGGCGGTATCTATCAATCCCGCTTGACTTGCGTGCTCAAACCAAAACCCGTGACAATAGAATAGCAGACCCAATCCTATAGCACCAAAAAGACCCAAACATGAATTTATCAATCTATCTTTCATAGTTGCTCTTCCAATTGAGCTACTTAGCGAAGCTTTCATTTTAATAGTTTACCAATTTGCCTCATTATAGGCGTCAGAATATCTTAATGCCTATAGGAAATTATATGTAAGAGCGCGGTCAACACCACAGCGAAAATCTATACATACTATCAATGTGTTTATCGAAGTACTCACAATTGAATCCGCACTCTTGAGGATTAATGCTCATCCAAAAGGGGAGAGTGTTGCGTTTGTTTGCCGTTTAAGATAAAAAAATAGGGAGTAGAGATGATTTCCGGAATCCGTGACGCTTGCGGGGTTCAAATCTAGCCCCTAGCGGTTAATCTAAAACGTGCTTCATGGTTAACAATAAGCAAAAAACAGAAAAAATGGGGATTTTGCGGGAGATGTCTCTATTTTGTTGAGATTGCAAACCCGCTCAGTTACTTGCGGCTGAAGACACTACAAAAAAGAGGGTTTTGGTATAAATTACAGTCTGGGAACGGTAACTCCCGGGCTACCTTTCCGAACATCCAAGATGACGGCAAATTAAGGTTTTTTAGCTGGTTAAGCGCTACTAATTGAAATCAGATTGCAATTGGTTAGAAGATTTCTATAGAAGGTTCGAACTCTTGGTTCATATAATCCTTGGCTTACTAAAGTTACGTGATGATTATCCTTGAGGTTAGGTCCAACTCAGCGTGAAGTAATGGACGTTATGAGGTTCAATGCTCCGAAAACACGTAGATAAATATATAGGAAGAGGTCGGTTTGAGTCAAAGCAAGGTGGTAACAAGGAGATCATTACGTCATCCAGTATTGGATCATTGTAGAAAACAACATCCATTCTTTCGAACCAACCTGTCTACAGTCTCGAAGTAGGAACCAAAAAATCATAGTGCAGGAGATTTCTTGACTTGAACTGCGCGCTTCTTACAGCATAAATATTATTCATAGCCAAGGGAGGTTCTGCTTGAGACTATCTTGAGCTCTTTGCTTCAGAAACTCTTTCGTTTGCATGATTTGCCTTCGATACATTGCTATTAGCGGAGCAGGATCAAAGTTTTCTATAAGAAATTGCGGAAATTCGCTTATCACAACGTCATCTGTCTTACATTGGTCGAGACGATAACCAAAGTCGAGCATTTCAAAAATTAACTTCTTACCTTCATTGGGAATTGTGCTGTACTCAGACAAAATATCGAATGCATATTTGGCGTCTTTATCCCACAGTCCCGAGTAATGAATCGCTATTCTCCTTAGCAAACATGGCAAACAGATGCCACAATGACTATATTCAGAAGTACTAATGCCTTGATACCTAAAACTAGTGGTTGCGCATGTGACCGTATCTTTCACAAGTTCTCTAAATCCATCATGGTTCAGATTGGCAATAACTTCACCTTTGGTGAGATCTAGAAAAGGATTTTCAATTGAAATCATAGCTCCAAAAATGTCGGATATCAAGGCAGTATAACTTGATACAAACACTGGATGAGTTGTTCTGGTGTTTAGGTAAATTCTTGACTGAGTAATTGGAATATTAAGAGCAAGAACTCCGTTCTCGAAAATGAATAATCTCTTTATCCCAAGTTCTAGTGCAAAAATTATGCCTAGCGTTAAGTAAAGAAATGAACGACATGGCTCTGAGTACTCTTTGGCGAAAAGCTTCTTACCCAGTTTAGGTCTAGCAGAGATTTGGCAGTGAAGGAACTTCCTACTAGTAATATTTTCAAGTTCTGACGCCAAGATATTCTGAACCCTGCAAATGCGGTTCTGAGCGCAGTGGCTAATCAGCACTGGTTCCATTTCGTGATCAAGCAACCATTTTACGCCTGAAAGGCTGTCCAATCCTCCCGACAACAGCGAGACAACTCGCTTGTCTTTCTCTTCAAATCTGAAAGGAGAGGAAGGCTGTCCAGACTGTATGAAATAGAACTTGAAATTATCGCCGCTTAGGAATCTCAGTGTACCTTCTAGCTTTTGCTTAACCAATTTCCACTTGCTGACATCGGAGACCGAAGTTAGAATCGATATTGTGCGACAGCCTACTTTCGCCTTCTTCTTTATCTGAAGATCAGCCATGTATACTGCGAGTGCGATATTGTAAAAATCTAAAACCAGTGGATGTAATTTATGACCAATAAACCCCTCTATGTATTCAAGATCATTATTCACATTTGCATCTGGCTCAGCAAATCTGATTTTCACGCATGAAGGAACGGGTGCATAATTGGCTAGTTCCCTCTCGGTATTGTCATCAGAAACTAGCACGTTTATCATGGGGCTTGTCATCACTGCCCCTCCGTTGCTAGCTGTTTCAATATTTCGTCTATCGATTCCGTTAGCAGTCGAGAAACTTCTGGATTAGCAGAAGGGTCCTCCCCTAGTCGTTCGAGAAGATCAAGTTCCTTTATCTTTTGGACTATCCGAGTAGCCTGTTCACTACATGCCTTCCGTAAGTCATTCCTGAACTGTTCGAGCTCTTGAGGAGTGAAGACTCTTCCTCTGAAGTCGACGTAATATAGCAGCCCTGCATCTTCTCCTTTCTTCCCTTTTGAGTGAAGAAAATATTCAGCCAATTCGTAGAGATAGTTTGCAAAGAATAGCTTTAAGAAACCTTCTTTTCCGTACTTTTGCATAAATTCTTTGATGTTTTCTTCTGGTCTGGGCTCTGTCATCGCTGTTCCTCCAGAGCCTTAACTCCTTTTGCGAGAATCGCATTCATTGTTTTCTTGAAGGCAATCTCGGCAAGCTTTCCAAAGGGCGTATTGGCAAACTCAGGATCTAGTTTGGACTTGGCTAGACCCCAAAGACCATTTGAGATGCTGGGAACGAGATATTTCGCTGAGATCTGAATGGATTCTTTTCTGATTGCTTCCTGCAACCCTTTTTCTTGGACATCCAACGCAAATCTAAAACATTGATAGGCCGCATATACTGCTGGTGCAGCTACGTAGCCCATTGGAACTAGGGGGAGAGCAGCAGAGACGGTAGCTCTCAAGACTGTCGAGGCAGTTCGCTCAGGGTTCTTCAAGCTTCCGATTACAGCGCCCCATTTCTTCGTGGATGGTGAAGGCGCTGGATGTGAAGTGCCCATTTTTTTCTCCCCTTAATATCTATTCCGATATTTTCTGTTGAAGGATCTAATATAACTATCAATTGTCTGATCGGACATTATAACTTCTCTTGTTGTAAATATATCGCGTAAATCGATTAGTGGTTTGAGATTGGGCGGTATATTTACGGCCCAAAGGCCGATCTTCTTTAGAGTCTCAGCTTTCATAAAAGCAAGTAGTACCTGCGTCTCTTTGAGAACACTTTCTCTTCTCAACTCGGTGTCACCGGAAAAATCTGGACCGACTATGACGAAATATTTTAGCTCACAGTGGTCGAGACTCATTACTTCTTTTTTCTTTATTCCTATGTAATCCACATAAGTTCTTTCATCTTTGGCGGTCATCTTGTACTCAGTTAAAGCGGATTTACATTCATATATCAGGGCAAATGGATTTGGTCCGACCGTTGTTACGACTCCTTCGGGCTCATCTTTAAAGAGCGCTTCTTTGCCTAATTGCCTCACCGTGTAGTGAAATCCGTAGTAAAAAGTTGAATACACTGCCTCCTCCAATAGTTGCCACGCCTCCACTTTAGACGCTCCAATCATCTTTCGGATATCTTCAGGGACAACCTGCTTCGCGAAATTAGGAAGTTCTTTGATCAACTTGTTCGGTGATACAACATCTATAATTCTTTCATATTCTTGCTTTGCCTGCTTTTTGCTTGTCGTCTTTGAAAAAACAGCGATTTCTTTCTTCCCAACAAATTCTATCCTTTCACTTTCTAGCTTCTTCCTTGCATCTGTATCAAGTTGATCAAATTCCGATGGTGCAAGAAGCAACATTTTTTCCGCAAGAGAGTTCTTCGCAAGCTTGGAAAATCCATCAATTGTGTCCGCAGTCACATCGCTTCTTGCAACTTCTGCAACAACTTTCATGGGGAGTTTGAATGGGGGCGGAGGCTTCAAAAAACCGACTACATCTATCGCATGATCGTATGGATAGTAACCAACAATCGAAATGCCTATGGATTTTAGAAAAGAAACAGCCAGATGCTCAAAACTTTGTGATTTGGCTGGCGTGAACATACCTCCTACTCTATGTCCACTGTAACCCAAGTGGACCTACCATCTCTTTCAAAAGAAACGGGCCGTTTCAGCGGTTTGACGTCTTCCAATACCCAAGCAAAGCTATGCCAGTTTCTGTCAGCTGCTGCCTTATTGATGTCTTCTAATGGCTCCCCTATTGGCTCGCCGCAAGTGACAATACTGTAACCATGTAGATTAATTTGAACAGGACTTGTTAGCTTTTTCTTTAGGTCTTCTGATGTGACAAAGAATGAGGCAACTAAGTGTGCAGTTGCAAGTACTACTCCCCTAGGGAACAGATAAGATATCTTGTTGAGTTCCAAATTCCTTGTTGGCCAAGGTCCAACATTCGATGCAGCAATCCCTATTTTTCCCATTTTTTTGGATTCATAGCTTCTGAACTCCCACCGCTTGCAACCGAATGCTATCAAGGATGCGTAGGGTTGTACTACCACAAGGCATTGAGTAGCAACCATAGGAATCATATTCTCATAAAACGTTTGGATTTAAATCACTTTTCATAAGGTAACGCTCATTTTAGCCAATGTGCGAACTATTTTTCTTGATACGTTTGCTGCATTATCTTCTGTCACGTATGAGTACTGTGTAAAATACTCGCCGCTAACATGGTTTGCCAGTTTCTCTAATTCCTTTTCAAACCTCTTTTCACGTCTGTCTCCATCGGGATTCTCATTACCGACCGAAACCCAGTACTTTGCCATCAGATTTGCACCACCTGCTCCCGACCAAATACTACTTTGCGTCTAGCCTTTTTCTGCAGAGCAGCCCGTCCTTTTCCAGAAGTTTTCTCGCTTCAACGTTGTACTGCCTTTTGATATCGGTTTCACTTTCATAGTCTTCGGAATTCTGCTCATCAACCTTCTCCCAAGCTTCATCAAAATCTTTTCCTTTCTTTCTGAGCTCTTGATACTTGGAATAGCGGTCACTGTTAAGCAGCTCCAATTCCTGTTCATAGTCTGTGTGTGCATGACGATAATGCGCCACCATGAGTGCTTCCTTTGCTTCTTCAAGTGTAGCGTCGCCTGTGAAGAAACTCTCAAACATCGCAGACCCTCTCAAGGCCCTGATTTCTTCCCTGCATCGTGGACAGAAAAATTGAAGCTCATCTCCAACTGAATGGATACCATGTCTATTAACGTTAAGGAAAATCAAGCCTAAAAAGAGGTGAAAAAGAATGACTAAGAAAAAAGAAAGTTGGGTTAAAGAGATGGAACGAAAAAGACAAGAAATAAAAGACTATGAAGCAAATCCAAACCGAAAATATGAAGATAAACCATGCTTAACTTGTTCAGTTTTAGAGCAATGTTTAGAAAAACGAAAAGAAAACCAAAACCCAAATTTCAGATTTTGCGATTAAAGAATGACTAAAATGGGGGTGAAAAAGAATGATAACTAAAAAACTTGTGAGGGAAGCAATATCAGTACGGATAAACATGCAAAACAGTTTAGGTAAAACAGTTGATTTGAATACGCTTCATAAAGATGAAACTGCACAAATTCTGATGAAAAACTATGTATTAACCAATGGAAAACCAAAACCTAACTCTCTCTGTGTTATGTTTGAACATTCAAAGGATGCTGAACTTTATGACAAATATTATTGGGAAGTCATTGAAGAGATTTCTAAAAAGAGGAATGAAAAATGAGTCATAAAAGACTGCGCAAAAAGCTAAAAGAACACGGATACAAAAACGAAACAATAAAGAAGATTATAGACTTCTACACTAAGCGCGCGCGACTCGGGTCTAAACCTAGCATTTTTGCTGTTATTGAACCCACCTCTATCGAGTTGCGTCCGCTAACAACCATACCCCAGTTCTTGACTAGGTCGTGCGTTGAGGGGAAATTAGGGTTTTAGATAGCCATATACTTCAACTTTAAACATCTTAGGTTGCTGGAGTCCCACATCGGGGAAACCAATACCAAAATTGAAGTTGTCTTTTGATTGAAAGCC
>Ga0315282_10016628_pt1 | contig 10735 bp, 6 predicted proteins | sample YL17G07_20_MG_FD_203693 | JGI IMG/M metagenome (GOLD analysis project Ga0315282, IMG submission 203693) | Sediment microbial communities from Yellowstone Lake, YNP, Wyoming, USA - YL17G07_20 | ecosystem: Environmental > Aquatic > Freshwater > Lake > Sediment | place: USA: Wyoming | collected... | reverse complement strand
CGACCCGTAGAAATGCAGTTGGTTTCCCGAAGACCGGGTGTCGGACCTGGCCGCTGTCACGTCCGGATCACCACGGTCAGGTCGGAGCCAGCATTGGGTGACGCGACCGCCTTGATATCGAACGCCAAGTCATACGCGGCCGGGAAGCCAGCGCCCCCGGGAAGGCATAATCAGGTGCCATCCCAGTTCCCTAGTGCGAAGGGCTGTTCTCGCCAGTTGTCACGGAACGACCTGAAACTGTTCGACTTTCCGCATCTTCGCCAACTCTCAAATGGCAGAAGCAGCCCCGTCCCGTGGGGAGCGAGTGCACTGGCGTTGCTTACGCGCTTCAGATGTGGTTTAATTCCCGTAGCCCGTCGCCAGTGCGAGGATCTCTGAGAGGCTGGGCGTTGTGAACAACTCCACCCGAGAGTGTCGATCATCCGAACAGTCCAGGAACTGCTGGGGCACAAGGACGTCCAGACGACGATGGTCTACGCGCACGTCTCGAACCGTACTGGGCGCTCGACGGGCTACGGATGCCCGCTTCCGCCGAACCCCGAACGATTAGGCGCGGCGACGGGTCGGCATAAGACAGTGGAGGAAACTTGAGCAATGGGACAAAAGTGGTTTTCTGGCAAGCACTTGCCACCCCGGCCCGCCGCCAGCGGTTTTGTCTTAGGCTGACCACGGCCCGTCTTATACAGGTGTGTCGAATCAGGAGTTGGGCTCAATGAGGAGATAAGCAGATGTCGAAACCCACCGGCATGGAATGGGCAGCGCTGATTACGGGAGTAGTAGGTGCATTAGCGTGGCTGCCGACAATAATTCCTCTAATGCTCCCTCAGACCATCGAAGGGAAGGTTATCAGCCAATACGCGAACCTGAGCAAACTGCCAGGCGGCGGAGACTCCTCGATATTCGTACAGAAGGTGTCGTTATTCTCGAAGAACAACGGTTTCTTCCTCAAAGACGTTGAGATATATCTTAAGTATCCCACGTCTCTTCGGGAAGAGAAGTGTACGGTATGGACGTGGAGGAGTCTCGTGTTCACATTTGACGAGAATGGCCGTGCGGTTCAACGGAAACTCAGAATAGATGCGAGAGACTACCTACTTCATCATTCCGTCCTGCCGCGCGATCAAGCAGTAGTCGGATACCTCTCCTTCTCGTCTAACCACCTGCAGGATGAGAGGTATGAATACGTAAGGTATGTCTTTATAGACTTCGAGGGAAAGAGAAAACAACTTCGCATACAGGGCAAGGACATTCTAGATAACAAGACAATCTTTGATGACAGCATCTGGATGTGAGGCGCCCAACAACGCGCTGCACCCGACCGGCGCCGGTGAGGCCCCTTGCGCCGGCGGGTGACGGCCGAGTGTTGGGCGTCATGAGAAAGCACAGATGAGCAAGAAGGCCCTGTTTTCCAAGTACCTCAAAGAGCTGTCTGCGGTGGCGCTCCAGGGGGACGCGCGGGAGGAAAGCTTCTACCCGGCGCTGGCCGACATGCTCGCGGAGGTGGCGCAGACGAGCGGACGGACGCACGTCCGCGTCACGACCCTTCCCAAGCCGACCGATGCCGGCAACCCCGATTTCCGCCTCTGGAACGGGACCGACCGCATCGTCGGCTATGTGGAGGCCAAGAAGCCGACTGAAGAACGGCTGGACCTGATCGAGGATTCCGAACAGCTCCGGCGCTACCGCTCCACGTTCCCCAACCTTGTCCTGACCAACTTCCTCGAATTCCGGCTGTACCGGAACGGCGAACGCGTGGAGACGGTTCTTGCCGGCCGGCCGCTGGTCCTGAACCGTCTGCGCACGGTCCCGCCCCTCGAAAAGCAAGATGAGCTCTTCGCCCTGCTCGACCGCTTCCTGGGCTTCTCGCTTCCCAAGGCGTTCACGGCCGAATCCCTCGCCGTCGAACTGGCCAAACGCACCCGCTTCCTCCGCGACGTCATCGCCCAGCAGCTTCAGCAAGAACAGGAAACACCCGGCATGCTCTCCGGCTTCTTCAAGGCTTTCCAGGCCTACCTCATAGGCACGCTGACCCCGGAGGACTTCGCCGATCTCTTCGCCCAAACCATCGCCTACGGCCTGTTCGCCGCCCGCACGCGGGCCGGGGACGGCTTCAGCCGCCGCGCGGCCTTCGACAACATCCCCCACACCATCGGCGTGCTGCGCGACCTGTTCCGCTTCATCTCCCTCGGCGACCTCCCCGAACAGCTTGCCTGGTGCGTGGACGACATCGCCGAAGTTCTGGCCGTCGCCGACGCCCCCGGCATCCTCGACCGCTACTACCACGAGGGCAAGGGCAGCGACCCCATCGTCCACTTCTACGAAACCTTCCTCGCCCAATACGACCCCGCCGAGCGCGAGCGCCGAGGCGTCTACTACACGCCCGAACCCGTGGTCTCCTACATCGTCCGCTCGCTCCACGGCCTGCTCAAGACCGAGTTCAAGAAACCCGACGGCCTGGCGGCCGACGGCGTGACGCTGCTCGATCCGGCCGCGGGCACCATGACCTTCGTCGCCCGCGCCGCCCAGGAGGCCGTCGCTGAGTTCGAGGCCAAGTACGGCGCCGGCGCCCGCGAGGACTTCATCCGCCGGCACATCCTGAAAAACTTCTATGCCTTCGAACTGATGATGGCCCCCTACGCCGTCGGGCACCTGAAGATGGGCTTCTTCCTCGAAGAACTCGGCCATCGCCTCAACGACGACGAGCGCGTGGCATTCTACCTCACCAACACCCTCGACACCGAGGAACTGGAACAGAGCCGCCTGCCCGGCTTCTCCGCCCTTGCCGAGGAATCCCGCCTCGCCGGAAACGTCAAGAAGCAAACCCCCATCCTCGTCGTCCTCGGCAATCCGCCGTATTCCGGCCATTCGAGCAACCTTAGTGAAAAGATGAGCGAGATCAGTAAAGGCCATAAGTATGTCATTGGGTGGAATCCAAAGTCTGGTGGTGGGGCAGAGGCGGTTGTCCGCGAAGCCAAGCGTGACATAGGCGGCACATTGCAGCCAACGTTCATAGGGCGTCTGATAAAGGATTATTTCTTTGTGGACGAGAAGCCGCTCGGCGAAAAGAACCCAAAGTGGCTCCAGGACGACTACGTGAAGTTCCTGCGCTTCGCCCAGTGGAAGATCGAGCAGGCCGGTCGTGGCGTCGTGGGGATGATTACGAATCACTCCTACCTCGACAACCCGACCTTCCGGGGCATGCGCCAGAGCCTCATGCGCACCTTCGACGACATCTATCTCCTCGACCTGCACGGCAACTCGTTGAAGAAGGAGACCTGCCCCGACGGCAGCCTGGACCAAAACGTCTTCGACATCCGGCAGGGCGTCGCCGTTGCGTTCTTCATCAAGCGCGGCGGAACACGGAAAAATGACCCCGCCATGCGCCACGCCGACCTATGGGGCACGAGGGAACGGAAGTACGCCTGGCTCAATGACCACGACCTGAAGCACACCGATTGGGTGGAGTTGAAGCCCGGATCGCCGTTCTACCTGTTCGTGACGCGCGATAACGCGCTCGAAGCCGGATATTACCGCTTTTTCTCCGTCCCCGAGCTGTTCCCCGTCAACAGCGTCGGCATCGTGACTGCACGCGACGGGCTGACCATTCACTGGTCGCGGGACGAAGCCTGGAAGACCGTTACCGTCTTTTCACGGATGGACCCCGAACTGGCCCGCCAAGGGTACATGCTCGGCAAAGACGCGCAGGACTGGAAGGTGGCGCTAGCACAGAAGGACCTTTTGGATTCCGGGCCGACGCGGGAGAAAATCGTGCCGGTCCTCTACCGGCCTTTCGATGTGCGCCACACGTACTACACCGGCCACTCGCAAGGGTTCATATGCAGGCCCCGCCCGGAGGTCATGCGCCACATGTTGGCGGGGGAGAATGTGGCGCTCATCACCCCGAAGCAGCACAAGGATGAATTCGGTGCGTTGACCACAGACGCCATCGGAGCGCATAAGTCAGTCGCTGCTTACGACATCAACTATTACTTCCCCCTCTACCTCTACCCCTCCGCCGCGCGCGACGACCTCTTCGCTCATCACGAGCCTTCGGAGCGCAAGCCGAACCTGAACCCGAAACTGGTGGCCGCGCTGGCGGAGGCGTATGGCCGCGTGCCGACTCCGGAGGAGATTTTCCACTACGTCTACGCCGTGCTGTACGCGCCGGCGTATCGGGAGAAGTATGCTGAGTTCCTGCGCATGGACTTCCCACGCGTGCCGTTCACGGCGGACGCGGGCCTGTTCCAGAAGGTCGCTGCCCTCGGCCTGCGGCTGACCGCGTTGCACCTCTTGAAATCGCCCGAACTCGACCCGCCCGCCTGCCGGTTCGACGGCGAGGGCGAAAGCCGCATCGCCAAGGGCAGAAAGCGCTACGAACCTGGCGACCAACGCGTGTACATCAACCCGACCCAATACTTCGCCCCCGTGCCCGAAGCCGTCTGGACGTACCAGGTGGGCGGCTACCAGGTTTGCGAGAAGTGGCTGAAAGACCGTCAGGAACGCCGGCTTGAGGTCGACGACATCCGCACCTATTGCCGCATCGTCACCGCCCTCAAGCTCACCCTCGGCATCCAGCGGGAGATCAACGCCCTGTATCCGCAGGCGGAGAGCAAAACCGTGGTCTTGCCGGAATGCGCGGATACGAGCCAATCGGAACGCCCAACCAGGCGCTCCAGCGGACGCGGTAAACCGCGCCGCTGAGCTTCATTGTTAGGTTTTCTGAGGAGCTTCCATGGACATCGCACTAAGCAAAATCATTCGGCTTGAGCCGCTTTCCGATTACAAGATCCACTTCGCGGTCTGGAATGGCCACGAGCATCCGCTTGATGTGTTTGTACGGGACCGGGATGAATGGGAGGGCTGGAATGAGTGGAGGCTCCCCGGGCGTCCTGATGTATTCAACAGAAAGTACATCTTTAGCCTTATCCAGTATTACCACCGCCCAGCGAGTTGGTTGTTTGGGGGCATTTTTGAGGTTCTGACAAGGTCCAATGCCGGCTCTTATACAGTCCGGCTATCGGACAGCTTTCAGGAATACATAGGCAGGCTTCTTGTGTCCCATCCGGGTCCTGGTGTCAGGGGTCGTTCCTTTCTTCCAGAAACGTACTTCGATCAGCTGAAGGTTTCTCAGCTCTTAGAAAAGCTGTATCAAGGCGAGGCCTTTTGTGGTTACGAGGATATTGCGCATCCTTTTTCGCAGCTTGAGTCAATAATCCATCAAGCGAAGCCAGACTGGAAATCTGCGCTTGAAAGCGTAAAAGGCGTTTACGTCATTTCTGACAAAAGCAATGGCAAAATGTATGTCGGTTCTGCCTATGGTGGTGCTGGCATCTGGTCTAGGTGGTGTCGCTACATTGGCACGGCGCATGGCTGGAGCGACGAACTAATGAGCATAATCAAGAGAAATGGCATCGAGTATGCCCGCCAAAAGTTTCGGCTTTCCGTTCTTGAGTTTCGACCATTGAAGACTGATGACGCAGTGATTATTGAGAGAGAACAGTACTGGAAGCGGGTACTGCAAACAAGAGAGTTCGGATACAACAAGAATTGAAAACCTAAGAACTCGTTGCAGCGGGCGGCGCTTCACGCCGGCGCTGAACCGGGGCGTTAGGCTTCGACGTTGAGAAACGGCCATTGGGGGCGGAACCCTCGCAGCGATCAGATTGCTGTTGCGATGTCCGCTTCTCACAAGCTGTGGCATGCTCGAGAGGAGCTTCAGCGCTAGTGTAGTGCGTCCAACGCTTCTTTACCTTTGGCTGCGGCCTAATGAACAGCGAGCGCCGGAGGCGCGGCCGAAAATAGCCCAGCGATTTATCGCTGGGAAACTGAGAAGAAGGAGCCGAGTCCCGTAGGGACGACCGAACCTCCCGCAAATGGCCGGTTTCAGTCGTCCCTCCGGGACTCTTCGCGTTCGTTTACCACCCAGCACTGAAGTGCTGGGCGATTATCGGCCGCGCCTACGGCGCTTCGATAAGCCAAGCAATCAATGACGCACTACACTAGCTCCTTGGAGCTTGCCTGGTATGTCGCAGGAATGAATACGCCCCAGCGGCTCGTAAAGCATGCAGGCTTCAGCGGCGAGACTGAGTCGCGAAACTGACCCACTACCGTCCACTGCGCCTTGTTGCAGGATCGCCGGGTCGTTCACAGCCATGCTTTCAAGGCGCCGCAAGCTCACCGAGTTGGGGCTTGCGGACGGCAGGCGGCGGCCGGCATTCGCCGTTTCGGCAGTCGCTTTCAGGTGCGCGAGAAACCGGTGAAGAGCCAAGGGGCCGGTGCTATGCTTGACTCATGCGGTTCGCATGGGATCCAACGAAAGCTAAGAGGAATCTCGCCACGCACGGGGTTTCTTTTGACGACGCTAAAACTGTGTTCGATGATGCTCTGTTCCTGGTATTCGCTGATCCTGACCATTCAACGGAGGAGAGCCGGCTCATCATTGTGGGCCAATCCAAGCCAGGGCGTCTCTTGGTGGTGGCCTATACGGAGAGATCCGATGCGATTCGCATTATCAGTGCGCGGGAAGCAACCCGCCATGAGCGAAGAATCTATGGCGAAGAAATCTAGTCGAAAAATGGATGACGAACTGCGGCCTGAATACGATTTCCGTGCCCTGCGCGTCGTGGCGCGTGGGCCTGGGCGAAAAACTCTCCATGAAACAACCGTTCGCCTGGCCCCGGATGTCGCGGCGACTTTCCCTGATGCCGAGTCCGTCAATGAGGCCCTGCGGTTTCTGATCAGGATTACAAAAGGTCAGATAAACACAGAGAGCAGATTGAGGTGAACCGGCGGGCAGATGCCTACCGAAGCGCTGCAGGCGACGGCCAAAGGGGGGCCGCGCCTGAGCGCCCGGCCGTTAACCTCTGGGAGGAGTGCCGCCAGATGTTCCGGCAACCATCGGCGGCGGTCCAGCCACCGTTGAACTCCCCTATCAAATAGTCAGGGATCGCCGACCAGGCGGTACAATCCGAATCGTGAACTGGCAAGAACGAATCTCGGTCAATCCCGCGGTGCGGAGCGGAAAGCCCTGCATCCGGGGTACGCGGATCACCGTGTACGACGTGCTGGAGTACCTGGCGGGCGGCATGGCTGAGGACGAGGTTCTGGCCGACTTTCCGGACCTCACTGGCGACGATATTCGGGCCTGCCTGGCCTTCGCCGCGGCGCGGGAACGGCGCCTGGCGAACTCCGTAGTGTAGTGCGTCCAACGCTTCTTTACCTCTGGCTGCGGCCTAATGAACAGCGAGCGCCGGAGGCGCGGCCGAAAATAGCCCAGCGATTTATCGCTGGGAAACTGAGAAGAAGGAGCCGAGTCCCGTAGGGACGACCGAACCTCCCGCAAATGGCCGGTTTCAGTCGTCCCTCCGGGACTCTTCGCGTTCGTTTACTACCCAGCACTGAAGTGCTGGGCTATTATCGGCCGCGCCTACGGCGCTTCGATAAGCCAAGCAATCAATGACGCACTACACTAGCTCCTTGGAGCTTGCCTGGTATCTCGCAGGGATGAATATGCCGCACCGGCTCGCAGGGTGTGCAGGCTCGGCGGCGAGACTGAGTCGCGAAACCCACCCACTACCCAGGCGCCGGGGGGTAGTCCGCGATTCTTGCCCGCCGGCGCGACGCCGGCGGTACAACTTCTTTCAGTTCAAGAATGAATTGGCATTCTCGCGGGTCACCAGCGCCGTGCCCACGTCAATGCGCTTCTCCACCGGCTGTCCCCGGGCCGCCTTGATGGCCTCCTCGATGCTCCGCTTGCCGATGGTCTCGGGATACTGGGCCATCACCGCGCTCAGGCGCCCGTCCAGCACCGCGCGCACCGCCTCGCGCGTGGCGTCGAAGCCCACCAGCACGATCTTGCCCGTCAGGTTGCGCGCGGCGATGGCTTCCATGGCCCCCAGTGCCATCTGGTCGTTGGTGGCAAACACCGCGCGCACATCGGGGTGCGAGGTCAAAATGTTCTCCATGACGTTCATGCCCAGGGCCCGCTCGCTGTTGGCCGGCTGCACCGCCACGCACTGGATGCCGGGCACCCCGGCGATGGCGTCCCGGAAGCCGGTCAGGCGGTCCTCCTGGGTGGCCACGCCCAGCACCCCGCGGATCACGGCCACTTTGCCCTTGCCGCCGATGGTCCGCACCACGTACTCGCCCGCCAGCCGCCCGCCCAGCCGGTTGTCGATACCGATGAAGCTGGCCCGGTAGGGCCAGGGCACGTCGGTATCCACGATCACCACCGGGATTCCGGCCGCCCGCGCCTTGTCGAGCACGGGAATCACCTCGGAAACCCCGGCGGGGGCCACCGCCAGCGCGGACACTTTTTTCAGGATCTGGTCTTCGAGGATGGAAACCTGCTGGTCGATGTTGATTTCCCGCTCGGGCGCCAGCACCGCGAAGCGAACGGCGGGATCGGCGCGCGCCGCGGCTTCCGCGCCGGACCTGAGGCGCTGCCAGAACTCGCTGTCGAGCGCCTTCACCACCAGGACGATCTCGAGCTTGCCGGCCTTCTCCGTTCGCCAACAGGCGCTGGAAAACAGCAGCGCGGCGGCCAGCGCGGCCGCCTGGAACCGGCGATTGCGGAAGTTCATTTGCTATCTCCTCACGGCGCGGCTCTTTTCGGTGGCCCGCTGCCGCACCACGTCCACCCACACGGCAACCACGATGACCACGCCGATCACCACCGTCTGCCAATAGGACGATACGTTCAGTAAGTTCAATCCATTCCGCAGCACACCCATGATCAGCGCGCCCACCAGGGTGCCGGCCACGGTTCCCATGCCTCCGAAAAAGCTGGCTCCGCCGATGATGACGGCGGCGATGGAATCCAGCTCGGCGCCCACCCCGGCCAGGGGGAATCCGGAGTTCATGCGGCCGGCGAGCACGATGGCGCCCAGCGCCGACATGCCGCCGCTGAGCGCGTACACCATGATCAGCCGCCGGTCCACCGGAATGCCGGAAAGCAGCGCCGCCTGCCGGTTGCCGCCGATGGCGTAGGTGTCACGGCCGTAGGTGGTGTAGCGCAGAAAAACGTGAAACAACAGGCAGCAGAAGACAACCAGCAGCACGGGCGCCGGAATCCAGGCAATCGAGCCGGCCCCCAGGAAGCGGAAGCCGGCCGGCAACTCCGAAACGGGGAAGCCGCCGGTCAACACCAGCGCCAGCCCCCGGGCGAAGTTCATCATCCCCAGCGTGGGGATAAAGGGATGGGGCAGACGCAGCTTGGTGAACAGCACGCCGTTCAGCGCGCCCAGGAGCACGCCGATGGCCAGCGCCGCGGCCACCGCCAGCACCGGCGGCACACCCGCCTTCACCAGCATGGCCACCAGCACGCAGCAAAGGCCCAGGATGGAGCCGACCGAAAGATCGATGCCGGCGGTGATGATCACCGCCAGTTGTCCGAGCGCCAGCAGGGCATTCACCGCCGACTGCCGGAATACGCCCATCAGGTTGTCGAAGCGCAGGAAATGGTCCGACAGTACGGCCAGCGTGCCGGAGAGCAGCAGCAGGCCGAACACCGGCCCAAACCGCCGCAGCAGAACCGCGGGGGCCAGCGCCGCGGCCAGGCGCTCTCGAACTTGCTGGACGCGGGCCCGACCCGGCGCGGCCGTCAATTCTCACCCCCGGTCGCCAATTGCATGATCCGCTCCTGGGTGGCCTGCGCACGGGCCAGTTCTCCGGCGATGCGCCCGCGGTGCATGACCAGGATCCGGTCGGCCAATCGCAGAATCTCCTCCAGCTCCGAAGAGACAAACAACACCGCCGCGCCGCGGGCGGCAAGACCCCGTATGATCTCATAAATCTCGGCTTTGGCGCGGACGTCCACGCCGCGCGTGGGCTCGTCCAGCAGGAAAACGCCGGCGCCGGCGAAGAGCCACTTCCCCAGCACCACCTTCTGCTGGTTGCCGCCGCTCAAGTGCTGCACCGGCTGATCGAGGTCGGCCGCTTTGATGCGCAGGGCCTCGACCAGCCGCTCTCCGGCTTGCTTCTCCGCGCCGCCGTTGGGAAAGACGCCGGCGCGGGCGTGGGCACGCGGCGCCGCCAGCACCAGGTTGAACAGCAGCGAGCCGGTCAAGACCAGGCCCTTGGCCTTGCGGTCGTCCGGCACCAGCGCCAGTCCGTGCCGGACGGCATCGACCGGCGTGCGGAGCGCGACCGGCCGCCCGTTGACGAACAACCGGCCGGCCTCACGCTCCCCGACGCCGAACAAGGACTCCAGCAGTTCGGTCCGGCCCGCGCCGGCCAGGCCGGCCAGGCCCACGATCTCGCCGCGGCGCAGGGTGAGGTGGATATCACGGAAGCTGCCTGCTGCGCTCCATCCCTCGATCCGCAGCGCCTCGGCGGCAGCGGGCGGCGAAGCCGATGGCGGATGCCGGTCCTCGATCTCGGCGCCGACCATGGCGCTCACCAGTTCGCCGTGGCTGGTATCGGCCACGGGGCGGGTCATGATCCGCCGCCCATCCCGCAGCACCGTGACGCGGCCGGCCACCTGGAATATCTCCCGGAGCCGGTGCGTAATATAGATGACTGCTACGCCCCGGCCGCGCAACTGCGCGATCACGGAGAACAAGCGCGTTGCTTCCTTCTCCGAGAGCGGTGCGGTCGGCTCGTCCATGATGATCAGGCGGGCGCGCGCGGCCAGGGCCTTGGCGATTTCCACCAGTTGCCGCTCGGCCAGGCTCAGGCTTTCGACCGGTTGCGCGGGGTCGATGGCCTGGCCCAGCTCCGCCAGCAGGCTCCGGGC
>Ga0315282_10016627_pt1 | contig 10735 bp, 9 predicted proteins | sample YL17G07_20_MG_FD_203693 | JGI IMG/M metagenome (GOLD analysis project Ga0315282, IMG submission 203693) | Sediment microbial communities from Yellowstone Lake, YNP, Wyoming, USA - YL17G07_20 | ecosystem: Environmental > Aquatic > Freshwater > Lake > Sediment | place: USA: Wyoming | collected... | reverse complement strand
CTCTACTTCGCTTTTGAGTTCTTTGGCTCTACCTTCCTTGGCTTGCAGATCTCCGACCTCAGCTACGAGTTTCTCTCTTTGTGTGGACAGTTCTTTAACTTCAGAGGCAATTTCGGAATAGCGCTTACCTGTCTCCTTCTCAATATGAAACAGCTCCATAGCTGCTGGTATAAACCCCTCCGGTGGGGAAGGGCTTATCTCAGAACAGAACTCTATCCATTCCTTGACCTTATCAGGCTCAACATCTATGTCCCAAAGTCTCCTGAAGAAGGTAAAGCCTAGTTTCGCTTGAGCAAGGTCTAAACCTTCTTTTCTCAACCTCAATGAGAGGCTGTGTAGCTCGTCTATCCTGTCTTTTAATTCAAGTTGGGGAAATTTCCCCTCTCTGGCATCCTTAAGGATGGAAATAACGGTCCCTTTAGAGATCCCGGTTTTGTCCACTATTTCGTTAGTGGAAAATCCGTCAAGGTAGAGTTCAAGGGCTTCCATTTTCTTCCCAAAAGTTATCTGTCTCATCCCTTCCTCCGCAGGTGGTCAAGTGGTTCGGTCACTAGGTCAGGGTGCCAGGTAGCCAGTGGCGGTCACTCCGGAGGTTACCCCCCTCCCCCCTGCCGGTCAGATACGTTCTTATAGCGGTAATAGGACTGGAAGAGTATCTCAGAGATATGGTGACACCATTTCCCCGAAATGACCGTCCATTTGACCGAAATCCTGACCTTTTGACCATTATGACCATGTTTCTGACCTAAGTCAACCTTCGGAAGCTGCTCACAAAGCCATCAATTAAAGATTATCTTGTATGCTCAGATTCAGGAGTTATACCCTAGATTTTCGGGGTCACAATCTTGTCTTTTGTTCACCTATTCGCAGGTATTTTAGCTTCTGTGCCCTCGCACCTTGGGGAGACTAGAGTGAGGAAGTTTATAGCCGTAGCTATGAACTATCCGCACCATCCAGGTATGAACTTTTATTGAACTCCATTGAACTTAGCTATGAACTCCTTTTGAACTGTAGCTATGAACTCTACCCCAGATTACCACCGCAAATCGGATTTGGCAACAGTTTTATGGCATTTTACTCTGGATTTTAGCCTTGATACCTACCCCCTCCCCGGCCAAGTTGCTACCCTAAAAGTAGTGGTCAGCGTATTCACCGGTGGTATTCACCGGTGGCATTCACCAGTGGTAGCCACCCGTGGCGGTAACTGGTGGGAATCAGTGGGCGTGGCTGAAGCTAATTGAAGCCACAAGTGTAGCGTGTTTCCTATGCAGAGACCGGGGCATGACTCAGCTTGAAGTCAGTTCGTATTCACTAGTGGGCGTCAGTGGGCGTCAGTGGCTGTTCCTAGTAGTCTTGGCTTCGGCTGCTTGAAGCTCAAGCTGAGGGTATTTCCCCTCTCTGGCATCTTTGATAATGGACACTACCGCCCCTTTGGAAACTCCAGTCTTCTCTGATACCTTATCGCCAGAAAGCCCTTGAAGATAAAGGTCCAGGACCTCCATCCTGGTCTGATAGGGAAACTGCCTCATCTTTCACCTCAGTCATTTTGCCGGTCGGTCAGATAAATCTGGCTCTCTATAGCCTCTGCTGGCAAGGCTGAAAATCGGGGCTAACCGTATCTGACCGGTGACCCCTCCCCCCTCCCTGATGGGACTTGGGTGGGAGACCCCAGCCATCTGACCGTCTATCTGACTGACCTATTGACTAATATGACCGATTCTTCTGACCGAATCAAGTGGGGCACTACATATCGAGCTGAGTGGGCGGTGTACTCTGTTTGCGGCGGTAACAGACAACGTGGTAGTAGATTTTCCCGCTGGCGGTCAAATGTCGGTCATAAGTTGGTCATTGGCTTGCTAGTGAGCGTGGTTAGCCAATGGGCGTCAGTAACTGGCGGTACATTTGCGACGGTTCCACGCATGGCTCCACGAAGGGTGAGGGGGGTACCGGAACCCTAGCTGTTTCTGGTCTACCGGCAAATTCCCAACGTAGATTCCTGGGAATTCCCAAAATTCCTGACAAACTTCCAGCTTTGGGTGTGAGAAAATTCTCCGATTTTCCCAGGGGCGATAGAATACTCTCAAGCTCGCGGGGGCATGGTGTTTCTCCTGGCTTTGAGTGGAAGAACAGGAGGCGCCACCCTAAAAAGCAGGCTGGAAATGGGCAACAAGGGTGTGCAAAAACCTCCCTTTAGAAAAGCCACTGCACAATCTAGGATTTAGTGCAGCATCACCGCCTTGAACGCTGCCTCATTTCGTGAACATATCTCTGATTCTACGCAATAATGGGCGCTTGATTCTAACCTGTAGATACAAGTCCCCGGGTTCCCCTCCTCCTTTCCCTGGGGCTCCCATCCCTCTTAATCTTATCCGCTGACCATTTCTTATCCCGGATGGTATCCTGACCATGAGATTCCTTGATTTTCCCCATTTCCGGTACTGATATTCTACTTCACCACCCCTCTGAGCCTCCTCGGGACTCAGGGTAATCACATCTCTCCAGTCCTCTCCCCTTTCTGGAAATTGTATTCCAAATGTCTTCCGCAGGAAATATTTGACGGCCTTGCCAAAAACACCAGGTAAAGCAAATCCAGTTCCTAACCACTGGGCAGGATATCCTTCCTGGTTTCCAGTGCCGGTCGGTCTCGGTTGGTTATAGAATATGAATCCTCTGCCAAAGACCCCGCCCCTGCGGAATTGAAAGCTTCGATACCCAGGGCCGTAAAATTCTCTGAAGATGTCATCGGAGCTTCTGAAGCCAAATGTTCTGGCAAACTCCTCGAAGATCTGATTGATGTCCGAACCTCTAAAAATATCCTCTGGACGATGGGACTGCCTGAAACGCTCGTAAGCCAGATCTCCATATCGTTCCTTTAGGGCATCATATTCCCGCCTCTTCCGAGGGTCAGAAAGGGTGGCATAAGCCTCGTTAATCTCTTTCATTTTCTCGGTGGCGTCAGGGTTCCCCTTGTTTCTATCCGGGTGGTATTGAAAGGCGAGCTTCCGGTAAGCTTGCCTTATTTGCTCAGGAGTAGCATTCTCGCCAACACCCAGGATTTGATAGTAGTCCTTTTGATCCGTACCCACCATGGCTTGGTTGCCTCCCTAGCAATAGCTCACAGTATTCAGGACTTAAACAGGTTGGGACTCCGGCGTTAGGTTATGTAATTTCCATGTTACTAAATCTGTCGCCAAGCGAGTCGCCCTCCTCTTTGGCGCCTTGATTGAGTCTCATTCTGGCTTGCCTGCAATCACCTGCTTATTAACTGCTTTACCTTGGCTGAGGCGTTGCTGGTTACTGGCCTACCGTGCCCGAAGCACAAGATGTCAAATTCTAGCTGGCCAAGCCGTTCTACCGAGTCCAGAGCTTGGGGCAGGTCAGTGCTGACCATTTTCGGTGGCAGGCGGATGTGCCGGTAACGCTTATTTAGGGCATCGCCAACAATTAGTAGCCTCTTTTTGGGGGCGAAGAGGCTGATGCTACCGGGGGTATGTCCCGGTGTCGGGATAACCTCGAGGCCGCCCAGAGGGCTAAATACCTCCCCGCCTTCGAGCGGGATATCAACCTCGTCGGGTTTAACGTAGACCAGTGGTCTAACCAAGGAAAAAGGGGGAATATGCAGTAGCTTGGTTACCACCCTGGGATAGGGCAACTGACTCTCGTCAGTGGCTACATCAGCCTTATGGAGGGCAACCTTTGCCCGGGTAAGCCTCTTAAGTTCAGCCAAGCCACCAGCGTGGTCAAGGTGATTATGGGTGAGGATAATAAGGGTGATTTCCTCCGGAGAGCGTCCGAGGCGGCGGATAAAGTCTATTATTTGGGGAGCACTGCCCCGAAACCCCGTATCAACCAGGGTCAACTCTTCCCCAGCAATCAATATTATATTGACCAGTCTCAAGGTTATCTGATAGACATTGGGGATAATTTCCACGGCCCTATTTTATCACGTTTCACATCCCAACAGCATTGACCCCCTCCTTGAGCCAAGAGGTGCGAAAGGAATAACCTTTGTTAAGGCTTTCGCCTTGTTGAAGTAATAGCCTGCATGCTGTCGTGCCAGCACTATTACCATAATCATAGAGCCACTACCCGTTGAGAGTTGACTCAATGGGCTGACTCAACCAATTTGCATACCAGTCCATCCTCTGCGGTATAATCAAGGCGTGTCCTCTACCACCATACTGAAGGAGCTGGGAAATGGAGAAGAAGAGGCCACTGCATGTAGACTTAGACGAACTTTGCTCCGCAATGGAGGATAGCTCTTACGAGCATGATTACTACCTTGACCTCATTACCGGCGAAATAGTGCTCGTCTCAGATTGGATGGATGAAGAAGAAACCGAAAGACTGAGGGACAGGATTGACAGGAACCCTGACCGCTATGAGGAAATACCAAGGGTTGAATCGCATGAAGCCTATGAAGATATGGAAGACTTCATTGCTACCGTCCGAGACGAGCACCTTGCTGAGCTACTTGAGGTGGCAATCAATGGCAGTGGAGCCTTTCGCCGGTTCAAGGACGTGCTGCTTCGCTATCCTGAAGAAAGGGAGAGGTGGTTTCGCTTTAAGGATGAGAGAATGGAGCAGAGGGCATTGGAATGGCTCCTCGATGAAATGGGTATAAGTATTGCTGAAGAATGAGCCAAGCAAACCATACAAGATGGAATGTTGAATCTACATCTGGCAGCATTGCCCAGCGTTAGGGTCCTGCTGTAATATATAAGTGAACATGAAAACCATCATTTGCAAGGGAGGGGATATATGTGGCTTCAAACTAGGATGTTGTTGTTAGTTGCAGTTTTGTTTGGCATTCTCTATGGCGTGATCACTGGCATAGGTACCTGGATGGGAGCAGGAAGTGCCGTATCTTACATTATTTTGGCCTTCGTCTTCATTGGCATCCAATATCTGATTAGCCCTTCTATAGTTGGCTGGACGATGAAGATAAAGTGGGTCTCAGAAAAGGAGGCACCAGAGCTGCACCAAATGGTTGCTGAGCTGGCTGAAGGGGCAGGTCTTCCTAAACCCAAGGTTGGCATTTCACAGCTAGCCATACCGAATGCTTTTGCCTTCGGTCGCACACAGCGGGATGGGCGAGTTTGTGTTACCCTGGGCATAATCGATCTATTGAGTAAGGATGAACTCAAGGCCGTCCTCGGACACGAGATGTCTCATATCAAGCACCGTGATATGGCAATCATTACCTTGCTTTCGGCTGTACCGCTCATACTATACTGGCTGGCATGGAGTATGATGTGGGGAGGTGCTTCCGGTGGGCGCCGACAAGGAGGTGGTTATGCGGCGCTAATTGGGCTAGGTGCCTTCCTTCTGTACTTCGTTACCAATCTCCTTGTGCTCTATGGGTCTAGGATACGCGAGTACTACGCTGACCTTGGTAGTGTCCGTTTGGGGAGTATGCCACATCACCTGGCCTCCGCACTGTATAAGCTGGTCTATGGAAATGCACGCTTCCAAGGTAAGGAGGAACTAAAACGAGTTGAGGGGGTCAGAGCTTTCTTTCTCAATGACCCTGCTCGGGCGTGGTACGAGGTTAGGGAGCTATCCCAGATTGACCAAGATATGAGTGGTACTATTGACTATGATGAGCTTATGGCACTCCGCCAGAAGAAATTACGGCTGGGCACTGCTGATAAATTGATGGAGCTTTTTACCACCCACCCCAACATGCTCAAGAGGATAAAGCACCTGTCCACTCTTATTGTTTGACGTTTGCTAGGTCATTGACGAAGGTCACGTAATGTAGTTTTCCGATCAATAACTATCTGGCTGGTTGTTGAATCGTCATTAAGCATCTGAGCGCTCGTAGAAAGTTTCTTTAGGTATTACAGCATAGGGCTGCCCGTAAGGGCTAGTTCAGGCTTGCTATAGAGACTTGACAGCCAGCGAGCTGGGTTTTAGCATAGCTCGACGGGTTAATATGGGAAATCCCTGATTAAACAATGATTAGGAATATCCTGTTTGTTTGTACTGGAAATACATGCCGGAGTCCTATGGCACGGGTTCTCTTCAAAGACACTCTGACCAAAGACCCGTCACTTCGGTCCGCGGGAGTCGAAGTGGACTCCGCTGGTGCCATTGCAGGGGGGGCTCCAGCAACACCAAATGCTATCCGGCTTATGCGGGAATATGGCTTAGATTTGAGTAATCACCAATCAAAGCTTCTTGTAGGTAGGCTAGTTAAGTGGGCGGATTTAATCTTGGTGATGCAAGCCAGGCAGAAGCAAGTAGTTGTGTCCCGATACCCAGGGGCGGCTGAGAAGACCTACGTCTTATCCGAGTATGTTGGGGAGAAGGGCGAGGTTCCCGATCCTATTGGCTGCGGAATTGGAGCATACGAGGACTGTGTGGCTGTGCTTTCGTCTTTGCTTTCAAAGCTGGCTGAGAGGCTGAGGGAAGAGGAGCGTAATAAGGGCGGGTAGGCAACTCACATTGCATCAAGACTGGGACAAGAACCTCTGAACTGGTCGTGCAGGGTCACGACGCAACCGGGCTTAATAAGACTGACAGAACTGTGTCCACGGTATTTAGTGTTCCATTTTAACCCTCAGAGGTTGCACATTCTGACGAAATGTGTAATGAGCCTCTATCTGGATAAACTTGCGGTGAATTTACTTGCAAGGTGACCTATATTTCCCAGGCCATCGTCATTTGAGTTGAATCACTTGATCAAATTTAAGGGACCCATTATATTGAGCCCGTCCTTGCTTCTTAAGAGCAGTGAGAGCTTTATCAACGTGCCTCTTTAGATAAGGTGTATCAGGGATGAATTGCTCGTAGATGTGCCTTCGGGTGAATGTCCCCTCACCCAAGGTCTCACTTATCTCTTTAGCCAGTAGCTCTATGTTGTTCTTGTCTGAATCGGTTGCTGGAAGCCACTCATCGTCGATATCAAAAAAGGAATGTTGCTGAGGATACCTTGTTTGCCTCTGCAATCTAGCCCTTCTTTTTGTTTCCTCCTCTTTACCTGCATACATCGTATCCTTCATGGCGATTAAACCAGCAAGATTACGGGTTGTGAAGATCAGATAAAAAATGCTTCGCTCTTTCTGTTCATAGCGAAGGGGGACGCTTGTTGCAAGTACCCCTAAGGCTTTGAGATTCCTCAAGTATAGATTGAGCCATTCTTTTTCAAGTCGATTCGTATTCCGGTACTTGTGGTGAATGTCTATCCACTCGGTGCTGCCGAAGCATGCTGTTACGTAGTCAATACGACTCTTGGCTTGACCCCCTTTATCATGATCATCAATGAACCCGCTCCACTTCTGAATGCTATACAAAGGAAAATTGATGAGGACATCATTGAATTTTTGGGAGACTATCGGACTTACAGACTCAAAAGGAATTGAAGATGGTCCGAAGGGGTCTACAAAAATGAAACCAAACGAGTCTTGGGTGAAATCTAGGACTTCGTCTAAGACTAAATTGAACTCGGATTCTCTAACCTCATACTGCTCACCAAATGTGTTACCTGAACTTAACAGCTTTCTAAGTGCCAAGGCATTTTGAGGGTCTTTTTCTATGAATAGGGATTTTGTCTCGATCGCCTTACCTGAAAACCGCGGGGCTGCCTTCAGTTGGCTGAGGGTTTTAAGCGCAATCAACGGTGAACCTGCTACTAAGCTCTGACTCTTATCACTCTGATAACTACCAGCCCCAGCACATGTATCGACGAAAGCCAAGTTTGCACTAGGATTCATTCCGCAAATGATACCACCCCATGCGCTAAGATAGTCCTCCAAGATGAGATGTTTGATTTGTGTTGGTATCTTCCGTATACCAAAGGAATGATGAGAAGGTAGACTTTGTTCCCTCTCCATTTGTAGAATCACCTCGTGCAGTTACACCCACCAAATTTCCAACCCAGAATATTCCATACCTCCTCGGTCTCTTTACAGAGGGATGGTTGAAACCCAAGCCATGACGCGATTCTCTCGTAGGCCTCTACTCTCTGACTAATAGAATATCGCATCCGTCCGTCTTTGGCTCTTGTCAAGCCGCCTCTGGGGGCGCTTGGCGCGAAGCGGAATAGCCCTGGGTACTGACGCAGGGTTCCTACAGTAACCCTTTCAGGGTTAACATTCGTAATTTTCCTGCATATGGGTTCATAGTGACTGATACCAGATTCAAGGATCACCGGGTCAAGTCTTATGCGTACTCGCCAGCCGAGGTTAATCATCTCTGCCGCGGTCTCCAACCTCTTTATCGGGTCAGGAGCTGCTTTCTCAAACTCACAGGCGGCTGGGATAGAATTTACAGAGAATGACAGGATAACTTGATTACTAGGATTTCTTTGTCGGAGTACATCAACATTAATGCTCTTGGTGACCAGAAGCAAGAATTTATCTTCCAGGCTCGAGAAGTAGTCAAGAGACTTTGGTAAGAGAGGAGGTACTACAGCTAAACTGTCGGCCAGTTCGCCAGTTGAGAAAACACCTTGTGGTATAGCCTCGACTTCAGCCTTTACTTTCTCCCAGCTATTCACAAACAAAGTAGGTTGCGTATTGCCGCGGAATGTTAGCCTGAGATAACAGTATGAACAATCATAGGGACACCCGTTAGACAAGATGAGTTCGTAGAAATGTGGGCAACGAACTCCCGGCGGCGTCTTGTCAAAAAGCCTGACGAACTTACTTTTCCGTTCCCGCCTAGTAATCAACAGTCACTCCCTACTCCACCGGCCACCCGGGAATTAAGTTGTCTATCTCCGCCATGAGCCGTATGGTGTCCTCCAGCACCACTACAATCTTCTGATAATGAGTACGCTCATCATAGCTCAACTTTCTACCCTTGCGGTCTTTTAACCACTTCTGGCAAACCTGGTAACCACCGATGTGAAAGTTCCATACCTCCGGTGAGACTCCTTCAAAGTACTGCTCTTTGTTGATGTATACTCGCTTGGCGGTTTCGTCGTAAGTGACCTTCTCCACAATGTTGGAGCCGGATACATCGAACTTAATCTTAGTACGCTGCTGTTCAAGTCCTGGTGCCTCCATCAGGTGCAAAGAGACCAGCTCAACACCTTTCTCCACCAACGTCTTGAAAAGCTCTTTGTCCGAAGTTAGTGGCAGGCGTGGGAAGTCTATCTTTAGAAACTCCGCATACCGGCTGCGGTAGGTAGGCGAATGGAAGACAGCATAGGCATAGTTGAAAACGTCTTCCGGGCCAAAGGTCTCTTCAAGGTCACCTTTACCATCTGAAACGAACTTCAGCCCCAGCTTCTCTGAAGCAGCTTTTGTGAAATCAGGATTAAGGTTAGGACGCCGGCCTTTCTCAAACTGCATCTCGCCTTCGGCGGGGTAAAGGTAGAGGGGGAAGCATTGTCCCCCTCCCCTATAAAACACATTTAGGTCTATTATCTGAGAACTGGAAAAGATTATATCCCAGGGCTCTGTGCCCGTGACTTGCCCTGCTCTACCAATGATTAGAGCTATGTTAGGATGTAACATGTGGTGCATGACCCTTTGTTGCCATTCTTGGATTATGTATTGGTCATAGTAGGTATAGCGCAGGTCAAATGGTCGATATAGACATTGCCTAACCTTCATCAACTCAAATGACCTAGCTTTTCTTACTTCTTCTATGCGGAAACGCCGATAATCGTTAATTCGAAGCTTTGTCTTGACCTCAGCGATGTCTAGCTTAGTATCAAAGAATATTGAAAGGCGCTCCAGCAATTCACCTTTACTAGTATCGATAATGAAGTTATCTCGACCTGTCATAAAGCCAACACTATTTATTGGCCAAACTTCTGTTACCTTCCAGCCTTGACCATACTCTGATAATAGGATTTCGTCTCGCGGCGCAAAAAGGTAGAAGGGGCTGTTAGGTTGTAGCTCCGACCAGATGGTCGAACTTATGTCCGTCTCCAAAAGGGTCTTATATTTTTCTTCCCGCAATCCCCACAGATCACCGTGACGAACTTGGGCAGCACTAGTCTTCCCCGGTTCCTTCACAAATAGAGCGATAGCAACACCTTGCTGAATATCGAATACGTTTTCGTCTATGCCACCATCGGGCGCGGTTTCCCTTCTTCTTGAATCCCCATGAAGGTCGAGAATGTATATATCTGTGAACGTATTGATAAGAGCTTGGCGCATACCACGAAATGTAGGACTATCAAGATAGCTGTGGTCCGTAATAAATCCTAGGATACCTTGCCCGGTGCGCTCTATCCGCCATTGCCCAAAGCGGATAAACTTCACGTAGTCATTCTGAAGCCAAACCTTATACTCTTCTAACGGCTTTCCATCTACTTGTCGATAATCATCTATCAGTTTGCTAATCCACTCACCCCTGTTGGCGGAAACACCTGAATAAGGTGGATTCCCCAGCACCACCATGATTGGCTTCTCCTTCTTGATTTGGGCAGCAGCATTCGCTTCTTCACTTATCCACTGGGCAAAGAGAACCTCGGAGTGCTTAATAGCTTCCTCCAGCGTGTTGGTGAGGTAGATGCCCAGGCGCTGGTCGCTCTTGAACTGGTAGTCTGTCTCCTGTAGCAGGAGCCCTAGCTTGAGGTGGGCAACGGCATAGGGTGCCATGAGTAGTTCAAAGCCGAAGAGGCGGGGCAGAAGCTTGTCAGCCACATAGTCGTTCCACATACCCTTCTGCTTCTGGCTAAGCATGGCTTTGTGTATCTCATTGATTACCATGTAAAGGAAGGTAGCCGTGCCCACTGCCGGGTCAAGAATCAGAGCCTTATCATCAGCTAGTC
>Ga0315282_10016626_pt1 | contig 10736 bp, 12 predicted proteins | sample YL17G07_20_MG_FD_203693 | JGI IMG/M metagenome (GOLD analysis project Ga0315282, IMG submission 203693) | Sediment microbial communities from Yellowstone Lake, YNP, Wyoming, USA - YL17G07_20 | ecosystem: Environmental > Aquatic > Freshwater > Lake > Sediment | place: USA: Wyoming | collected... | reverse complement strand
GAATGGGCCGCTGGTGTCTTTCGATTCATCGACGTCGGTCATCTCGACGATGGCTCCGACGGTGGAGTGCTTCGGTGAGGACGGAGTGATCTCGCTCGGTCGCTCTCAGAGCAAGGACCCCGGCGTCAGGACGCCGTCGTCGTTTCCCGGTTCGGCCGGCGAAACGACGTATCCCGACCAGCTGCTGATGTGCGACAGGTCGGGAACATGGAACGTCGTCATGCGTGGCTACACGGATTGGTTCGAGCAGCAGGTTCTGGAGTTGGGGGGATTCTGCGATCGCATTCTCGAGGACAGGGAGCCCTTCATCCCCGGACAGGAGGGCAGGAAGTCTCTCGAGATCGTCATGGCGATCTACCGATCGAGCGAGTCGGGTCAACGGATCGAGTTGCCGTTGGTGGAATAGGTCGACAGAAGCGAGAAGGGTCGGTCCCCAGGCCCAGGATCCCGGGGCACCGGCCCTTCTTGGTGGAGCGCCACGACGTGGCCGTCAGACTTGGACGGCGACCCTTCTCGCGCGGTAGTCGGCGACGAAGTTGCTGATCTGCTGCAGGCCAGCCCGCATGCTCTCCGCCGGGGTGCCGGGGCCAAAGCCCAGGCGGACGTGCCCCTCCACACCGTAACAGCTCCCGGGCAGGATATAGGTCCTGTAGGGCTTTTCCAGAAGGCGGATGCACAGATCCCACGAGGGGATGTCCAGCGAATAGCTGGGGAAGGATAGGAAGCCGCCTCTGGGTGCCACCCACTTGAAGGTGTCGTTGCTCCGCATCCACGCCGTCGTGATGTCGTAGTTCACCCTGGCGGCGGCCATCGTGTCCTTAACGAGGCGCCAGTACTTCTCTGGCTGGAGGGCGGCCATGGCCACCACCTCGTCCAGGCGGCTCTGCTGGTGCAGGCTGATGTAGTACTTGAGATCCATGCAGTCTTCCAGGAGCTGCCGGTCCTGCGTCGCCAGCCATCCGAGGCGCAAGCCGCTCATGCCCAGGCTCTTCGACACGCTGCCGGTGCTGACGCCCCGCTCGTAGAGATTGACGACCGACGGGGAAAGCCCCCCCTCCCATTCGAGACCGCGGTAGATCTCGTCCGAGATCACGTAGGCGCCGTGCCGGCCCGCGATCCGGCAGATGTCCTTCAGCTCGCTCTCGCTCAGGATGGCTCCGGTGGGATTGCTGGGGTGGCAGATGTAGACGACCTTGACCCTGGGACCCATCAGGCTTTCCAGCTCGTTCAGGTCGAACTTCCACTCCAACTCGGGGCGGCGCTTCAGGATCTTGGCGTTGACGCCGAGGGTCTCGCACAGGACCTTGGGCTGCTCCCACGAAGGGGCCTCGATGATGGCCTCGTCGCCCGCCTCCAGCCGCACCGCGAAGGAGAGGAAGTTGGCGTGCTGGGTGCCCGACGTGATGAGGACGTTCTCCTTGGGAACGTGGTAGCCGAGGGTCTTGATGACCGTCTCGCGCAGCGGAGGGTAGCCGTAGCGGTTGCCGGATTTCTCCAGCTTCAGGTCGAGCGGAATCCCGTTGAGGATCTCCCCCAGGGTGAACACCTTGCCCTCGGGATTGATCAACTGGTGGACCGTCCAGACCTGCTTCTCGATGTCCCACCCGCGATCGCGGCCGATGTTGAAGAACTCGCCGAGCTTCTGAGACTTCGCTTTCACGGCTCGACCTCCTCTCCCCGTTTCACTCACGATGCGAACGCTCCGCCACCGGGCGGCCGCGTTCTCCTGCTACTCAGGCGGCGTCTCGCACGAAGCCATCCGTGGCCGCGAAGGGGGGCGCCGGTTCCACCACCCAGCACTTCACGATGGAGTCGCCGGTGTTGACCGCCTTGTGGGTCCAGATGATGCGGGCGATCCCGTCGGCCGGCGACACGATCTTCTCGACCACGTCGCCAAAGACGTCGCACACGTGCGCGATCTCCTGGCCCCTCGTGATCTCGTCGCCGATGCCGATGGCCAGCCGCAGGAGTCCGCCGTGCCGGGCGGCCACGATGAACTGATCCACCGCCATCATACGCTTTCCCCGAATCACCGGTTGCCCGGGAAGCATCTTGAAGAAGCGCATCACGTTCTGGATGCCGCCGACGTGGGTCTGTACGTCGGCGGGGTCCAGGCCGCCGGCACTCCCGGACTCGGCCAGGATCGAGGCAATGCCCCGGTGGGCGGCCTCGTTGGTCAACGAGCCCTTGGTCGCAGGAAGGGCCGTGCCTTCACGGTAGAGGGCGACAATGCGCGGGCTGTAGAGCCGCGCCATCGCCTCTCCCCGCTCGTCGACCCCCGGATTGCCCGTCATGGCATACGCGGAGTAGGGCCACAGGATCTCGGGCAGATCACCTCCGTGACAATCGATGTGGAAGTCGGCACGTGCCACCACCTCGTTGAGCAGCACGTGGGCGATGACCTCGCTGATGGTGCCGTTGGGCCTGCCGGGAAACGTCCGGTTCAGGTTTAGGCCGTCGATGGGCGAGAGAAAGGCCGCGCGGGCCCGGAACATGGGAGCGTTGACCACCGGCACGGCGATCACCGTCCCGGACAGATCAGCGGGATCCAGGCCGGCGACGGTGCGCAGGACGGCATCGATGGCGGGGTACTCGGCGGCGTGGACTCCGGCCGTCACGCACAGGGTGGGTCCGGCCTTGGCGCCGTGGACGATCACCAGCGGGATCTGGATGGGCCCCATCGGCGTCTCGCCCACCGTGAGGTACCCGTGCTGCTTCGTTCCCGTGTCAGCGGCGATGTCTCTGATGCGGAACACTGCGCTCATGTCGCCCACTCCTGTCTGTCCGGCGTTCGTCGCGCATACGGCTTCACCAGGTCATTTCGCTGGAACGGCCAGAGGTGGAGCGGTTGACGCGCACTTCTTCCAAACATCCAACACCTGACGGCTGGTGACGAGGTCGTAGCGGTATTCCATGATCTTGAGGTTGGCCTCGTGCAGGTCCTTCCTCGTCGCCTCCACACAGTCTCGCAGAACCACGACGCAATACTCGTTGGACGCATCTCGACAGGTAGATTCCACGCATCCGTACGTCACGAGCCCTGTCGCGATGAAATTGCGAATGCCGTTGCTTCTGAGCAGCAGGTCGAGGCCGGTGCCGACGAACGCGCTGGATCGGTACTTCTTGACGACGAGCTCGTGAGGAAGAGGTGCGATTTCATCGATGATGCGATGCCCCAGACTCCCTTCCAGGGCTTCAGCGGCTATTGTTTCAGGGTCGTTCTTCTTCTCGGCGAGCATGTAGTGCCTCACCCAGGCGGGGGAGTCGCTGAAGCGGCCCGGTAGCAGCGTGTCCTGGATGTAGATCACCAGTACGCCGACACGGCGGGCTTCCTCGATGATTCTCCGGAGATTGTCGACCATCTCGGGAAAGAGCAACCGTCCATTCTGTTTCGCATAGTCATTCTGGACATCGATGATGACGAGCGCGCTCGTCTTCGGATCGACCACGTCCTCGAGTGAGGTGGGAATCGCTTTGCCGTACGCAACTCTCATGTTGCGGCCTCCATTGGTGAGCCGGCTGGCGCGGTCGTTCCCTCAGAACGTCATCAAGGATGCCGAGGCGCAGCAACCGGCCGAGACCGTAACGTTGATCCGGTACACCGTCCAGCGAAAAGCGCTAATCGTCCGATGAATGCGGTTCATGGTCACCCGGGTCTCGAAGTTTCACCGCTCAGCCGGGCTCCTCTGCTTGTTCCGCGGTCGATGGCTTCCGGCTGAAAGGGTATCATGGTCCACTGATGTCCTGGTTGCCGTGGCCGGGGCGCGTCTCGAGAAGCCAACGATGCGAGCAGGGCGACGGCCAGGACCGGGAGGAGGAGATATGGCGTCGGTCGCGGAGCAGGTGGTCGATTCGTTGCGTCGGCTGGGTGTCCGATACGTGTTCGGGATCCCGAGCGGGCCGTGGATCAGGTACATGGAGGCCATGCGCACGGGTGGCGTCGAGTTCGTGCTGGTGAGCAACGAGGCGAGCGCCGGCTTCATGGCCGATACGTGCGCCCGGCTCACTGGCGTGCCCGGCGCCTGCTACGGGACATTCGGGCCGGGCGCGACCAACCTCAGCACGGGCGTGGGGGGCGCCTTGCTCGATCGATCGCCCCTGTTGGCGTTCACCACCGAGGCTCCCTCGAGCATGCTCGGACGGACCCTTCAAATGGCGATCGATCACCAGGCGTTGTTCCGACCGCTGACCAAGTGGACGACGCGCTTGAGAGGCGACCGGGTGCGCCAGACGGTGTACGAAGCCGCCCGGGTCGCCGCATCCGAGGTGCCGGGACCCGTGCACATCGGGCTTCCGGCGGATCTTGGCGACCAGCAGGCGGCGGACGACCACTCGGCGCCACAGCGCCCGGAGGTGGCGCCGGCCCCGGCCCCTGAGCGTCTGGACGATCTGGAATCGATCGTCCGCCGGGCTCGGCGTCCGATTCTCGCCGTGGGCCTGACGGCGGCGCGAGCCGGGGTCTCCACCCTCATCGCCGGCATCGCCGAGCGGCACCGTGTTCCGGTCGTCCTGACGCCGATGGCGAAGGGACTGCTTCCCGAAGATCACGAGTGTTACGCCGGCGTCCTCTTTCATGCCTTGAGCGACCGCGTGGCGGAGACCCACCGCCAGGCCGATCTGGTCGTTGGCGTCGGCTACGATCCGATCGAGTTCAACTACGAGGACTGGATGCCGGCGGTGCCGCTCGTGCACATCGACACCGTTCCCGCCGACATCGACCGGTCCAGCTACGACGTGGCGTGTGAGGTCGTGGGCGACATCCGGCCGGCGCTCGAGCGGCTGGCCCGGCTCGCGCCGCTGAACACTTCGTGGGATCTCGAGGCCCTGGCCGAACGCCGGGCCCTCATGTTCCAGACGCTGGAGCCACCGGCTGCAGGGTTCGGCCCCCGCGCAGCGCTGGCGTTGCTCCGTGAGGCGCTCCCCCGGAACGGCATCATGACCTGTGATGTCGGCGCGCACACCCATCTGATCGGCCAGCAGTGGGCGACGCCCGCTCCCGGGCTCCAGATCATGACCAACGGCTGGTCGTCGATGGGCTTCGGCATCCCATCGGCCATCGCGGCCAGCCTGTGCCGGCCCGACCGGCAGGTGGCCTGCGTCACGGGCGACGGGGGCTTCCTGATGATGGTTGGAGAGATGGCCACCGCGGCGCGCCTTGGGGTCCGCGTGGTCTTCGTGCTCCTGACCGACCGAAAGCTGGAGCTCATCCGGCTCAAGCAGGAACGCAAGAGCTGTCCCAGCTACGGGACCGTTCTCTACGATGACCGCTACGCCTCGGTTCCCAGCTATTTCGGCGTGCCGGTGATCCCGGCGCACGATCGTGATGCCTTCAGGTCCGCGCTGACCAGTGCGTTTGCCGCCGGCGGGCCCGTGATCGTGGAGGCGTTCATCGACGGATCGGAGTATGGCGATCTGATCTTGAGGAAGCACAAGTAGCCGCATCGCCCGGCCACGGTCGAGACATGCAGCCAGGTAACGATCCGGCGTCCTTCCCGGTCTAACTGGACAGCACCGCCCTGGGCCGGGCCATCGACGTCCCCCTCCCCGGTCAGCCAGGCGCACCGATCACAGGAGACTGCCATGAGACGAGACGGCCTTCCAGGAATCCTTGTCCTTCTTGCGTTCGCGGTGGCGATGACGACATCCGCGTTCGCCCAGACACCGCCGCCCGGGCCCGGCCCGATGCCGCGCGGGCAGCGGCTTGGTCCCGCGGCTGGACCTGCAGGCCTTCCGCCCGGGCTGATGCAGCGGCTTCAGCTCACCGATCAGCAGCGGGCCGACATCCGTGCGCTCGTCGCCCAGCACCAGGCGGCCCGCCAGGGGGCGAACACGAGCCTGGTGGGGCTCCGGCAGCAGCTCGCCGCGCAGGTGTTTGCCGAGAAGCCCGACACGGGCCAGATCGATCAGCTCAAAGGGCAGATCGCGGCCGCGGAGGCCGACGCTCTTGCCGCACGCATCGACCTGCAGCTGCGGATCACCCGGGTGCTGACGCCGGAGCAGCGGGCCGAGGCGCTCAAGATGACGTCGGCGCGGCCGGCCAGGCGGATGCCGCGCGGCCCGAACCGGCTGTAGAAGCCGCCGGCGGACCGGGGACCGGGCGGCGCTTCAGGCGTGCTGGAACTCGCCCGTCCTCGGTGTGACCTTTGCGAGGAGCACGAGTCCTTCCGGTTCTGGGACACGAATCTCCTACCCGCACGCCTCGCTCCACTGCGTCGCGAACGTTCCACGGCGGTCGTCGCCCTCAACATGCCGCTGGCCGAACAGGTCGCCAGCCTGTTGTCTTCGCGCCCCGACGATGCTACCGTCGTCGACTCCGGGCACGAGGTTCGCACCTGTCCGCCGGGCGGTCGCGCGACGCCCGCTTCCCGCAAGCGGGCAGGAGAGAACGATGGCTCGAACAACCCGGGGGTTGATGAGCACGACGACGTTCTTCCGGATGTTCGCAGTCTCCAGCCGGGTGTCCCCGGCTGGCGCCCGTTGGGGTAAGCGATGAACGTGCTGCCGATGCTCGGGACAGTCCTCGGGCTCGGGTTCAGCTCGGGGCTGAACCTGTATGCGACGGTGCTCGCGACGGGCCTCGCTATCCGGTTTCATTGGCTGGCGCTGCCGCCCGCGCTCGCGCCCTTGCAGGTGCTCTCGGACCCGGTGATCCTGGCGGTCGCCGGCGTTCTCTACCTCGTGGAGTTCGTTGCCGACAAGGTGCCGGTTGTCGACCACGTCTGGGATGCGGTTCACACCGTCGTCCGGCCGCTCGGCGCCGCGCTCATCGCCTGGGCGGCGCTCGGGTACCTCGACTCGCGGGCGGCGGTCATCCTCGTCCTGCTCGCCGGCGGCGTGTCGCTGACGAGCCATGCAGGCAAGGCCGGGGCGCGTGCGATCATCAACGCCAGCGGCGGCCCGCTCGTGGGACTCAACCTGGGGGTCAGCGTCGCCGAGGACGTGTTTGCGTTCGTCCTCGCGCCGCTTTCCGTTGTGCACCCGATCGTGATGCTCGTCGTAGTCCTGATCGGCGTGGTTGCGATTGCCGGCCTGCTCGCGTGGGCCCTCCGCGGCGCGCGGCGGCTCGCGCGGGGTCGCGCCAACCGGACCATTCCGTGACGGCGCCAAATCGGGTGCGGCTCCGCGATCGGGAGCTGCGCGTGAGGGCGCCCTGGCCGGGGATCTCAAGCAGGGGTCGTCAGTCGGCATCAGCCGCACTGTTGTCCGAATTGCGGTGGCCGGGGCGTGTCTCGAGCAGCCGACCATGCGAGCAGCGCGATCACGACGGCACGAAACACGCGTCGAAGGCCCAGGTACGCGCTGAGGCGGAGTGACACCTCCGACGCAGGACCGGCCGAATCGCTCAGCGATCCTCCCCAGCCGACGACGCGTGTTTCCGCGCTGTCGAGCGGTTGGCGGAGCGAGACACGCCCCGGTGCCAGACCGCAATTCGGACAAGACTGCATCAGACGACAGTCGTCAGTCGTTCTGATGCCGCAGGTTGAACGCGAGCGGATCGGCCGGCCGGGTCGTGAACGAGAAGGTCAACGTCGTCGTGTCGACCTTGCCGTTCAGCGACTGCGCCGGCAGGATGCCCGTGCTGTTGGCGGGCCGGCCCTGCGGCGTCGTGACCGCGGTGTTGAACGTATACGGGTAGAACGGCGCCTTCTGCTTCCAGTTGCCCAGCGCTACATCCGCCAGGATGCGGGTCCGCTTCGCGAGCGTGAGCATCCCCCCGAAGGACCCGGTGGTTGCCGAGTTGTCGGGCGGCAGCACGATCGTGCCAAGGGCCGGCCCGCCGAGGCTGTTCACGTACGGTGCGTCGCTGCCGCGAATCGGGTTGTTCCATTGCAGCAGGCCGACCCGGTCGTGGAACCAGTTGTAGTTCAGGCCGCCGTGGACATTCCCCCACGGCCGGTCGACCGCCGCGACCGCCCCGAAGGTCTGCGTCAGGAAGTCCATCGTCTCGCGCGTCGGCACGATCTGGCTGCTGATGTAGTTGCCGAAACCCTGTCGGTAGCCGGTGCGCGCCTCGCGCATGTACAATAAGAGGGCATACGACTCGAGACGAAATGCGCCGAACCGGAGTCTGGTAGCCTGAGCTTGCCGACGCTCGCTCGCCAGGTGCCTGGCGGGGGTGCTGACTCCGCCTGTGCTCTGTTCGCAAGAGCCACGCGAAGGATGGCTTGGTGACGCGTCGGAATTGGCGTGCCTCGCTTACTATTGGCCGACTATTGCCGTGACGTGCAGAGAGAACACCCGCCACGTGGCGGTGTCGTCTTTGACCCACACTTCGGTGGAGCGGCAGGGCGGCTGGCCGCTGTTCCAACGCAGTCGCGACGTGATCACGGCCGTGTCACCATATACCCTGAGGAACATCTCGACCTCATCGGGCACCAGAGGGGACTGCGTCGGGTTGCCGGCAACTGCCTGCAGCATCTGTGCCAGCGTTTCGACCGCTCCTGTGGGCGAGATGCGCTCAAACTCATCGGCCGTCAGCGGCCAGACGCCCTCGCCGTGATGGTGCATGTGCATGATAAAAAAAGTGCCGCGACGAGCCATAGCGTCATACACCTCCTTATAAACCTCTGGTACTGTAGGACGCGCCACATAGCCGTTGCTGAAGCCCCATGTCTCGGGTGTCGCTGAAACGCGGTCCTCGAGAGGAGAGGCTTGGAACGCGACGAGCTGCCAGCACCCGTCCTGCTTCACGAAAACGGACGTCCCGCGAGCGAGCTGGGTGGCATTCGGGTCCATGCGCTTGATGGCAAACTGCGAAATCGCCACTATGAAGCGTCCCACACCAATTGCGGGTCGTCGTCGCCGGCGTAGGTGCTGCCGTCACCGGCCAGCGCGTCCGCCATCGTGTTGATCGCCATGTGGCGGAGCGAGCAGCCGCTCTGGCCGGCGGCGAGCGCCAGAACCAGGGGCGGAGTCACAACGCGGAAGCTGAGGAATTTCATAGCGGCCCTGGACGGAGATTCGTCCGGTGTCGAAGACGTTGACGATCTCGCCGCTGCTGAACCGCAGCCCGGTCCCCATGTCGTTTCCAGGTCTCTCCTCGGACCGTAGCCTGATGCCAGCCGCTTCCAATGTGCGCGTGATCTGGCGATGCGCTCGGCCTGCGTCCGATCCTCAGCAGCCACTTTGACCCCCCATTCTTCTGGCCAGATCTCCGTTTACGGTCCGTAGGGCGGCCGATTCGTCGGCTTCAGCGAGATGCCCTTCTCCGACGCCTTCGTCTGCACGGCCGCTGGTGTGCGTCCGAGCCTGATGCCGATGACCCGCGTCGGGGTGTTGTGCAGCGCCAGCCGCCCCAACTGACCGACGTCGTCGCGCGTCCAGGGTTTGCCGCTGTTGCGTGTCGACTTGGACATCGGAGAATCTCCTTTTGCGAGGTTGTATTCACACCTCACGTTCCTCGACGTTGCGGCTCCCACTGCCGCTGCCTGTCGGTGTTGCTCCTCACGGCTGTCCCAACCGCGCGGCGTTTTCGAACGTCTGGCGAAACGCGCGATCTTCCTTTCAAATCGGTTCTGCGGTCCTAACCGGTCCTAACCGCACGCTCGCCGCCTGCCGACTGGCCGGTGGAAGCTCCCATCTGTACGCTTCTCCTCCCTATCGGCACGCCGCCCGGAACGGCCCCAGTTCTGCGAACTCGACCGCCAGCACCAGGTGCAGCTCGATCGCATTCGGCGCCAGGCCGGTCTGCTGGTGCGGGCTTTCGACAGCAGCGCTGGGTGCTCCAAGGTTCAGACGAACCCAGAGAGCTCCGCCGACAGCACCTTGTTGCAGGCGGGGCAGGTGATGGCCCGGCCGCGACGCGGCAGCGTCGAGGTGAAGTTCACCTTCGTCCGCAGGAGGCGGACGACCCGCACGGCGTTGACGACAACGCCGCAGTGGGGGCACCGGCACGGGTACTCGAGCGCGTATTCGGCTTCGGCATTCCGGATCTGGCCACGAGGCTCGAGCGCGTCTGGAAACGAAGCTCCGGCGGCAGCGTCGTGCTGTTCGTCCTGCATGGTCAGGCGGACCTCCCCGGTTGGTTCATCGGCTCGACGAGCCCGGGACTTGGCCGGTGGCGCGGCGACGACGACGTTGTGTGTCTCGGGTGATTCGGTCATCGCTTCCTCCCGGCCCATAAGATCCGGTACGTGGTCCTCTTCGGGCTTCGCGCCGCGCGGGCCTGTTCTTGCTTCTCTGGCTTCTCCAACCTGGCCGTCAGCGCGTACCGAGGAGAGCCGTCCCGGGCCTGGACCATCAGCGTCAGTGTGTGCCTGTCAGCGTCCGCCACCCAGACATCGAGTTGGTCGCTGACCGCCAGATCGGTCGCGAACTCAACCGCCTCGCCTTCCGTCGCGAAGCGCGCCAGTTCGTGCCCGCGCTGCCGGACGCCGTACATGGGCCGATGGCGCCGGACGCCGCCGCGCTCAGTGACGGGCTCCACGATCAGGTCCTCCGGATGGGGTCGTCGCACGGACGTCTTCTCGCGGTCCGATGGAGCATGTGGTTGCAGTCGATCAGCTCGAGATCGCCGTTGGGGAGGCGCGTCCAGGCGCGAACCCGTTCGACCGCGGCCCACTCGCAGGCGTACCGTTGCGCGTCCGCCAGGGTGGCGAACGTGAAGAAGTGGTCTGGGGCGTCAGAGAGTGTTCGCACCGAGGCGTGGCGCTCGTCTGGTTGGCGCGTGACGTCGATGCCCGTCCCTTCTTCCAGGACGTCGTCTTCCGGGGTAGGTGTCATCGCCATGACCGAGA
>Ga0315282_10016625_pt1 | contig 10737 bp, 3 predicted proteins | sample YL17G07_20_MG_FD_203693 | JGI IMG/M metagenome (GOLD analysis project Ga0315282, IMG submission 203693) | Sediment microbial communities from Yellowstone Lake, YNP, Wyoming, USA - YL17G07_20 | ecosystem: Environmental > Aquatic > Freshwater > Lake > Sediment | place: USA: Wyoming | collected... | reverse complement strand
CTCGCCTGGTAAACATTTCCGGCCAGAAAATTGGTGTACGGGCCATAGGGGCTGGTGTTCCAGGCGACCACGTCCCGGACCGCGTCGCATTCGGGGTAATACTTGGTGGCCAGGAAGTTCTCGTGTTCGATCCGGGCCTGGTCGCGGTTGCCGGCGGTGTTGGGCAAGTATTGAGCCGAGGCCCACTCCATGATCTGCTGGGTGGTCCGGACCCCGCCTTTGCCCCAGGGGTACGTGACCAGGACTTCGCTCGGGGAATGGGTATCATCGGTAACCAGCCGGGCGGGGGTGTCACCCCACTGGGTCAGGCTGGCATAGACCGAATTGTTCCAGTTGTCCACCCCATCATCGGTGACGCCGGCCAGGATCGGATCGGTGGCGCTGTGGGTGGTGAGGGCGTCGGAGGCGGTCCGGTTGACCTCTTTTTTCAGCTTGGTGGGCATGGTGAGGCTGTACCAATCCTGGGCGCTCTGGGGCATGGAGAAGAAGTCCCAGGTCAGGCCTCGTCTGATGCTGTTCTGGAGCCAGGTGGAGTTCGCGGCAGAAGTTAAGGGCGTGTAAAAGGTGCTGAGGTTCTGGGCCGAGGGGACCAGGACGCGATTAAAAGGTGTGAGGTCAGTGGTGCCGAAGTTGGAGGAGCTATAGATGGTATAGCTGAGCCCGATGTCGGTGAGCAAGGTCTGGTTGATGGTGTAGCCCCAGGGGTTGGCGTCCTGGAAGAGGGCGGTGTTCCAGGGGGTGCTGTATTGGGCGCGCTTGGAAGTGGTGATGACCTGGGGGATGTTAGTGCCGGAGAGGTAGTTTTGATTGATGGTGGCGCTATGCGGGGGCACGCCGATATCCACGTAAGACGGGGTTTCAAAGGTGCCGAAATTGGTGTTGGTCGGAGATGCGGTCCCGCCGGTGCCGAAATTGATTTTATCGGTCCAGTAGGCGCCGAGGTAGTAATACTGGCCGCTGGTGAGCGCGACGCGGAGCTGGCCCGAGCTGTAATAGCCGGCCGGAGTGGTTTGCGGGAACAGGGTGACGGTCTTGACCAGCACCTTGTTATAGGTCCCGGTCTTGGTCGCTCCTTGATAGACAAAGAAGTCCACGTTCCAGGAGGGCCAGGTAAAATCGAGGTTCTGGTAATAGCCGCCGTAGGCGCCGGAGGCAAAACCCTGGGTAATGCTCGCGGGCGGCGTATAGAAATCGTTGGCGTCGTCATACACGCCGGTTTCCAGTTGGCCGAAGGTGGTGGCTTGCGGAGTCGTCACCGAGTTGCGATAGCACCACACGCCGGCAACGTTCCAGGAAACCGTCAGGAAATAATACTTGCCCGCGGTCATTGTCACGTTCAGATTGGCCGGCGAATAGCGGTAAGTCGTGCCGGCGGACTCGCTGGGACCCAGGCCATAATAAATCCGGTTGTAAGTGCCGGTGATGGCGTTGCCTTCATAGACCGAGAAATACAATTGCATGGTGCTGGGCAGGTAAATGTATTGGTTAAAGCGGTTCAAGGTGGTGGTGCGGCTGACGGAATAAACGTTGCCGCGGTCCTGGTTGGCGGGGATGGCGGAATCGGAGGTGCCGGTGCTCCCGTAGTAATAGCTAAAGTTGGGGTTGAAATAAACCTGGACATTGGTCAGGACGGTGTTGGTCAGGGCATGATAGACGTTGCCCCGGGTGTAGGGAGGAGCACTGAAGAAGGAAATGGAGGTCTGGGCCAGGGTATCCGTCACCGAGTCCGCCTTCCAGTAATAATCGAGCGGGTCGGTGCCGGCCTGGACTTCGTCTTTGTCCGAAACCCCGTCGAGGTCGGTGTCCACGACGTGGGGGTCGGTGCCGTGCATGTATTCTTCCTCGTTGGTGAGCAAATCGCTGTCGGCGTCCAGGGGACCGTCCGCGGCGGAGGCACAGTTGAAGCCGTGGTCCACCTCCCACTTGTCGGGCATCAGGTCGTCGTCGCTGTATTTTTTGTTGGGGTTGCAGCCGTGCTGGTATTCCTGGAGGTTGGTGAGGCCGTCGCCGTCGTTGTCCGCGGCGGCATCGGACAAGAAGGGATAGGTATCATAGCCGTCCGGAATGCCGTCGCCGTCCATGTCCGCGATGCAGGGGTTGGTTTCGCCGGCGTCCACCACGCCGTTGTAGTTCTTGTCCTCGGCGCCGTCCGGCTCGCTGTCCCCATCGGTGTCCGCCAGCAAGGGATTGAGGCAGCTATGGTGGTATTCAATGGTGTCGGGAATTCTATCCCCATCGGTATCGGCCTTGAGCGGATTGAGATCGGTGGCCGGGTTATAACTGGTGCAAGTGCCATCGTAGCAGATTTCGAGGTAATCGCTGATCCCGTCGCCGTCGGTGTCGGCGACCTGGGGGTTGGTGCCGATCTGGTATTCGAGCAGGTCGGAGAGGCCGTCGCCGTCGGCGTCGGGGCCGCCCACGGCCAGGGCCAGGTCGTCCCGGTCGTTGTAAGTTCCGGCCGAGCAGGGACTGGAAGCGCTATTAAAAGTAAATTGAACCCGGAAGGCCTGGGTGCCGGTATCCGGACCCAGGGCAATGTTGTTGAAGACGAAGGTCTTGGCGGCCCTGTTGACATTGCATAAAGACGTGGCCACCTGGGTCCAGCTCGGGGAATAGGCCGAATTGGCCCGATAAACATAGATATTATCCGTTGTGTCATAGCACCAAACCGTGGCCTCCACGTGCACCGTGTTGCCGGGCATGAGTTTGGTCCCGCTGGCTTTGATGACGCTGAAGGAGTCCAGGGATTCATCGACATGGTAAGTCCCAGCGGATCCATCCGCGCAGGGGCTGGTGCTCAGGGTATTGGGCTGGTGCGACTCCGGGTTGTTGCCGGCGCCGTTATCCAGGTTGTCCCGGCTATTGATCAGGCCGGTCCCGACCGAGCAGGTAGCCCCCAGGGTGGTACATTGCGGCGCGGTGAAAGAGGCACTATAGTGAGCGGTTTCCGCCGGCGGGCTGGCCGGAGAGTTGGGATTCAGGCCGTAGTCCACTTCATATTTATCCGGCAGCCCGTCGCCGTCGGAATCGGCGTTGTTGGGGTTGGTGCCGTAGAGATTGATTTCATCGGAGTCCGAAAGCCCGTCGTGATCCGAGTCCGCGACCACCTGGAGGTAAAAGTCGTCGGCGGAATCGCGCACCACCATAGTTGGACTATAGTTGCCGACCTTGTAATCGAGCATATACACGCCCAGGGTATCGCCGGCCTTGAGGGTGACCATGAACACGGAGGTTCCGAGTCCGGGGCCCTGGGTGATCTTCCCTCCCCACCATTTGTAACTGGTGTCCGGCGGGTAGTTGCTGGTCAACCAGGTACTCACGTTGCTGTCGTAAGGGATATTGGCTCCATTCAGGATCTTCAGCCCGGTCACGTCAAACCAGTTGGGGATCATGACCGCGAAGAACTGATTGTCGGTCTCCTCTTCCCCTGCCGGCCAGGTAACTTCCACCGACACGTCGTAGGTGACCGTGCCTTTCTGGGGGACGGTGGAGGGCTGGTTGATGAACAGGAACTGGATGTCGCAGCCGCCGGTCATCACGGCTGCAGCCACCAAGGCGAGGAGGGCCAGCTTGGCAACGGACAGGTATTTGCCCAGGTTCTCCTTCTTCATGCTTATTCTCCTTAGAAAGGCGGATAAAGATAAAAAGCCTATGTTAACAGACGAAAAATAAAACAAAACCTTGCGTACCTCTACGCCAGGTCAAAGACTCGGGGCTTGTTGGTTTTCCCTGTGAAGAAAAATCGTCACTAGAACAATCGGCAATCGCTTTGGAACTGCAACAAAACTTTGTTTCATTATGATGGACCTTGCCAATAAAAGCAAGAAAAAAATTGCCTTTTCAAATGCCTCTTGCCCTTCCCCATTTTTTGCCGGCACCGCGTATTTTCGGCCCGCGTAGGGGCGCAATTCATTGCGCCCCATCTCCGCAAGGGCGCGATCAATCGCGCCCCTACCCCCGGTCCCCGAAAAAATGGGGGTGGGCAAGCAAATGCCGGCCTTGCTCCTTGAGAAATCCTGGGATAAAGTAGCCGGGAGGAAAACTATGTCGAGCAATCCGTCGCCCGGGCCAGCCCCCTCGGAACCGGCCTTCGGCAGCCCCGGCCCCAAATTCCCGACCTATCTGCTGATCGCGGGGATCCTGGTCCTCACCGCCGCGGCCTACGCGCCCGTGGTGTCGGCGCCGTTCGTCCTGGATGATTTTGCCAACATCGTGGACAATCCCTGGCTCCCCCGCGTCGGCTCGGCCCTGCCCCGCTTTTTCTCCACCCTGGGAATGCAACCCAACCCTTCCCGCCCCCTGGCTTATTTGAGTTTCGCTCTTAACTTCATCCTCTTCGGCCCCGGCCCGACCAGCTTTCATCTCGTCAATATCGCCATCCATCTTCTAGCCGCCTCCACTCTTTATGCTCTTCTTCATATTCTTCTTCACTCTTTCGGGGCGCGGCTGACCCCAGCCGCGCAACCTTCTTTAAAAATCTTCGCGCTTGCCCTCACCGCGCTCTGGGCCCTCCACCCGGTCCAGACCGAGGCCGTCAGCTACGCGGTCCAGCGCATGACCTCGCTCGCCGGCCTGTTCTATCTCCTCGCCTTGCTCGCCTACGTCCACGCCCGAACCACGCCTCGGCGCGGTCGCCGGGTGACGGCCCTGGTCGGCCTGGTCCTCGCCGGGATTGGCGCCGGTCTAACCAAGGAGACCTCTCTGACTCTCCCGGTCTTCCTGCTGGCCCTCGAATACTTCTTTTTTTACCAACCCCGTCAGCCCGGAGGCCGGGCTTGGCCCCTCGGACTGATCGGCTTGATCGCGGTCTTCGCCGCGGCCGGCGCCCTCGGGCTCGGGCCCCGGGCCTATCTCTCGATTACCCACGGCTATGCACTACGGAATTTCACCCTCGCCGAGCGGCTGCTCACCGAGACCCGCGTGATTTTCTATTACCTCTTCCTGTCCTGGATTCCGGCCCCCTCTCTGCAAAGACTCCTCTACGCTTTTCCCCTCTCGCATGGCCTCTTCAACCCGGTTTCCACCGGCGCCGCGGTCCTGCTTCTGGCCGGTGGGGTTTGGGCGCTGGCGCCGGGGCTCGTTCGCCGTCGGCTCCGGGCTTTGCTCATGCTCTGGTTTTTGGGACAACTCGCGCTCGAGTCCAGCGTGGTGCCGCTCGAACTCGCCTACGAGCACCGCTTGTACCTGCCGGTGCTGGCGCCGCTGGCCGGCCTGGCCTATCTGGCCCTGGTTCCGGGGCGGAGCCAGAGGGCGAGGGTTTGCCTGCTGCTGGGCCTGATCCTGCTTTTCGGCGCGGATACCTATCTTCGCAACCGGACCTGGTCGGATCCTTTGCGCCTGTGGCGGGACAGTGTAGCCAAATCGCCGGACGAGCCCAGGGCCTGGGCCAACCTGGGCAAGATTTATCGCAACCGCAAGGAACTTGGCCCCGCCCTGTGGGCCTACCAACAGGCGGAGCGGGTGGACCCGAAAAATACCGACGTGTTGCTCAATCTTTCCGGCCTTTATTCCCAACTGAACTTGGACGACCGAGCTCTGGAGGCGGCGGAACGCGCCGTGGCCCTGAAGCCGCAGAACCCGCAGGTGCTGCTGGCCATGGGCGAAGCGGCCAGCGAGGCGGGTCAGGCCCAGGCGGCGCTGACGTGGTTTTTGCGGGCGCGGGAGATAAGCCCGGCCGATCCGCAAGTCCTGGAAAAACTGGGCAACCAGTATTTGGATCTGGATCAACCCGAGCCGGCGCGGGCGCTGTTCGAAAAAATCCGGGAGCTGGACCCGGATTGGCCGGGCGCCTTCCTCTTGCTGGGCAACTCTTATTTCTCTCAGGGCCGCTTTCGCGAAGCGGAAGCGGCTTATCAGGAAGAACTGCGCCGGCGTCCTGATTCCGCGGAAGCGCTGAACAACCTGGGCATGGCCTGGCTCAGGCAGGGCCGGCCGGGAGAGGCGGCCGGCGCGTTTCAAGCGGCGGCGAACCTGGCGCCGGAAATGGGGTTGTATCAAGGGAATCTGTGCGAAGCCGAAGCTGATCTCGGCCGGCTCGATGCCGCCATCGTCGCCTGCCGCCAAGCCGTGGCGCGGGAGCCTTCCCTGACCTTCGCCTGGAAAAAACTGGGGACCCTCTATCTCCGCCAGGGCCGTTGGCCGGAGGCGAGGGCAGCTCTGGAACAGGCGCAGAAGCTTTTCCGCGAAGACTCCGAAGTGAACACCCTGCTCGAATCCCGCGGGGAGCGGGACTGGAAAGCGGGGCCGCCGGCCTCGACCACGCTGAAAAATGGGGCTATAATGGAAAATCGTTGAGAGGAATGAGCTCGTCTTTACTTTCGTCCCGGCGCCGGCGCGCGGGGTTGCTCTTGAGTCTGGCCCTGCTCGCCGTTTGGAACGGGCTGGCTTATCTTCCTTCCCTTCACGCCCCCTTTGAGTTTGACGACTACAGCAATATCCTGAATGAGCCTCGCATCCGGGACGCCGGAGAAGGCCGCGCTTCCCTGCCCGCCCTCCTCCTTCCCCATCTGGACGCCCGCCGCTCCTTGGCCGGCTTCAGCTTCGCCCTCAATCTCCGCGGCTTTGGGAGAAACCCGTTCTCGTTTCATGCCGTCAACCTGGCCATCCATATCCTCAACAGTTGGATCGTCTTCGCTTTGATCCTGACCCTGCTCCAGATCTTGAAGGGGCCCGGGTTTTCAACCCGTGGCGACTTGCTCCCGGCCCTGGCCGGAGCGTTGTTGTGGTCCCTGCATCCGATCCAGGTCCAAGCCGTCACCTACGTCGTCCAGCGCATGACTTCGCTCGCCGCGCTGTTCTATCTGGCCGCGCTATTATGTTGGCTTCGCGCCCGGCTGATACCCCGGCGGGCGGGAAAGATCGCAGGGTTCGCCCTCGCCGGCCTTTGCGGCCTGGCCGGCTTCTTCGTCAAGGAAACGCTTTTTTCTCTGCCCGTGGCCGTTTTCCTCATGGAGCTGGCCTGGTTCCAAAATCGGCGTCCCGCCGGCGAGAAACGAACCTGGGCGATCAAGGCCCTGGCTGTTCTGGCCGGATACGGTGTCCTGGTCATCATTCTGATTCCGCACCTCAACCCGGACCTCCGCGGGAACGTGCAGAAGCTGTCCGGCGTGTGGGTTGGACGATTGCTGTCGCAGCCGCGGGCGGTTTTTCATTACTTATCCCTGCTGGGTTTTCCCGCGCTTTCCCGATTGAGCCTGGACCCGGAATGGGCCTTCTCCACGGGCCTGCTCCAGCCCTCGACCACCCTGCCCGCGCTGTTGGCGCTCGCCGCCGCGCTGGCGTTCTGCCTGTTTCGAGCCTGGACCGCTCCCGCCCCAGCCCTGGCGTTTGGGTTCCTTTTCTTCGTTCTGGTCCTCCTGCCGGAGTCCGCCGTTCCGTTCGACCCGATTTTCGAGCACCGCCTGTATTTGCCTTCCGTCGCGCTTCTAGCCACGGCCGGATCAGCCTGGGCCTTTTCCGGACCCGGCAGAAAAACCCGACTGCTTCTGCTCGGCCTGAGCCTGGGGCTCCTGACCTTCCTTACTTTCGAGCGCAACTCGACCTGGGCCGACCGCATCCGGCTCTTGCAAGACACCGTTAAAAAATCCCCCCACAAGGCGCGGGTCTGGAACAACCTCGCGGTGAAGTATCACCTGCAAAACCGTCTCTCCTCGGCCATGCAAGCCTACCAGGAAGCCGGCCGCCTGGATCCGCAGTTGAGCGACCCGTATATGAATCTATTCGTGCTTTACTCGGGCCGGGGCGAGACCGAGAAAGCCCGGCGGGCCGCGGAACAATTCCTGGCCTTGCAACCCAGGGACGCGCGCGCGCTTTTGATTATGGGAGAGATGGAAGCCAGGAGCGGGAACCGGCCGCAGGCTCTGGCCGATTATCAGCAAGCGTGGGAAGCCGAGCCGGACGATCCCCTTTCCCTGGAACAGTTGGGCCAGGGCTTTTTAGACCTGGAGCGGCCCGACCTGGCCCTGGAAGTGTTTGAAAACCTCCGCGCTCTCGAACCCGAACGCGCCGAGGTCTCTCTTTTCATCGGCAACGCGAATTTTCAAATGGGGCGCTGGTCCGAAGCGGCCGCGGCCTATGCCCGGGAGCTGCAGCGCGATCCCCAGGCTCCCGGGGCGCAAAACAATCTGGGGATGTGCCGGCTGAAGCTCAATCAGCCGGAGGAGGCCGCGGCCGCGTTTGCCAGGGCCGCGGCCCTGGAGCCGGCCGTGGGTTTGTACCGGGGCAATCTCTGCGAAGCTGAATACGATTTGGGCCGGCTGGAGGCCGCGCTCGCCGCCTGCCGCCAAGCCGTGGCGCAAGATCCTTCGCTTGGCTTCGGCTGGAAACTGCTGGGGACCATTTACCTCCGCCGGGGCCGGAGCCAGGAGGCGGGCGAGGCGCTGGCACAGGCCCGAAAACTCTTGCCGGAAGACCCCGAGGTTAAGGCGATGCTGGAGCAGACCCAGATCAAAACCTCGCCTTAGGACCTGACTGGAATGTCTGATTCAACCCGACGCGTCCGCATGGCGTTGTGCCTCGCCCTGATGGCCGGCCTTAACCTGCCGGCCTATCTGCCTTCTTTGCACGCGCCCTTTATCCTGGACGACCGCTTCAATATCCTGGAAAATCCGGACGTGATGAGAGTCGGCCTGGCCGGCGCCCCTTGGCTGGCGCTGCTCCGGCCCACGTCCTCTTCCCGCCGCACCCTGGCCGATTTGAGCTTTGCCCTCAACCTTCGCGCCTTCGGGCAAGCGCCCTTCTCTTTCCACGTCGTGAACCTGGTCATTCATATCCTCAACGCCTGGCTGGTCTTCGCTTTGATCCTGACCCTGCTTAAAATCTTGAAGTGGGACCGGTTTGAAACGAGTGCGGGCGGGTTTGAAACCCGCCCCTACTTGCTCCCGGCCCTGGCCGGGGCGCTCTTCTGGTCCTTGCATCCGGTCCAGGTGCAGGCGGTCACCTACATCGTGCAGCGGATGACTTCGCTGGCCACCTTGTTCTATCTGCTCTGCCTCTGGCTCTGGCTCCTGGCCCGCACCCAGCCCCGACCAACGGCCAAAATCGGGTTAGGCTGCCTGGTCTTGATCGCCGCGGGGATAGGCTCCTTGTGCAAAGAAATTTTATTCACTCTGCCCCTGGCTATCCTGCTTGCCGAAGCGGCTCTCTTCGTGAAAGACAAAGCCCTCCTCCGGCGCTGGCTCCTGATCGCCGGCCTGGTCCTGGCCGGCTATGCCGGTTTCCTGATCTGGCTCGGACCGGCGCTCTTGCAGCAGGTGCGCGCCAACGTTGACCCGCTGGCCAGCGGGATTGGCGGAACCTGGGCCGGCCGCCTTTTGACCCAGCCTCGGGTGATCTGGCATTACCTCTCCCTGCTTGCCTTCCCGCACCTCTCGCGCCTCAGCCTGGACCCGGAATGGACCCTTAGCTCCGGTCTCCTCCAGCCCTGGACCACTCTGCCGGCTCTGCTCTGGCTCGCAACCTCCGCGGGGCTGGCGCTGGCTTGGCTCCGCCGCCGCCCCCGGGCCGCCGGCTGCGCGCTTTTCTTCCTGCTCGCGCTCGCGCCGGAATCAATGCTTCCGCTCGACCCGGTTTTCGACCACCGTCTCTACCTGCCCTCCACTTTGCTTCTCGGCGCGATCGGAGCCGGCCTGTCCCGGCCCGGGCGCCTCCGGCGAGCGCGGCTCGCGTTCCTCGGCCTTTGCCTGGTCTGCCTCGGCATTCTCACCCATGAGCGCAATACCGCCTTTCGCGATGAAGTTCGGATCTGGCGGGACACGGTCAAGAAGTCGCCCCACCAGGCGCGCGCCTGGACCAACCTGGCCGCGGCTTATGCGTCGGAGTCTCAATCATCGCGGGCGCTGCACGGCTATCTCGCCGCGGTCCGCCTGAACCCGGGCAATTGGAACGCTTATCTCAATCTCAGTAACCTCTACTTGAACTCGGGCCATCTGGCCCAGGCCCGGGCGGCAGCGCAGCGGGCTCTGGCTCTGCACCCGGGTCAGCCCCTGGCCATGCTGGCCGCGGCCGCGGTCGAAGGCAAAGCCGGAAACGCCGGCGCGGCGCTGAACGGGTACCGACAGGTTTGGGAAAAGAAACCGGCGGACGCCGGAGTGCTCGAAAAGCTGGGCGAGGGACTTTTAGAGATCAACCGGCCCGATCTGGCGCAAGACGTCTATGACAAGTTATGGTCTCTTTTCCCGAACCGGGCCGGAAACTACCTGCTGCTCGGCAATGCGCTGTTTTATCAAGGTCGCTTTCAGGAAGCCGCGGCCGCCTACGGCGAGGAAGTGGCGCGCGACCCCGGCGCCGCCGAGGCGCTCAATAACCTGGGCATGGCCCGGCTCCGGCTCGGGCAGACGGAGAAGGCCCGCGCGGCGTTCGCGCGCGCCGCGGCGCTCGCGCCCGGGGCGGCGATGTATCAGGAAAACTTATGCGAGGCCGAGTTCAGGCTGGACCATCTCCCGGCCGCGGAGAAAGCCTGCCGCCGGGCGGTGGCGCTGGAGCCGTCCCAGGATTTAACCTGGAAATGGCTGGGAGAAATCTATCTGGGGCTGGGTCAACCCAAGCAAGCGCTTCCGGCTTTGCAGCAAGCCCTGGCGCGGAGGCCCGAAGACCCGGAGATCAAGGAGCTCCTGAAAAAAGCCGAGGCGGATCAGACGCCTTAGGCCAGGCGCTCATAATGTTTCTGAAGTCTAAAGCCTATTGAGGATCGCAAAATAGATTGACAGGAAAAGCCTCTCAAAGTTTGTAGCCCACCCT
>Ga0315282_10016624_pt1 | contig 10737 bp, 8 predicted proteins | sample YL17G07_20_MG_FD_203693 | JGI IMG/M metagenome (GOLD analysis project Ga0315282, IMG submission 203693) | Sediment microbial communities from Yellowstone Lake, YNP, Wyoming, USA - YL17G07_20 | ecosystem: Environmental > Aquatic > Freshwater > Lake > Sediment | place: USA: Wyoming | collected... | reverse complement strand
CAAGAACTCGATCAGGCTCATTGACGATGCCCTGGTGAAGGACAAGACCATAGCCATGGTTGCAATCAAAGAGGGTGAAGTAGAAGAGGTAAAGCCTGAGACCCTCTTCGGCATCGGCACGTCGGCTGTTATTCTGAAGATGGTAAAGATTTCTGAGGATCTGGTGCGACTCCTCGTTCAGGGAGTCAACCGGATACAGATAGAGGAATATGTACAGACCACCCCTTACCTGCGGGCGAATGCAACGGTGCTCGAGGATAAGGGCAAGAGAAATATGGAGATTGATGCCCTGATTGTGAGCATCAAGGGACTTTTTCAGAAAGCACTTGAGCTTGCACCCCATCTCCCGAGCGAGGTGGGAGTGATCGTGATGAACATTGATGATCCGAGCACCCTCGCCGATCTGATTGCCTCCAACCTGAACATTACCGTGGTTGAGAAGCAGGAGGTCCTCGAAGCGCTTGACATTAAGGCCAGGATGGAAAAGGTATACCAGCTCCTGAATAAGGAGTTCCAGATCTTAGAGCTGGGGAGCAAGATTCAGAACCAGCTCAAGAGCGAAATGGATAAAACACAGAGGGACTATTATCTGCGGGAGCAGCTCAAGGCTATTCAAAAAGAACTGGGCGAGACCGACGATCGTACGGTAGAGATCGAGGAACTGAGACAGAAGATCAAGGAGGTAAAGATGACCGGGGAGGTTGAGAAGGAGGCGAACAAGGAGCTGGACCGCCTTGCGAGAATTCCTCCAGCCGCCGCTGAGTATACGGTAGCCCGGACCTATATCGACTGGCTCATTGAGATTCCGTGGTCAAAGAGCACGGAAGACAACCTGGATATTAGTGTCGCGCAGAAGGTCCTGGATGAAGACCACTACGACCTTGAGAAGGTAAAAAAGAGGATTCTCGAGTATCTCGCTGTCCGGAAACTCAAGTCTGACATGAAAGGTCCTATCCTCTGTTTCGTTGGACCTCCAGGCACAGGAAAGACTTCTCTCGGCAAGTCAATTGCCCGGGCCCTGGGCAGGAAGTTCATCCGTATCTCCCTGGGGGGCATCAGGGACGAAGCAGAAATCCGCGGTCATCGGAGAACCTATGTGGGTGCTCTTCCGGGCAGGATCATCCAGGGGATACGGAAGTGCGGTTTTAACAATCCCGTATTCATGCTCGACGAGGTGGACAAACTGGGAATGGATTTCAGGGGTGATCCGTCATCTGCCCTCCTTGAGGTGCTCGACCCGGAACAGAACTACTCCTTTTCAGACCATTACCTTGAGGTACCCTTTGATCTCTCCCGGGTGATGTTCATCACCACTGCCAACATCCTCGATCCGATACCGCCTGCCCTGAAAGACAGAATGGAGGTACTGGATCTGCCTGGTTATACGGATGATGAAAAGCTGATGATAACCAGGAAGTACCTGATTCCCCGACAGGTGGAAGCCCACGGGCTGAAGGCGGAAAAGATTAGCTTCACCGATGAGGCCATACGGAAGATTATCCAGGATTACACCCGGGAGGCTGGGTTGAGAAACCTTGAACGTGAGATTGCTTCTATCTGCCGGGCAGTTGCGAAAGAGGTGGCAGAAGGGAGAGATCAGATGGTGAGTGTCGTGCCGGAAATGATTCATTCATTCCTGGGTGCGACACGGTTCCACCCCGAAGTTGCAGAGCGGACATCAGAACCGGGTGTGTCGACCGGGCTCGCCTGGACGCCAACAGGAGGGGACATCATCTTCATAGAGGCGACCAAGATGAGGGGAAAACAGTCGCTTATCCTTACCGGCCAGCTGGGAGATGTGATGAAAGAATCTGCCCAGGCGGCTTTGAGCTACGTCCGTTCCAAGGCACTTGAGCTGGGGATCCCTGAAGACTTTTTTGCGAACTTCGATATCCACCTCCATGTCCCTGCCGGAGCCATACCCAAAGATGGTCCCTCTGCCGGAGTTGCCATGTTCACTGCCCTGGTTTCCCTTTTTACCGACAGACCGGTTAAGGCTGACGTAGCAATGACCGGAGAGATAACCCTCCGGGGGCGAGTGCTGCCGGTGGGTGGGATTAAGGAGAAAGTCCTCGCTGCCAAGCGGGCAGGTATCAAGACCGTGATACTTCCCAAAGAGAATGAGAATAATCTGGAGGAGATCCCTCCCCAGATTAAAGAGGGAATGAAGTTTATCCTCGTTGAAGAGATGGACGAGGTTCTCATGCACGCCCTGAGCGGAAAAGAGGTGCAGGTATAGCAACGGAAACGCTTCCCTTTAATTTTGGGGGTCTCGGAAGAGAATTCTCCTCGTGGGAGAGGTCGAGGGTGGTAATCATTCCTGTTCCGTATGATTCTACCACTTCCTATCTGCCCGGGACGAGGAGAGGCCCGCTGGCTGTTCTCGAGGCTTCGACTCACATGGAATTATTTGACGAGGAGCTTAAGAAGGAGACCTTCCGGATCGGCATTCACACCATGGATCAGCTTGAGATTACCGCTGCAGGTCCTGAACAGATGGTTGAGCGGGTTTCCTCTGTTGTCCGCTCCTGCCTGAAGGAAGGCAAATTCCCGGTGATGATAGGGGGAGAGCACAGCCTGACCTTCGGGGCTGTGAAACCACTGAAGGAGGGACATGAGGGTCTCTCTGTTCTCCAGCTTGATGCTCATGCTGATTTGCGTGATGAGTACCAGGGAACCCCCTACAGCCATGCTTCAGTGGGGAGACGGATGAAAGAACTCTGTCCGTTAGTCCAGACAGGGGTGAGAAGCCTGAGCCAGGAAGAGTGGGATTTTCTCCCTGGTTCCGGAGTTAAGACCTTCTTTGCCCCGGAGATAAGAAAAAAAAGCGGATGGATTGATGACGTGGTTACATTCCTTACAGAGAAAGTTTATATTACCCTGGACCTTGATGTATTTGATCCGTCGCTCATGCCTTCAGTGGGGACGCCGGAACCGGGAGGCCTGGGGTGGTATGAAGTCCTCGAACTATTGCGAACGGTAATCATCAGGAAACAGGTTGTGGGGATAGATGTCGTAGAGCTTGCTCCAATTCCCGGCAATACAGCTCCTGATTTCCTGGCAGCCAAACTGATTTATAGAATGATAGGGTATTGGGCAGAACGTGAATGTGGATTTTAGATTTCGGAATGAAAAACGGCTATCAGCTTACAGCTTTCAGCTTTAATTCTTTTAGCTGAGGGCTGATAGCTGACAGCTAATAGCTGGTTGCTGAAAGCTGAAAGCTTTTGAGAATGCGGAACGAAGAGAAAGGGGTTGAGAGCATGAAGGTGTGAGACGGAGGTCATGAGACTAAAGGACGATTAAAAACCTTAACTTGTATCGTCTTGCATCGATGGCATGACATCTCACAGACAAAAGAATTATAAAAATAAAAGAATGGGAGGAAAGAAGAAATGACACAGCTGGTACCCCGGGAAGTGTTTTTTACCAAAGGCGTCGGGTATCACAGAGAGGAACTCCGGTCATTTGAGCTGGCTCTGCGTGATGCTGGGATTGAAAAATTTAATTTGGTACAGGTTTCAAGTATCCTTCCGCCAGGATGCAAAACTATTTCGAGGAATAGAGGGCTGGCTAAAATGGTGCCGGGCGGGATTGCGTATTGCGTCCTCGCACGGTGCAGTTGCAATGAACCTCGCCGGCTGATCGCATCTTCCATCGGGTGTGGCATTCCGACCGATAAGAATGCCTATGGATATTTGAGCGAGCACCATGCGTACGGCCAGAACGAGAAGGAGGCGGGTGATTATGCTGAGGATCTTGCAGCAGCCATGCTTGCCTCAACCCTGGGTATAGAATTTGATGAGAACAAGAGCTGGGATGAGAAGAAGGAGGTCTACCGGATCAGCGATAAGATCGTCAAGACCGTGAATATTACGCAGTCCACGATTGTACCGAACAAAGTGGGATTTGCGACGGTAATAGCGTCGGCCGTGTTCATATTTTAAAAACGGGTTTTTGAAAAGGAGAGATGTATATGTTTGACAAGAAGATACCAAAAGACAGGATTATCACCTATGCTACCCTCGTCGGTGTGGCTGTCTGTTCTTTAATTATCGGCCTGGTCATTGCGTCCAAACTGAATTTTACTCCCTTGTTGGATGCCGTGACGTCCAAGATCGAAGAGAAGAAGAACAACCATGCCCCGACCGAGGATTTGAGGACATTTGTGGAGCTCGCCAAGGAGATGAAACCGACGGCGGTGAACATCAGCACATCAAAAACCATTAAGCGGAGGGAGATACGGCCCTTCCGAAGCCCCTTTGGAGAAAACGATCCTTTCGGGGATTTTTTTGGTGGTGATGACTTTTTTGACCGTTTCTTCGGCCAGATGCCCAAGGAGTATAAACAGCGGAGCCTGGGTTCCGGTTTTATCATAGACGAAGAGGGGTATATCTTAACGAATAACCACGTGGTCGAAGGTGCAGATGAAATCAAGGTCCGGCTTTCTGATAAGCATGAGTTTGATGCCAAGGTTGTCGGTAAGGATCAAAAGACTGATATAGCCCTGATCAAGATCAAGTCTGCTCATGGACTGCCCATAGCACGCCTTGGTGATTCTGATAAACTTGAGGTGGGAGAATGGGTGATGGCTATTGGTAACCCCTTTGGCCTGGAGCAGACAGTCACGGTTGGAATCGTAAGCGCCAAGGGGAGGGTCATCGGCTCCGGTCCCTATGACGATTTTATCCAGACTGATGCCTCCATCAATCCCGGGAACAGCGGCGGTCCCCTGATCAATGTAAAAGGCGAGGTGGTAGGGATCAACGCTGCTATTATTGCAGGAGGGCAGGGGATCGGGTTTGCCATTCCAATTAACATGGCCAAGAATGTGATAGCGCAGCTCAAGGACAAGGGAAAAGTGACGAGGGGATGGCTGGGCGTTGCAGTCCAGATGGTTACCCCGGAACTGGCTAAGTCATTTGGCCTGAAAGAAGGGAAGGGCGCCCTGGTGGCAGAGGTGACCAAAGGGGGGCCGGCAGAAGAAGCCGGACTTGAGCAGGGAGATGTAATCGTCGAGTTTGATGGCAGGGAGATCAGCGAGATGAATACCCTTCCCCGGATCGTTGCCGAGACACCAGTAGGTAAGAAGGTGAAGATGGCAGTGATAAGGAACGGCACCAGAAAGGAATTTACGGTCAAGATAGCAGAGCTGAGTGAAGAAAAGGAACAGGAGATCACTGCCGGGAAGGAAACTGACAAACTTGGCATGGCTGTAAGCGAGATAACGCCGGAGATGGCTGAGCGTCTCAATGTTCCTGCAGGTTCCGGGGTGGTGGTTACCGGTGTAGAAGACGGGAGCCCTGCTGATGATGCCGGCATCCAGAGGGGAGATATCATCAGGGAGGTAAACAAACAGCCCGTAAAGAACGTAAAGGCATATAACTTGGCGATCAAAAAGGCACTCAAGGAAGAAAACATCCTCTTCCTGGTCAAGAGAGGAAAGAACTCAATCTATGTTATCCTGAAACCGTGAGTTCAGAATAGAGGAGAATAATGGTGAAAGAGGATCTTACCGTATTACTTGTTTCACCCGAAGTGGTGCCTTTTGCCAAGACCGGAGGTCTGGCAGATGTGGCCGGAGCGTTACCCCTGGCCCTGAAAGGGTTAGTAAATGAAGTAAGGGTCGTCCTCCCCCTCTACCTTGAAGTAAGGAAGAAGAACCTTCCCTTAACACCGGTGGCGCAGGATATTAGTGTAATGGTAGGCAGGTACAGGAGGGGAGGCACGGCTTACCAGACCGATTTGAATAAAACAATAACGGTATACCTTTTGGAGAATGATACCTACTACGACCGGGATAAGCTCTACGGGACTTCGAAAGGCGACTATCACGATAATACTGAACGGTTCACGTTTTTTTGCAAGGGAGCCCTGGATCTCTGCAGGAAGATAAACTTCCGGCCTGACATCATCCACTGCCATGACTGGCAGACAGCACTGATCCCTGCCTATCTCAGGACCATCTGCAGGGATGATCCGTTTTTTGCAAGGACTGCCACAGTATTTACCATTCACAATATCGGATACCAGGGGCTCTTTGAAAAAGATGCAATGGAAATAACGGGTCTCCCCCCGGACACCTTTACCATGAACGGGGTGGAGTTCTACGGCAAGGTCAATTTCCTCAAGGCAGGGATTGTGTATTCCGAGGTCATCAACACGGTAAGTAAGAAATACAGCGAGGAAATTCAGACCCCTGAGTTCGGGTTCGGGCTTGACGGGATCCTCAGATACAGGAGCCAGGACCTGTTTGGCATTCTGAATGGCGTTGATTATGATGAATGGAATCCGGAGAGCGACCGGTTCATTGCGGAAAAGTACAGACTGAAAAATCTGGCGGGCAAACGAGCATGCAAGCTCGATCTGATGAGAGAATTCAAGATCTCCGATAAGTTCAGCAACTATCCCTTTGTCGGCGTTATTTCCCGTCTGGCAGACCAGAAGGGATTTGACCTCCTGGCCAAGATCATCAATGATATTATGAAGCTCAATCTGGTTTTCGTCCTCCTGGGCACCGGCGATCAGAACTATCAAGACCTCTTCAACAGGATTTCCAGGGAATTCCCTGACAGAACCGGGATCCGGATCGGTTTCGATAACGCCCTTGCTCACAAGATTGAGGCAGGGTGCGACATGTTCCTCATGCCCTCACGCTACGAACCTTGCGGTCTCAACCAGATGTACAGTCTCAAGTATGGAACTATCCCCATCGTGCGCGCCACCGGCGGTCTGGATGATACTATCAAAAACTTTGACCCGAAAACCGGAAAAGGGAACGGGTTTAAATTCACTTCCTATGCCTCTCAGGATTTATTTGCAAAGATCAGGGAAGCGGTTGCAGTGTATGCTGATCAGAATGCGTGGATGCAGGTTACCCGGAATGCCATGAGTGCAGATTTTTCCTGGGGAGCTTCAGCTAAGCAGTATCGGGAACTCTATGCCAAGGCTCTCCTGAAGAGACAGGGGAAGATCAGATAAGGTCATCTGGTGGGTTGGGTTAAAAACTCTTAAGCAGCTTGTCTTTACACCCCGGGCAGAATTCAAACCCCTTCCTGTCTGTATCCGGCAGGCTGTTAGAAAAGAACATCACACACCCCGGGTTACTGCAGTGGGATAGACCGTAGGTATGACCCAGTTCGTGAACCGCCTCGGTGAGAGCCCTTCTATAGAAAAGGTGCTTATCCTCTGGCATGCCGTAGAACTCCTGCCTGAGACGGGTGAGAGAGATTACCGCTGCCTTTCTGCCCGCCTCTCCAAAGACAAAGTTCAGCTCAGGGACGTAGAGGTCGTGGTCTGCGATCCCCAGGACTTTTTCACAGGAAGCGTATTCTTTCTGCTTCATCAAAATTTTCAAGATCGCTGTTGAGAGATACTGATTCCTTTTTTCATGAAAGGCATAATCCGGCTCAGGCATTTCTTTTCCAAGAGAGACCTCTCGGTTCAATGCAGTGCTGAGATCGTCCCTGAGCCTTTCCATGACCTGGCGGTCTATCCTGCCAACTGCAATCAGGACAATGCCCATAGGCCTACCCCCTTCCTGTACAAAAAGATTCGTTGCCTGAAAAATGGTCTGTAAGAGGAACAACCACGCAAAGAGAACTTTCATCAAGCGTTATTTTACTATTACTGAATAAAGGCAGTGTAAATATTTTCTTGACAACATAGGTAATAACACATACTAAAGTGCAAGCTGCATTTCACTTTTTACGGTAAAGGAGCGCTACTATGAAGGACCTAAGTAAGGAAGAAATGGAAACATTACTGAAAACCGTTGGTGACGGGGTGCTTGCAATGTCATATCAGGACGTCCCATACTGTCTCTTTTTCGGATTCGTCTATATAGACGGAGATGTCTACATCTCGCTCTTTCCTAAAGGAAGGAAATGGGGAATTTTAGAGAAGAATAAAAGAGTTTGTTTTACTGCTTTTACCTGGAACGAGGATCACACCGAATGGGCATCTGTAGTGATTGACGGGAAGATGGAACTGGTAACTGACCTCAAGGAAATTGGGGCAGTGGTGAAGGCAAATATCGAAAAGCTGGGTCTGGATCCTGACGCCTACCTGGGAAAACGGATGGCGATGTATAAAAAAACTATGAATACCAAAGCCGCTCTGAAAATCTTCAGGATTAAGACGGAACGGATGGGCGGCAGAAAGATGAAATTCCTCATCCAGTAGAACGTTTACTTACCTGAAATGGAACGAGCAGAAAACCATGACGCTATGGCAGAGCGGAAAAACTCCTTTCGCTGGGTAGTTCTGGCTTTACTCTTCCTGAATACATTCTTTGTTTTTCTTGCCACCTATAGTATCCCGCCTTTGCTCAAGGAGATAGGAGAGGAAATCCCTTTAACGAAAGCCGGGATGGGGATGATTATGGGGATGATTACCATACCTTCCCTGTTTTTCTCCCTCATCGGGGGAGGCATCACTGACAAGGTTGGTGCACGATATGCCTTTGGTGTTGCGGTCCTGATCGTAGGAATAGCTGGGGCGTTCCGGTCAATTGCAGGTAGTGCATACGCTCTTGGGGTCTGCATGCTCTTTATCGGGCTCGGAATGGCAACCCTTGGTCCCATTTTCCCGAAGGCTCTGGCAATGTGGTTCCCTCCCAAGGAGTTTGCCATGGCAAACGGAATTTGCATGGTCTCAATGCCGCTGGCACTAACCCTTGCTATGGGAAGCGCTGCCGGTATTTTATCGCCTGTCTTCGGTGGCTGGCGGAACGTTATGGCAGTGCTGGGCATCGCAAATTATATAACAGCTATCCTCTGGATTGTCATGTTCAGAGAGGGAAGACGTCATGAAGAATCTCAGGAGGGCAGGCAGAGTATTTTAGAGAACTTTAAAAAGGTATTTAGGGTTAAGGATATCTGGTGGGCTTCAGTCTTTTACAGCCTTAACATGGTCGGTGTCATGTCGATATTTACTCTCCTTCCCCAGAGCCTGTCAGAGAGGGGCATGACTACCGCGATGGCGGGAATTTTCGTTGCCATCCTGACAGGAACAAACTCCGTCTTCAAAGTGGTGGGTGGAACGCTCTCAGACAGGACAGGGAAGCGAAAACCCTTTCTTTTCATCAGCAGCATTCTTCTGGGCCTCAGTATCCTTGGTTTCAGCTCTTTTACCGGCATACCCCTGATTGTCGCACTGGTCATCGGCGGGGCTGCGATGGGAACAATCTCGCCGATTTTTATGGCGATTCTTGTGGAAACAAAAGGGATAGGGGCAGCATTAGCGGGTACAACGGTAGGATTGATCTTTATGGTCGGAAACGTATTTGGCTTTGTTGGACCGGTTGTTTCAGGCAAGCTGATGGATATAACTGGAGCTCAATGGCCTGGGTTCCTCTTCATGGGGCTTGCTTATATTCTTGCCTCATTCTTTATTCTTCCCGTGAGAGAAACAGGGAAGGGTAGAAAAAGAAAGCACGATTGACGCAGAATTTCTCATTCCGCTGGATGCTGACCTTCGATAGTATCAGAGGGCGGAGATTCTGTCGCTTCCTCAGGCAGAGCGCTTTCTTCGACAACCTCGTCATATTCGGGAACGACGATGCCCCGCCTGACCATAATGCTGTAGATAAGGTTTGATCGAAAAACAACGTATCTCTGGTTAGCAAGCGGGTTATATTTCCTCGGGTTCGGGAGAACCGCTGCAAGCCGTGAAGCTTCCTCAGGGGTAAGTGCGACAGAAGGCTTCCCGTAGTAGTGTCTCGATGCAGCTTCGATACCGAATATCCCTTGACCCCACTCGACAACATTCAGGTACAGTTCCAGGATGCGCTTCTTTGAGATGATACGCTCCATTCTCAAGGTGATGAGCGCTTCAATGAATTTCCTGAATGGATTTTTTGAGGGTGAAAGGTAGAGGTTCTTTACAAGCTGCTGGCTTATGGTGCTGCCGCCGAGCTTGAACTTCCGTGCCTTGATATCTTTTTCTATCGCCTTCTGTATAGACTCGTAATCAAAGCCCTCGTGCCTCCAGAACTTGTCATCCTCGGCTATAAGGACAGCCTTCATGAGATAAGGGGATACCTGTGAGAGGGGCACCCAGTGCTGGTATATCCTGTACTTTTTACCCTTCTCTTTCCATTCCCCTTCCCGGTACTCCATGAGGGCGGTTTTCCTGGGATTCTCTTTTTTCAGCCTCGAAATATCAGGAATCAACACGGAATAGGCAAGAGAGAAGAGGACAATAATAATAAAAATAACCGCTGAACGTTTTGTATAAGTTCCTTTTGCCATAACTTTCAGCTATCAGCAATCAGCTTTCAGCTTAAATCCTCGAACCCATAACCCCGAATCCTTAATTCCCAATCCTCAATCCCGCTTGAACCCTTGAACCCTTGACCCCTGGAACCCTTGAACCCTGTCTTTTATATTAGCATAAATCCACCCCTGAAGAACGACAGATTTGCTATAGTGCACCGGCTGCAATTGTGATATATAGGATTTTAAAACTGACGTAAAAGTGCAATACTGGAGCTTAGAGTTTTCAAGGAGGTAATGTTATGAGTACTATTATCAAGATTCAAGGCAGGGAAATTCTCGATTCGCGGGGCAATCCGACAGTGGAGGCAGATGTGCTCCTTGAGAGTGGATTTATGGGCAGGGCTGCGGTACCTTCCGGTGCTTCTACCGGTGAGCGGGAAGCCATAGAACTCCGTGACGGTGATAAGAAAAGGTTTCTCGGTAAAGGGGTAACCAGGGCCGTAGGCAATATCAATAC
>Ga0315282_10016622_pt1 | contig 10738 bp, 6 predicted proteins | sample YL17G07_20_MG_FD_203693 | JGI IMG/M metagenome (GOLD analysis project Ga0315282, IMG submission 203693) | Sediment microbial communities from Yellowstone Lake, YNP, Wyoming, USA - YL17G07_20 | ecosystem: Environmental > Aquatic > Freshwater > Lake > Sediment | place: USA: Wyoming | collected... | reverse complement strand
TGCCAGGCGCCCGTGTTTGTCGCGCCCTCGCCGAAGAAGCAGGCCACCACGGACTTCCGGCCCTGCATCTTGAGCGCGAGCGCCGCGCCGGCGGCCACGGGGACATTCGAGCCCACCACGGGGTTCTCGCCAAGGATGCCAAGCTCGGCATCCGCGAGGTGCATGCTCCCGCCGCGTCCGTGGCATACCCCGGACTCGCGGCCCATGATCTCCGCGAACATGCCGCCCATGCTCATCCCACGAGCCAGACAGTGACCATGGCCGCGGTGGGTGGTGATGAGGTAGTCCTCGGGCAGCAGCGCATGGACCGCGCCGACCGCGACTGCCTCCTGCCCGATGCTGAGGTGCGAGCTGCCGCGGAACAGCTTGTTCGGGAGCATGTAGTGAAGGATCTTCTCCTCAAAGAGCCTGATGCGCAGCATGTCGCGGTAGAAGTGCATCAGTTGCTCTAGTCGTTCAGGCGTCACGGGCGCCTCCGGTGTGGCGTACCAGGCGGGTGCCGTTCCGGTGCTTCAGCGGTCTGACCTGCCGGGCCTACTCCCAGCCCTGGAACACTACCTTGATGGCTTCGCGGGATTCCAGCAAAGCGAGGCCCTCATCGTACCGCGTGTAGGGCAGCACGACTGACACGATGGCGCGGGTATCGAGCGTGCCCTCGGCCAGCATGGCGGCGGCCCGGGCGAGGCAGTCGATCTGTGTGCCGCCGCGCCAGTTGTAGGGGACGATCGGGACCGACCGCAGCCACTCCTTCTTCCCCCACTCCACCCCGCCTTCGGGCACGGCGAAGACGTACATCGCCTCGCGCGCCAGGTCGAGAGCCGTTCTCATGCCCCTCGGGTTGCCCGAGCAGTCGAACGCAACGAGCGCTCCCGCATCCACAGCCATGCGCAAGGCGTCGGCGTCGCGCGCATCTACGACGCGATCGGCGAAGGGCGCCGCGGCGGAGAGCCGGGTGTCGATCATGTCGATGCCGACGATGTGCGCCGCACCACGGGCGCGGGCGACCTGCAGATGGAGGATGCCGGCCGGCCCCAGACCCACCACGCCCACCGACTTGCCCGTCAAGTCGCCTGCGACGTCGAGCGACCTGACCGCGCATAGGCCCATCTCCAGAGGCGAGGCGTCGGCGAAGGCGATGGACGGGTCAATCTTGGCGACCTGAGAGGCCTCGCGAACTACGTGCGTCGCGTGCGCGTCGTTCTCGGGACCGCGCCGGCTCCCGTAGACCGCAACGTGGTCGCCGGTCGCCAGGCCCGTGACGCGGGAGCCGACCTCGACCACGATGCCCGCCGCCTCATGGCCCGGGCTGCCCGGGTTCTGTGGGTAGACCGGATAGCCGGGGCGGCTGAAGATGTCGATCCCGTGCCAGGTCTTCAGCTCCCAGTTGGTGCAGGTGGCGCAGGCCTGGACTTCGACCAGCACCTCATCGTCGGCGGGGACGGGGACCGGGACGTCGATGATGTCGAACTTGCCAGGTGCGGCTACCTGGAGGGCCTTGCCGGTTGGGGTGGTCAAGTTGCGCGTCTCCTTCGCATCGCCCACACGACAATGGGCTTCAGCCCATTGGAGTTGCAGCTCAATGGGCTGAAGCCCATTGTCTGTCGTTGGTCCACCTGCACCAAACTGGTCGCTTCTACCACCTCAGCAGTACGCCCAGGAAGTCCTCGCTCCGGTCGCGGATCATGCGGTAGGCCTTGTCGGCCCCCGCGCCGCCAAACTCGTGCGTGACCATGTCGCGCACTCTCAGCTTGCCCTCCCGGATCCACTGGAGCGCCGCGTCGAGCCGCGGCCGCGTCCAGCCGGCCATCCCCCAGCACGTGATCTCCTTGTCGTGCATCCACTGAATGTTCATGAGGTGCTCACCCTCGGGGTGGTAGCCGTTGAAGACGAGGTGGCCGTCGTGGCGCAACATGCGGAACGCCGCCTCGACGTTGGCGAGGAGCCCCACCGCCTCGTCGACCACGTCGACCCCGCCGGGGAAGCGCCGCAGGATCTCCTCGCACGGATCGACCGATCCCGCATCGATGACCTCGTCCGCCGAGTGCAGGGCCGCGATCTCCAGACGCCGGGGCCGGCGACCGCACAGGATGACGTGGGCGCCTCGGGCGCGGAAGGTCTGGGCGGCCCACTGGCCGACGAGCCCATCGCCGATCACCACGACGTTCCAGCCCGGCCGCACGGGCGGCCGGGTGCCTCCGTTGTAGCCGACCTGCGTGAGGACCAGGCCTGCGGCGTCTCCAACTGACACGTCGTCCGGTAGCGGGATGCACTCGCCGACGACTGTCGATCCCCACTCGGCGTGGCTGCCGGCGAAGGAGCTGTACCCGCCTTCGAGCCGCGAGACGGTTGCGAAGACCCGCTGACCAACCGCGAGGCCCGTTGCGCCCTCGCCGAGCGCGACCACCTCGCCCACGCGCTGGTAGCCGGGCACTACGGGGTAACGGTACGGAGTGTCCCTGCCGGGGCTGTGGAACCTGCCGCTCCAGATCCACGACTCCGTGCCGTTCGAGATGATCGAGGCGCGGGTCCTGATGAGCACCTCGCCCGGCCCCGGGTCGGGGAACTCGATCTCGCGCACCTCGATCTCCCAGGGCGCGGTGAAGACGGCCGCCTTGCCGGTCGCTGGCACGCAAGCACCTCCGAGGGGAGCGTCAAGCGGAGGGGCATTCGGCGAGGGGCAGGCGGGGTCCTGTTGCGCCGGCGAGGCCGCGAGGCTATCCTCTCACGCGTGGCGCCAGCGGCGCATCTTCACGACGGAGGCAGCCTCATGACCCTCGTCCTATCTCTTCTCGCGGCTCTCACATCGCAGGCCCCAGACAACACGCTCTGGGTGCAACTGGGCCCGCGGAACTCCGAGCACGGGCTCTCAGTGCCGTCCGCCGGAGACGGCGAGAACGTCGCCACGACGCTCGGCGGAGAGCAGTGCCGCCGAGTGGCGGGCGGGCGATCCCCATACCTCTACATCAAGGCGGATGACGCCCTGGCCCCACCGGGCGATAGGGACGTGTATCTCACCGTCGAGTTCTACGATGAGCACATGGGGTACGTGCCGGTTCAGTACGACCGCGCCGGCGGTGGCGCCTACGAGGGCGCGGACGAGGGCATCCTGATGCTTGGATCGAGCGAGTGGCGGCGCCAGACCGTGCGGCTCGCGCACGCGGCCCTGTCGAACCGCCAGAACTGGCAGGCCGACCTGCGGCTGTGCAGCGCGGACATAGCCGTTCGGCGGATCGAGCTCTCGCTCACCGCCCCCGAGGGCTATCGCCCCGGCGGGGCGGACCCGGCGCTCCTGGAGCGGCTCTCCACTCGGATCGGTGCTGGGATGGAGCTCACCTTGGGCAACGACGTGGGCGCGGGCATGGCCGAGCTCTACAAGGCACTGGGCGTCACGAGCGTTGAGTCGTACGTCACGTGGCAGACAGTCGAGGACAGGGGCGATGGCGGCTGGGACTGGAGCCGGTGGGACCGGCAGGTCGAGGTGCTCAAGAACGCTGGCCTGAAGTGGGTGCCGTTCCTCATCGCCGGGCCGGCATACGCGAACCCGGCGTGGTTCCGGAACTCGGAGGAGTCCTTCGCGTGCGTGTGTCTCGAGCACGGCCTGCCGTCGAAGGTCGAGTCGATCTGGAATCCTCGGCTGCCGGCGCGGGTCGACCGGTTCCTTGCGGCCTTCGCCGACCGGTACCGCGACAGTGGGGTCATCGAGTCCCTTCTACTGGGCATAAGCGGGATCTACGGGGAGTCGATCTACCCGGCCGGCCCCGAGGGCGGATGGACCGCCGACATCCCCGGGCAGTACCACAACCATGTCGGCTGGTGGGCCGGTGATGCCCGAGCGGCCGAGTCGTTCCGCGCCGCGATGGAAAAGCGCTATGGGACGGTCGCCGCGCTCAACGCCGCGTGGGGAACGGCCTACGGCACGTTCGCGGACGTCGCTCCGTTCTTGCCCGAGAAGGCCCCCTCGCTGCGCGCCAAAGTGGACTTCACCAACTGGTACGTCGATGAGATGACCCACTGGGCGACGCTGTGGGTCGGGCTCACGCGAAAGCACTTCCCGAGCACGGAGATCTACCTCTGCACCGGTGGGGACGGGAACCCGGTGCTCGGCGCCGACTTCACCGCCCAGGCGCGCGCGATCGCTCCCTCCGGCGCGGGCATCAGGATAACCAACGAGGGCAGCGACTACCTCGGCAACTTCGCCATCACCCGCGAGGTGGCGACCGCCTGCCGGGCGTACGGTACATTCTTCGGCTACGAGCCCGCGTCGGGCGTGGACGCGAACGGCGTCGTTGTCAGGATCTACAACGCGACCGCATCCGGCGCGAGGCAGCTACACTACTACTCGGACAACGTCCTGAGTTCCGGTGACGCGATAGCCAACTTCAGGCAGTACGCCGCGGACTTGCAGCGGCGGGAGCCTCGGATCCACGCTGCGGTGTACCTGCCGAAGACCTCCTGGGCGGCCGATCCCGCGACCATCGGGCCGACCTACGACGCGGCCAGGCGCGTGCGCGCGCGGGTCGACGTGGAGTTCCTCGACCGCCTGACGATCGCTTCCACCTCGGCGATGGACCTTGCCGTCGTGACGCTGGCGGGCTGCCCCTACATCGAGCCCGATGAAGCCGCCGGGCTGCGCGACTGGGTCGCGCAAGGCCACGTGTTGGTCGCGTTGGCCCCGCGAGAGGGGCTGTTCTTCATTACGCCGGAGGGCGATACGGCGGCTCGCGACGAGCTGTTCGCGACTCCGAGCGCGCGGCACGACCCGATCCGCGTTTCGCTCGCCGGCCCGCCCCCTCGCCGCTTTCGGCTCTTGGTGGGCAGCGCGGGCGACGACGCCTGGCTCCTCGGCGACTGGCACGGCAGAGAGACAGGCCCCGAGTGGCCTGACATCCCGGGCGCGACGAAGCGCTGGAGCCAAGCCCGCGCCGGTGCCTGGATGCCCATCGATCCGTCGCAGGACGCGGTTCTCACCATCGACGCATGTCTTGGCGAGCACTCGCTCACAGGCCCCAACCGCGTGCTGGTGAACGGAACGGAGGTCGGTCGGCTCGACAAGGCGGGGATCGCGACCTATCGTTTGGCGGTGCCGCGGGCTGTCCTGGGCGGTGCAAACGTGGCGGAGGTTTCGTTCGAGATGACGACTTGGCGCCCGCTCGATTACGGCATGGGCGACGCGCGCGATCTCGGCGTGGCTCTGCGGATGCTCGACCTTTGCACGGCCGGAGCGGAGAACGAGGAGCCCGGAACGGCGACGATCAGGCTCGACGTGGACGCAGAGCGTGTGCGGGCCGAGTGCGTCCGGCGTGTGGGGAGCGGCGCGACCGTGCTCGTGCCTTACGGAAGCAAGGGGCCGGACGGGCTGGCCGCTGTGGTCGAACTGGCTCTGCGCGACCCCGCGTCACTCGGACTGCCCGGCGGGCCGGTATCGCTCCCCACGACAGACGCCACCGGAGTCTTTGCCACCGAGCTGCCGGACGGTTGGCTGTATCTGAACACGGGCGACCAGGCGGTGACGGTCGAAGGCGTTTCGGTCCCCGCGCACGGGATCGCGGAGGAGCCGGCGGGCGGCTAGCGAGGCCCCTCGGGCACGACCGCGGCACAGACCGGTACGCGCCACGCCGGCGGGCCGAGGGGTAAGCGCCCGTTCAGTATCGCAGTCACCGTCTCCGCGAGGGCGCGCAACGCCGCCCGCGTCGGCACCCCGCCGACTCGCACAATAGCCCCGTGGCCGAGCGGGCGAACTGTGATGTAGTCCCCGGACTGCGCCGTCGCGATCACGAGGGCTCCCGCCGAGTCTAGGAGTGGCCTGTTAGCCACGGCCGGCTCTCCTTCCAGCGCCGCCACGGCGGCCGGGGAGAGAGCGTTCTGGCCGAGCGCCGTGACCCGCACGGTCTCCGCGGCCAGCGGCGGCTCGATCAGCTTGCAGCGGTCGGCGCAAAGGTCCTCGAACCCCGCGAACGCTATCTGTCGCTTCGCCCATCCGTCGGGCGCCTGAGTGTCGGGCGCCGCGGCGATCCACAGAGGGTAGCTCGCCACCTCGACGAGGATGCCGCCGCCCTCGCACCATTCCCGCAGCTTCGCCAGCGTCACAGCCCAGTTGTCGAGTGAGGCGCAGGGCAGGAACTCGGAGTTGGCGTGGACGATCACGCGGGTCGCCGGCAGCCGGTTCGAGAGTGCCGTGGGACTGCTCACTCGCACGGGCCGAAGCTCCGTAAACGCTTCCCGGACATCCTCGCCCGTGAGCCCGCCGATGTAGTTCGCGCCCAGGCCCGGACCGGCATCGAACACGACGCACGAGCGGCCAATGACGGTCGCACCGGGCATGGGGCCCGGATCGGTGACCCGCAGGCCCGGCAGGTCGACCCCGAACCCCCTCGGCGCTAGGGCCCAAGCAGCTCCGCCCGGCTCGATGAACACGCTCACAGGCATACCGTTCACCCCGGCATAGTGGCCCGCCCTCAGGCCGCTCGCGGCGCGCAAGTCGTACCCGCCGGGGGCAACCGAGGCACCGTCGCCGGTTATCCACGGCCCCGTGCTGAAGTTGGCGATAACGGAGTGCCGCTCGAAGGTGCTCCTGCACACCCTCGGCGCCAGGTACTCGAACCTGACCAGCCTGTCTGTCAGAACGTCCTCGCCCAGCGCACGCGCGAGCCGCTGCAGGAACTCGATCCTCGCCCTCTCGGGGCCGGCGGCAAGCCGTTCATCGACGGACCACCCGAGGGAGACCCGCCCGCCGAGGAGAAGCGACCACGCAAGCCGGGCGGGATCACGCGTGTCGGGGATGCTCACCACCGCGTCTCCGGTCGAGACGAACAGCCCGAAGGGGAACGGGCGCACCAGGTCCAGCGCGTCCGGAGGCGCGGGCGCGCCGGGCCAGGACGGCCGGGCGGCCAGGGGCGGAAGGCACCAGTAGTTCATCGCCGAGGCGAACGACAGCACCTGGTCGTGGCCGAACTCGGTCTCGATCGGGCAGCGCGCCGCATCCTCCGCACCGGTCGCCATGAGCGCCGAGCCATAGTCCGCCGGGTTGGGCAGAGCGGGGTTCAGGTCGAGCAGCCAGTTGCGCGCGCCCAGTTGGTCGCAGTAGAGGATGTCAACGCCATAGGAGTCAAGAAGGGCGTCGCGAACCTCCAGACGCTTGCGAACCGCAGCCGGGTGACTGGGAGTGACGCGATAGCCGAAGTTGGCGCCGTACCGCTCGAGCTGCAGCTCGCCCTTCATGTCGCGCGACAGGGGCGCGGAGCCGTACTCCTCGTAGGACGGCGCAGGTCGGCTGTCTGCTCCGTCCCACCCCGTGCACCACCACGTGAAGTTCACATAGGGGCGCACCAGGTGGCCGTGCCCATGGGCCACGTCGATGAACCTGCGGAAGCCGGCCTCCCCTCCGTGCGCCTCATTCGGCGGCAGGAAGTCGGGGTACTTGCGGTCAAAGCCACCGAACATCCACGTCGCGGGCTCGACGACCGCGGGTAGCGGCATCCGCTCCGCGGTCAACGCCATTCGGCCAAAGGGCGGAGTGAGCATCGCCTCGGCCATACCGGACCAGCGCTTGACAAGCGACGGGCCAAGCTTGTCCGAGAGGCCGCGGCCCAGCCCGCACTCGCGCTTGTACCGCAGCAACGTCTCGCGCAGGTCGCCGCCGATCTGGCAGGCCACCGCGGGCGAGCGCCATGTCTCGCCTTCCCTGATGTAGGCCGCGTAGAAGTGCCGGAAGGTGGGTCTGGGCCCGCCCAGGACGGCCAGCACGCTGGGGTGTACCGCCTTCTCCGTCTCGCATCGGTAGAAGTAGGCCGAGGCGCCGCCAACCTCCGCGGCGGCGAAGTCGCAGAAGGCAGGTGGGTAGTCCATCCAGAGCTGCTTCTCCGAATGCAGGAACTGCGACGAGAGCTCGACACCCATCACATCGGGCCACAGGAGCCGCTCCACGGGCTCGCCAGCAAGGGTGAAGCTGAACGGGACGGCTACGTGCAGGATGGCGCCCTGCCTGCAGGTCACGGCCGCGCGGAACAGCACGCGATCGTCCTGTGGCTCGACGTTGAGGACCACGGTCGCGCGCGGGTGGTCCCACTCCATAGACAGCGGGGCGCCCTCCACCGCCCGCCGCGACATGTCGGGCGGCCCTATCATCGTCATGTCGGTGAAGGTGAGACCAAAGAGCGGCTCAATGCGGACAAGCGCCGGGCCGCCGGGGGCGCCGATCTCCAGCGCGTTGCCGGATAGGTCCCCGCGCAGCTCGCACGTTGGGCCCGCGCCCACGAGCGCGCACGCCATGAGCGCGCTGAGCACCGTCACACCTGCTTCCGCCTCAGCGACATGGTCGCCAGTGTGAGGGCGAACACCACGTGCAGAGCGGCCAGGATGAAGCCGGCCGTCATGTTGCCCGTGATCGGTGGGGCGGTCGCCTCATCCATGCTCCAGGCCATAGCCTTGTCTATCGCGATGGTGCTGAAGTCGCCCAGGCGCGGGATGAGGTAGAGCCAGGCGCGCCCGAGGTGCTCCGCCACCCCGGTCACCTGCTGGAGGATGAGGTGCACAGAGTAAGTCTTCGCGGCGATCCATGTGTACCCCACAGACGCGAACACCCCGACGATGGCGGGCAGTGCCGTTGTGAAGGCGACCGCGTAGGCCGTTGTGACCGTCACTCCCGCGAGCAGGTACAGCCCGGACAGGAAGAAGGGCCAATCGGCCTTGCCCGACTCGATCAGCAGGAGCACGAACGCGAACACGGTCATCGCGAAGACACAGGGCACGACCACGGCGAGCGTCCCGAGGAAGGAGCCGAGCACGATGGAGGAGCGGCGGATCGGGTGGGACAGCACGTGTGCGAGCGACTTCCGCCCGGCCTCGTTCGTGAGCGCGGTGAAGAAGATGGCGATCAGTGACGCGACCGCGCCGATAACGCGGATGCTGCCGGAGACGGAGGTGTTGAGCACGAGCTCGCGCTTTTGCTCGGCCTGTCCGGTCGTCTCCTTCACCCACTCCGTGGCCGATCCGACGTCCTCGCCATGGAAGCCGGCCGCCACCTGCACCGCGAGCGTCCACATCTGGTCGGGTATCAACATGAGGCCGACGTTGAGGATGAGCATCGGCACGAGTGTCGCCACGATGACGGCCCACAGGCCCTTGCTGCGCAGGCCGCACTTCAGGCAGCTACCGGCGATGACGAGGGATGCGCTCACTGAGTGCCACCGCCGCTCTGAGCCCCGGGGGAGCCGACCATCCGCATGAACACATCCTCCAGGCTCTCGCGAGCCACCGCGAGGTACCGCAGCCGCGCTCCGTGCCTTTCCACCATCGACGGGATCGGGTCGAGGTCGTCCTCAGTGCGGATGCGTACGACGATCGTGCCATCGAGGACCGCCACGTCATCGGACAGGGTCCTCAGCTCGTCCAGCAGCGCCCCTGGCACGCCCGTGGCGCGGATGTGCGCGTATGGGCGGAGCTGTGCCAACTCGCTCACATCGCCCGAGGCGACGATCCTCCCCTGCTCGAGGATGGCCACCCGGTGGCACGTCATCTCGACATCGGACAGGAGGTGGGAGTTCAGGAATACCGTCCTGCCTTCGCGCTCCAACTCCAACAGCAGGTTTCGCACGTCCCGGCGACCGAGCGGGTCCAGATTCGCCGTGGGCTCATCGAGGAACACGATCTCCGGGTCACCTACCAGGGCGACCGCGATGCCAAGGCGCTGCAGCATCCCCTGTGAGAACGGACCGACACGCCGCGTCCAAGCATCGCGCTCGATGCCCAACCGCCCGAGGAGAGCCGGGACGCGCTCGGAGAGAACGGCCTTTGAGAGCCCGTGCAGGCGTCCGTGGAACCACAGGATCTCCTCGGCGGTCAGCCACGCGTGGAAGTCGGTCACCTCGGGCAGAAGGCCGACGACCCGGCGCACGTCAAGGCTGCCCGTGGGCAGGCCCTGGATGCGGCACTCGCCCTCGTAGTCGGCTATCATGTTCGTGAGCACCTTGACCGCGGTCGTCTTGCCGGCCCCATTGCGGCCTAGGAAGCCAAAGATCTCGCCGCGACCCACGGTCAGGCTGACACCGTCGAGGGCGGTAACGGGAGGGGAACCCTTCGGATGGAAGACCTTGCGCAACTGCCTAATCTCGATTGCGGGCGCGCCCTGCTGCATTCGACGGCTCCGGGGTGCGTGGTGAACCACGTGAAGCTTCGGCGCCGGGCCGACCCCGCCCTTTCAGCGAGGTGAGCCAAGCGCTGGCACGGAAACGTAGCGCCGCGAGGCGACGGGAGGCCGAGATGCACGTCTTGATGCTTTCGTGGGAGTACCCGCCCCGGCTCGTGGGCGGGCTCGCGCGGCACCTGAGCGAGCTGTCGCTCGCCCTCTCGCGGCGGGACATCCGCGTGACGGTCGTCACGGCGGCGTTCGGCGACGCGCCGGGCTACGAGGAGCTCACGCCGAACCTGCGCGTAGTCCGCACGGCCCTCAGCGGGGTGTGGGGCCCGGACTTCCAGTACGACATAATGCACCTCAACTTCGCGCTGGCGGCCGAGGCGATGGCGCTGCACCCGACGGCGCCCTACGACGTGGTGCACGCCCATGACTGGCTCGGGGCCTATGCGGGGGAGACCGTCAGGCGTGCGACGGGGCGGCCGCTCATCTCGACCATCCATGCCACGGAGGTCGGGCGGAACAACGGCCTGCACACTCAGCAGCAGCAGTACATCAGCCAGATCGAGTGGTGGCTCGCCTACCAGTCGAGCCGGGTGATCTGTTGCT
>Ga0315282_10016621_pt1 | contig 10738 bp, 10 predicted proteins | sample YL17G07_20_MG_FD_203693 | JGI IMG/M metagenome (GOLD analysis project Ga0315282, IMG submission 203693) | Sediment microbial communities from Yellowstone Lake, YNP, Wyoming, USA - YL17G07_20 | ecosystem: Environmental > Aquatic > Freshwater > Lake > Sediment | place: USA: Wyoming | collected... | reverse complement strand
GGGGAATATCAGGCTTTGATTATAATTATAAGCAATTATAAGCTTTGCGGATAATAAGAGGCAAGACTGAGTAGCCGCAGCTTGCAGATACAGCGTTCTATCCCGCAGCGTTGTGCACGAAATGACGTTTCGTGCAGCTAAACACCTTATCGGATAAATCGGTTGTTCTACATACGAGATGCCTCCAGCTAGGCGTTCATTCATTCGGAGACCAATACTTTCAGAAGGATTAACTTTTCAGACCGACCCGGAAAACGTGGTTAAACATCTCGTTCCGCCAGACCTGAAAGTTCCTGAGTAATTCAGCCTGAAAACAATTTTATGGCTCGCATATCTTTACAAGCTCGATAAAATAGGTTAGTATTCGTGCTGGACTTTCTCGGAAGCCTTGTTCTTGACCTTGCTTAGGATTTTGAGCCTATCATGTTTAATCAACTTGAATATCAGACTGTCGTGTTTGCAGCACTCCTTCACGACATAGGAAAGTTTCTGCAGCGGGGCTCTTTCGGAAGCCTTGACACCAAAGGAAAACACCCCGAAGTGTCTACAAACTTTGTCTCGGCCTTTGGCGACAATTTCAAAAAGGTCGCTGATGTGCCTTTGCTTAGAACACTGGTTCAAAGGCACCATGAGTCACCCCAGTTTCCATCCGAACTACAGGTGCAGACCATTTCGGACCATCATACCCGCGCCCTAGCTTATCTGGTCAGCAAGGCTGATAATCTCTCCTCAGCGGAACGCGGCGAACAACTCGAGGGATGGAAAGACTATAAATCTGTCCCCTTGGTGTCAGTCTTCAGAAGGGTGAAGCTTGAGAGTCCTGAAGAGCCAGGGTTGCTGCGTCACCATCCGCTGGCTCTCGGTGAGACCGATTCGCTGCAGAGCATCTTTCCGAGCCAATTCGAACAATTATCTAAGACGGAAATGAACAAACTCCTGCAATCTTTCGGCAACGATTTCCGTGCTCTCCTGCGACACCTTGACACATCGAGGTTCGAATGCATATGCACGCACCTTCTGGGAATTCTGCAAAGATACACTTGGTGCATTCCCAGCAATACCCAGGAGGAATTCCCAGATGTATCCCTTTATGACCATCTGCGAACCACCACAGCCATAGCAGCATGCCTTTACAAGTACCATTCAGAGAAAGGCACACTGGACGAAAAGCATATCAAGAAAGACGATGACGAGAGGTTCTATCTTGTTATAGGCGACCTCTCTGGTATTCAAAGCTATATCTTCGATATCGCTACTACAGGTGCCGGAGGTGTTGCCAAGAGGCTTAGGGCAAGGTCACTGTTCGTACAGCTTATCATAGAAGCAGTCTCTCATAAGCTCATCAAATCGCTCGGTTTACCCTTGACCAATGTTATCATGTCATCAGGCGGCAAATTCTATTGTCTGCTCCCCAATAATGAAGAGGCAATCTCAAAAGTCAAAGAAATTCAACAAGAAGTCGACCGTTGGCTTCTAGAACACTTGAACGCCGACATTGCTCTAAACATCGGCGGCTTCATCTTCGGTGACACAGGATTCTCACGCAAACCCAACCTTCCAGGCGGCTTTGGAACCATAGTCGCAAAATCCGCTGAGAACCTAGCTTTGAGAAAGCTGCGCCGTTTTGGCGATGTCATGGCAACACCCCAGGGCTGGCGCGAAGAAGATTTCACACTCAATATATCTTTCGAAGGACAAAACGAATGCCTCTCCTGCAGAAAGTTCCCTCGAATAGATGGCCAGGAATTGTGCTCACGCTGCCAGCTCGACCTCGAAGTCGGGGCGCAAATACCCAAAGCGACATACATAGCCTTCTTTGACAACCAGGAGGATGGTAAGTTACCCCTAGCTGGCTACTCGGCTTCACTGATAAGTGAACCCCGACAACTGCGACAAAAACCGTACCTACTGCTCAAGCTCAACCGCGCTGACCTGAACGAGGTCGCTGAATTCCCAGCCTTGCCCAAGTACGTAGCCAGCCATGTGGCCCTGCATCCCGGCTGCAATAGTTGCCAAGCACGCGATAGATGCAGAGACAGAGTTGAGGCATCAGGCACCACCGATATAGCTGCCTTCGGCTGCATCGCTAACCGCTCTAATGGTCGTCCCTACCTGGGCTTCCTGAAAGCAGACGCCGACAACATGGGACAAATCTTCAGCTTCGGCCTAAAGCGAGAACAAGCTGAAGAATCACAGAGTTACGATACCATTTCTCGCCTTTCCACCCTGAGCCGACAGCTTGACCTATTTTTCACTGGATGGATACAGAATCTGGCTGAGAAGGATTTCCCGGACTGCTATACAGTGTTTTCAGGTGGCGACGATATGTTCTTCGCTGGTCCCTGGGACAGAATAGTAGCTTTCGCGGAAAGGATAAACCAAGACTTCCATAAGCTGACCGCAAATGCAGATATGACCCTCTCGGTTGGCATAGTAGTAGCACAAAGCAGTTACCCTATCGCACGTGCTGCTGACCGGTTGGACAGAGCTCTGGAGAAATCCAAAGACAGCGGGCGAAACAGGCTTACCCTTCTTGGGAGCACCCTCACCTGGCATGAATGGTCAGTGGTGAAAGAGCAATGGGAAACACTGAAACCCTTTCATGACGCAATCCCTTCAGCCTTTTTATACTCGCTGGCGCAGTATGGAGAGATGTGGCAGCGCTATCGTGCAGGTGACGCGATAGGGCTGCGTTATCAACCTTTGCTGGCATATAACATCGCACGTAATCTCAATCAGCGTGATATCCCAGAGGTATATGCATGGGCTGAACAGCTTCTGAGATTGCATCCAGAAGATGCGAAGCAGCGAATCATTTTAGACTACCTTGGTCTAATTGCCACCTTGCTTATTCTTAGCCGGGAGAGAGGAGGTTAGATATTATATGGTTTATCAGAGAGGTCATCAGGAACAACGGAGACCGCCTGCAGGTCTTCCACCGGGGTATCTGCGACAAGGCTACTTCGATGCAAAGGGCAACCTTCGCCCCGAAGTTATTACAAGCCTTGCTGAGAATGTGGCAAGAGCACTGGGGGATGCTCACCCTCCATTGGCTTCCACACAGCTCCGCCGATTCTATACCAAAGCTCGCTTCATCAAACAAAAGCTTGATAGTGGCATCCCTTGGGAAAAGGTAGCCAGCGATATACATAGTCTGAAACGCGATGCAGCCGATTCCGTGGGCAAGGAAAAAGCCCCTCGAATCTTCAAGGATTTTATTGATATCAATGTAGACCTCGGAGCACAGAGTAAGGATTCTTTCGTTAAAGGGTTCCTCGAACACTTCCAGAGCGTCGTCGCATACCGAAAATATCACGAAAGCGCTTCGTCAAAATATTAACTAGATAAATATAATTAAGGAGGTGGAATCATGGCGCTGAAGCTTCTCAAGCACCGCAAGATAGATGGTAAATTGACGCTGAAAACTGGCATGAGGATAGGAGGCTCGAAGGAGGAGATAGAAATAGGCGGAATGGACAACCCCATTATTCGTGAACCGCTAACTGACTTTCCTTACATTCCCGGGTCATCGCTCAAGGGCAAGCTCAGGTCGATACTCGAGTACAAATATGGCAAAGTTGGACCGGACGGTAAACCCTGTGGTTGTAAGCAACCAGACTGCCTTGTCTGCCGTGTGTTTGGTCCACATATGCAGGCAATGCATGATTTAGGCCCATCACGAATTATCGTTAGAGACGCACCTTTGTCCGAAGAATCAAAGAGAGAACTGGGTAAACTACAGGAAAAGGGTCTGCTTTTCGCAGAGGTGAAAACTGAGAACATTATTGACCGCAGGACAGGAGTTGCAGCGAAAGGTGGGCTTAGAACCCAAGAGCGCGTCCCTGCAGGTGCAAGCTTTGATTTCCATATGTCACTGCGTATCTTTGAAGGCGACGATGAAAAGAAGTTGCTTTCGTTTATTGAGGAAGGGCTCAAACTATTAGGAGAGGAATATTTGGGCGGTTCAGGCACTAGAGGCTATGGCTGGGTGAAAGTAGACTATACAATCACGTAAGTAAGGCAGACCATGAAATTGTTTCGCATAGATTACCGGCTCCAATCTGCCGCCGCTTCAGAATGGCAGGCTGATACTATATTCGGTCACCTGTGCTGGGCAATGCGGTATAGCGAGGGTGAGGCAGCGCTGGCTAAGTTCCTCGATTCCTTTCGCCAGGGGCATCCTCTCATCCTGGTCTCCAATGGGTTTCCCCAGGGATTGTTCCCAAATCCCAAATTCCCACCAAGGCCTATCGATGCCTCACTGCCACCCAAACAGCAGAGGGAGAAGTCAAAGCGTCGGAAGGACGCGCAAAAACAGAAATACCTGACCATGGACGACTTCAACCTGGCTATTAACGGCCAGGATTTCGAGCCCTCGAAAGATTCAAAGCTAGATTTCCAGAAGCGCGTGACCCTCAAAAACCAGATTAATCGTCTCACAGGCACTACAGGTCTTGAAGGCTCCCTTTTCGACTTTGAGGAGACCTTCTGCCCCGCGATATCCATCTACGCAAAAATAGATGATGATTTTGTAGAAACAGCCAGAGAGCTCTTTGGATTCATCCGCGACGGTGGCTACGGAAAACGCAAATCGGTAGGATACGGTGCTATATCCAGCATGAGCTTCATGCCCTTAGAAGGGCTGCGACTGCCAGAGAAGCCCAATGGTTTCGTCAGCCTATCCAACTTCGTACCAGCCAGCAGTGACCCCACTAGAGGTTATTGGGACACGGTGGTCAAATACGGCAAGCTGGGAGAGGAATACGCCTCGGCTGGGAATCCGTTCAAACGCCCTCTGGTCATGTTAGTGGCTGGCTCCACCTTCTACGATTCGCCGGTCAGGCCATTCTATGGACGCATGGTGCCTGAGGTAAGTCCTACGTATCGCCACGTCGTTCAGTACGGATTCGCCCTCCCGTTACCTATAAGATTACCTCCAGTTCAGTAGGGCAACACGCAGATGATATACTCCGTTGTAGTGAACCTCGAAGTCGAAAATGATGTCGAGATATCAGCGAATCTGGGTCACCACGCGCTCGCCCTGTTTCTCAGCCTGATAGCACGGTCAGACGGCCACCTGGCGCAGAAGCTTCATTCTGCTGAAGACCACAAGCCGTTCACTGTGTCAACCCTTCAGGGCAAATTCTCGCGCCGGAAGGACAGCATTTTCATGCATGCCGGTGCGCCGTGTTGGCTGCGCATCACTACCCTAGAGGAAAATGTGTTCGCAAGATTCATGGATGGAATGTTGAAAAGTGGGCATCGGGTTAGCCTGGACAAGGCTATTTTGCGCATCTCAGGCATCGTCACGCATCCACAGGGATCCTCCTGGGCTGGCTTCACCAGCTTCGAGACAATCTTGGAGCAAGCCGCTTGCGAGAGAAAGGTCTCTCTGCAATTCACTTCACCGACCGTGTTCCGCTCGGGAGGAAAAAGAAATATCGCCTTTCCTTCCCCAGAACTGGTATTCGGCAGCCTGTTCAGCAAATGGAACTATTTTTCTCCCTTCAAACTGGATAGCTCCTTACTCAAGGCTGTCCAGGACCATGTGCTGTTGTCCCGGTACAAGCTTGAGACGAAGATGTTAAATTTCAACAACTATCAGGAGCTCGGATTCCTGGGTAGTTGTGAATATACTGCGAACGATAGGCTCCCTCAAGATTCTTTAAAGGCTCTCAGCGCGTTGGCAGATTTCGCCTTTTTCTGCGGTACCGGGGCTAAGACCACGATGGGTATGGGGCAGACCCGGAGGATGCACAATGGCAGTGCTTTACCTCGCGGAACAAGGAGCCACCTTGAGAAAACAGGGTGATACACTAGTGGTTACCAAAGACGACCAAGACTTGCAGGTGATACCCGCTTCCAAGGTCGAGCAAGTTGTAATTTTCGGCAATGTCAATATCACCACGCCGGTAATACACTACCTGTTGGACCAGGGCATTGACTGCGTCTTCTGCTCTAGCCTGGGCAAATATCATGGCAGGTTGTTCTCGACAGAGTCCAAATTTGGCTTGCTGCGCCGTTCCCAGTTTCAAGCCCTGGAGGACGAAAAACTCGGGCTATACCTGGGAATCCAAATGCTCACGGGGAAACTGACGAACCAGAGGACATTCCTTCAGCGCTACCAGCGCAAGACCGGCGATACTAACTTGGGGGGCGCCATTGACAGCTTACAGGACATGCTCGATAGGTTAGGCAAGGTGTCCGATATTGGGAGCTTGCACGGTATTGAAGGTTATGCAAGTTCAGTCTATTTCGCCGCCTTCAGAAGCCTCCTTAAACGGGATTTGGGCTTTGTCACAAGGGTCAGACGCCCGCCAAGGGATCCCGTGAACTCCCTGCTTAGCTTCGGCTACACTTTGTTGACCTACGATGCTCAGGCAGCGATACGGATGGTCGGCCTCGACCCATTTCTCGGCTTCTTTCACTCGTCAGAATATTCCAAGCCGAGCCTGGCGCTCGACCTCATTGAGGAATTCAGAACCATAATCGTGGACTCGGTCGTCTTGCGCCTGATAAACAGTGACATCCTCAAGGAAGATGATTTCAGCAAAGAGACAGAGCGAAGCGGCATGGTGCGCCTCAAACAGGAGGCGCTGAAGACCTTTATTAGGTATTACGAGGAAAGGATGCTCACCGAGGTTATTCACCCTGCGTTCAATATCAAGGTTAACTACCGGCGCTGCCTAGAGCTCCAGGCCAGGCAAATAGCCCGTGTAGTTACAGACAAGCAAAGAGAGTACCGACCGTTTCTGGTGAAGTAGTGCCATGTTCATTGTGGTATGCTACGATATACCCAGCAACAAGAGGAGAGGTAAGGTAGCTCAGGCTCTGAAAGGGTTTGGCTACCGGGTGCAAAGAAGCGTCTTTGAATGCGAGGTCACAGCAGAGCAGTTCCAGAAAATGAAACAAAGGGTGAGCAAGCGAATTGTGCCCGCGGAAGACAGCGTTCGATATTACACTCTTTGCGGCTCTTGCCTGCCCAAAATAGAGATATCGGGATTAGGTGAAGTGAAACGGGAGAAGCCGTTCTTCGTGATATGAGCAGAAAGGTGCTCGGGCTTCAACAGAGGCGAAAAATGACAAAAACATGCGGTAAGTCGCGCCCTGCGAAGGAGGTGCTCGGAAAACAGATTCAGAATACAGCCTGGCGGTAAAAAAGGAGGAAATCCTCGAAAGGGGATTGGAACTTGATATATCTGAGTGGAACGTCACCGAACGGCCTATCGACAATGGTAAAAAAGGAGGAAATCCTCGAAAGGGGATTGGAACATTCTTTGCCATGTGCACTACCCTACTTCTATCCCTGATAGGTAAAAAAGGAGGAAATCCTCGAAAGGGGATTGGAACGCCTTTAGTCTATTTGCATGTTTGGTTGCAAACTCTTCGGTAAAAAAGGAGGAAATCCTCGAAAGGGGATTGGAACACCACCTTGCCGCCGCAGTTAATGATAAAACGCTCGTTGTCCTGTAAAAAAGGAGGAAATCCTCGAAAGGGGATTGGAACGAGTACATCGTGTTCGCAACGGTGAAGCGAAAGTTGCCGCTGGTAAAAAAGGAGGAAATCCTCGAAAGGGGATTGGAACCATTCCCACAGCTTTTTCATCACCACCTTGCCACCGCAGGTAAAAAAGGAGGAAATCCTCGAAAGGGGATTGGAACTAATACCATCGTAATTTCTCCTTCCTTTTAAAGCTAGTAAAAAAGGAGGAAATCCTCGAAAGGGGATTGGAACCTGATTCGGAGCGCACCCACATTTGCCGCCTGATTTTTCCAGTAAAAAAGGAGGAAATCCTCGAAAGGGGATTGGAACTTTTTCTGCTGTGCAGTGAAGTCGAATGCCATATGTCCTCGTAAAAAAGGAGGAAATCCTCGAAAGGGGATTGGAACTAAAACTGCGAAAAAGATAAAAAGAATACCTGCAAAACCTAGTAAAAAAGGAGGAAATCCTCGAAAGGGGATTGGAACACAATGGATTTGCATTTAACCTCCTCTCTATTTGGCGAGTAAAAAAGGAGGAAATCCTCGAAAGGGGATTGGAACACGACTTTCCCGCCGCAGTTAACAACGAAACGTTCATCGGTAAAAAAGGAGGAAATCCTCGAAAGGGGATTGGAACACTTTGTCTAGACTCATGGGAAAATAGTTCATCGAATCGTAAAAAAGGAGGAAATCCTCGAAAGGGGATTGGAACTCAGCTAGGTTATGTCAATATAGTTGCCGGCCAGGCGAGTAAAAAAGGAGGAAATCCTCGAAAGGGGATTGGAACGTGATGTGAAAGCTAATTTGCATTCCCCTCTCCTTCCTAGACTATGTAAAAAAGGAGGAAATCCTCGAAAGGGGATTGGAACTTTCCTTTGAAGCTGTTTTGGCCGCTTGCTGCACTGTAAAAAAGGAGGAAATCCTCGAAAGGGGTTTGGAACTCAACAAGGGGTCTCCTACCGTTTTGTTGAGGAGGAGGTCTAATGCCTGAGCACTTAAAGTCAGCGCTTGTGGCGTCCGTTGGCACCAGTCCGGAACCGGTACTTGCGGGTTTAAATGCGGCCAGGGCTGATGGTGCCACAGCAGTTTTCCTGGTCTACGGTAGAGCCCACCCCAGGCAGCAACCTGATCCGTTCTCCACCGCATCACAGGTGAGGCAAACAGCCGAGGAAAGGGGAATATCCGTCTCAATCTACGAGCTGCCTGCCCCAGAAGACCTCGACAGCTCGATTGATACATTCCGTAGCGTGTTCAGGGAGGTAGCTGCGCTGGGCGTTGAGAGGGTTATTGTGGATTTCACAGGCGGCACGAAGGTCATGTCTGCCGCTTTGCTGCTTGCCGCACTGGGGCATGTCTCTTCCTTCGAGGTAGTGCCACAATACGTGGGCGGAGAGCAGCGAAATGCACATGGCAGAGTGGAGGGGCAGACAACGGTGAAGCGGGCAACGCGTGTGCCTCCTCAAGAGCTTGCTCGCCAAGTTATTGAGTGCCTTCGTGATGGTCATTACAGCTACGCTGAGGCATTCGCGCAGGGCTTGCCCGACGCGGGAAGACATCGCTTTCTCAAGAAGGCAACAACTCTTCTTTATCTATGGGACGATTTTCAATACGAGCAGGCTCTAGTCTTAGCAACAGGTCTTCACGAAACCTGTGCCACGCTGGCGGACGATGCAACTTACTGTCGGCTCGCTGACACGGTTGCCAGATTGAGAAGAGCCGGAGGTCATATCAAGGCCACACTTGACAGGCTGGTATCGCTCCAGAACAACCCTTTGGCAAAGGCCCCTCATCCTCAGCCGGTATGGGCGTATCTTGCACTCGATGCTCTAGAGAACGCCCGACGCCGTTTCGCTGAGTCGAGATTCACTGATTGTGTGTTGAGAGCCTACCGAGCTGTGGAGGTAGCTACTCAATTTGCCATCATCGGCCTCGGCATCAACCCCTGGCATCCCAAATGGGAAAAGTTGAACAGAGAACTGCTCTCTTCTTATCTGAACGTCATAGGGCTGAGCCAGCCGCCCCGAGTTCTGAGCCTTTTTCACAGCATAAGCCTGATTGAATGTCTGGCTTCACATTTTGAAGAGCAGGTTAAAGATGACTTAAAAAGCATTATGAACCTGCGCAACTTCTCCTATTTGGAACATGGTTACAATGCGGTCAACAAAGAGGATGCAGCAACCGCTCTAATCAAGACAGAGAAGGCTATCACAGCTATTCTGGCCAAAGCAGAGTTTAATGTAAGCATGACGACGTACACCGCAGAGTTGAAGCACGAGTGCTAGTCTTCCAAATATTGTTCTATCTTCTTCCTGCCGATGACACAATCCTGACAAAAGTGCAATCAGCCAACATGTGCCAAACCATTTGGGGCTTGGTTGCTATAGATCAAACCGACGGTCTGTAATAAAAGGCTAAGCCCGCAGTCAGAAGTCTTGGCAAACTCCTCCGGTCGCTGTATCATTATCCCAGATACGCAGTCAACTCCGTACCGTAGCTAAAATGTTGCCATTGCGTCCGCATTGGATGCGGCTTTGATCGTAGGAAAAGAACCACCGAGAGACAACAAAATGTCGAAGATTTCGGAAGACAAGACCCGAGAAGAACGTATCGCAATGGAGATCATCGTGGATGCCTACGGCCCAGAAGAACAGGCGATGGGCTGGTATTGTTACCTTGATGAATACCTTCATTTCCCTTTCAGAGGCCGATGCATAAAAGGGAGGCGTACATCGCCATTGAAAGTTGGAGAGGTGGTTACTGTCATGAAGATGGCTCACGAAGACTATTGTATGCACGACATGTTCGTCGAGATAAAGTGGGCGGGACGGAAACTGGCAGTGCCATTATCGCAAATTGAAGCGGTAGGTACGGATGATGAAACCCGAGAGGCGATAGCAGATTGGCATTACTGGATAGCACGTGGATATCAGCTTGCTTAAACATTGAATGCAACTCAATTGCAAGAACACGCTACCCTACAATTACTCAGATTGTTAACTGCAATGCGGTTTACCCAATGTTTTCGACTCTTTGTTTCCGGAGGCGAGCTGCTTCCACTTCTTCTGGATTCAGCCGCTAACTTCATTGTGGCACTGCTCGGACACGATTGAATAGGTTTGTCGGGGCAAAGGAGGTCTTGTCAATAAGTGTGTAAATGTCAGGCAACGGCGAGCACCTCTTCCCGTTTGATTTCTGCTCCCTCGTGTGCTTCTCCGACACCAAATCCCAGGTAGATTTGCATCAACTTCTCCGGCGCG
>Ga0315282_10016620_pt1 | contig 10738 bp, 9 predicted proteins | sample YL17G07_20_MG_FD_203693 | JGI IMG/M metagenome (GOLD analysis project Ga0315282, IMG submission 203693) | Sediment microbial communities from Yellowstone Lake, YNP, Wyoming, USA - YL17G07_20 | ecosystem: Environmental > Aquatic > Freshwater > Lake > Sediment | place: USA: Wyoming | collected... | reverse complement strand
GGTGGGCCGGGAGTAGTGCGCTTGAAGGTGGATGTAGTGGACCTACCCGCCGACGAGAATACCGCCCTGTAGCGCAGGATTCGCTTTCCAATCCTGCGGCTCTTCAACTTTTTGGAGGGATTCAAGAACCGCAGCATCAAAGGACGGATGCTGCGCTACAAGAAGAAAGCCGCAGCATCAAAGGACGGATGCTGCGCTACGTAAGCTTTTTCTCCACGGGAACCCATTCGCTAACGATGCGGCGGGCAAACTCGGCGGCTTCGGCAACGCGGGCGGCGACGGCGGGGGTCATTTCGGTGGAGAAGGTAATGGGGTCGGAGACGGGGATGGCCAGGATGCGCACCTCGGGGGGAAATCCGAGGCCAAGCTGGCGCATGACCTCGCGCACTTCCCCCAGGCCGACGAAGTGAGGACAGACCGCGCGGGCCTCGCCGACCTCGTCCAGGCTGCGTTCCTGAATTTCCGCTCCGGCAAACTCTTCGGGAACGTAGCTGTCAATCAGCAGAACCTTTTCCCGGCCGATCAGCTCGTCGAGCAGCGCCAAGCCGAAGAGCGACGTCGCGCGCACTTCGACGCCGGCCGGGAAAGTCCCTTGCAGGCGTTCCGCGACGCGGATGCCTACCGCGTCGTCCTTCAGCAACTCATTCCCCAGGCCAAGAATGAGGACGGGCGCTGTCGGACATTTTGCCCCTTCAGCCTTGCCCGCGCTCAAGGCCTTTTCCTCAGCATCAAGGCCATGTCGGTTCCTATTGACGACGGATCTCCCGCAGCAGGTTCCCCGCAGCGTCGCGGATGGAAACCTTGAGTGCCATCGAACCCGGCAGTGAATGGGTGGCGCAGGCGTGGCAGGGATCGTAGGCACGGAAGGCCATCTCCACCATGTTGAGCAGGCCGTCGTCGTTCGCGGTCGAGGCGTTGATGAGCGCCCGCGCGACCTTGTCCACGGAGAGCGCGATGCGTGCCGCGTTGTTCTGCGTGGCCACGATGAGATTGGCTTTGGTGATGAGCCCGGCTGCATCCGTCTCGTAGTGGTGGAAGAGCGTGCCGCGCGGCGCCTCGACTACGCCCATGCCCACCTTGGGAATTGCCGTCGGCAGGGTGCGCACGTTGGGATCGACAATCTCCGGATCGCTGGCCAGTTCAACGAAGCGTTCGGCGGCATAGATCATCTCCACGATTCTGGCCCAGTGGAACGCCAGCGTGTGGTGCACGGGCTTGCCGCCCAAGGTGGCGAAGAGCTGCTCGTAGGCTTGCTGGGCGCGGGGCGTGGCCATGCCGTCCGAGGCGTTCAGCCGCGCCAGCGGCGCCACGCTGTAGATGCCGGAGTCTGCGCCGTCCAGGAATCCTTTCCAGCCGATCTTCTTCAGGTAGGGGAACTTGACGTAAGTCCAGGGCTCGACGTGCTCCGCAATGGCCTCCAGATACTCACGGGCCGTGAATTTCGCATACTCCTTGCCCTGGGGGTCCACCACGCGCACCCGGCCATCGTAAAAGTTCACCTGGTTCTTCTCGTCCACCAGACCCATGTAGTAGGTGCGGTGCGTGTACATCTCGGAGGTGATGGCGTCCACGTATTCCTTGTTTTTCAGGACGACCTGGTCGAATACGGACAGGGTGAACAGGGCAAACTCCACGCCGCGCTTGGCCGCTTCGATGAACTTCGGCTGGTCCGCCGGCGCCATGGGCTTGGCGACGCCCCCGGGCAAACCGAACACCGGGTGAATCACCTTGCCTCCCAGCAGGCTGATGAGGTCGCGCAGTTCTTTGCGCATGCCAATCACCCGCTTGCCCACTTCCAAGCCCACCACACCCAGCACCCCCAAGATGTTTCGCTGGGCCTTGGGAGCCTTGGGGCCGACGACGAAATCCGGTCCGCCCAGGAAGTAGAAGTGGAGCGCGTGGTCCTCGAACATGAAGAGGCTGTAGATGAGCTCCCGCAACTTCTTGGCGACAGGCGGAGGATCGACCTGGTAAAGGTCATCAAGCGCCTTCGTGCTCGCCGTGTGATGCGCCGTGGGACAAACGCCGCAAATCCGCGAGGTGATTTGGGGCATTTCCTCGGCGGGCCTGCCCACGGCGAACTGCTCAAAGCCTCGCAGCTCGGGGATCTGGAAGTAGGCGCGGCTCACCTTGCCCGCGTCGTCCAGGAAAATCTCGATCTTGCCGTGACCTTCGAGCCGCGTGATGGGATCAATCGTGATTCTCTGAGCCATGAAGCACCTCTATGCCGCTTTGCGTTTCTTGGTTAGCAAGGACGCCGGGACGCTGTACCGGTAGAACGTGCCTGCTGGATCGGGGACCGCCTGGAGAACTTTGGCCAGCACTTTCTCATCCGTAATGTCCACGATGGAGGCGATGGCGGAGAGTGCCTTGCCGCCGTAATCGCGGACGCGCTCGAGCGGCCCGAAGCAACCGGTGCAGGGCATGCCGCCCTTCACGCACAAGGCCTCGCAACCACCTCGGGTGACGGGCCCCAGGCAAAGGATGCCTTGCGCCAGCAGACATTTCTCACGGTCAATCAATACCTGGTGCGGCCGCTTCAAATCCGTGACCAGGAGTTTTTCGGGCTTGGTGGAGTTCAGATCGCACTCGTAGCAGAGCGCGCGGTCGCCCGCCAGCACCGCGCCTTTTTCAGGCAGTTTCCCGCTCAGGATGGCCTCGATGGCGGCCAGCGTAATCTTGGGCGTGGGCGGGCAGCCGGGAAGGTAGTAGTCCACGTCGATCACTTGATCGAGGGTTTTGACTGTCTCATAGAATTCAGGCAGCTCCAGTTCGCCTTCCGGGACTTGGATGTGTGTCTGGGGCCGCCGGGCAGCGCCGTCCGTCGTCGAAGGCGATTCGTGGTAGACGAAATTCAAGGTCGCTTCTTTGTCCGTCAGGTTGGACAGGCCGGGAATCCCCCCCCCATAGGCGCAGGCGCCGTAGGCGATGACCAGCTTCGACTTCTGGCGCAGGAGCTTGGCCATGGCCTCTTGCTCGCTCAGGCGAATTGCGCCATTGATGAAGGCGACGTCGATCGAGCCGTCGGGCATGGCCTCGACGTCGGAGCGCTTGAAGTCGAGCGCCACGGGCCAGAAGACGATGTCCACCGCCTCGACGACTTTCAGGACTCCCTCGGCGAGGTCCACCACGGACTCTTCGCAGCCTCCGCAACTGGCGCACCAATAAAAGGCGACCTTTGGTTTGGCCATAGTTCCTTTGCTCCTTCCTTCTGTAGCGGCGCTCTGCGAGCGCCGGAAATTGTCGGCGGCCCTAGACCGCCGCTACAGTAGTGACGCAGTACTTAGGCATCTCCCATACGTCAGGCAGCTATCGCCACCTTGCTGGGCTCTGCCGCGCGCAGCGGGCCAAGTTTGCGAATCTGCTCGGTGAACTCGTTCACCACGTCGCGCAGGCGCTCGCCCTCAGAGGCCGAAATCCACTCCAGGCGCAGCCGCTCCGGTTCAATGCCGAACTGGGGTAACATCGTTCGCAGCAAGGTAATCCGGCGTAGGGCCTTGTAGTTGCCCTCCTGATAGTGGCAGTCGCCCGGATGGCAGCCGCCGATCAGCACGCCGTCCGCCCCGTGACGAAAAGCCCACAAGATCAATTGCGGATCCACGCGCCCCGAGCACATGGTGCGCACGACGCGAACGTTCGGGGCGTATTTCATGCGGGAAGTCCCCGCCAGATCGGCGGCCAGGTACGTGCACCAGTTGCAGAAGAATCCCACGATGGAGGGATCGAAACGCTTGTTCATACCAGGACTCCTTCCACTTCGGCAAAGAGCTGCTCATCTCGAAACAGGTTCTGTTGTGCGGCGCCGGACGGGCAGGCCGCCACACAGGTCCCACAACCCTTGCACAAGGCTTCGTTCAGCACTGCCACTTTCTTCTCCCCGTCAAAGTGAATCGCGGTGTAGGGGCACATCGCGATGCAGACGTGGCAGCCGGAGCAAAGCTCCTCCTCGATCCAGGCGGTGTTGGGTTCCATCTCCACGCAGCCCTTGTCAATCAGGGCCATGGACTGCGCGGCGGCCGCGCCCGCCTGGGCCACGGTGTCCGGGATGTCTTTCGGCCCTTGACAGCACCCGGCCAGGAAGATGCCGTCCGTGAAGGTATCCACGGGCGCGAGCTTGGGATGCCGTTCGAGGAACCAGCCCTCGGCCGAGCAGCCCAGATTGAACAGCCGCCGGACTTCATCCACGTCCGCCTGCGCCTCCATGCCCACGGAAAGCACAACCATATCCACGGGGATGCGGCGCACCACGCCGAGCAAGGTGTCTTCGACGCGCAGAATCAGCTTGCCCTCCTCGGCGGGCGATTGCGGCCAGCCGCTCACTTCCGCCACCTTGCCCCGGATGCAAGAGACGCCTTCGTCCAGGATGCGCTTGTAGAACTCCTCGAATCCTTTGCCGGGGGTGCGCATATCGATGTAGAAATTGTAGATGCGCGCTCCGGTCTTCTCCTTGAGCAGGTGGGCCAGCTTGAGCGAGTACATGCAACAGACGCGGGAGCAATACTTGTTGGTGTTCTCATCGCGCGAGCCGATGCAGTGCAGGACGCCGATGGCCTCCGGCTTGCGTCCGTCGCGCAGAATGACTTGGCCCAGCGTGGGCCCGGCAGCGTTCACCAGGCGCTCCACCTCCAGGCTGGTGTACACGTTGGGGAACTTGCCGTAGCCATACTGGGGCAGCCGGCGCGGGTCAAACGTCTTGAAGCCGGTCGCCATGAGGATCGTACCGACTTCGAGCTCCAGTTCCTTGACCTGCTGCGTGAAATCAATGGCGTCGCGATCGCCGCAAATCTCCACGCATCCCTTCGGGCACTTGTGCGACTTGAACTCGATACAAGTCTCAGGATCGATCACCGGCACCGAGGGCACGGCCTGCGGGAAAGACATGTAGATGGGCTTGCGCTTTCCCAGACCCAGGTCAAACTCATTCGGGTACTTGCCCTCCTTATAGACGCATTCCTCGATGCACTCCCCGCAGCCCACGCACTTGGCTTCGTCGATGTAGCGCGGATACTTCTTCACCTTGACTTTGAAATTCCCCACAAAGCCGCTCACCTCGCTGACCTCAGAGAGGGTCAGGAGATGGATGTTGGGGTTTTGCTTCACCGCCGTCATCTTCGGCGTCAGGATGCAGGCGGCGCAATCCAGCGTGGGAAACGTCTTGTCAAACTGCGCCATGTGCCCACCAATGGAGGGCTCCCGCTCGACCAGATAAACCTGCTTGCCGGCGCTGGCCAGCGTCAGCGCCGCATGAATGCCCGCAATGCCTCCCCCCACGATCAAGACGTTGGGGTTGACCGGGAATTTCCGCGGCTTGAGTTCCTGGTGCCAGAAGATGCGCTCCACCGCCGCTTTCACGAGCGCCTTGGCCTTGGCGGTAGCCACCACGGGGTCGTCGGTGACCCAGGAGACGTGTTCCCGGATGTTCACCAGGTGGAACAGGTAGGGATTCAGCCCGGCATTTTCCGTAGTCTTGCGAAACGTCAGCTCGTGCAGGTGGGGCGAGCAGGAAGCCACCACGATGCGGTTCAGGCCGTGCTCCTTGACGTCCTGCACAATCAATTCCTGCCCGGGGTCCGAGCACATGTACTTGTATTCGCGCGAAACCACGACGCCGGGCAGCTTCGCGGCGCTTTCCACCACGGCGTCCACATCCACTTTGCCGGCAATGTTCGTCCCGCAGTGGCAAACGTAAACGCCGATTCTTGCTGTCTTGTTCCCGTTGCCCTTCATAGCCGTAACCCCTCCGCGTGGAGTAACCGCACCTAACCAGCCAGGAGACGCGTGCCGCGTCGGCTCAGGCAGCCGGTTGCTTCGCCGCTGCCGAGCCCACCGCCACGGGCTCCAGGCCCACAGCTTCCGCCAATAGTTCCGCCAAGTCCTTGACCGCCAGCCGGCCCTCGAGGCCGGTGGTCTTCAAGGCGTCCGCAAACATTATGTAGTCCTTCGGACACGCCACCACCAGGGTTTCGACCCCTTCCAGCTCCGCCGCCTCGCGTACCCGGCTTTCACTCGGGCGCGAATGCGCTTCGCCGATTTCTTCCATCCATACCCGCCCGCCTCCGCCGCCACAGCAGAAGCTGTCGCGGCGCGAGCGCGGCATCTCTGTCAACTTCACTCCCAGAGCCTTCAGTACCACGCGCGGCGCGTCGTAAACGCCGTTGTACCGTCCCAGGTAGCACGGATCGTGATACGTCACCCGGTACCCCAGCCGGTGCGCCACCTTCAGTCGTCCCTGCGCGAAGAGTTCCGCCAGCAACTCCGTGTAGTGCCGGATGGGATGCCGCCCGTGGTTGAGATCCGGGTACTCATTCTTCAGCGTGTTGTAAACGTGCGGGTCGGTGGTGAACAGGTTGTTGAACCGGGCGTTCTCGAGCGTGGCGGTGTTCTTTTCCCGCAGCAGTTCGAACAAACCTTCCTCGCCTACGCGGCGGGCGTCGTTGCCGGAGTTGCGCTCCGCTTCGTAGAGGATGCCGTAGTCTACCTCGGCGGCGCGCAGCACGCGCGCGAGCTGGCGCGTCACGCCCTGGAGCGCGGGGTGGTAGCAGGCATACTCCCCCAGGTACCAGAGCCAATCCACCGGCTCCTTGCGCGCGTCCTTGGGCTTGAAATCCAACCCCTGTGTCCACACGGCGCGCTTGCGCTCCGACTGGCCAAAGGAGTTGCCGTAACGCGCCAGGTTGCGCAGGGCTTCGCTCAACTTCTCATCGGTCTCTCCTCGCAGCACCAGGGCGCGCCGCAACTGCACGATCATGGGGACGTGCTCGACCCCGACCGGGCAGATGTCCATACAAGCCATGCAGGTACTGCAAGCCCACAGGCCTTCCGACTTAATCAGACTCCCCGCCAGCGCCAGCCCGTCGATACCGGCGACGTGCGCGCCGAAAAGCACCTTAGTCCCGTCGGTTCTCACGCGCTGCTGATCCACCCGCGCCCGCGGTGCAATGGTCATCGCATCAACATACTCCCGCAGGTCAAGAACCAGATCCCGAGGCGAAAATCCCATGCCCGAACTCTGGATCGGGCATGCCACGTGGCACCGCCCACAGCGCGTGCAGGCATCCAGGGAGAGGAGCTCTTTCCAGGTGAAGTCCTCCACCCGCTCATAACCGGCCGAGGGGGCATCGGGTGGAGGCGAGGGCAGGCGGCGTGCCACGTCCTCGTCGTGGAAGACAAGGTTGAAGAAATCGACGACAAGGTGGAATGCTTTTGAATAGGGGATGTAGCCAACTAAGCCTAGCGCCAGAATCGCGTGGCTCCACCAGACATAGAAGTGGGCAGCTTGTGCCCCGCTCGGCGACAAGCCGAGTCGCGCGAACAAGCTCGCCGTCGCCCATCCCACCGGCGACCAAGCCCTTTCATAGGCGGGCCACTGCTGGGCAATCCGCAAGCCCTCCGCCAGGAAGCCTGTTAGAGTCACGAAGAACAGGAGCCCGAGGAAGACCCAATCATCCCAGATGTACAAGCCGCGGTCATACTTCTCCGCCTGGGCGTCGGCGCGCTTGTAGTCGAGCTGAGGAAGCCGGAAAAAGCGCCGTCGGGCCGCCATCAAGGCCAACCCGATCAGCAGAACGACGCCGAAGAGGTCCAGCACCAGCGAGTACCAGAGGTAGAAGTCCCCCTTCCAAAAGCGCCAGGCGGGGTGAAGGGGCCTCACCAGGTCGTAGTCGATGGTCAGAAGGGCGGTGCCGACGAACAGGACGATGAACCCCCACATGATGGCCAGGTGCCCCAGCCCCGCGTAGAGATCGTTGCGGGTCACGGTCGCGTTGCGAGCCACTATCTGCAAGGCATGAAGCAGCCTTGACCCCAGCCGATTGAAGCGGTCGGCTGCCCGGCCGCGGCGGTACTTTCGCACGCGCAGGTAGATTCCCGCCACGAAGACAAGAACGGCCAGGAAGGCGAGGATATAGAAGGCGACTTCTGATCCCAACCCAAACCGGGCGAAGACTTCCCGTGTTGGCGTCTCAGGCAGCACTGGACTCCTGTCTTCCCTTAATCTCCTCACTCAACGAGGGAAGTATGTCCAACAGATCGGCCACGACTCCATAGTGCGCCACGCTGAAGATCGGGGCTTGGGGATCCGTGTTGATCGCGACAATGAGTTCCGCACCTCGCATGCCCTCGACATGTTCCGGTGCGCCACTCACCCCCAGCGCAAGATAGAGCTTCGGCTTCACCGTCATGCCTGACTTGCCCACCTGGCGGGTCTTAGGCAGCCAGCCTTGGTCGATCACTGGCCGGGAACCGCAGACTGTCCCGCCCAGGAGCTCGGCCACAGCTTCGGCCTGGGGCAGGTTGTCAGCGTTTTGGATGCCTCGCCCCACGGATACAAGGATGGGAACCTTTGTGATGTCCACATCCCCGGGGGGCGGCTCAATCCAGCGGCGAAATGATGTTCGTGGCTCCGGCGCCGCAAGCACGTGGGGGAATTGCACCACCTGGGGCTTTCCACTCACCTTGCCCGCTTCGGCCGAAAACGTGCCGGGAGCCACCGCGACGAGCGTGGTTCGCTGCGGCAGGAGAACCTCCGCAAACACCTTGCCCCCGTAAATCTGGCTAGTGGCGACCAGCCCTCCTTCCCGGACTTTGACGGCTATGCAGTTGTCGATGCAGGGCAGGTTCAGCCGCGCTGAAAGAAGACTTAGGAGGTCTAATCCGACAGAGGTGCTGCCCAGCAGGATCACCCGTGGTGATGCGTGCGCGATTGCCCTTCCCAGGACGGCGGCGTACGAATCAGGGATGAATTCGCGAAGTTCCAGACAATCGGCAGCGTAAACCGTATCGGCGGCCCCCAATTCGCTCACAAGCCCACCGACACCATGTCCCAGGAGCGCGACCCCGACATTGCCGCCCAAGGCGCGCGCCAACTCCCGGGCTTCGCCTAGCATTTCGAACGTGATGTCAGTGACATGCCCTTGGAAGTGCTCGGCGACGACCAGAACGTTGTTGGCCATAGGTCACCTCAGGAGACGTCTCTCGGCGAGGAGATTGGCGATCTGCCGCGCAACTTCCTCTGGACTTCCAGAAAGCATGGTTGCGCCTTTTCCTTCTTCGGGCTTGAACAGGCGTTCGACCTCGAGCGGCTGCGCGGTGGGCGGCGATGTGAGCAGTTCCTCCACCACGCCCGTCTTCATCACCTGGCGCAGGCGGCTGACAGGTACGTAGCGCGGGGGCTGCTCGGCCGCCTGAATCCCCAGCACAGCCGGAAGTTGCACTTCCAGCTCGGCCGCATAACCCCCGGGGTATTCCTTTTCGACGATGGCCTTTCCTTGGTCGGCAGCAAGCTCCACCTTGCGGATCAAGCCGACGTAAGGGAGGTTGAGATAACCGGCCAGCAGACCGCCCAGCGAGCCGTCCAAGTCGTCGATGGCGCGGACCCCGGTGAGGATCAGGTCGAAAGGCAAGCCCGCGAGTGCCGAAGCGAAGACCTTGGCGGCCGTGTGATTGTCGGGCGATGATTCCAACCCTGTCTGGACCGCCACCACGCGGTCGGCCCCCTTCGCCAGCGCGGTGAACAGAGTGTCCTTAACCTCGCTCGTCTCAAGAGAAAAGACCTCCACCCGTGCCTGGGTGCGCTCCTTGAGGAGCAGCGCTTCTTCCAAGGCGTGGTCATCCAGCTCGCTCAGGATGTACCGGATCGAAGTCGGGTCCACTGCCTTCCCACTCGCATCAATCTCCACGCCTTCCACCAGGTCCGGCACCTGCTTGGCAAGCACCGCAAGGTTCATGGTTGTGCCCTCCCTCTACTCCAGCCCCATGGATTCGGCCAGCATCTCAATGATGTCCCGCACAATCATCTTCCCCTCGTTCCCGGTAATCTTCACGGCGTCTTCAAAGCGTGACGGCTCATAGGGGCAGGCCACCGCCAGGATCCCAGCCTCCGTCGCCGCGGCTTGCTGCACCCGCCGATCTGCCAGGCGATCCTTGGCGCGCTCCTGTATGTAGCGGTCCAGATAGATCGTGCTAGCCCCTCCTCCGCAGCACAGGCTCGACTCGCGGTTCTGAATCATTTCCACGAGCTTCACGCCCGGAATGGCCTCGAGCAGCGCGCGCGGCTCGTCGTAATGACCGGTCTTGCGGCCCAAGCAGCAGGAGTCGTGATAGGTGACGGCAGCACTTGGCTTCTTCTTGAGCAGCGGCTTGAGCTGCCCGAGGCGCTCGGCGAAAAACTGCACGTAATGCTTCACGCGGAAGGTGCCGCCTAGCTTCGGGTAGATATTCAGCAAGGTGCGGTAGGCGTGCGGGTCGGTGATCAATATCTCCTTGAAGCGATACTTTCCCAAGATCTCGATGTTGCGCTCGATGAGCATTTCGAAAAGGCCGCGCTCGCCCGCCAACCATTCGCAGTCCCCGATGCAGCGCTCCTCATGCCCCAGGATGGCAAAGTCCACCCCCAGGGCGCTCAAGATGCGCGCCAGCTTTCGTGAAATCTCCTGATTTCTGGGTTCATACGAAGGGTAACACTCCACGATCCATAGGACGTCCACCGGCCTTTTGATCTGGGAGATGACGGGAACTGAAACGCCCGCCGTTTTTGCCCACTCGGCGCGTTTGCGCGGCGACTGGCCCATGGGGTTTCCGTACAGATATGTGTTCTGCAAGGCCTTTTGCAGCTCCTGCTCCATTGGCTTGCCCTCTGCCATCACCGCCGACCTTAACGCGGGGAAGAGGCCATCCGGAATCAGCAATTGGCTGGGGCACCGCACCTGGCAGGTATGACAAGCGACGCAAAGCCAGGGGG
>Ga0315282_10016619_pt1 | contig 10739 bp, 9 predicted proteins | sample YL17G07_20_MG_FD_203693 | JGI IMG/M metagenome (GOLD analysis project Ga0315282, IMG submission 203693) | Sediment microbial communities from Yellowstone Lake, YNP, Wyoming, USA - YL17G07_20 | ecosystem: Environmental > Aquatic > Freshwater > Lake > Sediment | place: USA: Wyoming | collected... | reverse complement strand
CTGCCCGAGCTTTCTCAGCTGGTGCTGGTCACCCAAACCCTGATAGCCGTGGAGCGGCTTCCCGGCCCCGGGCCGCAGAGGGAGGCCCTGCGGGTGGAGGAATCCTACGCAGCCTATCCCCAGAAGAGAACGGTCTGGCTCGACCGGCAGGGAAGGACCCTTCGCTCCTCCGACACCTCTCCTTTCGGCGAGCTGGCTGTCCGGTTGACGACCAAGGAAGAGGCCTTGGACCTCAGCCAGGCCGGGAATATTCCGGCCGAGCAGTTCCGGAACACCATGATCCGGTCCAATATCCGCCTGCCCCAGGCCAGACTGATTGACTCGGTGACCCTTCGGCTGGAAAAGAAGTCGACCCCCGCGGAAATCGACTGGCCGGCCTTCGATGCCTGCGGCCAGACGATCCTGAATAAAACCGGCGAGAAGCTGACCCTGAAAATCGAACGGCCGCCCGCTTCTTCCGGCCGGCCGGCGACGGATAAGTCGAGACCCCCCAGCTCGGCGGGCCGGCAGTCGAGCGAATCGGCCGCCCAGTTGGAGGAGATGACCCGTTCCAACCTGTACCTGAACTCAGATGACGCTCTCTTAAAGAAGACCGTGGACGAGGCCCTGGCCGGCGAAAGCGACCCTTTCCGCCGGGCCCTGCTCCTCAGAAACTGGGTCAGCGGCCACATGCAGTTCGACCTGGGGATCGCTTTTGCGCCGTCCTCAGAAATCATCCGCAATTTGAAGGGGACATGCGCCGAGTATGCCATCCTGCTGGCGGCCATGCTCCGGGCGGCCGGCATCCCCTCCCGTTTCCTGATGGGCTATGTGTACCTTAACGGGATGTGGGGCGGCCATGCCTGGGCCGAAGCTTATATCGGCGGCCTGTGGCTGCCTTTCGACGCCGCGGTCATCGGCCCGCGGGTCGCCGACGCGGCCAGGTTCGCCCTGGCCAGTTCCTCACTGAATGAGGGGCTGGGCGAGCTGCTGGCGGGCGGGCAGAGTCTTTTGGGGAACATCGGGGTGACCGTCCTGGGTTATAGCCTGAGAGGAAAAAAGGTCGAGGTGGACCCGCGGGCTCCTCTGTCGATCGTTTTGGGCGATCAATATCTCAATGCCGGCCTGGGGATGCGCATCCGCAAGCCGGCCGGTTTCGTTTTCACCGATCTGGATAAAACCTGGCCGGACCGGACGCTGCTGGCCATGAAAGGCCCCCAGGGCGAGACTTTTCGTATTTATCAGGACCAGTGGCGGCCGGGGAAAAACTCCGAGGAGCAGGCTTTCGGCCTGCTGGAGAGTCTCCTTCCGGGAGGAGTCCGTTCTTACCTTGAGTATCGCGGCCGTCTCTGCCCGCTGGTCAAAGCCTCGGGGAAAGCGGCGGCCGCCATTCCCAACGGCGTGGATGTCTGGCTCATCCAGGCTGAAGGCGGGCGGGCCCTGGAACTCCTGAAGACAGTTTTGTCTTCATCCATTGTCGGGCCGCTAGGACCCCTGCCCGAAACCTTTGAAAATCATCCGGGACGGCCTGAACGCGCGGCGCCGCCGCCGCATTGAGGCCAGCCGGAGATCCGAGGATCGCCGCTATCGATGCGAGCGAAAGACATGGAAGCCTATCGACGATCTTGTCGCCGATGAGGGGTCCATTTATTGACCTTTTTGACATTAAAATATCACTATGGTATAAGCTCCAGGATACATAGATTACTATTCAATGGGCGAAAAATAATTTAACTCGCCGGGAGGAACACGATCATGATTTCCGGTGCTTATACTTTGATCATGACGCCGTTCGACAAAAACCTCAGGCTGGACGAGGAAGGACTGCGAACCCTGGTGCGGCGCCAGGTTCAAAGCCAGGTTCAGGGCCTGGCTCCTTTGGGCGTTACCGGGGAGAGCCCGCTGTTGGATGAAAAAGAGATCGCCCGAGTGGTGGAAATCGTCGTGGCCGAAGCCAAGGGAAAATGCCTCATCGCCCCGGATACCTGCTCCAACAACCTGGACCAGACCATTCGGCGGGTCAAGCTCTATGCCGAGCTGGGCTGCGACTATGCGGTTGTGTTTGCCCCCTTTCTGGTCAAGCCCACCCAGGCCGGAGTCATAGAATTCTACGAGCGGGTGGCCCGGGAATCCCCGATTCCTCTCATCATTCACAATTCTCCCGACCGGGCGGGCATCAACATCGAGCCCAAGGCCTATGCCCGCCTCATGGAAAACGCGAAGTTCATCGGCACCAAGGACGGAAAGAAAGAGATGGACCACCTGGCCAAAATTTTATATCTAGCCAGGGGCAAAAACTTTGCCGTCTTCACGGGCAAAGACACCACGGCCTATCCGCTCCTGTCCTTTGGCGGGAGCGGAGTCTTTACCGTGGCCGGGAATGTCGTTCCCCGGGTCATGAAAGATCTGGTGGACTATGGCTTGAGGGGCGAGCTGGAAAAAGCCCGGGCCCTCCATTATGAGTACTACGAGCTCTTTGAGGCCTTGAGAATGGAAACCAACCCCATGGCCGTAAAGGAAGCCCTGTCGATGATGGGGCTGCCGGGAGGGGGGTTGAGACTGCCGCTCACCCGTCTCAGTGAGCCCAACCGGGATATCCTGAGAAAGATCCTCAAAGAAAAAGGCCTGATTTGAAAGAAATTCTTCTCCGAGCGCCGGCCACGGTGGCCAACTTCGGGCCCGGCTTCGATATTTTCTCCCTGGCCCTGGAGAGGCCCTACAATTTTTTCCGGGTGCGGCTGTGCGACTCGCCCTCCCTGACCATCACCATCACCGGGGAGGATGAAAGCATCCCCACCGTTCCGGAGAACAATACGGCCGGCCTGGCGGCCATCCATTTCTTCAAGAAAATCAATTCTTCCCTGGGCGCCGAAATCGAGATCATCAAACGCATGAAGTCCGGCTCGGGGCTTGGTTCCTCGGCCGCCTCGGCGGTGGCCAGTGTATACGGCCTCAACAGGCTGTGCCGCTCTGCCCTGAAGGACAAGGAAATCATTGAAATCGCCAGCCTCGGAGAAGTGGCTTCCGGGGGAGCGCCGCATGCGGATAATGTGGCCGGATGCCTGCTGGGCGGGTTCGTCATGATAAAAAAATACAGCCCTCTGGATTTCGCCAAGATCGAAGTCCCCGACATCCCCCTGGTCATCGGGGTGATGAGAAAGCCGCAGCAGACGACCAGGCACCTCATCCCCGAAAACCTCCGGCTGTCCGAAATGAAAGAGCAGATGTCGTCTTGCGCGTCGCTCGTTCACGCCCTGCTGGCGGGCGACCTCCAGGCCATCGGCCGGGCCGTCAACAAGGATTATATTTCCGAGCCGGTCCGCTCGAGGTTCATCCCCGGCTACCAGGACATTAAAGATAAAATCTTAAGCGCCGGGGCCTATGGCTGCAATGTCAGCGGCGGGGGCTCATCCGTCTTTGCCATTTGCCGGAAGAACAAAACTCAGGAGGTGGCCGGCCTGCTGAAGGCCTACTTCCGGCGGGAGCAGATTGAGGGCGAGGTCATCATTACCAGGGGGAGCAATTCCGGAGTGGCTGAGGTCGATGAACTATAAGCAGATCGCCGAGCTCATCAGAAAAAGCAGGAAGAAGACTCCGGCCCAAGTGTGGCTCCAAGGCTCTTTCCGGGAGGAAGACTTCCGGGCCGAAAAATTCCAGGCTTTCGGCCAGGGCCGTTTCTGGGTCCTCATCGGCGATTATGCGGTCCTGGAGCCCTGGCTGAAAAGAAACCGGGCCAGAATCAAAGACTCTCACCTGGAATTGACCGCCCGCTATTCCGCCCTGCCGTTGTTGGACCTGAGAAAAATCAAGGCGCGCGTTGAGCCCGGGGCCGTCATCCGCCGGGGCGCCCGCGTCGGCCGGGACTGCGTCATCATGATGGGGGCGGTGATCAACATCGGCGCCCGGGTGGGGGAGCGGACCATGGTGGATATGAATGCGGTTCTGGGGGCCCGGGCCGTCATCGGCAAGAATTGCCACATCGGCGCCGGGGCCGTGATCGCCGGCGTCCTGGAGCCGCCCAGCCGGAAGCCCGTGGTCATTGAGGATGAGGTGTTGGTGGGGGCCAACGCCGTCGTCCTGGAAGGGGTGCGGGTGGGCCGGGGGAGCGTTGTGGCCGCCGGGGCCGTAGTGGTGAGGAATGTCGGCCGGGGCGCGGTGGTGGCCGGCGTGCCGGCCAAAAAGATCAAAGAGGTCAAGGACATCCGGGCCAAGGATAAGATCTCCATCGTGGAAATTTTGCGCGGCGTGAAATGACGTGGACCTTTTTAACCTGGCCAAAGAGCTGATCAACATCCCTTCTCTGTCGGGCGATGAAGGGGGGCTCGCCGATTTTTTGGGCGGCCGCCTTAAGAGCCGAGGCTTGGCCGTTGCCGAGCAGGTTGTTGAAGGCCGGCGGAAGAACATTTGGGCCACTCCGGGAATCCCGCCCCGGGTCGTTTTGTGCACCCACCTGGATACCGTTCCGCCTTATTTCGGCGCGTCGGAAGACGAGAAATACATTTATGGACGCGGCGCCTGTGATGCCAAGGGCATCCTGGCGGCCATGATTCAGGCGGCTATGGAGTTGAAGAGGGAAGGCCCCTTCGCCTGGGGGCTTCTTTTTCTGGCCGGAGAAGAGACGGACAATGCCGGCGCCAGAAAAGCGAATGCCTTGGAGGCCGGTTCGGAGTTCATCATCGTCGGAGAGCCGACTGAAAACAAGCTGGGGAGAGGGCACAAGGGTTTCCTCGGCCTTAAAGTCATGGCCCGGGGGAAGCGCGCCCATTCGGCTTATCCGGGCCTGGGGGAATCGGCCATCGACAAGCTCTTGGATGCTCTCCACAGAATCCGCGCCCTGGAATTCGAGGAAGACCCGCTCATGGGGGACACCACGCTCAACATCGGCCGTATCGAGGGCGGTGTAGCGGCCAATGTGGTCGCCGACGAAGCCTGGGCCGAGATTTCCCTGCGCAACGCTCTCCCTTCCCGAACGGTCCTGGATAAAATCAGGGCCGCCGCCAGCCGCACCATCGAGGTGGAAGTCTTTTCCGCCTCAGAGCCTCAGCCCTTATTCACCGTTCCGGGGTTTGAAACGGCCGTCCTTTCTTTCGGCACCGACGTCCCCTATCTCCAGGGCTTCGGCCGGCCCCTGCTCCTGGGGCCGGGTTCAATCCTGGATGCGCATTCCGACCAGGAAAAGATTGAAAAATCGCAGCTGGAGGAGTCCGTTGGAATTTATAAAATGCTGGTGAAAAGACTTTTATCGGAACGTGGACCCGGGGGTGCTCCATGAAACATTTTTTGAGCTCGCGCCTGCAGGGCATTGAAAAGACACTCATCCGCCAGATTCATGACCGGGCCGATGCTTCCTGCCTCAACCTCGGCCTGGGCGAGCTCGCCTTTCCCACCCCGCGGCCCATTCTGGATCAATTGAGAGAAGAGCTCAGAGAGTGGAGCTACGGCTATACGCCCAACGCCGGCTTTCCCGAGCTCAGGCAATTGGTGGCTGAAACGAGCGGGCTGGAGGTCACCGCCGAACATGTCTGTGCGACCATCGGCGCCGAAGAAGCGCTCTTGGCCGCGCTCATGGTCCTGGTCAACCCCCGGGACGAAGTGCTCATCCCCGACCCCGGCTATCCGGCTTACGCCTCCATCGTTAAAATGGCCGGGGGAATACCCGTCCCCTATCCTCTCCGTTGGGAAAACAATTTTTCTTTGGAACCCGGAGAAGTCGAAAAACGCGTGAGGCCCCAAACCAAGATACTTCTTCTCAACAGCCCCCACAATCCGACCGGGACCGCTTATTCCAGCGCAGAGTTGAAGTCCCTGGCCGAGCTATGCCGGCGACACGACTTGACGGTTGTGGCCGACGAGGTCTACCGGGAGATTTATTACGACGACCGTCCGGATTCCATGGCCCATTATCTCGATAAATGCATAGTCGTCAACAGCCTGTCCAAGACCTACTCCATGACGGGCTGGAGGTTGGGCTGGTGCATCGGCCCGCCGGAGCTCGTCCGTCTCATCATAACCTTCAACCAACTGGCCATCCTCTGTCCTCCGGCCGTTTGCCAGCGGGCCGCACTCTTGGCCCTGAAAGGGTCCGCCGACGAGCAAAAGAGGCAATACCTGGAGGAGTTGCGGAGACGGAGGGAGCTGACTCTGGCCGGCCTGGAAAAGCATACCGATTTGAAATATGTCCGGCCCTCGGGCGCTTTTTATGTTTTTGTGGACGTTTCTTCTAAAATGCCGCGGCAGGGGAAGTCACTGGACATATGCCTGAGTATCTTAGCCGAAGAAAAAGTTGTGGTCATTCCGGGAATAGCTTTTGGCCAGGGCGGGGAGGGGTTTCTGAGGCTGTCTTTCGCCGCTCGACCGGAGCATATCCAGGAAGGCATCCGGCGCATCGGCCGCTTCTTCAGCCGCGGCCGCTGACGGCCTCCGCTTCCGCGGCAAACCGGCCCAGGCCGGGAAATATCATCGAGACACTCAAGGCCGGCCTAGAGTTGTAAGCGCTTCCGGAATTCGCCCGCGAAAGACTGGCTGACCATGATTTCTTTCCCGCCCCTCATCTTCAGCAGCAGGCGGCCGCCGAACCATTGGTGGATGGAAGCAATATTTTCCAGGTTGACGATGAAGGAACGATGAACCCTCAGAAAGACATCCGGGTCCGCTCGCTCTTCAAGGTCCCTAAGGGTGAAGGGGATAATATAGCTCCGCTCCTCGGTTTGAAGATAAGTGTATTTGTCCCGGGCCTCGAAAAAGGCGATCTTTTCGTCCGGCACGATGAGGAACTTGTCCCCGATCTTCACCGAAAACCGTTTAATGATCCGTTCTCTTTTTTCCAGTGTCTCCAGCAGCCGGGCCAGGCCCGATGAGGAGGGACCTTCCCTCCGGGCGATCCTGTCCAGCTTGGCCAGGGCCCGGTCCAGCGCTTCCTCGGTGACCGGCTTGAGAAGATAATCGACGGTGTTCTCCTCGAAGGCCTGGAGGGCGAATTGATCGTAAGCCGTGGTGAAAACGACATAAGGAACTTCCTCCAGATTGCGGAGAAGATCGAAGCCTGAAACACGGGGCATCTTGATGTCGAGGAACAGGGCCTCCGGTTTGAACTTCCGGATCATCTCGCCGGCTTCGGCGCCGTCCCCCGCTTCTCCGACGACCTCGACATCGGAATGGCGGGCCAGGAGCCTCTTCAGACGGGAACGGGCCAGTTTTTCGTCATCGATGATCAAGACGCGGAGGCTCATGCCGACTCCCCCGGCAGGAGAATCGTTATTTCCGTGCCCCGGCCTTTTGCCGAATTGATTTTGAAAGAGGCGCGGTCTCCGAACAGCAGGCGCAGCCGCTCCTGGATGCTGAACAAGCCGAAACCAGCGCTCATCGTCGCGACCTCGAATCCGGGGCCGTCGTCCGCGACCGTCAACCGGATGCGGCCCCCCGGCTCGCCTTCCGCCATGATCGAAAGCCGGAGGCTTCCCCCCTCGGGGCCGAAGCCATGCCTGACCGCGTTCTCCACCAGCGGCTCGATAATGAACCCGGGGACCTGGACGTTTCTCAGCTCCTCGGGGCACTCGATCCGATAGGTCAACTTATCTTCAACCCTAAGTTTTTCCAGCTCCAGGTAGTCCTGGATCAGCTTCAGCTCCTCATCCAGGGGAATGAAGGTCCGGCTGGAAATGGACAAGACGCGGCGGTAGAGCTCAGAAAGGCGTTCGATGCTCCGCTCCGCCCGTTCCCGGTCATCGTAGATCAGGGCAGCGGTCGAATTCAAGGTGTTGAACAGGAAGTGGGGGTTGAGCTTAGCCTGGAGGTCGCGGAGCCGCGTCTCGGATTCGAGCCGCTTGAGCCGCTCGTTTTCGAGTTCCATTTCCTTGAGGCGGCTGATCTTCTGCTCCAGCCTGGTCCGGAAATTGAAATAGCCGGAGATCAGGGCGCTGAACACCAGCCCCATGAGCAGGCTGAAGAGAAGAACCCTCGTATTGATCCTCAGCCGCCCGGTCAGGATGAGGTTCCCGGCAGAAACGCCGGCCAGGATGCCCGCCGTCACCAGAATGGCGAAGGATCCGTAAAAAACCGGGCGGGGGAATCCTGAAATCTTATCGAAGAAAGAGAAGAGCAGCAAGGAACAGAATAACGAACAGGTCACCGTGATAACAGCCGTCGGGACGAAAATGGGCCAGAACTGAACAGGGGGGCCGGAAAAGAAGATTTCCAAGACGGTAATGAAAACGACGAGCAGGACCACGGCCAGGCCGACCGTCCGGATCTGGCCGATAATTTTGCTGGGGTGTCTCATAACATCAAGCGCAGTCCCGCCTCAAAAACCAAAGATTGATAAAAAGAGCCAAATTCGCTCGTCGTCCTGCCTTGAAAGATATAGCTTCTAAGGTAGAAAGTAAAGTGGTCTCCGGCGGCGACGGCCGCCTCGGGGATCAAAACGAACCCGATGTCAGACAAGTTCCATAAATGGGTAGCCGTCAGGGTCCCCTTCTTGAAGAGGGGGACCTGGAGGTAATTCATCCAATAATCCCGCATGGCCCCATTGGGCGAAAACACCTGGAGGCACCAACAGCGGTTGGCCAGAAGGACATCCTCCGGAAGGCTGCCCCCCAAGTTGCCCAGAAAGGACAGGTACTCGATAACCCGGCCCCACTCCTCCGGCGAATACCCCTGGTCCCGATGATAAATCTCCGACACCCAGAGGACGTTCCCGGGAAACGTATAAGTGAAACCCAGGAGGGCCTGGAGGTAGATCCTTCGGTCGGCCTTCTTGACCTGCTCCACCGGGTCCGCTGAATAAAGGGCCAGTTCGCCCTGACTCGCCGGATGGTACTTTTCGTAGCTTCCTTTCTGCAGCCCGACCTCACCGTGGATTTCCAGGCGGTCACCGGCCACGGCGGCGAAATTGAATCCCCACAGCGGAGATTTCCCGGAAGTGAAAAGGGCGACCCAGGACATATCCACGTGGCGGATGTTGGCGTAGGCCCGGAAGGCCAGTCGCCGGCCCTCACTTCCCGGCTTGGTCCAACCTCCCGGCGGTGCCAGGCCGCACAGGGCGAGGGAAAAAGAATCGCCGAAATATTCGATTTTCAGCAGGTCATTGCCCACGGCCCGCTTTTCGGTGTTGTCCGGGTCGTTCAGCTCCTTGGCCGGGCCTATAACATCCGTGGGGTTGAAGGCATATCCCGTCCCCCATCTTTGGATGGAGCGGCCGGCCAGGAGCGACCAGCGGCCGCCGAGGTCCTTCTGCAGATAGAGCTGATGGACGGTCAGGTCCGTCTCCCATCGACCGCCCGGAGATTTGGCCGCCTTGACCGAGAGGTCGACCCGCCAATCCAGGCCCAGCACGTCGAAAGAGAGGCCGGCGAATTGAGTGAATACATAGTTCGGCCCGTTTTGAAGACCGAGGAAGTTCACACAGGCGTTCTGCGGGTTGAAGACGGATTCGCGGAAGGATTGATAGAGGCCGCGATATAATCCCAGGAACCTCGTTTCCCAGGCCGCTGAGGGCAGCCGGCTCAAGACCAACACCGCGATCGCGATCAGCACTTTTTTCATGGCCGGTTGATGGCCAGGTCGACCAGGCCGTTTTTGTTGAAGTAGCGGGCCGGGATCGTCCTTTTTTCGAAGGACAGGTACTCGAGGGTCGTTTCCCTCCCCCGGCGCAGATCGTCGCTGATCGTCATCTTGGTGAGGATCAGCCGTCCCTCCAGGGGCTTGTACTCCTCGTAGCGGGCGGTCTTGAAGAGCTTCCCGGAGGGGAGATAAAACTCGGCCCTCACGGCGCGGTAATTCTCAGCCCGGACGAAAAGGACCACCCGGTGATAGGGGGCGGATTCCCGGACCGCCGTAAGGACGATCCGGCGGCAGGATGCGCCGTCCACCTCCTTAAGCCCCGATTCCTCCGCCGCGTAGTCCTCGGTCAAGGACAGGCGGGCGATGTCGCCGTTGGAGGCTTCGCCCATCATCCGTTGCATGGGCGTGATCCGCAGCGGACGGTGGGTGTCGGGCAGATGGATCCACATGTCACCCCCGACATAGAGAAGCTTCATCCCCCGGTTGGCGTGCTCCCGGGCAATGACCAGGCTCTTCTCCGGCCCGCTGATGTAGGCGTCGAAGAGGGCCGTTTCCTCCATCCGGCCGTTCTCGGTGGAGGTCACGCGGACCCGCAGGAAGAATTCCGGATAAGGCGCCCGGAAGGCGTCGATCTTCCTCAAAATCTCCGCTGAATCGCCGGCCGGGGAAGGCGTTTCGCCCGCTGCGGACGCTGCCCAGAAGGCCAGGGCTAAGGCCAGACAGCCGAGCCCGGCCGCTTCTATCCTTCGACTTGTCCTATTTCTGACTCTCATGCCTGCCTTCCTTTATATATGGCCCAGGGCGTCAACGATTTTCAGCCGCGTGATCCTGAGGGCCGGCAGGACGGCGGACAGCATGGCTACCGCCACAAAAGCCGCGAACACGGCGATCGTGAACCCCGGTTCTGTGCGTATCATCAGAGGATACCCGGTTGTCATGCCGGGCGCCGACGGCAGCAGGATGTTGAAACTGTTGATCAGGGCGGACGCCCCGCAGGCCAGCGCAACCCCTAGGAACCCGCCGATGCTCCCCACGAGCGTCCCTTCAAAGAAAAGCGTTTTTAGGGTTTGGCCGCGGGTCGTTCCCAGGGACAGGAGTGTTCCGATCTCCCGGGTGCGCTCGGCCACAGACATCATGATCGTGTTGGATGTGGCGAAAAAAACGATGATGATCAGGATGGCGGACAGGAACCCGGTCAGCTC
>Ga0315282_10016618_pt1 | contig 10739 bp, 8 predicted proteins | sample YL17G07_20_MG_FD_203693 | JGI IMG/M metagenome (GOLD analysis project Ga0315282, IMG submission 203693) | Sediment microbial communities from Yellowstone Lake, YNP, Wyoming, USA - YL17G07_20 | ecosystem: Environmental > Aquatic > Freshwater > Lake > Sediment | place: USA: Wyoming | collected... | reverse complement strand
TCTAACCGTAGGGGAAAGATTCCTGGGGAAAAGACTGGAGAAGGTAAAACAGGTTAAAATATGAGGATGGATAGAAGAGAATTCCGTCCCTGTTTCTTGGCTACCGGGGTGGGGAGTTTACCCCATTCTGACACCCAGCGGGCCTGCGAGCTCATCGCTGCAACCCTCCCGGAGACTCCTTTCTGGCCCCAACTGCCCCACCATAGCGCCCTGGAGAGTATGAATATTCAGGTGAGCCCCGGACTTCCTTTTCTCTGGGTGGACGAGGAAAAAGGAGAGGTTCATTTCGATGCCACCCGAAACGAAGCTCGGGAACTGGAAGAGGCATACCGTTTCTACCTGGCTGGAGAGATAGAATCTTACCGCCTCCCTCCAAAGTATGCGGGAGGGTTTGAAGGGATGCTCAGATTCCTTCAAGAGGAACATCTTTCCTGCCCGCGGTTCTTCAAGGGACAGATCGTTGGCCCAATCACCTTTGGCCTGACTGTGCAGGATGGCGGGGGAAAAGCAATTATTCATAACGAGGTGGTTTTCGACGCCCTGAGCAAGGGTCTTCTGCTGCGGGGCCGGTGGATCATAGAGCGAATGAAAGCAATCTCCAAAGAGATCATCCTTTTTATCGATGAGCCCGGGCTTGCCGGCTATGGTTCGGCATTCTTCAGCGTGGATGCTGCAACCATCACGGCCCGCCTAAACGAAGCAATCGGGGAATTTCAATCCCAGGGCGCCCTGGTTGGGGTACATTGCTGCGGAAACACCGACTGGTCCCTGCTGCTTAAGACAAAGGCAGACATCATCAATTTTGATGCCTATGGGTTTTTTGAACGTCTTTCCCTTTATCCGCAGGCTCTGGAGGCTTTTCTCGATCGCGGAGGGGTTCTGGCCTGGGGGATCGTGCCCACGTTGGAATTTACCGGCGAAGAAACAGCTGAAGGTCTGATGGAGAGGCTGGAAAAGGCCTTTGCCGGGCTGGTCGAGAAGGGGATTGGCCAAGAAATTCTACGCCAAAGGTGTCTGCTGACCCCCAGTTGCGGCATGGGGTTGATGACGGTGGAGAATGCGGAAAAGGCGATGGGCCTCCTGGCCGAGATCTCCAAACGGTTGAGAAAAAAGTATTTCACCGCAGAGAGCGCAGAGGGCCCAGAGAAAGAGTAAATTTGCCTGGACGTAGAGCAAAAGGAAATTCTTATAATGAAGTACTTTACATTTTTTTCCGGCGTGCTCCGCGGACTCTGCGGTTAATTTTGGTGGCTAAAGGAACCAATGGCTGCCCCCAAAGGACGTTTAAATAGAATTCGCAACATCGGGATCATGGCCCACATCGATGCCGGCAAGACTACGGTTACCGAGAGGGTCCTTTATTACACGGGGCGCTCCCATAAAATGGGTGAAGTCCACGATGGAGAGGCAATCATGGACTGGATGCCCCAGGAGCAGGAGCGGGGTATCACCATCACCTCAGCCGTTACCACCTGCTCCTGGAAGGGCCATGAGATCCACCTCATCGATACGCCCGGGCATGTGGACTTCACCATCGAGGTGGAGAGAAGTCTGCGGGTGCTGGATGGGGCGGTTGCTCTTTTTGACGCGGTTGGCGGGGTGGAGCCCCAATCGGAAACGGTCTGGCACCAAGCGGATAAATACCGCGTACCGCGAATCACCTTTATCAATAAGATGGACCGGGTGGGCGCGAATTTCTTTGGGACGATGGAGATGATGAAGGAGAAACTCGGGGCCCGGCCCGTGCTCATCCAGCTGCCCTTGGGGGCAGAAGAACGCTTCCGGGGAGTTTTGGACCTGATTCAGATGAAAGCGGTCATCTGGGACGAGGAGACGCTGGGAGCTACCTTTCAAGAGATGGAAATCCCGGCAGATTTGCTTCCCGAAGCCCGGAAATACCGCGACCTACTGCTCGAGGCCTTAGCCGAGCAGAGTGATCCTCTCATGGAAAAATATCTGACCGGGCAGGGGGTCTCCGGGGAAGAGCTCAAAGAGATTTTAAGAGAGGGCACGCTGAAATTCGAGCTCGTTCCCGTCCTCTGCGGAGCAGCCCTGCGGAATAAAGGCATCCAGCCGCTCCTGGATGCAGTGGTTGACTATCTTCCATCTCCCCTGGATATTTCGGCGGTCCAGGGGTTCAACCCGAAAACCGGGGATCCGGAATCCCGCCGCAGCTCCGAACGCGACCCCTTTGCCGCCCTGGCCTTCAAGATCATAACCGATGAGGGCAGAAAGCTGACCTACATCCGGGTTTATTCCGGGGTTCTACGAGCCGAACAGGAAGTCTACAATTCCACCAAGGGGAAGAGGGAGCGGGTAGCCCGCCTCTTCCGCATGCATGCCAACAAGAAGGAAAGGGTCCCGGAGGTTCGCGCTGGAGACATTGTGGCAGCGGCCGGCTTAAAGGAGACGACCACGGGCGATACTCTCTGCGACGAAGCTCACCCGGTCACCCTGGAACGCATCGATTTCTATGAGCCGGTGACCTCTGTGGCGGTCGAACCGAAATCCCGGTCCGATCAGGAGAAATTAGATTTTTCTTTGCAAAAGCTCGCTGAAGAAGACCCCACCTTCAGGGTGATATTCGATGAAGACACCGGGCAGACGATCATCTCCGGTATGGGGGAACTTCACCTGGAGGTGATCGTCAGACGGCTGCTGGAAGATTTCAACGTTTCGGTGAATGTCGGCAAACCCCAGGTGGTCTACCGGGAGACCATCACCCAAACCGTGGAAGCGGAGGGAAGGTTCGAGAGAGAAATTGAGGGGGTGGCTCATTTCGGGCATGTGCGCCTTCGTTTGGAGCCCCGCCCGCGAGGATCGGGAGTGGAATTCATCAATGCTTCTGCCGACGGGATAATTCCCGAAGAACTCATCCCGAGCATCGAAACCGGCATCAAGGAATCCACCTGGAATGGGGTGATTATCGGGTATCCTGTCGTGGACCTGAAAGTTAGTCTCTTAGGGGGAACTTATCGCGAAGCCAATGCTTCCCCTCTGGCTTTTCAGGTGGCCGCGGCCATGGCTTTTCGGGAAGGATGTCAGAAAGCTCAGCCCGTCTTGCTCGAGCCGATCATGAAAACGGAGGTGGTGGTGCCGGAAGAATTTTTAGGAGAGGTCATCGGGGACCTGAGCGCCCGCAAAGGCCGGATCGAACAAATATCATCCAAAGGAAAAATCAGCCTGGTGGAGGCCTTCGTTCCGCTCAAGGAGATGTTCGGCTATTCCACAGACCTCCGGTCGCTGAGCCAGGGGCGGGGGACTTTCACCATGCAGTTTCACCGGTTTGATTGGGTGCCGGACAAGAAGAAGTGAGTCGGGGGAGGCCTCTGGCATGAAGGGATCGGGCAGATGAATTCCTGGCAGCTGGACTGCCGGTACTTTCTCGGGGACCGGCCCTGCAAGTTCAAGCGCACTTGCAAGCAATGCAGTCAGTACAGCCCGATGGGGAAACGTATCCTGATCATCAAGCTGGCGGCGATCGGGGACGTCCTCCGCACCACCCCCTTGATATCCGGGTTAAAGCGCAAATACCCCCAAAGCCATATTACCTGGGTAGTGGACAAAGAAGCCTTCCCCCTTTTAAAGAATAATCCGTTCATTGACCGGGTCCTGTCCTTCGATTTCTCATCCCTCCTGCCGCTGGAGATGGAAACCTTTGACCTGGTCATTGGACTGGAGAAGGACCCGGCGGGTGCAGCCCTGGCCTCAAAAGTCAGGGCTCGAGATAGGAAAGGCTTCGGGCTGGGGCCAGAGGGTAATGTGTTGCCCTTCAACCCGGCCAGCGAATATTCTTTTTTTCTGGGGTTGTCCGATGACCTTAAATTCCGCCAGAACCAAAAGACATACCCGGAGTTAATCTTTGAAGCGGCGGAGCTGAATTATCAGAGGGATGAATACTTATTCTTTCTGGCAGCGGAAGATATTGCCTTTGCCAGGACATTTGCCAGAAAAGTCGGGCTGAACGAAGGAAAGCCGGTGGTCGGATTGAACACGGGGGCGGGGGATGTCTTTGCCAACAAAGCCTGGACCGGGGCAGGATTTCTGCACCTCATCGAGCTACTGGGGGAAAAGGGCGAAATCGCTACTCTTCTCCTGGGCGGACCCAGGGAAAGAAGGCAGAATCAGGATATCTTGCGCCGGGTAAAAGGAAAGGTGATCGACGCGGGATGTGACAATTCCCTGGGACAGTTCGCTGCCCTGATCAATCTCTGCGAGGTCGTGGTCACCGGGGATACAACGGCTTTGCACATGGCTATCGGACTTAAGAAAAAAGTTGTGGCCCTTTTCGGGCCGACGTGCGCCCAGGAGATTGAACTCTATGGGCAGGGCAAGAAGATCATCTCGCCTCTTCCCTGCGTCCCATGTTACCGGAGAAGTTGTGACATCTCCCCGAATTGCATGGAAGCCATCCCAGCAGGGGAGGTGATGAAGGCAATCCGGGATTTTTTCCCCGGGCGCCGGCAGGCAAAGCGGGCCTGAAACAGGATGCCCTCCCCCTCTCGGACGAATCTTCGGCTTCTGATCGGTTTCATCGTCAGCGCCGCGGCCATCTACCTTTCCATAAGAAAAGTCGATTTCTCCGCTTTGTGGACATCCCTGCAGTCGGCTAACTATTTCTTTCTCATTCCGGCTGTAGCGAGTCAGTGCTCCTGCTTTGTTTTCAAAGGAGCCGGATGGCGGTATCTTCTTCTGCCGGCCAAAAAGGCCGTTCGACTCTCCTCCGCAACCTCCGTCTTGATCATCGGGTTGATGGTCAATGATTTCTTTCCGGCCAAAATGGGAGAACTCGCCCGGGCCTACTTGATGGGGGAGAGGGAGAACCTCTCCAAAAGCCTGTGTCTTTCCACGATCCTGGTGGAACACCTTCTGGACGTCCTTGTTCTCATGACCTTCCTGCTCATTCTTTTGCCGTTTGTGGCGATTCCTTCCTGGCTCCGGACCGGCGGAACCCTCGTGGGGTTTCTGGCCCTGGTGATGATCGGATTCCTGTTTTTTATGATGCGCAGGGAGGAGAAGTTTTTGAACTGGATGGACAGGCTGCTCATCCACTTCCCGGGACGATTCAGGAAAAAAGCCCAGGGTATTTTGCGCGATGTTGTTCAAGGGCTCCGGGTAGTTACCGGTCGTTACGTCTTTTATGCTTTTGCAGCCATCTTGGGCATGTGGCTCCTGGTCTTTCTGGTCGCTTACTTGATCATGGTAGCCTTCGGCCTATTCCTGCCGCTTCATGCTTCGGTGATGGTAACGATCTTCACCGCTTTCGGGAAAATTCTCCCTTCTTCCCCCGGGGGCATCGGCACTTTTCACTATTTGGTCATTGTGGTCCTGATGGCCTTCGGCGTGGGCAAAGAAACGGCTCTGGGCTATGCCATCGTCCTCCACGGCTTTGGTTTCTTGGTTGAGGTTTCTTTAGGAATCGCCCTGCTTTTTTCCGGAAATCTTTCACTGGGAAGAATTGCCCGCCGGACTGAGGAGGCCCCATGAAAGCCATAGCCATGGTGCCCACGTACAATGAGGCCTTGAACATCGAATGCCTGATACGGGAGATTCTGCGCCAGGGGTCCGATATCGGCGCGGTGGTGGTGGACGATGACTCTCCAGACGGCACGGCCGCCATTGTGGCACGTCTGCGGAAGGAAGATGTTCGGGTGCATCTAATCCTGCGCCGGGAAGAGCGAGGACGGGGGACAGCGGGGATTGCGGGTTTTCAGTTTGCTGTCGATCGGGGGGTTCCCCTGATCGTCGAGATGGACGCGGATTTCTCCCACCAGCCCTCCTACATTCCCTATTTCCTCGGCCAGATGGAAGATTGTGACTTACTCATCGGTTCGCGCCTTGTTCCGGGGGGAGGGGAGCGGGGCAGGCATTTTCTGAGAAAATGGATTACCCGGGCGGGCAACGCTTACATTCGCCTGGTCCTCGGCCTGCCGGTCCACGACTGCACCTCAGGCTTCCGCGTTTTTCGCCGTGAAGTTCTCCAGGCCATCGAACTCCATGATATGATTTCAAAGGGGCCTTCGGTGGTCGAAGAGGTCCTATACAAAGCATACAGGCACGGGTTCCGGATCAAGGAAGTGCCATATATCCTGGAAGAACGCAAGGCCGGAGAATCCACTTTCAATCGCGCGATCATGCTGGATGCCCTGAGAATGATGATTAAAATCCGCTGGAAATATGGGAATTATCCGGAAAAGAGCTGAACCGGGGAAATCTGCCCGTCCAGGGGCCGGAGTGCATTTATAGAGGCTTTACCCATCCCCAGTTATGATCGTCCTGGGCATGACCTCGAGTCATTTTATCCTCCACCTCAAGGCGAAGGGCTTCGAATGTCTCCGGGTCCATTTCCCTCTGCACAAAGATCGGATCTGACCAGCGGACGAGCATGCGGCTGAAAGGTTTAGGGATCAAAAATCGGTCCCAACTGTGGAGAATCCAGGCGCGATCTATAGAAATATAGACGAGGAAGATAGCCGCCTGAGATAGTTGAGCCATGCGGATCAAACCAGCCTTGACTACCCCTTTCGGACCAAGGGGTCCGTCGACGGCATGGACCGCAGCCTGGTTTTGAGACAAATCTTGAACAATTGCCGCAAGGGCTTCCTTGCCTCCGCGGGAACTGGAGCCCCGGATGGGGCGAAAACCAAAGCGAGAGACCATTTGGGAGATCAATTCCCCATCCCGGCTCTGGCTGATAATCAAAGAGGGCGCAAGGGTACTGAACTTCTTGGCATATCCAATAGCCCCGAAGAAGCGTTGGTGCCAAATAGCCGCAATACCTTTGCCCCCCTTCTTTAGATGATTCAAAAGGGGATCCTCGTTGACGACCCGAATTCGAATAAGAGTGAGGTAGAAACGGAGCAGGATATAGGCCAAGGGTATTCCGACCCTCCTCATGAAAGCATTGGCTTGAATTTCCGCCATGCTAAAAATCTCCCGAGGAAAAAGGTAGCTTGTTGAGCAGGAAACAAATATATACCGAAATTGTAAGGAAAACAAGCTTGTATGGAGATATGGCAGGGTGATTATAGATTCACTTGTGAAATCCCCTTCATTTTGACTTTGGATTAGATGCAGGGAAAAGATATCGCACTGAAGATTGGATTTCCTGCCTGGAGCTAAATGGCATTTAAAAAAGGAGGTGGATGGCCAAATATAGAAAGACTTAGAGCGAAACCAGCGGAGCGTAAGAAAGCAATCCCGTTTGCAGGAGTAAGGAGTAATCGAAATAACGGATGGCGCATGATCCAGAGTGACTCAAAAGATTTAGAAAAAAAATATTCTCGAGCTTTTTTAATCCTTCTGGCCGCCACGACGGTGTTTCGCCTTTTCTATGTCCAGTGGGTGGATCTGGCACCCGATGAGGCCTATTACTGGACCTGGTCGCGGAATTTGCAGTGGGGCTATTACGATCATCCGCCTATGGTGGGTTTTCTGATCCGGGTTTCCACGGAAATCGGGGGACAGAGCGAGTTTGGAGTCCGCTGGGGATGGGTGGCTCTTGGAGCCCTGCTCACGGTCCTTTTGTACCAGTTGGGCAAGAGGATGTTTGGAAGCGAGCGAGCGGGCTTCTATGCCGCCCTGCTGATGAACATCAGCCTGCTCGCTTCTGCGGGCGCCGTGATCGTTACTCCGGATGGGCCGCAAGGTTTGTTCTGGGCTCTGTCAATTATTCTTGTTTACCAGGCGGTTATTGGAAAAGGACGTTATTGGTGGTATTTAACCGGGATGGCCTTTGGGTTGGGGCTCCTCAGCAAGTACACAATGATCCTCATGGCCCCTTGCATTTTTTTCTTTCTTCTTTCCTACCCAGAAGGAAGAAAATGGCTGAGGCAAAAAGAGCCTTATCTTTCATTCCTTCTGGGATTGGCTATTTTCTCTCCCGTGATTCTATGGAACGCGCAGCACGACTGGATGTCCTTCCAGTTTCAGATTTCCCATGGATTGGCCGTAAGGAAACAGGTGGGGCTGAAGTATTTTGGGGAATATTGGGCTGGGCAGGCTGGTTTGGTTTCTCCATTGATGTTCCTGGCTATAATATGGGCCATGATAAAAAGCGCTATCACAGGTTATCGGCGAAAAGAAAACCACTGGCTATTATTATTCTGGACCTCTGCCCCGATCCTGCTCTTTTTCGCTTACACCAGCCTACGGTCCAAAGTAGAGGCCAACTGGCCGGCCTTGGCTTACTTTTCTGCCGTAGTCGCTTTAGCCGGGATCGCCAACAAGGAGTGGGGCCGATGGCAAAGGGGCCGAAAAGGCTTCGCCTGGGCCGCGGGCGTTAGCGCCCTCCTGATCACCTTCCTGGCTCATGTTCAGCCGATTTATCCTCTCGTGCCCATAGAGGCCAGGAAAGACCCGACCAGCCAGCTTTGCGGCTGGGGCAATCTGGGAGAAAGGATCAAGGAAGTCGCCCGGTCCATGCCTCCGGAGAAAGAAATTTTTCTTCTCACACCCCGCCATCAACTGGTGGGAGAGGGGATGTTCTATACCCAATCGCAGTTTCCGATATATCAGTGGGATGCTCCCTGGCGGATCAACCACCTCTCGGCGGTCCATTCGCCGCCCCTCGGTAGTCAGGCCATCTTTTTCAATGAAGGGGGAGACAAGTTGCCGAAAGGTCTGGCATCGCTCTTTGCCTCCTGCGAAAAGCTGGAGCCCCTGGTCATCCGGCGCGACTCTTCCGTGGCACGCACCCATTCGATCTGGAGGTGCTCGGGCTTTAAAGGCTTACAAGGCGATAAACCTTAAAAAAAAATAGCCGCAGAGGGCACAGAGATAAAATTAAACCAAACAGACTGGGGAAAAACTCCAATACCCTGTCACTCCCGCGAAAGCGGGAATTCAGAATGCCTCGGAAAGCATGGATTCCTGATGCCGCAGAGATGGCGTCCTGAGGCCGAAAAGGGCCTTTTTAGCAACCCAAAAATCAAAATGCACAATGAATAGCAAGAGTCAAAAGATTATCCGGCATGATCAATATAAAAAATTTTCTTTTCATAACCTGTGCCGCGTAGGCAATGTTTCGTTTATTGCTCTGTGTTCTCTGTGACCGCTGTGGCATGAATAAAATGAATCCTTCATTCACAATGGAAATCGAAAAAATGGTCTACGGCGGCCGCGGGATGGGGCGGGTCGACGGGAAGGTTATTTTCGTCCCTTACACGGCCCCGGGGGACCGGGCGCGAGTGGAGGTTGTGCGGCATAAGAAGGATTATGCCGAGGCGACGTTAAAATCCTTGGAGCAGGCTTCCCTCTTGCGCGCGGAGCCCTTCTGCAATGCCTTTGGCAGATGCGGGGGGTGTCACTATCAACATATCACCTACCCGGCGCAATTAAAGCTGAAAGAAGAGTCCTTGAAGGATTGCCTGTACCATCCGGTGAAAGCAGGGTCCCTTGACCTCTTGCCGTGTATTCCTTCGCCAGCGGATCGGGCCTACCGCATTCGAGCCCAGTTGAAGAAAGGAAAGGCTGGCGGAAGGGAAGTCCTGGGGTTCTATGAGCGAAAAAGTCATATTCTGGTGGAAGCGACGGAATGCCCCCTGCTTCATCCTCTGGCCAACGGGATTCTGAAGAGTTTACAGAGACAGCTGGAAAAAAGGGAGCGGGGGTTTTCGATCAGGGGTGCAGACATCCAGGTCAGCCCGGATGAAGGCAAAGGTCTAATCCGGCTGTGGATGGAGGGAAGCTGCAGCCCCCGGATGGCGGAAATTCTGGGCAGGGAAATTCCGGGAGTAAAAGGCGTAGCCCTGGAGGGGAAGCAAAAAATCACCTGGGGTGAGTTGACCCTCACTTACCACTGGCCGGGAATTCTCGGGAAAAGGGCTTTGATCACTCAAGCAAGTTATGATTCCTTCTCCCAGGTCAACCCTTATCAAAACTGGAATCTGATGCGGCGGGTATTGGAACTGGCCGACCTCACCGGTGAAGAGAAAGTGCTGGACCTCTACTGCGGGTCGGGAAACCTGACCCTGCCTCTGGCGCAGAGGGCGTCGAGAGTCTGGGGGGTAGACCTTGACCGGCGGGCCATTCAGAATGCCGCAGAGAATGCCACCACGAACGGGCTGCCAAATTGCGTTTTCCTCGCAGCCAGCGTTAGGGAGGGAATCGAACGCGTTTTAGGGGAAACAGACTCCATTAATCTGGTCGTTCTGGACCCGCCCCGGGCCGGCGTCATCGCTGCTCTCGAGTCGCTAACTTTGCTCCGCCCGCAAAAGATCCTCTATGTCTCTTGTGAACCACCGACACTGGCGCGCGACCTGGTTCGCCTCAGGGAGCTTGGTTATGTGGAAAAGCGGGTCCAAGCACTGGATATGTTTCCCCACACATATCATATTGAAGTAGTGGCAGAAGTAATTCGAGGGTGGGAGCCCTGAGTGTTAACTCTTTGGGGAATCTTTGTTACATCTTTCATCGTCGCCCTTTCAGGGGCCCTGATGCCCGGCCCGATGCTTACCGTGACCATCAGCCAGGCAGCGGCCCGCGGTTGGCGCGTCGGGCCCCTAATAGTGCTCGGCCATGGGATTTTAGAATTGTCCCTGGTGGTGGCCATCGTCTATGGTTTGGGCCAAATCTTGGCCAGAGCAGGGGTCATTGGAGTGATCGGTATCGTCGGCGGAGTCGTTCTCCTGTGGATGGGATGGTCCATGGTACGGAATGCCCGGAAGATCTCGCTGGTCATTGAAGGGAGGAAAGGAGCGGAGCCAATGCATCCGGTCTGGGCAGGAATCCTTTCCAGT
>Ga0315282_10016617_pt1 | contig 10739 bp, 7 predicted proteins | sample YL17G07_20_MG_FD_203693 | JGI IMG/M metagenome (GOLD analysis project Ga0315282, IMG submission 203693) | Sediment microbial communities from Yellowstone Lake, YNP, Wyoming, USA - YL17G07_20 | ecosystem: Environmental > Aquatic > Freshwater > Lake > Sediment | place: USA: Wyoming | collected... | reverse complement strand
CGCGCTGGCAAAGCGGCGGGATATAAAAATCGCCGCTCCGCATCGGAATATACGGCGGGCCGGAGCGCTGGCCGAGATGACCGCCGAACAATTGCGCGATCCGGCGACCCGCCCGATGATTCTCCAGCCGATCTATCTGAATTCCACCCCGAGCGGAACGGGGGCGTAGGACCCGCATGGATGCGCAGAGCCCCTGGGCCGACCGGGCGGGGGAATTCCTGGTCCGGCCGATGCAACCGGAGGATATTCCGGCGGTGATGGCCATCGATCGGGAATCGTTTCCCAACCCCTGGCCGGAAAACACCTATTGGTATGAACTTCGTGAAAACCGGACGGCGCACCTGCTGGTGATCCAAACCCGCGAAAGCGGAGAGGTGGTCGGGGTGGCCGGGTATTGGCTTGTGGTGGACGAGGCGCACATTTCCACCTTCGCCGTCCGTCCCGGCTGGCGGAGGGGCGGGGTGGGGGCCGTCCTGTTGGACGGAATGCTGCGCCAGGCGGCGGGTTTGGGGGCGAGGAGCGCGACGCTGGAGGTGCGGGCGGGGAATCCGTCGGCCCAGGCGCTCTACCGCAAATTCGGTTTTCAAATCGTGGGGCGAAGGAAGGGATACTACAAGGACAACGGCGAGGATGCATTGCTCATGACGGCTGACAAGCTTTCCGAATGGATATCCTCTTCGACCCGGAAGGAACAGGCATGAATCTTCTCATTACGGGCGGCGCCGGGTTCATCGGCTCCCATCTGGCGAAATATTTTTCCGATCGCGGGGATCGGATCGCCGTGTTCGACAACCTTTCCCGGCATGGAAGCGATTGGAATCTGCGCTGGCTGGAGGAACGGATTCCCGCGCTGGAATTCATCCGCGGCGACGTGCGGGACGCGGCTGCCATCACGCGCGCGGCGCAGGGACGCGAGGCGATCTTCCATCTGGCGGCGCAGGTGGCGGTCACCACCTCGGTGACGGATCCCCGCGAGGATTTTGAGATCAACGCGCTCGGCACGTTCAACGTGCTGGAAGCGGCGCGCGCGTCGAAGGGCAATCCCATCGTCATCTACAGTTCGACCAACAAGGTGTACGGCGGAATGGAGGCGGCCAAGGTGGTCGAGGAGCCAACCCGCTACCGGCTCGCCGACCTGCCGCTCGGGGTGGCGGAAGATTGGCCGCTGGATTTTCATTCGCCCTACGGATGTTCCAAGGGGGCAGGCGACCAGTACGTGCGCGATTACGCGCGCATCTACGGCCTGCCGACGGTCGTGTTCCGCCAGTCGGCGATCTTCGGCGAGCGGCAATTCGGCGTGGAGGACCAGGGCTGGCTGGCGCACTTCGTCATTTCCGCGGTGCTCGGGCGGCCGATCACCATCTACGGCGACGGCAAGCAGGTGCGCGACATGCTCTACGTCGGCGATCTGGCGCGCGCCTTCGAACGCGCCGTCGAGCAGATTGCCACCGTCCGCGGCCGCGTCTTCAACATCGGCGGGGGACCCGATTTCACGCTTACGATCTGGTCGGAGACGGGACCGATGCTGGAGGCGCTGTGCGGCCGCACGCTGGACGTGCGCTACGGGAAATGGCGGCCGGGGGACCAGAAGATATATGTCAGCGACATTCGCAAAGCCGAACGGGAACTCGGATGGAAGCCCCAGGTGGCGCCGAAGGAAGGACTGGCGCGGCTTTGGCAGTGGGCTCATGAGAACAGGGATCAGCTGGTATAGGGTTGAATATTTCCCGCACACGGTCACACAACCAGGGAGAAGATCCGGATGACAGCGCAAGAAGAACTGGCGCAGATCGCAAAGGAAGTATCGGGATGCAAAATGTGCCGCCTGTATTCCGCACGCAAGAATGCGGTGCCCGGGGAAGGACCCGCCGACGCCGATATTCTGTTCATCGGGGAAGGTCCCGGCTTCCATGAAAACGAGCAGGGCCGCCCGTTCGTAGGCGCGGCGGGACGGTTCCTCGAGGAACTGCTGGGAAGCATCGACCTGCGCCGCGAGCAGGTGTTCATCTGCAACGTGGTAAAGTGCCGGCCGCCGGGAAACCGCGACCCCATGCCGGACGAGATAGAAACCTGTCGCCCGTACCTGGACCGGCAGATCGCCGCCATCCGTCCGGCGGTGATTGTCACCCTGGGGCGGTATTCCATGGTGCGCTATTTTGGAACCGCCAAGATCAGCTCAATTCACGGCCAGGCGAAAACCGCCGACGGGCGCCTGGTGGTGGCCATGTTCCACCCCGCCGCGGCGCTGCACCAGCCAGCCTTGAAGCAATCCATCGAAGAGGATTTCCGCAAGTTGCCGGCGCTGATCGAACAGGCGCACAAACAGGCCGCCTCGTCCCCGCCGTCTTCCCCTCCGTCGGACGCCAAGCAGCTTTCCCTTTTCTAGCCCGGGAGAATTGGAATGGCCTCCGTGCTGATCGAATCGGTTATTTTCCTTTTGGCGTACTGGATTCCCGGGGCGGCGCTGACCTCGCTCGTCGAGTGGCGGGGAGCCGGGCGCCTGACCCGCTGGCTCGCGCCGTTTGCGCTATCCATCGTCGTCACACCCGTCGCATTGGCTTTTCCCTCCCTGGCAATTTCCTATAAACCGAATCTCTGGATTCTGGGCGGCTTTTCAACGGCGCTATTTCTCATTGGATTTTTGCTGGCCCGGTTGGGAAAGCGTCCCGTGCTGGATCTGCGCCCGCGGACCGGGAATTCTCCCTCGCACCGGGAAGGCCTCCTTGGATCGGCGTTTCTGATCCTGGTTGTCGGGATGGCCGCGCTTCCCCAGTTGCATTTGATCCTCAACGGCAGTGATGTCGGCACGGCGGTCCTTTCCGACACCTACTGGCACGTTGCGGAAGTGACTTCCATTGCCCGGTCCGGCATCGCGCCATCTCACTTCCTCTTCCCGGATCTTCCGCTGCTGTACTATTTTTACTCCTGGATTTATCCGGCCATCCTCGGGACCCTGCCGGTAATCGGTCAGTCGCTCATGCGCCTGTTGAGCATCCATTCGGTAAGTAATTTGTCGGTTTTTCTGGGCGTTCTGTTCTTCTTCCTTCGGATGAACTTCGGCTCCGCGCGGAGCCGGGGACTGGCTCTGGTGTTCCTCACCATCGCCGGAGGATTCGATTTCTTCATTTCGCCCGGGCTCTCCTCCCACGAATGGTGGCAAGCCCTGTCGCCGGCGCTGGTATCGGAAGTGCAAATTCCGTCGATGCTCTCGACGTTCATGACCGAACCGCAGCATTTGGCCGGGGCGACGGCGTTCCTTCTTCTCCTGGTTTTATGGCGGAATGTCCGCGGAAACCTCGTTGTCCGCGGAATGCTCGCGGCGGTGGTTGCTGCTTTCCTGTTTGGAACCAGCGCCTTCGTTTTTCTATCCGCTGCGGTGGCGGCCTTGATCTGGACGTTGCTGCACCGCCGCGCGATCCTGCGCCGACACGCCATCCTCCCGCTGGCCGGATTGGCGGCGCTTTTCCTGCTGCTGAGCGGTCCGCAGATCGCCCTTTCCGTTTCACAAAGCAGCACCGTGCGCTGGGGCGAGTTCCGGGTAGTGATCGCGGAGGCGGCGACGGGAACCGCCTACGCACGCGCCGTCGTGCTCGATCAAATCCTTACCCTGGCGGCGTTCCCGGTGGTGGCGTCGATCCTGCTCAGCATCGAGATCGGCCTGCCGTTCGTGCTGTATGCCGTTTGGTTCTTCCGCAGGCTGGGCCGAAAAACCTCGCTGTGGAATCGTTTCCTCGCCTGGTACCCCGCGGCGTACATCCCGATCGCCTTCCTGTTACAGCACACGAATTTCGCCTTGCGCGGGATCATTCCGGTACAGATTGTGATCGTCCTGGCCGCCGCGACGTCGCTCGAAAAAGCGGGCCGGGAGCCGTGGACGCGCGCCCAGCGGGCAGTGGTGCGGTACGGGTTTGCGGTCCTGCTCCTGGCGCAGGTTCTCTCCAACACCGTGGAGTGGTGGGTTGTTGCGCGCAAGGGGCTGGCCGAGGTGCTGCGGCCTGCCAGCGGGATCCTGGCGCTGCCCATCCCCACCGACCGGGCCTTTCCGGACGGAGACACCCACCTGATTCCTCCCATGAAGGGATTGCCGCCCGAATGGAATTATCTCTACTGGGCCAATAAAAATCTTCCGGCCAACGCTCTGGTGGTGGAAATTGGCCTCGCGGACGATGCCAACAAAATTCACCTGCTTGAACGGATGCGGTTCATGGATCCGGCGGAAGCGGCTGCCGCCATGCACTCGGAGCGGGATCTCAATATCGTCAACCCGCAGCGGCTGGAATCCTGGTGGAGTTCTCTCGGAGGTGGGACGCTGTGGGAAAAGGCGCTGCGGACGGAATACGTCCGGCGGTATCATGTTCCGGTGTATGTTCTAATTCACCGCGGCACCCTCCCGCAATTGGGGTCACCCGTATATCGCGACGAGTACGCAACCATTTATCTTCTGTCCGAAGGACAGTAGAAGGACGGAGAAATTCATGACGGCACCCAAAAAGGCGCTCCTCACCGGCATCACCGGGCAGGATGGATCGTATCTGGCGGAATTCCTCATTAAAAAAGGATACGAGGTTCACGGGCTGATCCGCCGGGCGAGCACGTTCAATACCGACCGGATCGATCATCTCTATCAGGATCCGCACGTGAATGGGGTCAATCTCTTCCTGCATTACGGGGATCTGTCGGATTCCACCAATCTGGTCAAACTGCTCTACCGGCTGAAACCGGACGAAGTCTACAACCTGGCCGCCCAAAGCCACGTCAAGGTGAGCTTTGAGATGCCGGAATATACGGGCGACATCACCGGCCTGGGCGCGGTGCGCATCCTCGAGGCGATTCGCGAGACGGGAATCGCCTGCCGGTTCTATCAGGCTTCCAGCAGCGAGATGTACGGGAAGGTGCAGGAAATTCCACAGCGCGAGACGACCCCCTTCCATCCCCGCAGCCCCTACGCCTGCGCCAAGGTGTATGCGTATTGGACGACGGTAAATTACCGCGAAGCCTACGGCATGTTCGCGGCCAACGGAATCCTCTTCAACCACGAGAGCCCGCGGCGCGGGGAGACGTTCGTCACGCGCAAGATCACCCGGGCGCTGGCGTATATCGAGGCCGGGCTGCAGGAAAAACTGTTCCTCGGCAATCTCGAATCCAGCCGCGATTGGGGCTACGCGCCGGAATATGTGGAGGCGATGTGGAGCATCCTCCAACAGGACGATCCGGACGATTATGTGATCGCCACGGGAGAGACCCACACCGTGCGGGAGTTCCTCGTCGAAGCATTCGGGTATGCCGGACTCGATTGGACCAAATACGTCGTGGAGGACCCCCGTTACTTGCGGCCCAGCGAAGTGGATTACCTGATCGGGGATTCCACCAAAGCCCGGAAAAAAATCGGTTGGGCCCCCAAGACCTGTTTTAAAGATCTGGTGCGGATCATGGTCGACGCCGACCGCGAAACCCTCCGCCGGAAGATGGCCGGCGGCCGGGAGGCGGCCAACAAGTGAGTTCTTTGCTCCCCTATTTTTTTCTTTTATTGTTGCTCGTCCTTCCATCGAGTATCCTGCAACAATTTAATGGTTTGCCCCTGTCCCACGGAGCCGAATTTTTCGGGCTGGCACTTCTGCTCCCGTTCTTGTTCTCCAAACGGTTGCGGCAACGGACGGCCGAAATATTCTCAAAAATCCGTTTGCCTTTTCCCGTTTTCGCGGGGACGGTTGCGGTCGTTCTTTTTCTCAAGGTCGGCCTGCTGGTTTTTAATCCGCAAGATGGTTTCGCCGGGTGCTATTCTTCGCCGGCCGAATGGGAGCCGGGTTATTCGGGGGAGGAGCCGGCGAGCGGATGTGAACGGTCCTATGAGGATCCCTTCCGTCAATCGGGAGCGACCCGCACCGACCGCACGATTTCCTTCAACCCGGATTCCTGGAATCTAAGCTTCCTCAACTCGCTTCGCTACAATTATTACAGAGGCGTATCCGGTACGATACCCAGAGACCGCATCCCGATTTCCGTCCGCTGGAATGGCCGGGTGGCGCCGGCGAATGCGGCGCGGGTGATTATTCACTACTCGGGCGAGGGACATCTGTCCGTCGGAAATCAAGAGGTGGATCTTCCTCCTTCGTATGACCGGGTCGGCGAATTGGCGTTTGATCTTCCTGCAGGCGAACAGAATTTTCTACTGTCGTATTCTTTCGACGATCATTCCCGGACGGGGCAGGCGGAAGAAACCTGGGGTCCGAGGGCTCAGATTCGCGTCGCATCGATCGGGAAATCCGGTGAACGGCCGCTTCCTGCGGCCTCGCCCGGTCTGCCCCGGACGGCCATGGCTGCGGGAGCCGATATCCTCCTTGCCCTCATCCTGTTGTTCCTGCTCGTAGCCTGGGTGGCGGAGGTTTGGAAGGATAAATGGATCCTGCTTGCGTTGGTCGGTTTTACCGTGGTGTGCTATTTCCTGCCCCTCTCGCAGCGCGTGCGCGGGATCGGGATGACCGCGGGGTTGATCGGATTCTGGTTGTGGCACTTCCTCCGCAAGCCGGTCAAACCCATCGCGATATATTCCATTCTTCTCTGCGCGGGTCTGGGAATTAACCTGCTCTACCTCCCGTCGCCTTCGCAGGTCGTACTGAGGGCCGCCACCGACGATCCGTTAATATATGAATCCGAAGCCTATTCGATCCTGTCCTCGGGGTCGCCGGAGGGGGGCGAAAAGATATTTTTCTTCCAACCAATGTTCCGATATGTTAAATTCGCGGAACATGCCGTCTTTGGTGACGGGTTGACCTTCTCTTCCGCCATGCAATTGGCGGTGTTTCTCGGAGGCGCATTCTTCATCGGAAATAGAGCAATGGAAAAAGGACTCTCGCGGAAGAAGCGGTTGCTCATGGCGGGGATCGGATCTGCGATCTTGTTTCTGGGCGGATATTATGTCTCCATCGTCATCCGGGCCGGATTATCCGAGTATCTCACGTGGAGTTTGCTCTTGTGGTCGCTTCCGCTCCTTTTCATGCAACCCACCCTAACGGATTGCTTATTAGGCCTGGCTGCATTGGCTTTTTCCTTTACCGTGAGGACGAATCAATTACTGGCCGTCCTCTGGATTTCCCTCTGGGTTTTATGGGCCCTCTGGAAAAAAGACAGAAGAGCATTTTTCTTTGGATTGATGCTATCGGCGGGTATCCTGCTCCTGCCGCTGGCGCATAATCTCTATTACGGACACGCATTCGTGCTGACCACGGCGAGCAGCAACCTGCCCATCAATGTCCCCGTTCCTCCATCGACGTGGTTGGCTTTCCTCCGGGGAGATTCCGCCGCGGCCGCGGCGGTGAGCATGCAATTACGGTGGATGTTTTTAATTGTCGATGTTTCCCTTTCGACTTGGCTGATTCTCCTGCCGATGGCGGGGATTCTGTTCCTGTGGATCGTCGCAAGCGGAACCGCGCTGGTCCGGAGGAAGGTTTCCTCCTGGCCGCTGCTATCCATCCCCCTGTTCTATCTGGCGCCGCATTTGTTTTTCGCGGTTGCCATCTATTATCCAAGGCATATTATGATTTCCTACCTGTCCATGGCGGTCGTTACGGCGATCTGGCTTGCGCGGGAACAATGGAATACCAACGAGCGAATGGAACGATCGCCCGCGGCGAAACCGTTGGGAATATAGTAGATCGGCGTGTTGTTCAATCGGCGCTTTTCCGGAGCCGGAAAAATCGTTTTTCAAGACGCTTGCATCGCCGGGCGAAAAAAATCCAAGGTTCGATGCATATGTGATCGGAGCATGAAGAAGCCGATCCGGGGTATGGCGTGGATTGCAGCCGGTCTCATCGATAAAAAACACCGCCGGAAGATGGCCGGAGGCAGAGAGGTGACAAAGTAGGACATCATGTCGCAGGCGTTTTTCTTGTTCTTGGTGTTTCTGTTTGTTTTTTGCTTTCCCTCGGCCAATCTGCAACTGTTTGACGGATTGCCCCTCAGCCGATTGTATGAATTTGGCGCGCTGGCTCTGGTCATCCCGTTCCTGATTTTTCCCGATCTTCGCAATCGGCAGATAGCTTTTTGGAACCGGGTAAAGATCCGGCCGGTTTTCCTGTGGATCCTTCTGGCGGCGGTTCTGCTGATCAAGGGAATCCTGCTCGCTTCCGGAACGCACGGCGGTTTTTCCGCCTGTTACCGGTCCCCGGCCGAACCAACAGCCATCACGCATGAGGATCTTCCACCGCGCGCGTGTGAACGTTCCTATGAAAATCTTTGGGACCGGTTTTCCGCGACGAGATTGGATGCCTCCCTCTGGTTCACGCCCGACACCTGGAATTTGGTGTTCCTCAACACCAACCGCTACAACTATTACGATTGGGACCCTGGGAACCTTCTCCGCGCGAGAATCCCGCTGAAAGCGCAGTGGAGCGGAATCCCGGACATATCACCGGGCGACGCGGTCCGCATCGAATACGTCGGCGAAGGAACGGTCGCCTGGAGCGATTTGCGGATCCCGTTGACGCCTTCCTACGGCGCATCGAACGTCGTGGAATTCTCCCCTCCCCCGGCGAACGCATCGCTGCGCATCGATTACACCTTTGATGACGGGTCGCGCAGCGGGCAGGATCCGCAGAATTGGGGGTCACGCGCGACTTTCAAAGTATCCACCGGAAAGCCGGGGCACATGGTTCCGTTGACCGCTGCAGCGGTTGATCCCGGTTGGCGGGTGTTGGGTTTCATTGCGGACGCGCTGATTATTCTCTGGCTCCTTTCCTGCCTTCCCGCGCTCTGGAATTCGGTACGCCGCGATCTGCTCCCCTTGGTTTTGTTTTCCATCGGCATCGGAATATTCGCCTTGCTGTCCGGCTCGCCGCTCCTCCGGGAAGTCGGGATTACGGCCGTGTTGGCGGCGTTCCTGATCGCCCACCTGGTGATCCGGCCGTTCCGTTCCGAGTCGGTTTATGCCGCCGTGATCGCATCCGGTTTTGCCATCCTGCATGTTTGGACTTCAGGCGTCGGGCAGGTCCTTCTTCGATCGGCGGGAAATGATCCGCTGTCTTATGAATCCCAGGCCTATTCCATCCTCTATAAAGGCTCCTTGCAGGGCGGCGAATCGGTGTTCGAATACATTCCGATGTACCGCTACATCAAATTCCTCGAGCACGTGTTGTTCGGCGACGGAGACGTACTCTATGCGGCCGCGCAGCTGGCGGCTTTCTTCGGCGGCGTGTTCTGGCTTTTCCGGACTGCCATCGGCCGGGTGGTTCCCGTAGCGCGAAAGATTCTTCTTATTATCCTGGGATGCAGCCTGATTTTCCTGGGCGGTTATTACATATCCGCCATCATCCGCGATGGCTTGTCGGAATACGATACATGGATTCTTCTGCTCTGGGCGTTGCCCGCCTTGTATGGACAAGTCGGTTCCGCGGCCATTCTCTCCGGCATCGTGGCGTTGGCCGTTTCCTATACGATCCGCCCCAATCAGGTTCCGGGAATCCTGTGGGTTCTGTTCCTTACCGCACTCGGATCGTGGAGGAAGAACGCCAAAGCCGTGCTCCTCGCCGGAGGGCTGGCGCTGGGTATCGCCCTGTTGCCGCTCCTTCACAATCTTTGGTTCGGCCGGCAATGGGTGCTCTCGGCGACCAGCGGAGGGCTTTCGGTCAATTTGATCTTGCTCCCATCCACCTGGCTGGCCTTTTTGCGCGGGGATCCGGCCGCCACATCGACGGTGCGCGAGCAAATAGGGATGCTTTTCCTGATCGCGGACGGTCCGCGGTCGCTATTCCCCACTCTGGCGGTGATGGCTGCGTGCTTTGTATGCTGGGTGGGTGTGACCGGGTATTCGATCGTCCGGCACAAGGGATCCGACCTGCCGATCCTGGCGACCCCGCTTTTTTTCCTGGCAGTTCATTTCATTTTCGGCGTAAGCACCTACTATCCCCGGCATATCGTCGCCGCCTATTTATCCATGGCTGTCGTGACGGCTCTGGTGCTGATCCGCAATCTGCCCGCCGTTCCCTTCGCGGCGGGGCCTGCGGTAGAATTGCCGCGAAAGTAAAAAGAAACGGGAGAAACCCCATGGATTGGAAGAATACCCGCTTTTTGGTAACCGGCGGTGCCGGATTTTTGGGATCGTTTGTGATGGAACAGCTCCGCGCGAAGGGGGCTGCGCGGATCACGGCACCCACCATCGACGAGGTCGATTTGACGGATGCGCACAACGTCCGCCGCCTCTTGGCCGAGTCCAAACCCGAGGTGGTGATCCACCTAGCGGCGAAGGTGGGCGGGATCGGCGCCAATCGCGACCTCCCGGCGGAATTTTTCTACGAAAACCTTACCATGGGAACGAACGTCATCCACGAAGCATGGAAGGCGGGCGCGCAAAAGGTCGTCGCCATCGGAACGGTCTGTTCCTATCCCAAAGATCCGCCGGTCCCCTTCAAGGAGGAGAATCTGTGGGACGGGTACCCCGAGGAGACCAACGCGGCCTACGGCCTCTCGAAGAAAATGCTGCTGGTACAGGCGCACGCCTACCGGCAGCAATACGGGTTTAACACGGTCGTGCTGCTTCCGGTCAACCTGTACGGGCCGCGCGACAATTTCCATCTGGAGAATTCGCACGTCATTCCGGCGTTCATCCTCAAATGCCTCGACGCGAAGGAGCACGGGAAGGGGGAGGTCGTCATGTGGGGGGATGGCAGCCCGACGCGCGAGTTTCTCTACATCGAGGACGCCGCCCGCGGGATACTGATGGCTGCGGATCGATACAACGAGGACCT
>Ga0315282_10016616_pt1 | contig 10740 bp, 7 predicted proteins | sample YL17G07_20_MG_FD_203693 | JGI IMG/M metagenome (GOLD analysis project Ga0315282, IMG submission 203693) | Sediment microbial communities from Yellowstone Lake, YNP, Wyoming, USA - YL17G07_20 | ecosystem: Environmental > Aquatic > Freshwater > Lake > Sediment | place: USA: Wyoming | collected... | reverse complement strand
GCGTGGCATTGGCGCTGGCGGACCCGGACTTCGCCAAAGAGCAACTCGTCCTGCTGCTCCGCGAATGGTACATGCACCCGAACGGCCAGTTGCCCGCCTACGAGTGGAACTTCAGCGATGTGAACCCGCCCGTGCACGCCTGGGCCGCCTGGCGCGTTTACAAGATCGAACGGCGCCTCCGCGGCCGCGCCGACCGTGCCTTCCTCGAACGTGTGTTCCACAAGCTGCTGCTCAACTTCACCTGGTGGGTGAACCGCAAGGACCCGGAAGGGCGGAACGTCTTCCAGGGTGGTTTTCTGGGACTGGACAATATCGGCGTCTTTGATCGCTCCCGTCCTCTCCCCATCGGCGGACATATCGAGCAGTCGGACGGCACCAGTTGGATGGGCATGTACTGCCTGAACATGATGGCCATCGCCTTCGAACTCGCGCGCGAAAATCCCGCTTACGAAGATGTGGCCAGCAAGTTCTTCGAGCACTTTGTCTATATTGCCCACGCCATGAACGACTTCTCGACCGAGCGCCTAAGCCTGTGGGATGAACAGGATGGTTTCTACTACGACCTTCTGCATCTGCCGGGCGATAGGCATATCTCCCTCAAGGTACGGTCAATGGTGGGCTTAATTCCGCTCTTCGCCGTCGAGACCCTCGAGCCCGCCGTCCTGGAGCGCCTGCCGGGGTTCAAGCGGCGCATGCAATGGTTTATCGACAACGTCCCCGAGGTGCCCGGCCACGTCGAGGCCACCGAAACCGGCCCTCGAGGTGTCCGCCGCCTGCTGTCACTGGTGAATCGTCCGCAGCTCACGCGGCTGCTCCGCTACCTGCTCGATGAGGCGGAATTCCTCGGTCCGTTTGGCATTCGCTCAGTCTCGAAATTCCACCGCGCGCATCCCTATGTCTTTCACGCCGACGACCGCGAGTATCGGGTGGACTACGAGCCGGCCGAATCCACTACGCCCCTGTTTGGGGGTAATTCCAACTGGCGCGGCCCCGTTTGGTTTCCGCTCAACTTCCTCCTCATCGAAGCGTTGCAGAAGTTTCATCACTATTACGGCGACCACTTGCAGGTAGAATGTCCCACGGGCTCGGGCGAGCGGAAAAACCTGTGGGATGTAGGCACGGAGTTGTCGCGTCGCCTGATCCACATCTTCCTTCGCAATTCCGAGGGACAACGGCCGGTCTTCGGCGCTGCGGAAAAGTTCCAGAATGACCCGCACTGGCGAAACCTAATCCTTTTCTACGAATACTTCGACAGCGAGAATGGCGCGGGCCTCGGCGCCAGCCACCAGACCGGCTGGACGGCGCTGGTGGCGAAGTTGATCCAGCAGAGTCTGAAGTAGACGTCGCGGCTGAACGGGAAAAGGCCCGTGGCAACGGGCGAGAATCCGTTTATGCTTGAACGTGTGTCCAGCAGTTCCTCCGCGGAGAAACTGGGGCAGCAATTCCCTTATTTCCAAAAAGGTGGAACAACTATGGCCATCCGAAGTGAAACAGCCAAAGCAGGAATTGGGTTCGGGTCAGCACTGGCGATCACAATATCCTGGAGCACCCACAAGTCCATCCTCTGGGCGATCCTGCACGGCATCTTGTCCTGGTTCTATGTGATCTACTATGCGATTGTCCGGTGACGCGCCTGCCGGGGGAGACGCGCGCCAGTGGCGCCCCTCCCGCTTCGTCCCCATCCACCCCAGCCAAGGTTACTCGATGGGGGCCGCTCCACCGATGCGCTTATAGGCCAGCCGATAGGTTAAGACTGCGGCCACGACCGCGGGAATTACGCCCACGGCGAGGAAAATGATGTCGGCCGGCATGCGCGCCCACTCAATCAGCAGCATGAATCGTCCGTGCAAGAATTCCGGACTCCGGGCGTGCCAGTAGCCGTGCTGGAGGACGTCGAGAAGCTGCATGATGCCGCCTGGGAATAGGTTGGTCACCACCATGAGCGCCAGACCCACGTTCAATCCCCAGAACGACACTCGCACATATTTCTCCACGCGCGGCCAGGTGTCGTCCGGTAGCGCCTGGCGCAGGGCAAACATCATCAGGGCGATAGCCAGCATGCCGAAGACACCCATCATGGCGGCGTGGCCGTGGTTCGGAGTGAGGATCGTGCCCACTTCGAAGTAGCTGACGATGGGCATGTTAATGAGGAATCCGAACACGCCCGCCCCCACAAAGTTCCAGAACCCAACGGCCATCAGAAAGTAGAAGGTCCACTTGTGCGTACGGCCGACCTCCTGGCCACAGGTCCCACAGCGGCTGCGCGTCAGTTTGATGAAATCCCAGGCATCGAGCGTGAGCAGCGTCAACGGCACGACCTCCATGGCGGAGAACACGGCGCCCAACGCCATGGCGATGTGCGATTGACCCGTCCAGTACCAGTGGTGAGCCGTGCCGACAATCCCGCTGCCGAGATATAGCAGCGCATCGAGATACACAACCCGCGTGGCCGTAACCTGCGAAACGATGCCCAGCCGGAAGAAGATGGCCGCCACCATGACCGTTACGAAAAGCTCAAAGAAACCTTCGACCCACAGGTGGATGATCCAGAAACGCCAGGTGTCGACCAGTGAGAAATGGCTTCGGCTGGTGAAAAACATGGCCGGGAGATAGAAGAGCGGGATTGCCGTGGCCGCATACAGGAAGAGCGAGGAAATCTCCCGGCGTTCTGTGCTCTGGCGCGCCGGAGTAATCGCGCGGAAAAGCAGCACAAGCCAGATTACCAAGCCCACCGCCAGCAGAATCTGCCAGGCCCGCCCCAAGTCCAGATACTCCCATCCCTGGTGCCCGAACCAGAACCAGAGTTTGCCGAGCATTTGGTTGATGCCGAGGATTTCTCCCACTAGACTCCCCCCGACAACCACTACCAATGCGCCGAACAGAAAGTTGATGCCCCACACCTGCCCGGCCGGCTCCGTGCCGCCCAGTCCCGAGGCGAGGAATAGCCCGCCGGCCACATAGGCCGTGGCCACCCAGAAGATGGCCAATTGCAGGTGCCAGGTCCGCAGGATGTGGCTGGGAAACAGTCGCGCCAGGTCAAAACCATAGAATCCACCGGGCTCAACTCGATAATGGGCTACGGCTGCCCCCGCCAGCGCCTGTGCCAAGAACAGCAGAGTCACCACCACGAAGTATTTCAAGACGGCCCGTTGACTCTCGCTCAAGGCACCGGGAACCAGTGGGGAGTGCACGTGCGGGACTTCACCGCTTTGCCCCTTCCAGCCCAGGAAGTCAAACCGGCCGACCACAAAAAGGGCTAGGGCTGTCCCTCCCAGCAAAGCGATGAGGCTCAGCGCGCTCCACAGGACCACGTCGCTCGTGGGACGGTTGCCCGCGTCGGGATCGTACGGGAAATTGTTCGTGTAGGAATGAAGTTTGCCGGGACGATTGGCCGCGGCGGCCCAGGCCGTCCAGGCAAAGAAGGCGGTGAGTTGCCGGAGTTCCGCCAGATCCTTCAGGAAGTTGGCCGGCAAGCCGACCCGCTGCGGCGACTGGGAGAAATAGTCCTGCCATTTTTCGATCTGATGGTGGAAGGACGCTACCTCCGCTTCCGTGAAACGTAGCGTCTTGCGCAGAGGATCGTAACGATTCCCTTTCAGCGCATGCTCAACTTCAGCGGCGATGGCGCCCCGCTCGTCAATACCAAGCGCCTTCACGGAGCGCTGGTAGCGCTGGCTGGCCATCAAATCGCCAGCATCCTTCGTCAGGGTGTGCAGGTATTCCGCCGTGAAATCAGGACCCAGATAGGCGCCGTGCCCCCAAATCGTTCCGTATTCCATGAGGCCGTACTTAAGGAAAACCTGCTGCCCGCTGAGAATGTCATCGCCGGTGAAAACCACTTCGCCCGTGGGGGCCAAGACTCGCTCCGGGATGGGCGGCGCATCGCGCACCGTCCGGGTGGCCAGCCAGATCAAAACCGTAAAGCCGAAGATGATGGTGAGAATAGTTGCGTGCTTCCAGTAAGGTGAGAGCTTGGGTTCATTCTCCATGACGCACTCCTCGTTATGTTGCATTTGCGCCAGTGGTTCACCTCGCTAACCCGTAGCCCGCAGTCGAGGCGCACACGTAAGTCGAACGGATGGAGTGAACCACTTCTCGCGACCGCCGTACCGCCAGGGGTCAGCGTTTCCTCTCCAGGACCAGCACCCAGTCGCCAAGGGTTGGCACGATTGGCGGGCGCCAAGTTCCCGAGCTGTCCGGGGTCACTTCGCCCACTTCACGCCGCCGTTTTCCAGTAGCGGGATTAAAGTAGAAGGCCCGGTAGGCCACATCTGGCTCGAGGTTCTTCAACTTGGGCGGCTCACCCGTGGGGGGAATGAACACCACCCGCACTTCTCCGGGGATCCCCGCCGCGTAAGGAAGGGCATAATTCTCTTTGCACCACTGTGGTTGCACCCACCCCCCGGTCAGTGGGGGGAATACGGGGAAGCCCCAAGCGAAATCCTGGTTGGTCCAGTGCGGCTCCACCCACTCGGGGTGGGGCTCGAAACGCCACCAGGAGTAACGACAAAGCAACTCCTTGCCGATGCCCACCTGCTCTGAGCCGGGATACTGGTAGGCAGTCTGCCACGGCGTATCCCCCCAGGCGGTTCCGTTAGGGGAAGGTCCAGAAGGTCCGAAGGGTTGCTCCGGGGTATTCACTTGCCAGATTCCATCGGCCCCATAGGTGTGACCCGCCGCACCGCTTAACATGCAGGCCCAGAACATGAAGCGCTGCACCTCCTGCCGGCTTGCCTCCAGCATGCCCTCGAAACAGACTTCGCCCACGAGCACCGGCATGCGCGGCGTCTTTGCCAGTTCTCCGGTTAGCTCATTCACGGTATTGGGAATGCTTGCCCGGTCGGCGTGACCGGTTTGTAGCATATCGAAATCAAGGACAGTGGGGTCCTCAACCGTGTCCCGAGACGTGTTGGGGGGATGCATCGTGATGGGGTGGTGGTAGGGATCGATGCTGCGCACATAGCGGCCAATCTCGGTCCAGCCGCGCTTCAGAAGGCCGCTGCCTTCGAAGAAGCGGCGGCCTTTGTATTCACCGCAGCGAGCGACCTCTGTCCCGCCCTGCTTCTGAAGGGCTGGGTTTTCAACTCGGGCGTTCGGCAGGTAATGCGGCGCGCTCCCTTCTCCGGCCAGGCACCAAATAACGGGGTACGCTCCCCACCGAGCTATGAGGTATCGCCAATGTTGCTTCATTTTTGGGATACCCATGAACCCCAGCAAAAATCCCCAGCAGCCGAAGATGCAAGGCATCAGCCCACGATCCACCAGATACTGGATGCGCAGGTCCGCCATGTCAAAGTAGTGGGGATTGATGCGCGCGTAATTTGGTTCCCAAGGGTAACCGGCCTCGTTCGCTCCCCTGGCATCAAACGGTAGCATGTCGCAAGCAAAACCTGCCACAATTTGGATGACCGTGAACCCCTTCTTCACGCGGTCTTCTGCCAGCGTCTGAAAATCCTCCGGCCAGGTCAGTCGTTTGCAGAGTCCCATGTACCAGGCATCTCCCAACCAGAAAAATGGCGTGCCGTCCTCATGCTCGAAGTGCAAGCGATCCCCGGCCACGCGCACCGGACCGTGTTTACGCAGGGGATTATCGCCCGTGTAGGCTGAAACTACCAACCCACCTTGCTGCCCATGTAAATCCGGATTGGTGGGATCGGTGGAAATCGTGCGATAGGTGTACCGCCCCACCGCACGAGGAGAGTACCGCACCCGCCAGACATTCTCTCCCGCCCAAAAAGCCGGGACTCTGTGTTCCTCCCCTCGCGGGTCGGTGAAAACAACATCAAGCTCGACGTCGTTGAAGGGATCCGCGTAGGCCTTCGCCGATGTGAACGCCCACTCCGTCACACGATGTTGGGTCGCAAAGCGATCCGGCGCAGGTGTCCCCTGGTCTTCCTTGCCGCTCTTTTCGGGAGCGACAGCAGCCTTTGATTCCTTCGTCCCGGCCAGTGGTCCGAACGCAAGCGTCCCAATTCCGGCTTTCTCAAGAAAAGATCGGCGATTCATTCGTTTCCACCTCCTTTGGACTGTGCACGGCACGCCGTGACTTTCGATTATGCGCTTTTCGTTAATTATCCGGAATTTCCGATTTCAACTTTATCTCTACGCGAAAACCCTACGTCTGCCGCCCTCGTGCGTCAAGTTCAGATCGACATAGCCACCCTCGGGTCGCATCGCGGCTCGTTTGGCAGTTTCGCTGACTTGTTTGGTCTGTTTCTCGCCTCCAACCTGCCTGGCCGCTGACACTTGTCCCGACTGGATCACTTCTGAGCGTTCGATTCGCTGTCTCTCCTGGTTCCCTACCCGTCCGGCTGCGGCAGCGCCGCAATCATCCTCAGCATGCTGGCTAACAGCCAGAAGGGGTTTACCCTGCCCCGTCTGGGCTGGAGCGAAGTGGCGTTATCACTTGTGTTCGCGGGCTTCATGATTCTGGGGTTCTCCCGGTAAATAGTGGCCTGAGCTCGGGCCGGTGTGGGAGTGGACTCCGGTCGCGCCGTTCCCTCTGGGTAACTGCACATCTTGCATCCTACCTTTCCGCAGGGAAATTGCTCATCTTTTGGCGGAAATAGCCGAAAAGCAGGACGTGGGCGAACGGTCCGCTCGGGCTATGTCCGGCCGCCCCTGGCGAGCGTTCAAAGGGTTCTAGTCCTGAAGGCACGCCGTGGCGTCCGGTGCCCGAGGGGGCCGAAGGGGTGCATCGCAGAACCCTAGATACATGACCAGAATGCAGAATCAGGCTTTTCCCCCACGAGAGACTTCTCAGGGAGGTTAGGCAGAAGACCGGCAAGACCCGGTTGCTGACGCTAGAGCTCACCGTGAGTTGATCACATGCGCCAGGAATTGATGACCGTTCTTTTGATCGTTGGCGATGCAAGGTATGCGGAACAGATCCGCAAGATGCTGAGCCAGGGGAAGAACCCCAGCGTCCACCTCGAGCATGTCGGGAACCTTTCCGAGGCGCTGGCTCGGCTGCCTGACGGAGGCATCGACTTAGTTCTGCTCGATCTCTCGCTGCGCGAAGGCGGACGACTGGAACCGTTCCTGGCCGTCTACCGGTCTGCCCCGTACATGCCCGTCATCCTGCTGACGTCGCCGCACCAGGAAAAGCTGGCACTCAAGGCCGTGCGGGGAGGCGCCCAGGACTACTTCGTGAAAGGCCAGTTTGACGGGCGACAACTACTCCGCGCCATCCATTGCGCGGCCGAGCGCAACAGGATGCAGAGAGCCTTGCGAGCTTTGTCCCTGACCGACGACCTGACCGGTCTCAGGAACCGGCGGGGATTCTTTGTCCTGGGAGAGCAACAGTTGAGGCTGACCGATCGGAACGGCGGAACATTCTCCATCCTCTTCACCGACCTGGACGGGTTGAAGCAGATCAACGACACTCACGGCCACGCCGTGGGTGACGAGGCTCTCCTCGAGGCGGCGGAAGTCCTTAAGGAGACGGTGCGCGGGTCCGACATCATCGCGCGCCTGGCGGGGGACGAGTTCGTCGCCCTCCTCGTCAACACTTCGGGGAAAACCCTGGAGAACCTGTTGCAGCGTTTGGAGAGGAACATCCAGGCCAGGAACCATGCCGCGAGCCGGTGCTACCAGTTGTCTTTGAGCATTGGCGTGGCCACCTATGATTCCCGCGAACCTTGCTCGCTGAGTTCGCTTCTGGCCCGGGCCGACGCCTCCATGTACGCAGGGAAGTACGGTCGAGAAGGTTCCGGCTGGACTGAAGAAGCGGGGACCGGACCCGAGTGCACTGCCTTGCTACAACCTGACGCGACCGATTCTACCCTCCCCTCTTCCCCGCCGGCGGACAGCGGAGCTCAAGTCCCCCCGCGCAGCCTTCTTTGACCAGCCGTTGATAACACACTCCCATCGGTGGGAATGGGAGACCAGAGAACCAGGCTCCATTTTCCTGTTTTCCGGCACCGCCTACGAAACTCCAAACCCTCGCCAGTACCTTCCGTCGGACAGCAACAAGTTTCCCAGTAGCAGACCTTCTTAGGCTATTCTAGCTCAACCGATTTCGAGAATGCGCACGGCCCTTTGGATCGGGACGTTGCGGCAGGCTTCTAAGGGCGCAACGCTGACGACAGGAGAACGAACCTTGAACAGCCTGGAACGCTTCCACGCCACGATGACATACGGTGAACGCGACCGAGCCCCGTTCAAGGAATTCTTTTGGCCGACCTGGCCGGAGACGGCGGACCGCTGGGCCCGCGAAGGGCGATACGATCCGGTGAAGACCGCCTTCGGCTGCGACCGCTGGGTCGTCGAGTACCAGTGGTTCTTCCCCACGCCCCCGTTCGAGTACAGGGTTGTCGCGGAGGACGTGAACACTGTCACCTACGTAGATCCCCAAGGCATTGTCATGCGGGAATTCAAGAATAACCCGCTCAGTTCGATGCCCCAGTTTGTCCGCTTCCCGGTGGAAACGCGTGACGACTTCCGGAAGTTCTGGAAGGAACGCATGCGGCTGGACCTCAGCGAGCGCATTGCCCCGGATTGGCGGGAAAGACTGCGGCGCCATCGGAACCGTGATTACGTCTTCGTAGTGCTGGCCGACCGCTGGGGATCGTTGTTCGGCGGTCCCAGAAACCTTGTCGGCGTGGAGCGCTTGTGCACGCTGTTCTACGACGACCCGGCATTCGTGGAAGAGATGATGGAGGCTGACGCCGAATTCATGATCGGCATCCTTGCCCAAGTGCTGGAAGAGACCGACATCGACGTCTTCGGTTTCTGGGAAGACATGGCTTATAACGTCGGACCCATCATTTCGCCAGCCCTGGTGCGTAAGTTCATGCTGCCCCGGTACCGTCAGGTCGTCGAGTTTGGCCGCAGCCGCGGGGTCCACTGCTTCTGCCTCGACAGCGACGGTCAGGTCGACTCCTTGATCCCGGTGTGGATAGACGCCGAGATTGATATCCTGTACCCGTTTGAAGTGCAGGCAGGCATGGATGTGGTGGAGCTCCGCAAGAAGTATGGCCGCGATCTCCGCATGTTCGGTGGCGTCGATAAGCGCCCACTGGCCAAGGGTTTCAAGGAGATCGTTGCGGAACTCCGGCGCGTAGCACCCGTGATCCAAGAGGGAGGTTACGTCCCCATGCTGGACCATAGCGCCCCGCCGGACATACCGTACGAGAATTACCGCTATTTTATGGAACAACTGCCGAAGTATCTGTAATCGGAGTCTGATATTCCAGGCGTAGGAGAGCCCCCCCGCGTCCGGCCTCGCGGTGCGGGGGTCGTCATTTCGGGGTAGGCGTCACCAAAGGCAGCCCTGGATTCTGCGCCGTTCTATCCCACAAAGCTACGCCAGGATGTGGTGGGCCCGCGCCAGCTTGCCGGGAATGTACAACCCCTGCGAACAATGCTCGAGACAGGTGCCACAAGCCACGCAAGCATTCGCTTTGCGCTCGAGTTGCGCGTACAAGCGGCGGGCGAGCTGCCGCTCACCGTAATCGGCGGCATAACGTTCGTACCGCAGGATGTCGGCGATTTGCACACCATTGGGGCAATGGCCACCGCACTCCTGGCAAAGGCGGCAAACTTCGCGGTTCGCGTAGGCGGTCATCGTTTCCAGCGCGCGCCTATCCGCAGCACGCATCGGCTTGCCCGCACCGGATAGGGTGTCAACAAATTGATCGAGATTGGAGATTCTGATCACCGCCGCATCGAGGTCGGTCTTGGTGGTCAGCCAGCGGGCCAGGGCGTGATGCGGCGTGGTGCCTTCCGGAAAGTCCTTCATGAAGGCGCCATCCTCCTTCATGCGCGCGGCGCCGCGCGCCGTCTTCATGGCGATGGTGCCGAAACCCTTACGCCGCGCGGCCTTCACAAATTCGTACACCGCATCGGTATCCCCATAGGTAAAGAAAAACTGGGCGTGTTCATAGATGCCCTCCGCCAGGACTGCTTGCAGAATCTCCGGAGCGCCCTCCCCGCCGGGCACCTTCGGATTGCCGGTGTAACTGTGCTGCGAAAGGCAGAGGTGGCGCGCCAAGCCTTCCTTTTTAAGCCGCTCGAACACGCGAATGGGGCCGCGGTTGTTTTTCAGTTCGGCGATGTTGTGATACCCGAAGTGAAACTTCATATCGTCGAAGTAGCCGAGCCCGCTGCGCGCCGCAGCCTGCTTCACGAACTGATAATGGGCCTCTTCGTCGATTTGTCCGGTTTCGTGGTTGCCCCGCACCCGGTCTACACAGACCTCGCAGGAGAACGCGTCGCGATTCTTGAGGATGGCCGGCGGCGTTGACTGCGGGCCCCCGGCGTCTTTCTCCCACCGGTCGGCCTTGTGCCAGTAGTTGACGCCGCAGAGGATTCCCGCCTCGACCGCTTCAGGCGCCCAGTCCAGGGCCCCGACCAGGACCGAGATCTCCCGCTTGCTGCTGCCGAGTTTGCGACGCGGCACCCGGCCGACCTTATGCGCGGCTTCCTCGATGCTCAGGCTGGAAGCCCCTGGTTCCAGGGCCTCCAGCGCCGTAGAAACTCCCAGTCCCACCGTGATTGCGCCCGTCGCAGTGCGCATAAACTCACGCCGTCCCATAAAGTTTTCGTGTGACATGTTCATGCACCTCCCAATATCAATGGCTGTTGAACGACGTTCCTGACTTAGTCCGCCACATGCAGTTCGCCTTCCGCTCGTCTGGAAGGTGCGGGCCATCCGCCGGCAGGACAACTCAACCGGTTACTTGGGGAGCCTACTCTCGATGCCTCGGGCCAGGCTAACCAGGCCCTTGCTGACCTCCG
>Ga0315282_10016615_pt1 | contig 10740 bp, 11 predicted proteins | sample YL17G07_20_MG_FD_203693 | JGI IMG/M metagenome (GOLD analysis project Ga0315282, IMG submission 203693) | Sediment microbial communities from Yellowstone Lake, YNP, Wyoming, USA - YL17G07_20 | ecosystem: Environmental > Aquatic > Freshwater > Lake > Sediment | place: USA: Wyoming | collected... | reverse complement strand
TGTAATAGGAGAGACTTAAGTAGCTTGTCAAAGGCTGTTAAAGACAAGTGGCGTCGTAAGGAGTGGTTTGATATTATTCTTCCATCCTACTTCGGCGAAACTAAAGTCGGTGAGACGCCCGCTGAAGAGGGTGAATCCGTTACTGGACGTGTTTTTGAGACTACTCTTAGCCAGATCACCGGTGATTTTAGCCAGGAATACATCAAAATGTATTTCCAAGTAATCGGCGTGGAGGATAGGAAAGCAAAAACTGTTTTTAAAGGGCATGAATATCTCCGAGACTATCTACGCAGTCTTGTTAGGCGCCGAAGTACGAAGATAGATGGGATCTACCGTGTCACCACCATTGATGGCTACAAAATCAAGATCATCGTAACAGCTATGACTGCTACTCGTATAAAGACGAGTCAGGAGCATGCAATTCGTGCAATAATGAAATCTATTGTTGACGAGAAATTGAAGACTCTGACTTTTGATCAGCTTGCACATGAACTTGTTCTTGGGAAGCTAGCTAGTGATGTTTATAATCAGGCGAAGAACATTACGGCGCTGCGCCACGTTGGAGTTCGTAAGAGTGAGCTAATAGCTGAACCTGTTAGTGCTCCTGCTCCTGCTCCAGTAGAAGCCTAACTAAGCCTTAAGTTATTTAATTCTATTCGAATCGAATCTAAATTTATTTAGATATTCATAATATGATTAATTATTGGGGTAATTATGAGTCTCTTCATAGGCGTAGACTGTGGCTCGCAAGGGATGAAGGCAGTTGTAATAGACGGGGAATCTGGGGAAGTTCTTGGTGTGGGGTTCCAGGGATATGACTTAATTCAAGGGTTACCGATGGGGCATAGAGAACAGAATCCAAGTGTTTGGATAGATGCGATGGCGATTGTTATCAGGGACGCTATACACAATGTTGATGTTACAAAGATCAGGGGGATAGGAGTTTCCGGTCAACAACATGGATTTGTTCCACTTGACTCTAATGGAAAAGTAATTCGTCCAGCAAAACTTTGGAACGATATAAGCTCAATTGAGGAATGTAAATGGCTTATTAATAGTTTAGGTGGAGTTGAAAAAGTTGTAGAATTGACAGGAAACACAATTTTGCCAGGGTTTACAGCAGGAAAGATTCTATGGATGAAGAGAAACGAGCCAAAGAACTGGGATAAGTTAGCAACAGTGCTGCTACCTCATGATTACCTGAATTTTTGGCTTACAGGAGTCCTTCGTATGGAGTATGGTGATGCTTCAGGCACTGCACTAATTAATATTCGAAATCGTGATTGGTGCCATGAGGTAGTGGATATGATAGATCCTATTTTAATCGAGAAGCTTCCAAATATTCGGCCATCCATCGAGCCGGCTGGGGAATTACAATCTGAACCTGCAAATATGTTAGGATTGAAGGAGGGCATACTTGTAAGCGCTGGTGGAGGTGATAACATGATGGGGGCCATTGGTACAGGTAATACTAAGCCTAGTATAGCGACTATTAGTTTAGGTACTTCTGGTACCATCTATACTTACTCCTCGAGGCCCATAGTAGATCCATTAGGGGAGGTGCATGCCTTTTGCGACTCTACTGGAGGTTGGCTTCCACTTGCCTGTACAATGAATGTAACTGTTACAACTGAAATAGTTCGTAACCTATTTGGCTTTGATTTTAATATGTTAGAGAATAGTATTGAGTCATCGCCTCCAGGTGCTGGTGGGCTAGTTCTCCTACCATATCTAAGAGGAGAAAGAGTTCCAAATGTTCCTGATGGAACAGGCGTTTTATATGGGTTAAACGATGAGACTTTCAAAGCTTCTTATTTAACTCGTGCAGCAGTGGAAGGTGTCACCATGGGTTTGAATTATGGTTTTATGAAGATGAAAAAAATGGGTGTTGAATTTGATGAAGTGCGCCTGACTGGAGGAGGCTCTCATAATAAGTCTTGGAGACGTATCTCTGCAGATATATTTGGAACTGAGATTGTTTGCCTTAAGGTTGATGAGGGAGCAGCTTTCGGCGCTGCCCTTCAATCTCTTTGGACTTATGAAACATATCTAGGAAAGAAATCCTCAATTGTAGATATCACAGATAGTTTTGTGAAACTCGATGAGGAGACTAGAGTCAAACCAATTACAGAAAACGTTGCAAAATACAATAAGATACAGATGCTCCAGAACAAGCTAAGCATAGATATGCGAGATCTTTTCAGAGAAACGTCGATTCACTAACTCTATAATCTAATACGAATACCAATAATTATGCTAGATTTACGCCCGCAGAAGATTGAACGAACCCCTGAAGAGATGCTTAAGCATCTGAAGAAATTTAACCTCAAACCTAGATTCAGTATTGGTATCTGGTATTTTTTTCCAACTGGGGGTCGTTTTCACGACTCCTATATCAATAAAGGCTCCGTAGAGGATTGTGTAAACAAGATTCGTGATATTTATGAAGCTGGGGTTGTTGATTCATCAGTCGGTGTTGAAGCTCACTACCCAAATGAGGTTAATTGGGATAACCTTCACATCTACAAGGAACTACAGAAAGATACTGGTATACGATTAATTACATGCATTCCAATGCTTTTCTTCGATAGACAATTCGAGTTTGGGAGTTTAAGCAACCCAGATTTATCAGTGCGAAAAATTGCTCTAGATCGGCTAAAAGATTCTCTTCGCCTAAATAAAGAGCTTGAAACAGATTTTTGTGTAGTATGGCCTGGAATTGACGGCTATGAAAATCCTTTTGGTCATGATTTTTATGGAATGTGGCGGCTTTTCGAAGAAGGACTAGCTGAAGCGATGGATGAGATTCCAGGTATGCGGATTGCTCTAGAGCCGAAACCATATGAACCAAGGGGTAATAACATCTACAGAAATACTGCAAATGCTCTGCTCATGGCAAGAAATGTGGAGGCGCGGCTTCAGCATCGAGAAAATATCCGAATCCTCAATGAAGGGCATGCTCTGCTCTGCTTGAATCCAGAGGTAGGTCATATTCTAATGGGGCATGAGGATTTAGCAGGTGCTTTTGCATCTGTGCTCAGAGAAGGTCGTTTAACCCACAGTCATTGGAATAGTCAGCCACTTGGCAATTTTGATCAAGATCTTAACATCGGTGTAATAGGAATTGAGCAGATGATTGCTACTCTCCTTGTTTTTAAGATGTATAGTTATCAGGGCTTTTTTGGGATAGATATAAATCCTGAACGAATGCCTGTAGAACGAGCAATTACCCTAAATATTAATGCTCTAAACTCTGGCGCAAAAATAGTTAACAAGCTAGATTACGAGCAATTAGTAAAAGCGATGAGCGATCCTGCGAGTAATCGTGGTGTTAATGAGGATATACTAATTCGAGCCTGGGCACCTAAAAATGTTAAATTATATTAAATGAATAATAATCTCAGTCTAGTTCAGCAATTGTTTTTTCTACGGTAGAAATACATGCTAGTAAATCATCGATTGTAGCTGTAAGGCTTCCTAAGCCCTTTTTACAACGAATGGTTATAGTTATAGTTGAGCCCTCTTGCAATGTCTGAATTTCAATACCCTCGGGGACTCTATAGTTATCTGGACTTACCGCTTTTTTAACTACAGTTGTAGTCTTCTTTTTAGGATATTGTAGAGTTATAGTTGCTTCTGCTAATCTCTCTTCTAACATTCTCATTCACTTTCACCATAAACTCATCTTCACTGCCTTGAGGAATATATGCACCGGCAGCGACATCATGGCCACCGCCTCCTCCACCGAGGCTAGATGCAGTTTCCTGCATTAACATTCCAAGATGTATTCCCATAAGTCTAATATCATCAGCCGCTCTTGCGCTAATCTTCACTGTTCCATCTTCACTATAGGCACTACTAATAATGGGTTTACTTCTGCTTAAAACACCCTGGCTAAGTAATATTCCTGCAACTACACCAATAATATTCTCATCAACTTGACGACCAGCGTTTAGAATATAGATGTTTGAGAGTTCCTTTATTCGTTCACATGATCGAACCCAATCCAGGTATTCTCCAATTTTTTTTCTGTATTCATCTACAGTTGATTCTGCTTCCTTGAGAGCTTCACCTCTATCCCCTAAGGTGATACTGATGCCTATACTTGGTTTCTGCATTCTTGCACAAGCGTTGAGTAAGCTTGAATACTCTCGGCCATCCCTTAGGCTTGTGCCGGGGCGTTCTTTCGGGAAGGAATATATCCAACCAATCAAACGTTTGACACTTTCAGCATCACAGTTCTCGCTTAGCATATGATTACTTACCACACTGAAAAGACATCGTTGCTCATCTTCAGTGAGATCAGCCAAACTGCGAAATCTATTTCCCTGTTTTAGTTTTATGCCAATTTTACTGAGTAATGCCACGCAATTATCTTCTCTGCCGCTTAAACTTGGAATAAAAGGAGATGTAGTGTAACTAATCGCTTTTGCTATTGGACGTGTCTCATAACCATAAAACGCGAGTCCCATAGTCCTCTTAAGATAACCTGTTTTCTCTACTTCTCTTTGGATCAGATTATTCGCTCCAATGAGTTCTCGTTTCTCTCCTTTATCCTGTTGATCTCCTAAAGCACCAACAATGGCGAGATATCCTAGGTTATTATTATCATAATCTAATTCTTTTGCGAAGAGATAACAAACCCCAGCTGCTGAAATTTCTCTGCCACCATCGATTCCATGAAGCAAAGGATTTACCTGAATGATATTTGGGGTTTGCTCCCCTATGATTAAATGGTGGTCTAATATTAGAATATCAATTTCCTTAAGCACTTCACTAATTAGTCCGAGATATCCAGATCCGAAATCAGAGATAATAACTAGTTTTGGCTTTTCTAATGAAATATTTGTAAGAATCTGTTCGTCAAGTCTTTTTTCCACTGATACCCGGAAGCTAGCTCCAGCACGGCGTGAAGCACCTGCGATAATTCCTCCGCTTGCTATTCCATCAGCATCATTATGAGTTAATACTCGAATTGAATTTCCCTCAGCTATGTGCTTCTTGAAAAGTTCTATCGCTGGCTTGAGGGAGGAATGTAAAGTTTCCATTTTTTTTAGCCTATTGGCTATATAGTGACTATCTCGTCCCTATAATTCCAATCTTTAGGTAACTTTCCGACTCTCTTATAATATTTAGTGACTCTATAAATCATCGACTCGGTGAGTTGAAGACCTCGTTTTGTGCCAAAATCTTTTGGGTTTCGCTCCAAATGTCTCTTCATTCGGGTCGCTCGGACCATGAGATTATATAGATCATCTGGAATGCTCTTCGCGAGTCCTGCTTCTTTTAAAACCTTACTTATGCCGTATCCCACAATTGGCTTAACAAGCGGGACGCCATGCTCATCGCGAAGTAGGTTACCAATCGCGCTTTGAGATCGTCCCTCCCTCGCAAGGTTGATGATCAATGCTTTAACCTCATCAGGTTGGTAGACCACCCAACTTGGTGGGCGCTTTGATACAGGTCTAGCCGAGAGGGAACGTCCACGCATACTTGACATTTTACCAACCATACTGAATCACTTCCGGGTTTACAGCGGATAGCTCTGCAAACAATAGCGACCTAACTAAAAAAGGTTGTCGCTTAATATCAGAATATTATAATTTTGCAATGACTTCAATTTAAATGTATACTGGAAATAATTAGATACCTACCCGCTGATGAGCCATTTAGCAAGGGCATGGAAAGCTCGAGAGCGATGACTGATGCTATTTTTTTCATGTTCACTCATCTCTCCAAACGTTCGTCCATCCCCTTCTGTAGGAATAAATATTGGGTCATAACCAAATCCGTTGGTTCCACGTTCGGATTTCGCAATTTGTCCTTCGACGACGCCTTTGAAATTATATACGCCTGTCTCATCTCGATATGCAATTGCACTGAGGTAGTGAGCTGAACGCTCCATTATCCCATTCATTAATTTTAATATTCCCGGATTCCCTAGTCGATCAAGTACATAACTACTATATGGTCCTGGGAAGCCACCATAGGTATCTATGAAGAGACCCGCATCCTCTATTGCAATTGGTATGTCAAGTGGAACCTCTCGTAGGCTGAAAGAGGCTATGTCTTCAAGATCATTAGCCTGTATCTCAATGCGTTTCAATGGATAATGTTCAAGCTCAATTCCATACTGGGCTAGAATGACTGTTGCTTCTTTGATTTTATGTTTATTACTTGTTCCCATAAATATCTTATTCTTTTTCAATATATCGTCCTCTTTTCCTAATATCCTCGACACGCTGTAGAACTTCCTCTGATTCTAATCCAAGTACCTCCTTATACCCTTCATCAAAAGCGTCTTGAAGAAGCTCTTGTAAATCATAATGAGTACTGCTGAGCATTCTATGCATAAGGTTAATATCGACTCCTCGCTTTTCGATTTCCTTTGAAATTTCACCGAGACCAAAATCGATGATAATAACCCTATCACCAGACTTAATCATATTACTAGTTGTTAAGTCACCGTGTATTATCCCTGCTTTATGTAGGGCTCCTGCTTCGCGACCTATTATTTTAAAAAGGCTCCAATTATCCTCTTCGCTTATTTTGTGTACAATATCCTTGACCTTGTATCCTTCTATGTACTCCATTACTATCTCAGCACCATTCGGGTCGACTTGATAGATTAACGGCGTTGGTACTCCTCCTTCTCTTGCACGGTGAATGAGTTCAGCTTCATGAACCGTCCGAATTTTACGGATTTGCTCATCGATTTCAGGGTGTCTATATTTCTTTACTCCTCGTCTTTTAATTAATACACGCATACCATTCCAATCATCATCTAAGATAATATCGGCTTCAGCTCCTTTAGCTAGAATTTTTAACGCCATGGTATATCTACCTCATCAAGCCTCCACTTCGGTGCAATGTAACTGGTTTCTATTGGGGTCCTTAAGCCATGTGAATAAGCAAGTATACCTGTCCACGCGATCATAGCCCCGTTATCTGTTGCTAGTTTTATAGGGACAAAGTTTGGTTGGGCTCCCTGCTCCTCAGATATTTCCCTAATTACTCTTTGAAGTCTCTTGTTGGCACCAACTCCACCAGTTAGAAGTAATTCTGGTTTTCTAGTATGAGCTAAAGCTCTTTCTGTTACCTCTCCTAACATGGCGTACGCTGTCTCCTGAAGGCTAAAGCAAAGATCTTCGATACTGAATTTCCCTGTTTTATATTCGTTAATGGCGGCAGTTAGTAAACCGCTAAAGCTCATATCCATACCTTTTACTGCGTATGGAAGTGGTACTAGTTTCGACCCTTGAGTTGCTATTTTCTCAATGGCCGGACCTCCAGGGTATTCTAATCCAGCAGCACGAGCAAATGTATCTAGGCAATTCCCGATGGCTATATCCAATGTTTCCCCGAAAACACGGTATCTGCCTGATTCAAAGCCACTAATAATCGTATTACCTCCAGACACATAGAGTGTTAATGGGTCCTTTGCTCCTGTGGCTAGTCGACCTATCTCAATGTGGCTTATACAATGGTTAACTCCTACAAGCGGAATTTGAAGGTATGCCGCCAGTGCTCGAGCAGATGTAGCTCCTGTACGGAGGCAAGGACCAAGGCCAGGTCCTTGAGCGAATGATATGAAGCTAATTTCCTTCGCTGTAAGCTTCGCTTTCTCTATTGCTTGATGTATTACTTTACCGATGTTTTCAGAGTGGTGACGGGCAGCTTCTCTTGGGTGAATTCCCCCCTCTGCTGGAACATGCACTTTTACCTCATTAGCAAGTATCTCCCCATTATTAGTTACAATTCCAACACCAAGGTTATCGGCTGTGGATTCTATGCCTAGACATATAAGTTTCTTTAATCCAGCCATCTTCAAGAACGAAGGTAGTATTACAGTTTAAACCTTTCATGGTAACTCTTTTAGAATTCAATTAATCTTATTTTTTGTATATTTCTCAATTATTGTTTCGATATCGGTCTGCATCTCTGGATGATCTTGAATGATTTTATCCAACTTCACAAGGGTACTCTTCCATCTATTTTCAAGATCTGGATCATATGTCCAAGCAAAATCTAATAATTCTGATAAATTTTTAATGCTTTTTTGAATATTATTGAGGGTGATATCGATTCGATTAAAAATCTCTGTGTCTTGAATAATTAATTCCAGGATAGGGAACTGGATTATTTGTATATCTCCCTCGATCTCAACCTCGATACCCTTTTCCTGTATCGTCATTTTCTCTTTTGGTATTCCAACCTCATTTAGAAATAGAACAGCGTTATCAACAGCAACTGAAAGAACTTCTTGGGGTAAATATGTGAACTCCTCCTTGTATCGAAGCTTAACTAAGCTATTTGGTTTCCTTTCGAAATGTATGTTAAGTATGTCTGGGACAAAACCTAGACCATGTTCTAAGCCATATCGCCTAAAAACTTCTTTAATCTCTTTGAATAGTGAATCAGTTTTAGAACTGTTCCCCAGTAAAAACACCTAATATAGTTGAATCAAGGCAATTGATAAACTCAATTCTTTGGGAGGTTCGTAGTGGCTTTCCTGAAGTATTTGAGAACATTGTTACCTGCTTCGGTTATTTCATATCTTTTAATATCCTTGTTTTCTTCGGCTCCTTCGCTCTCAATAATTAATCCTTGGCTGATGAGGTTGTTAAGTACTGTTTGAAAAACTTTCCAGGAGAGGTTAGCGTTATACATGATCCTCGTAGGTTTCGATTCTCCTCTGTTGACAATCTCGAGGACCTCAATATATATCTCAACCTTTCCTCTTCTAGGCATATTAGATACAACACTATTAGGGCATTAAAATAAGGTTTTCCCACTATTTCGAAATCGTTTTAGCTTTTTCATAAAGTTGGATATGTATCCAGAATCCATAACCCATTTTATAGTCAAACCGATGAAGAAATACGGAGAATAAGCGGATGAGCCTAAAAGAGAAGATTGATGTACTAGACTTCTTAATCGCGATCCTCAAGGAACACGAGGAGAGTCTGTACGAAGTCACACAGCGTTTAGAACGTCTTTCCGATAAGCTCGAGAAAGGAGAGATAAAAGAAGAGGATAGTCAAGCCCTCGCTGAAGCTAAAATGGAACTGAGTAGGCCGCTCCCTGGTAAATCTAATATACTCATTGTTGATGACGATGATTTTCTTACAGAGACTTTCAAAGTGATTCTTGAAACCGTTGGCTACAATATTGATATTTGCTCAACCGGCATGCAAGCTCTTCATCAAACAAAAGAAAAGAATTATGACCTCGTAATTTTAGATATTAAACTTCCTGATATTAACGGCGATGAAGTAGCCAGAATTATACGAAAACAAGGACAGAAGACCAATATAGTTCTAATAACTGGCTATGAAAAGTTAGCAAAAGACCTTGAAGGGGATCCAGTTGAGGTAAATGAAGTATTGATGAAACCTATAAGTCCTAATAGTCTCTTGACTTTGACTAAAAAGGTTCTATCAAAAAATAGATGAATTAGTTTCTTTCCTCACATTACTATGGTATCAAAGAAAAGTTTATGGAATTAATCTAAGCGACGTATATAGCTGGTCTATAAGGTTTCGCTCGAGCTGCGCGTTTCGCTGGATCAAATATCTGGGAATCGCTCTCGCAATTCACAGTTACGTTACAACCGAATTCAGCAGAAATGAAACTCGAGGCATTCTGAATAAGATCCATTTCATTTACTTGGCCCAAAGATCTTCGTGTTTTAAGGGTGTTTTCAGGTAGCTTTTTCATTTCTTCGACTAGAATTCTAGCATAGTTTGGTAATTCTTTCTGTTTTGCTTTCATATCAGAATCCTTAAACGCTTCACGTATCAGGGTGCCTACATCAAAGTTACCTGTGTTCTGCATGTCCGCTGCTTTGAGATATAGTTTCCATTTCCATCCATCAGCAGTGTAGAAATGGATGGTTTTTGGCTTTATTCCCGTGACTTTAATTATATTCTCTACATCTTCAATGCATGTTTTTATTATTGTTTCCAGTTCTTCAGCATCTTTCCTGATAAGGAAGTCATCAGCTTCAGGCCACGATGTGAATGATACGAAGCCTTCTCCACCAATTTTCTCCCATACCTCCTCAGAGAAATGGGGTGTAAAAGGTGCTAGCATTTTAATTTGAGCGTCAAGAACTTTAGATTCAACTATATTTATTGCTTTCAGCCTTTCTATATCGTTCTTATCAAAGGCAACACGTTTTGTATACCACTCGAGATCGCTATCGATGTCATAAGTTGCAGCATGAATTGTTTTTCTAACCTTCATCTCTTGAATTGCTTCATTCGCATCGGCTAAATGTGCTTGAAGCCTGCTTAACATCCAAAGGTCAACTTCGTTGAGTGTATACTCACCTGTTTGATGTTCAGATATTATCCGTTCAGCCCGATTATAGAATCGCTCCAACATTTCACTCATACTTTTGGCGAGATCAGGGCTAAAGTCTGCATCTTTTAGAGGTTCTGCTGTGATCATTAAACTTATTCTCAGTGGATCAGCGCCAAAGCGATCTATTGCATCAACAAGTGGAATGATGTTATTCATGCTCTTACTCATTTTCACGCCTTCCATGAGCACTGAACCATTAACGACGATACCTCGTGGCCATTTATCGCGAGGGAAAATTGCTGTGTGATTAAAAATCATGAATGTAAGATGGTTTGGTATTAGGTCTCGACCGCTATGTCGTGCTTCAGGCGGATAAAAGTAGTTGAACTCATCTTTTAACTCTTCAATTTTTTTTGCAGATATACCATTTTC
>Ga0315282_10016614_pt1 | contig 10740 bp, 7 predicted proteins | sample YL17G07_20_MG_FD_203693 | JGI IMG/M metagenome (GOLD analysis project Ga0315282, IMG submission 203693) | Sediment microbial communities from Yellowstone Lake, YNP, Wyoming, USA - YL17G07_20 | ecosystem: Environmental > Aquatic > Freshwater > Lake > Sediment | place: USA: Wyoming | collected... | reverse complement strand
CGGCGCCTCGGCCCGGCGGGCGGTCGAGCGCTATTTAACTGAGGTGCGCCCCTCCCTTCTCAAGAAACCGGCCGACCATCTATTTCTGACCCACCGGAGCCGGGCCTTTACCCGTCAGGGATTTTGGAAGATCTTGAAGAGCTACGCTCGCGGGGCCGGGTTGGCTTCGTCGATTACGCCTCACATCTTGCGGCACACCTTTGCAACACACCTTCTCGAACGCGGGGCCGACCTCAGGTCCGTTCAGATGATGCTGGGCCACAGCCAGATCACGACGACTCAGATCTACACTCACGTCACCCGGGACCGCCTCCGCCGGGTCTATGATAAATATCATCCCAGAGCATAAAAGTAGTGAGCTGTGAGCACTGAGCAGTGAGCGGTGGGGCGCTCGCTAATCGATTATTAGATGACTTGGTTCACCAAGCAAGGAAAATCGATAATCCATAACCGGGCATTGTTAGCTATCTTATAGATTGAACATCTTTCTTTCTTCTTTTCAAAATCTGCACTTTGTGAATGTTGGCCCGGGGTATCCGCGCGCCCTGTGCGGCTGGAGGAATTGTGTTTTTCCTCTCACTGCTCAGTGCTCATAGCTCACAGCTCACTATTTATAGTGGGGTGTGACCGAGATGTGGACCCTGGCCTGATGCCTGGCCGTAAAGAGAGTCGTCCTTTTCTCCTTGAACAACCATTGCTGGCGCTTCCAGGTCCAAGCGAATTCTTTGTGACAGGCCCGGTCATAGATGTCCCGCTCCTCGAGGCAAACGCGGTTCGACCCGGTGACGACATACGGACGGTAGTTCGCTTCGGAAAAATTCTGCTGGGTTTCTTCCGTAGAAGGAAGCGGGATGAAGTCTTTCTCGGCCGATTCGTTGCGGGGAGCGTAAAAACCGTTCACGAAAAAGGCAAAGTGCAATTGGCCTTCCTTTTTGAGAATGTATTCCATGTTGAAATCGGGGACATCTCGGAAATCGCGGCTGGTCAACGTCTCTGCGGAGGCCGGTGAGCTCGCGATTTCCCGGGCGTTCCAGCGGGTGATTTCGGAACGGCCGTGGAATAGGCGATAATCCTCGGAGTCTCTCTCCATGGTCCCGGTCCAGAGGACGGTCAATTGGAAGTCCCCCGAATAGACCGTTTCTTCCTCCTGGGTTCGATATTCCCCTTCGGTCTTCAATTCGACTTTGAGGTCCCACCAGAGAGGCTCTTCGGCTGGCCGTCCGGCGTCTTGAATCCCGGGGGCCAGAAGCCAGAAGCAGAGCAGTGAGAGGGGAAGGAGGAAGAGCCTTCGCGCCGGCAGTCGATCGTTCATCCGCCTTCCATCTCGAGCTCGCAACAATCTATTCTACCTTGATTGTTTTGTCCTTGACAAGCCGGAGAAAGATTGTTAGCTTAGTCCAATCCACACATGAGTTTAATCGTTAAACTTATAAGTTTAATTGCAAGACTCATCGGTGAGGGAGGGAAGACGTGACGATCAGAGACCTGAGAGGCGAACGCGAGCGCCTAAGGCGGGAGGACTCCAGGCTGTCCATTCTCCAGGCGGCCGAAGGCCTCATCATCAAAAAAGGGTACGGCGCCCTGACTATGGACGATGTGGCCCGGGAGGCGCAGTTTTCCAAGGCCACCCTGTATCGCTATTTCAAAAACAAGGGAGAGCTCATTTTCGAGATCGCCGCGAACTATTATCGGAGAGTGACCGCGAATTTGCGGGAGATCCGTGATGAGGACTCTCGACCCGTAGAAAAATTGCGCCAGGCGATCCGCTTCGTTCTCCGATTCGGCCAAGAAAAGCGGAATCTCTCCCGGGTCTTGATGATCGACGAATTCCTGCCACGCTCTTCAGGCTCCCCGGGCGGGGCGTCTGAGCGGCCCGCCTCGACAGAGGAAAAAAAGTTCCTCGGCGTGTTAAAGGCCTGCCGCAAGGAAATGCTCGACGTGGGAAGTGAAATCTTAAAGGACGGGATCGCCGCGGGGGAGTTCCGGGCGATGGATGTCATGGCCGGCGTGACCTTCCTGGAGGCGGCGCTCCAAGGTTATCTCCAGGGAGAACTCTTGTCTCAAAAAAAACACGATCTGGAGGCCGAGACCGAACTCATCCACGGTTTTTTCCTTCACGGCATCATGGACAAGCGGAACGTCAAAGGAGGATCAAGATGAAAAAAATAGGGACTCTGGCTTTCGCCCTCTGTCTTGTCTTCGGCCAGGGGAGTTCCGCCGAATCCCAAGAAAAGCTGGTCCTGACCCTTCAAGACTGTCTCAACCTGGCCCTTTCCCAAAATCCCTCCTACCTGGCCGTTAAAGAGAGGGAGGGAGGAGCTCAGGGGGTAGTCCGGGAGGCGGCCTCCCGGTTTCTCCCGACCCTGAACGCCCAGGGCAACGATGTCCTCGACAAAAAGGTTTTTGTCCTGGAATTCCCCTCCTTCATTCCTGGTCAACCATCCCAGAGGGTGCCGATCGACTTCACCAAGACTTACCAGCTGACCCTTTCCTTTTCGGTCCCTCTGTTCACAGGTGGGCGGTTGACCGCTGGGTACAGGCAGGCGAATTATAATCTTCTGGCCACCAAGGAGTTTATCCGGCAGTCCAGGCTCGACACCGTCTTCGACGTCAAGAAAGGTTTCTATGGCTATCTGCTGGCTAAGAAATTCGCCGCTGTGGCTGGGGAGGCGGTGGCCCTGGCTGAAAAACATCACACCAATGTCCGAAATCTTTTTGAGGCCGGGATGGCCTCGAAGTTCGACCTGCTCAGGTCGGAGGTGCAGGTTGCCAACCTGAGGCCCCAGCTCATCCGGGCCCGTAACAGCCTGAGCGTCGCCGAGCTCGGCTTGAAGACTCTGCTCGGGCTGGATCTCTCCCGGCCCATCGAAGTCAGCGGAGAGATGACCTACCAGCCCTCCGAGGAAAATGTCGATGATCTCGTCTCCAAGGCCATGCTTAGGAGGCCGGAGATCAGTCAGCTTAACTACCAGAAACAGATCGCCGGGGAGATGCTCAAGATGGTCAGGGCCGAGAACCTCCCAACGCTGGCCGTCGGAGGCGCCTACAATTATTGGTCCAACCATTTCAATTTCACCGAGAAAAACTGGGAAAGCTACTATTCTGTTAACCTCGTCCTGACCCTTCCCATTTTCAACGGCTTTTCCGGCGCGGCGAGGATCGCCCAGTCCAAGGCCCTGATCAGAGAGCTCGAATTCAGCCAGAAGGGTCTCTTCGAGGCGGTCAAGTTCGAGGTCAACCAGGCGGTTTTAAATCTCAAACAGGCCCGCGAGACCTTGCTCTCCCAGGAAAAGAACGTTGAGGAAGCCCAGGAGGCGGTGAGGATTGCCGAACTGAACTATTCAGAAGGCCTGGCCACGACCCTCGATGTCAGCACCGCTCAGGTGGCTCTGTCTCAGGCCAAAACGAATTATTCCCAGGCTCTCTATGATTGTGTCATCTCGCTTGCCCAGCTGGAAAAAGCGGTGGGCAGCGGAGGGGAAGAATGGGATGGTGAGATGACGAGATGACCAGATGACGAAATGACGAGATAGACGTCTTTAAATCTTATACCTCAAGAACGCCCCGATCTTTCCATAGTGATCGAGTTTGGAGGGCGGGGTCACGTGGATCACCTGACAGTTCTTGGCCATGGCCGCTTCGATGGCCTCATCGATGACATCGACGACGGGCTCGGTCTTTCTCTGACAGGAGGGACAGCGCAACTCTTCGATATAGAGACATCTTTCTACGGGACAGATTCTTCCCTCGCGCGAAAAATTGTGGGTGACGACAAGCGATTGGACTGCCCCTTGATTGAGAGCCCGCAGGGTCTCTTTCAGGCCGGAGATGGCCAGATTTCCCCTCTCCAACTGGGAGACAAACCTCACAACCGCGGCTTGCTCATTTTCATGATTGAGTTTTTCCTCCAGGCCCAGGGCCTCTTTGAGGATTTTGTTGTTGGGGTCCCCCGGCTTGGCCTTGAGCCTTCCTTTCAATCGGGCTTTAAGATAGGGGTGGAGGAGGGACTCAAGGTCGGCGAAATTTTCGTCGGCGCAGCCCAGGAACAGCCAGGCGAAATGGTTCTTCTTGAAAAGATCAAACGTCTTCTGGGCCGCCGTCTTGAAGTGCTCGTGGAGATGAGCCGAAATGTGACGCTCGATGCGCTTGGATTCGAGGCCTTCCCAGCCTCCCTCCCGAACCTTGCTCGGGACATCGCTGCGCAGGCTGTCCAGATGGGTCATCTCGCCCATGTAAACGTCATACCATTCGGCTTCCCTACGGCTGGTGAGAAAGGCGATGATGTGGCGGTAGCGTTCCAGAATGGCCGAGAGAGGCCGGGCATAGGGGTTCTGATCAAAAATAACCCGGGTCCGCGGAGGATGGGGCAGGTTGAATTCCTGCCAGAAATCTCTGCCTGAGCAGGAAAACAGGGCCAGGCCGGGAAAATTATAGGAATTCAGGTTTCGGGAGGCGAAGAGATTGATTTTCTCCAAATCCTGTTGAAGCGATTCCCGTTTTTCACGGCTCAGGTCCATCGTTTCGCATTGGGCCCGGCCCGAAGTCAACAGGTTCTTGAAGGAGACGGTGATTTCCTTCCTGGTTTTTTTGCCCTTATCTGTTTCTAAATAAAACGAAGTCGTTAAAAAAGCACCGTCTTTGAACTTGGTGAGCGCTTCGATTTGCCCCCGGCTAGACAGTTTCATAGAACCTCCTTGTTTGGAATGAGAGATGCAGGCGAAAGTCCTTTTGCCTTGGCTTAGAGCTGATAAGAAATACCACCTCTTTTTAGGTTATGTTGGGAACCCCCTTTTGTCAAGCCCTTCTAGAGGGCCCCCTAACGAAAAGTCCAGCGAGAACGGTTGGCACTTTATCAAGCCCAATCGGACGCTTTGGCTCAGCCCGTAAGCACGCGTTTCGTCGAAGAGCTACGCCCCGGTGCCCCGTTCTCCGTACTCCGTCTATCTCGTCCAGCAGATGAAAAACAAATAGCATTTTTATGAAATCCTTAAGTTGTTCCATGAACGGAGCACGGGGTACGTGATACGAGAAAAACGGGATTCGGTGCCCGGGGGACGGGGTACGGAGTTCGGCAGACGAGCTTGACGCGCCGGGCCTTTACTCGCATTTTGCTTATAGATATAATACACCTTAAGTGAGGCCTCGCGCCGCATATTCTGGGTGCGGAAGTGGCGGAATTGGTAGACGCGTAAGCCTCAGGAGTTTATGGCCGAAAGGCTGTGTGGGTTCGAGTCCCACCTTCCGCACCAATTAAAACTCGGCCGTTGTCATCTCCGTTATGCCCTCTCGGAAAAACGTCCTGCTCATCAATCCTTGGATCTATGATTTTACCGCCTATGATTATTGGCTGAAACCCCTGGGACTTCTCTATATCGCCTCGATCATCCGCGAAAATTCCGCCTGCACACTGACCTTTGTCGATTGTCTGGACCGTCACCATCCCCTCCTGGATAAGAAGCTTAAAATGAAGCCGGATGGAAGAGGTGCGCTCCCCAAAGAGGAGGTGCCCAAACCCCTGCCCCTCAAAGGTGTCCCGCGGAGATATTCCCGCTACGGACTTCCCGTTCCTCTTTTCCTTCGCGAGCTCGAGTCCGTGGGCCGGCCTGACCTCGTTCTCTTGACCTGCACCATGACCTACTGGTATCCCGGCGTCCAGCTGGTGACCGAGCTCGTGCGGCGTAAATTTGGTCAGGTCCCGATCGTGCTGGGCGGGAACTACGCCACCCTCGAGCCCGATCACGCCAAGGCCTTCTCGGGGCCGGACTCAGTCATTCAAGGGCCGGGGGAAAACAAAATTCTCCCCTTGATAAACCAGGTCCTGGGAGACGGTGTCGCCAATGTCCGTGAGTTCCCCTCTCTCGATGACCTTCCTTGGCCCGCCTTTGACCTTTTGAGGGATTCCGAAGGGCTGCCGCTTATAACCTCCAGGGGTTGCCGTTTTAGCTGCAGCTTTTGCGCCGTTCCGCTCCTCTATCCAGAGTTTGAACAACGGTCTCCCGCGTCCGTGGTCAATGAAATCCAGGGCCATCATAAGAGGCTCCGGACGCACAACTTCGCTTTTTTTGATGACGCCCTCCTGCTCAACAGGCGGCGCCACATTATACCGATCCTCGAGGGGATCATCAAAAAACATGTCCCTCTGACTTTCCATGCGCCCAACGGCCTCCATGTCAGAGAAATTGACTTGGACCTGGCCAGACTGCTCAAGGCGGCCAATGTCCGGTCTCTTTTCCTGAGCCAGGAATCCTTCGATGAGGAGCTTCTGACGGCAGCGTGTCCCAAGATCTCGGCGGGAGATCTGGAGAAGGCTCTCCGGGCCCTGGAAAAGGCAGGCTACAACCGTGGCGATATCAATGTCTATCTCATCGTCGGCCTCCCCGGCCAGGACATCCTCGGTATCCGGAAGAGCATTCTCAGAGTTCGGGAACTGGGAGCGCGGCCCCGGCTCACCTATTTTTCCCCTGTCCCCGGCACCCACGAATGGCAGAGGCTCGTTGGGCAGGGCTGCTTTCCCCATGATGCCGACCCGCTCCTGCATAACAAATTGACGTTTGCCTACCTCTGGGGGAATATCACGCCCGGGGAATTCAGGTCGCTGGGGACGCTCCTCAATCAAGGCTAAAAGACGTCTTTCTCGTCAAAATCCAGTGAGCTGTGAAACCCGTATCAAATCGTTTTTAAAACCTCACTGATCACGGCTCACGGCTCACGGCTCACTGCTCACACTTGTTTTGACGGGGCACGGACGACGAGATAGACCTTTTCGTTGGCTTGAATTAATTCGCTGAGAAGGGTATTGTATTAGGAGAATGAGAACAGGAAGATTCTTGCTAATTCTATGGGTTGCATGCCTCGCAGCCTTGGTTTTTCTTACTGCCGACGCACGGGGCGCCAAGAATCAGCTCCCCCCCCAATATAAAAAATGGCTGGAAGAGGAAGTTGTTTATATCATCAGTCCACGCGAAAGGGACGTTTTTTTGCAGCTAAAAACGGACCGCGAACGGGACCTTTTTAGCGAAGCTTTTTGGAAACACAGAGACCCGACTCCGGGGTCTCCTGAAAACGAGTTCAAGACCGAGCACTACCGCCGGATAAACTATGTCAACCAGTTCTTTGGCCGATCATCTCCCCTTCCCGGCTGGAAAACGGACAGGGGTCGAATGTACATCATCCTCGGCGAGCCCAACGACATCCAGAGGTTCGTCGGCAAATCCGATGTTTATCCGACTGAAATCTGGTTCTATCAAGGGAAAACCGGAGAGGGCCTTCCGGCAGGTTTCAACCTCGTTTTTTTCCAGGAACACGGGAACGGTGAATACAGACTGTACAGTCCTGTCAGGGACGGTCCTCAGGCTCTCATGACCACCTATAGCGGCGATCCCTCCAACTATTTGGCTGCCTACCAGCAGCTGCAGGAGATCGACCCGACTCTGGCTCAGGTCTCGCTGTCCCTCATCCCCGGAGAAGAATCAGGCTCGTTTGGCCGGCCTTCGCTCTCTTCGGACCTCCTCATCCAGAAAGTTGAAATGCTTCCCAGCAAACAGGTGGAAGATAGGTACGCCCAGAAATTCCTGCAGTATAAAGACAGTGTCGAGGTCGAGTACACGGCCAATTACATCGACAGCGATTCGCTGGTGAAGGTCCTCCGCGATCCCTCGGGACGGCCCTTCGTCCACTACGCCCTGGAACCGGCCAGACTCTCGGTCAACCAATACGAGAGCAAATATTATGCGACCCTGGCCCTCAACGGGTCGGTCTCGAATCCGGAGGGCAAGATCATTTTTCAGTTTGACAAAACGATATCCGTCGAATTCAACGAAGAACAGATGCAGAACGTCAGCCGCCGGCCATTCGACATCCACGACATGATCCCTCTGATCCCGGGCCAGTACAAATTATCGATCCTGCTCAAGAATGAGGTTTCCAAGGAGTTCACCTCGTTAGAGCAGAACCTGGTCGTTCCTCAAGAAAGCGGGGATCCGGCGATGACCTCGCTCATCCTGGGCTACAAAGTCGCCAAAGCGGAAGCCGGGGTGAAAAAAATGAAACCCTTCCAGGTCGGGGCTTACCAGATCTATGCCCAGCCCAACCGGGTTTTTGTCAGGAAGGATTCGCTGGCCTTGGCCTTTCAGCTTCAGGGACTGACCCCCGAGATCAGAGAAAAGGGAGAGATCAAATACCTTTTCAAAACCGCCGACAAGGAATTCCGGTCGAGCTCCCGGAAGATCCCCGAATATGGTGATGTCGCCGACTTCGTCCAGGAGATCCCCCTAGCCGATTTTCCGCCCGCCCATTACGGGGTCCGGGTCTCTCTCGTCCTCGACGGGCAGGAGCTCGCGGCCAAGGAAGATGAGTTTGATGTCACTCACTTGGAGGGCGTGGCCCGCCCCTGGATTTACACCAGAATTCTGCCCGATTCATCCGATCCCATGTACGCCTATATCACGGGCATCCAGCTCATAAACAGCGGCAGGTTCAAAGAGGGCAGCGAGAGCCTGGAGAAGGCTCAGCAGGGAAAACCGGACAGCGTGGATATCAACTACCATTTGGCCAGGGCCTACATGGGACTTGCCGCCTATGAGAAAGTGGAGCCCGTGCTTCTTCCCTTTTTCAATAAACCCGAGACTCCCAAGTACGAGCTCTATTTTCTCTTGGGACAATCGTATTTTGCGAGAGGGGAATGGCAGAAAGTGATCGACCTCTACGACCGGGCCATCAATCATTATGGTGTCAACACAAGCATCCTGAATCTCTTGGGCCAGAGTTATCTCAAGCTGGGGAAGACCGAGGAAGCCCTCCTGGCCTGGAAGAAATCCCTGGAAATCGACCCTCGACAGCCACAGATCCAGAAGGAGGCCGAGTCCGTGAAGGAGAAAAAATGAGCACCGTCCCGAGTCGGCCGAAGAAAACGCAGAAAGATATTATGGTCATGGCCCTTGGCTTTGTCTTTGTCTTAAGTTCGCTGGTCTTTTCTTTCTCCTCCTGTCGGCTCTACAACCTGGAACGCAAGCTCGCGCCCGAATATGCCGATTTCCTATCCAAGGTTCGCTATATCATCACCAGGGAAGAAGAAAAGACCTTTGTGGAGCTTCCGGATACGGAGAAACCAAAGTTTATCGAGGAGTTTTGGAAGCGAAGAAATCCCGATCCCGGTTCCGAGGTCAATGAATTCAAGATCGAATACTACAAGCGCATCGACCAATCCAGCCAGCTCTTTTTTGGGGAAGGCAAGCCGGGCTGGCTGACCGACCGCGGCAGGATCTATATCCTGTTCGGATCTCCCCTGGAACGGCAAACCAACCCGATGGACGCATCCGGCCGCTGCACCGAGCTCTGGTATTATCCTCCGAATTTCCCTGTTCTCTTTGTCGATCCAAATTGCACCGGCAATTTCATCTTGGCGCCGATCAACCTGGCCCACCTCCAGGAGCTCAATATGGCCCAGGCCCAGTTCCAGAGGACTTTCAAGCAGGAAAAACAGTTTTTCGATTTTAGCCTCAGCGTCAACAAAACGCTGGTCTCCCAAGACCGAGTGGAGGGAACGATCACCATCGAAATCCCCTATGTCTCGATCTGGTTCAAATCCGACAACCAGAAACTCGAGGCGACCCTCGACGTCAACCTGGAACTCAAAAACAGCCAAGGATTCCTTTTTTGGGAATACAAAGGGCCGTTCCCGGTTTCGCTGGAAGAATCGGAGCTCAAAGAGAAGAAGGGGAAGAGCTATCGGATCGAGATTCCATTCTCCTTGACAGAGAATCTGGACAAGCTGCGCCAGGGGAAAAATGCTATCCACGCCTCGATCAAGAGCAGGACCGGGCAGGATGAATCGGAGAAGGTTTTCGACTTCGAGCTCTGATCTTAGGAAGGGTGAAGAGGTGATTGAATCTAGCAAGGAGGTAACGATGTATCGAGACTGCAAAACCAGAAGCGCTTGCCTGAAATGGACGATCGGGCTGATTTTCTGCCTGGCCATTCTGACCGCGTATTCCCCGGCCCAGGAGAACCTCGGGAAAGGGAGGATCAACGGCGTCATCCTCGATGAAAATAGCGTTCCCCTCGAGGGAGTCCAGGTTGTCGCCGAGGCGGTGGGAGGGAAGACCAAGCTCGACGGCATATCGGATAAAAAAGGACGTTTCGCCATCGCCGGTCTTGGAACCGGGGTCTGGAAAATCACGGCGACCCTGAAGGGATACGGCCCCGCTTCGATGGACATGAACGTCAGCCAGCTCTCAAAGAACCCACCGATCAATTTTGTCATGAAGAAGCTGACCGGGATCCCCGCCCTGGCCTCGGACACTCAGGCGACGCAGCTCTTCGACCTCGGGAATCAACTCATTCAGGAAGAGAAGTACACCGAGGCTCTGAAGGCTTTCGGGGAGTTCATAGGCAAGTATCCAGAGCTCTACCAGGTCCGTCTCAACATCGGCACTTGCTATCTGAAAATGGGTGAACTCGATAAAGCCGAGACCGAGTTCAAGGCAGTCCTGGACAAGATCAAGGAGTCCTCCGGTGATTACAAAAATGACGCCGCCACCTCCATCAGAGCCCTGACGGCGCTGGGGGAAATCGCGATCAAGAAGCAGGATTTTGAGACCGCCCAGAAATATTTCACCCAGGGGCTGGAGGTGTCTCCCCAGGACGAAGTGGCGGCCTACAATGTGGGGGAGATCTTTTTCTCTAACCAGCAGATTGACCAGGCCATCAAATACTTCGAGATGTCTATCCAGATCAAAAAAG
>Ga0315282_10016612_pt1 | contig 10740 bp, 9 predicted proteins | sample YL17G07_20_MG_FD_203693 | JGI IMG/M metagenome (GOLD analysis project Ga0315282, IMG submission 203693) | Sediment microbial communities from Yellowstone Lake, YNP, Wyoming, USA - YL17G07_20 | ecosystem: Environmental > Aquatic > Freshwater > Lake > Sediment | place: USA: Wyoming | collected... | reverse complement strand
CGGGAATCGAAACGAACCACCGTGGGTAGCCGACCCACATGTCAGCTGCTACTGATCCAATAACGCCTGTGACTGCCCCTACCTTTGACCCGAATAGGAGTGAGGCAATGAGTATGACAGTGTCACCAATGTGGGTGAATCCCCCTGTCGGCGAAGGAACGAACGCTATTCCTGTCATGATTGCAGTGAGCGCGGAAAGCGCTGCGGAGTTCGCGATCTGCATTGTTGAGAGAAGCGGCTCCTTTGGCTGAGTGGATGGAGCTTTCAGTCCTAGGACCCCGCCGAGAAGACATAGAAGAGCTCCGAACGAAAGGGTGACGATGCCGACCATATCAATGGCAACACCGTACGAAGGGCTCACGAGCGCAGTCGCAATGGTGGAAACAGCCGCCAAGACTCCGAACCATCCAGCATACTTGTTTCGGTCTTTTGAAATCATGAAGAGAGCCGACCCAGAGAACCCAACACTCATCACTGCGCCAGTCAGATAGAAACTGACGAATACCTTCATTGCATCGCTAAGCTTCACGGTGGTGAATATGTCTTGGACTCCAAGCGATTTCAGTATCAGAGTGGCTCCATAGGTGGCTCCCAAACCAGTCACAACCATGGCCAGACCTAGGGAATAGGCCGCGAGTCTCGCGTCCTTCACCTTGAACAAAGCTCCAACCCAGAGTTCAAGAAGTGCGGAGGGAGTATATCAGGAAATCCCCATATATGGGTCTTATTTTCGTCAGTTCTGGTAATTCTGCGGGTGACAGAGCCTTTTCGTCTCCCTGTTAACCATCGGGTGACAAAATTGTGGTGCCGCCAAGTAACGGATAGTCTACGGCACCCAGACCGTTCCATATCGAGTGGACAAAAGCGTCACCTAAGATGAGAAAGCGCGGACGAATAGGTGACGGTTATATCTACCTTTAGGAAACATAGAGTTCGTCCTCAAGAATCATTCGTTGAACTTTCCAATGGAGACCCTAGTCGCGATTCAGGAGACAGTAGGATGGGTACAGCAAAGCTACATCACTATGTTCCTCAGTTCTATCTTCGACGCTTTGCAGACGAACACGAAAAGTTCTGGGCATGGGACAAGATGCGGGACAAGATATTCCGCACAAACCCGAAGCGGGTTGGCGCCGGGTCAAACTTCTACCCATTGACTTTGGAAAAGCAGTTCGCAGACCTTGAGGGGCAGGTTTCTCTAATCACTGACCAATGGCTCCACTGGTTTCGTCACGCCCAGCACGGAGACAGAATCAGAATCCCGAATGTGAACAGAAGAATCGTATCACTCTACATCGCCCTCCAATTCTGTCGGACAGCAGATGCAAGAGACATCATCGTTGCGATCGATGGCCTCCCGTCAAATCCAGACATGACAGAGGAGATGAAGTGGGGAACATATCTCTTGGGGGCGTGGTTAGTAGACGTGTTGATGAAGAATAGAAAAAAGTCGAATAGGAATGCGATATCCGAAGGACGATTGTCTGACCGAAATGAGAGTGAGATCCATACTCGGTGGCTCTGGAATTTGGAAATGGTTCATTCCATCGCAAAGCGCATTGAGAGGTCTATCTGGATATTCGGTCGCAATCTTACGGGCTTTCCCTTCATCACTTCAGACAATCCAGTAGCATTTCACGAAGGCAACACCCACAGGTGGGTCAAGGTAGGGTTCCTTGCCAGAGGAGCTTATCCCGTCTTCCCTCTTTCACCTGAGATAGTGATGTATTGCTACGACAGCAAAGACCCTAAGTACCGCGCTCTTCGTAAGTTTGGAGATACTCTTTCACCAGTTGAGTTCAATGTCCCGCTCGTCGAACATGATAACGCAGGACAGGTTTTCAACGCAGGGAGATTCGTGATATCGCCTATCAACGATTTTAACTTCGTGCGCGAGTTCGCCCAGACTATTGGGTCTGACCGCTATGCACCACATTAACGAGCATGGGAATGGGAGTGTGTAGAAACCAATTTGCCGACAGGTCGAATCGCGGAGGTCAAGCGATACTTCTGCCCATATTGCGGCAAGGACTACCACGATGGCTCTTGGACTACCGACCATATCGTTCCTGCGGCGCTTGGAGGCCCGAGAAGGTTCGCCGTAACTGCATGCAAGTCATGCAATAGGAATATTGGCAGAGAGATTGAGCAGCTAGCTCTGGCGTCAGACTCCTTCAGGACTGGCCTGGGCGAGTTGCTGATTTCAGGACCGAGAATCAAGCTGAGGAGAAAGAAGGATTACATTGCTCTCAAAGGGATTGGACTAATGTACAAGAATACCTTGGCCAAGTTTCTCTACGATGTGAAGGGACAGAGTCGAGCAATTAACATGATGACTCAGCCGGGCGGTCTGACTCCTGAACAGTTTGCTCAACGCAAGGAATTTCAACTCATATTCCCTATAGATGTGGATGACGAGCACATCAAGGAAGCTCAAGTTCGTTTGGTAGACAAGATTCTGCTGGGTAGCGGTCAATGGCTCTGGGGAGAGCGATTCAGCAGGAGCGCGTATGCGACTGAGCCTAGAGACATCTTGCAGAACGGCATCGACTACGACAAGGTTCTCGACGTTCCATCAGACGAGAAGCACGTTGCACTGAAGGATGATGTTGGCAAGGAGGCTGACGCATTCGACAACACTCCGCATACTACAATCAGTATCTTCGAAGGCGAAGGCCACCTCTGGGGGCTGGTGAACATGCTGGGAGGTTTCGAATCATTGGTTCTACTGGGCAAGCTCGACCCTTCGATTGATTTGGGCATCAATAGGGGAGTTGTAGTGATTGCGAAAAGCACTGAGAACGCGGTGCTCAAGATGAGTTGGGATGAATACGAGCAATACAAGGACGCAGCGAGCAGCGTTGGGTGAGTCTGAGTCTAGTAAAGAACTTGGATACATAAGTTGAACCTTGTTTGTTTCAATGTGGCACCAAATTCTGCTAAGATAGCAGAGATCCTACTGCTTGGCATATTGTTAAAAGGCTCCTCTCTCATTAGCTAGGGTTCTGGCTTGCGTTCTGTATTAGCGTCATCCATTTGTTCTTACCCTCGACCTTAATTCCACACATTTCCGCCGGTGTTTTGCCCTTTAATGCTTCGTGTGGTCTCACGTAGTTGTGGTAGATTTGGTAACCCGTTAAAATCGGGGTGTCTTCGCGTTTCAATCCTCGCATGACTTTCTCTCTGTCTCTTACTTCGCCGTTGAACCGTTCCATTTTCCGATTGTCATTTGCCTGATCTTTCCATGTGGCATGCTCAATGTGTCTTGCTTGCTGTCTCCGATTTGAGTAGATTTCGCGCTTCCATGCCTGATGATAGGCGTGTAGGCCATCGGTTATGAGAGTCAAAGGAGTCTTACCCGCTATCTCTTTGCCTTGTGAAAACAGGTTGCTGGCGTAGTCAGCAGCTTCCTTGCTGAGCTTGTCGCCTGCGACCTCTTTCGCAATCCAAAACCGCGTTTCATCATCCAGCAGAGCATACAAGTACTTCGGGTTTCCTTTGAACTTCATCCACATCTCATCAGCTCGCCAAGTATCAGAAACCTGAGGCGTGATCTGCTTCAGGTAGTCCTCCATCAGTCCAACATATTTCTGAATCCACTTATAGATCGAAACATGGCTCACATTGACGCCTTGAAGTCTGAGAAACTTCTGAACATTTCGTAGTGATTCGCCTGTGAAGTACAACTGCAATGCTGATGTAATTGCTTCAGGTCTGGCTTTCATCTTGTCAAAACCCAAATTGAAAGAGAATCGCTTTCCGCAGTCTTTGCATAGGTATCGTTGAATGTTTCCATACTTGTTGTGTCTGATCGCATCCTTCACAATGCTGTCCGATGAACAAATGGGACAAACAAGCGAATTGATTGATTGGATTGAGATAACGTGAGCCTCAACTTTCCTGCGAATAGCTAGGCTGAGTTCGCAAGCCCAGATGTGCTTGCACTTGACTTCACGGTATAGATGATCTGGGCAGGTGCAAGTCCATCCCTTTTCACTGGAACGGACAAGATACGAACCATTGCCTGATTGAGACTTGACTTGATAGATGGCAACGCCAACTCGGTTAATTTGACCTTCAAGTTGCGCGATTGCCTTTCCTCTCAGCTCTCGGCTATCCAATTCTTTCACAATGTGCATTATATCTACGTAGATATATTAACATAGCGGTATCTCCGTAGATATAGAGATAGTCTTAAATACGTAGATAAGACTCTACACATGGGTGCTTCACCCTGCCCAAATGGAAAAAGGACGCTACAGAATTTATCGTGAGCGTTAATCATAACGATGTGCGAGGATACCAAAGTGCAATTCCTAAGCCAGTCATGGATATGCTGGGGTTTCCTAAAAAAATCAAATTCCTAATCAAACCGAAGAAGAAAGTTGAAGTTGAAGGCCAAAAGGGAGTTGAGTGAATAATGGAAGTCCCTGTGAAGCAGATTAGAGCGAGTCCATTCCAACCAAGAATAAAATTCGAAATTGACGACCTGAAGGAAGAGATCAAGAAAGATGGATTGCTTTCCCCTATCTTGGTTCGTAAGATCGGTGGTCACTACGAGCTAATTGATGGGGAGAGAAGACTAAGAGCCCTAAGAGAGCTGGGATGGAAGAAAGTTCCAGTAGAAGTGAGGAAACTTGATGACCGATTAGCGAAGCTGTCTATATGGAAATTGAATACGGTGAGGGAAGACTACTCCGTAGAAGAGAGGGCGAGATACTTCCAGAAACTTGCGGAAAGCGGAATGACAGCCTATCGTATCGGTTCGGAATTGTCTACTGACGATCAATGGGTTCGTGCTCATCTAAACATCTTCAAATTCCCAGAGGAAATTCAGAACGCTGTGTGGGCTGGCGAATTACCTCTCGCCACCATCCGAGAGTTGGAGCCGATAATCAACGCCAACATAGAGGAGGCTGAAAAGGTCGCTAGAGAAGCGATTAATCGTAGGTCGAAGAGCGATGAGGTCAGGAAAATTGTAACAGAGAGATACAGCGAGGAAATAGGACAAGCTCGTGTGAAGGCAGCCCAAGAAGCACTAGGAGCGGCCGCTCCTATGAGCCTAAAGTTAGAGGAGCCATACGAACTAGAAAGAGCGGCAAAAGCCCTTCTTAAAGAGGCCAAGCAAAAACGTGAGAAAGCATTAACGCCAGCAGAGAAGAAAGAACTCGAAAGGAAACGAGAGATAAAGAGACAGAATCTTGGGAAAGGTAGGCAAGCTCTCGAAGAAAAAATCAGAACCAAGGTTGAGCGTGAGGTTGCTCAAAAGACAGCTCAGGAACTCGTGAAGAGACCTGAAGTCATACAGGAATTAGTCAGACGACCTGAGATACGTCAAGTCCTACAACAATCGCGTCAGGATGTAGAACAGAGTAGAAAAGGAGAGGCTCCTACGAAGCAAGGATACCTTACCCTTGAAGAGCCTCTCCCCACACAATATCAACACCAGCGCGAGTGGAACCTAGAACAGCTTGTGGGACGAGATTTGAGTAAGATGCCTAAGACATTCCAATTCGACTTTCTAACTGTCGGTTACTCACAGAAAACTGTACAAGACTTGGTCAACTCGCTTAAGAAGGCAAGAGCAAAGATGCTAGTTGATGTAAGACGAAATCCCCAGAGCATGTATAAACCAGAGTTCAACAAGGAAAACATATCAAGAGAACTCTCAGCAAGTGGTATCAAATATGTTCACATGCCAGAACTGGGTATTCCCAGAGAGTTAAGGGATGAAGCCTATGAAGGCACGACCACAACCAAAAAAATACTCGCTCAATACGAAACTGATGTTCTGAAGAATGGAGGGTTGCGCAAGCTACAAGAAACAGTGAAAGACAAGGGAACATTCGCCATAATGTGCACCGAAGTCGATCCGACGAATTGCCACCGTCACAAGATAGCTATGGCGCTTTCAGAAGAAGGGATGGTGGGATACGACCTCTGAAGTCGAAAGAATCCTGATGCTTGGAAGGGCGGCTCCCGAGTGGAGCAATAGGAAAAAAGACCTGTTAGTTTGCGCTGGAGGAGTCACGGAAAAGCTTGAATGGAGAAGACTCTACCCCATACTGATTGAAGATTTGCAGAAGATACATAACTTCTGTTGGATTGAAGTCAAGGTAACGAGAGAAGGCGTGACAGACCCCCGCCCTGAAAGCAGGAAAATCGTGAGAGAATATGGCGACGCCATCAAAGAAGTCTCTAAGGTGGAAGACCAAGAAACAAGGAAGTGGTATGTAGAACAACTTGTGAGAGATTGTTCCGAAGTCATGAAGAGTAATCGTGAAACGGTTGGGATTGTAAAGCCTGTCATAAGTTCGATGGAGCTTTCTGAGATCGACCCAAAGTCAAATCCTCTGAATGATGAACAACAAACTACCCTGAGTACATGGGCATCTCATCCCTATTTCGACAAGCAGCTAGCGCAAGAGGCATGGAAGAAAGCGTATGCTACGAAGGAGTTTGAACTGCGCTTCAAGTTCAAATGTGGCCCCAAGTGTCAAGTAAATGAGCATAAGATGAAGGTGCTAGATATCGAGGCGTTCATGCTCTATCGGCATGTCTTCAGCAAGTATCGTGACATGAACATTACGTTCCAAAAGATGAAAGACAAACTTGAGGATGAGTTCGAGAGAAACGATATCTACTTTGCTTTAGGAACCCATAGCCTCTATCCTTTCGTTTCATACATGATTGGCTCCTTGATTAGGATAAAGAAGGGAACCAAGCCATTGAAGCCATTGGTGGTGATTGCATAAATGGCGCATGTGAAGTGTTTCATAACGATTTTCATTAGCCCTAAAGACGGGTTGAAAGGGTTAACGAGCAAACAGAAGATTGCAGAGAAAATCCTATCCAAAGAAGGAGAAACGACCGGTACGGCGAAGGTTGCAGAGAACCGAAGGAGGGTTACGATCTATGGAACCATTCATTCAAAGGAAGGAGAGACATCTCAACAAGCAATAGACAGAGTCGCTAAGGAAATCAGTGAGGCAACCGAGAGAACAGCCGTGGGTAAACCAGAAGGCTGGAGCCCCAGAAAACACTAGAGAGAACTTGTAGCTTTTTCCAGCAGACGGTTTTTTACATGATGAAGAAACCGTCACAACAGACGGAGACTTAACATTACCGCAGAGGTTGAAGTCATCACCCGACGGTTAACAGGGAGACAAAAAATGACCGTCGCCCATCATCTTAACAGAACTTTTTCGTCTAAAGTTCTCTCTCCTATTTTTCGTTCTGGCCTCTGGATTGGCTTTGATCTTACTAAATGGTTCAGCGAGATTCCTAGGTGTGTGAAATCTCCCCCATTCTCTATCTTTAACAAATCGGGCGACGATGGCTCTTGGATCCGTTATGGTTGTGTGGTTATCCTTCTGAGACATTCTTCTCCCTTTACTTCGATATGTATGTCGATTCCGATGATCTTCCCTTGGCAAGGGACGATAAATCTTGTGCATGTTGACGTGTGCCTGTGCCATCTCAAGTAGACGAGTGTCTAAGATGATTTCTCTAAGCCATATTCGCTGAGCCGAGACCGTTGCGAAAAACCCGTTAGAGTAATGTTCCAAGCTCTTATATCCAATGCCCAGACCTAGTTTCTCCGGTGTCTGCGTTGGAGAATCCGTGGATTGATGTCGACAAGAAGATTGTGTCCGAAATCTACACTTCCTCTGAGCCAATGGACAACTTGAAGGTTCTCTGCGACGTCTACGGGAGCAGGTTCCCTGGAACCCCAGGAGACCTGGGATCTGTCCGGTTCATGGTTGAGAAGCTGAAGAGCTACGGCATCGAGAATGCTCGCTATGAGTCCTATACAATTCCGGGCTGGAAACGCGGCCCAACCGAACTTACGATGACCAGCCCCGTAAAGAAGGAGATTGCCTGCATTAGTCTTCCGCACAGCATTGCTGGCGAGGTGGAGGGAAAGCTGGTGTGGTTGGGAGAAGGGGCCGTTGAGTCGTATGAGAAAAGGAGGAAAGAGATTGAGGGCAACATAGTGATGGTTTCGAGCGCCAACCCGATCGGCATGAACAGGCCTCTGCACAGGAGCGAAAAGTTCCTACGCAGCGTTATCGCAGGGGCTAAGGGCTGGATATTCATGAACCAGTATCCGGCTTATGGCCCGCAGACAGGAGCCATCAGCGCCATCATACCCTCCATCAGCGTCTCCTATGAAGATGGAATGTTTCTCGTCCGAACTCTCGAGAGGGAAGGCGGGGTCAAGCTTAGAATCAAGACGACGGACAGGAACATGGACGTAACCACCTACAATGTCATTGGCGATGTTCCGGGCACGAGCGGCAGCAAGGAGTACGTGGTCGTCGGCAGCCACTACGATGGCCACGACATAAGCCAAGGCGCTGAGGACCCGGCTTCCGGTGCGGTTATGGTGATGGAGATTGCCAGAAACCTGCAGATGGTGAAGGACAGGCTGAAGAGGCGTGTACGATGCCTCTGCTTTGGGGCTGAGGAAATTGGGCTGTATGGAAGCTACAACTACGTGGCCATGCACAAGGACGAGATGGATGAAGTCAGATTCATGCTGAACTTGGACTCGGGCGGAAGCAAAGGCAGGAAAGGAGTCATCCTACACGACTTCCCGGAGCTTGAAACCTTCGTCACCAAGGCAGCATCCGAGATGAGGGCCGACCTGCCCACATTCCAGAGAGTGAGCCCCTACAGCGACCACTGGCCCTTCTTCCTGAAAAGCGTTCCATGCGGTAGCGGCGGAGACCCAGAGATGATAAGAACGAGCCTCGGGCGCGGCTTCGGCCACAGCCAATACGACACCGTGGACAAAGTGGAGCTCGAGTATCTGCGCCTCGGCGCAGCAAACTACACAAGACTCCTGTTCAGAATCGCCAACACCGAAGACTGGAAACCACGCCGAAAAACCCAAACCGAGATCCAAGAATTCATCAAGAAACAGGGATACGACCAAACCGTCCAACTCGCAGATCAAACCAAAGCATACGTGAAGACCTGGAAAGAAATCCACCCAGAAACCAAGGAATGGCTCGAAAGAAAAGCCGACTGGTAAGACCGACTACTATCATACTCTCGTTACGGCCGGCCGTGTTTTTTTGTGTGTGTGGATCATAAGGTGCGGCCGGTAGAGACTGAACCGCCAAGAACAAGGAAATTGTGTGCTACCCCATAGCGTGGCCAGTGGAATTCGAACCGCACCATTTTCCTTGGGCGAAGAAGATTGTCGACGGGCCGACTTCAATACTCAGCTGAATTTGGCCAAGCGGTGTCGCAAGCTCTCTATGCACCAGCCTTCTATCCAGTGGACCTGATAGGATGTGCTGGCTGCTCATTGACAATCAACTGGAATACGTCTGGGCGAGCATAATGTCCTACCACATCAAAATCGAATTTCCCTCGGGTTATCTCTGCAAGATCCAGATCCGCGAGCAGAATTCCTTCTTGATCGTATAAGGGGCCGGCCAAGTATTCTCCTGATGGCGACACGATTGCGCTACCGCCGCGGCAAAGCACATCCTGTTGGTTTTCAAGCTCTTTGATTAGTTCCAGATCTGCGGGATACATCGACTTTGTCACGTATTGGTTGCATCCAAGTACGAAGCATCTTCCTTCAAGGGCGATGTGGCGTAGTGTGGCTTGCCATCTTTCACGAGCATCAGCGGTTGGTGCCAGATAGATGTCCACACCTTTTCCGTACATTGCCATTCGTGCCAGAGGCATGTAGTTCTCCCAGCATATGAGTCCGCCAATTCTGCCCAGCTCAGTATTGAGCACGGTCAGAGTGCTGCCGTCTCCTTCGCCCCAGATCAGTCGTTCCGCGGCGGTAGGCTTGAGCTTGCGATGCTTTCCCAGCAACGTGCCATCTGGGCCAAAATAGAGCAAGGTACAGTAAAGAGTCCCGTGGCTGTACTCGGTGTCTCGCTCAATCACTCCTATTGCGAGATATGTTCCAGCCTCACGAGCAGCTGGTCCTAACGCTCTCGTTGCTGGCCCGGGAACATCAACCGAGTTCTTCCAGTATCGCTCCCAGACCTGTCGTCCCGAATCGGTTCTATTGCCGACCACAGTACCAAATGTGAGCCCTCGTGGGTATGCGGGAACAAACGCCTCTGGAAAAAGAACTAGTCTTGCACCTTGCGCTGAGGCGTCCGCCGTAAGACGACAGGCCTTCGCAATGCTGGCTTCACGATCAAACAGCTGGGGGGCCGCTTGAACCACGGCCGTCTTGAATTTCGTTAGCGTATCTCCCACAATAAGTCACCTAGTTTCTCACAATTCGGATCGCGCAACTTTCAGATAGGGATCTAGCTTGCCTATGAAGAATTCCCAACGGTGAGCAGTGTGGCATCATATGGCGCATACTTATCCATGCAGTGTGCCGGCGGTGGGATTTCTCACCCTGAGAATGGCGCCCGGGATGGGATTTGAACCCATGCGGCCCGTAGGGCCAATGGCTAGCCAGTCTAAGCCCGTTTAAGTTGAGATCTCGAGGCTTGCGAGAGGCCTTTCCCAGCCTCACATCGCCTTAACCTGGCTTGGCTACCCGGGCACATCTTCAGACCGAGATTCCTCGATCCCTGATTCAACCTCAGCAGCCAGCTATAAAACTCCCTCTTAACAAGGCTCAGAAAGCCCAGTGGCCAAAACCTGTGAATGGGTCGATTGATGAAGTGGCTTTTTAGTCAGGTATCTAACAACTGTAGGACTGTTCCGAAGAAATCGGGCACGGCGATCCCATGATTCCCCTAGGAG
>Ga0315282_10016610_pt1 | contig 10741 bp, 8 predicted proteins | sample YL17G07_20_MG_FD_203693 | JGI IMG/M metagenome (GOLD analysis project Ga0315282, IMG submission 203693) | Sediment microbial communities from Yellowstone Lake, YNP, Wyoming, USA - YL17G07_20 | ecosystem: Environmental > Aquatic > Freshwater > Lake > Sediment | place: USA: Wyoming | collected... | reverse complement strand
CAGTTGCAAATGAATTAAGAAGGCAAAACTATATTGCTTTTGCCACGACTGAAAATGAGACGAATTCGTATATTAGAGCCGGTAATTTTGAAATCCTTATTAAGAAGAACGATGATACCGAAGAGGTATTTTTGGACGGCGTAGTTTCCATCTTTAAGCCAGATATTATTGTTTTAGATAAAAAGTATCCTTATCGTTCGACTTTTTTAAGACATCTAAAGCAAAACAAAACCAAAATAGTGATGCTGGATAATATATGTGAAGGCATGTCTCTCTGCGATGAAATTGTTTTTCCAAATGCACATCTGGATAAAAATCTTTTGAAGAAATATATTCCACTTACGAGAATTAAGCAAGTTAAAACAGGATTAAAATATATTATATTACGAGATGAAATTTTAGCATTAAAGGATAAAGTTAAGCGTTCATATAGACAGCAAAATATTGTGCTGACTACTGGTGGAGCTGACCCTGAAGGAATATTAATTAAATTAATTAATTGGCTAAAAGAATTTGACTTAAAAGGAAATATTTTAATATTAGTAGGGCAGTCATTCAAATTTAAAGATGAATTAAAGGGTTTAAATTTACCAAATAACTTCCATGTATTATCTTATTCGTTAAAAGCGTTGGTGAAAGCTACAATAGCAATTTGTACATTCGGTGTGAGTATTTATGAGATGATTTATCTACAGATACCAACGATATGTGTTTCACATAGTAAAGAGAATGCGTATGGTGCAAGAATATTAAAGGAAAGATATGGAGTTATAGAGGATATGGGTTATATTAAAGACATTAATCGGCAAGATTTATATGTGGCAATAACAAAACTATTAAAAGATAAAAAGTATTATAAAAATATGGTTAAGAGGTGTAGTGACATGATCGATGGCGATGGTGCAAAACGAGTTGGAAAAATAATTACAGGTTGAATAATATGTCTGGAATAAAGAATTTTATCAATCCGACTACGGGTGTCAAGCATTTTGGCGAGGTAATCGATTCGAAAGATGGGTTTGATGTGATTGAATGTGAAAATTGTAAGTTTAAGCACATTATACCAATTCCAACGCCAGAAGAGCTAGATAAGTTATATAGTGATAAGTATTATTCCACCGAAAAGCCAAAATATTTCAAAGAGGTAGAAGAAGATTTAGATTGGTGGGAAATGACATACCACAATTATTATGAAATACTTGAAAAGTATTATCCAAAGGTAAATAGACGATTATTAGAAATTGGTTCGGGGCCGGGATATTTTTTAAAGTGCGGGAAAGAATTAGGTTGGGATGCTCTTGGATTTGAGCCGTCAAAACAAGCTTATGAATACTCGCAAAGTTTGGGCGTTAAGGCAGTAAACGAATTTTTTAGTGAACAAAACGCAGGCAAATATGGAAAATTTGATGCGGTTTATATGAACACAGTTATTGAACATGTACCAGATCCTATATTGTTAATTAAAAGCATTAAAAGAATATTAAATCCAAATGGAATTATCTGCATTATTGCTCCAAATGATTATAATCCTTTGCAGAATATTTTAAAGAATAATTTAGGGTATAAACCTTGGTGGGTTGTTCCACGTCACCATATCAATTATTTCGACTTTGAATCAATAAAAAAACTTCTTGGAAGGCTTGGGTTTGAGGTTGTTGAATCTATCGGAACATTCCCTATGGAGTTCTTCTTATTGAGTGGAGACAATTATGTTGGAAATGATGAATTAGGCAGGAAATGCCATTTCAGGCGAAAAAGATTTGAGAAGGCTATGTATAGACACGGAGGCGAAACATTGAATACGATTTACGCATCTTTGGCAGATAAAGGAATAGGAAGAGAGTTTGTTGTAATTGGAAGGAAAAGAATATAGTAAGAAATATGAAAGATACTTGTTTATGCCCATTGTGTCGGAGTAATGAAACTGAGATGGTTTTCAGAAAATCCTTAAAGTTTATAAACATTTCCTTTGAAAATAAATTATGTCTGAAATGTGGATTTTTCTTCAGATATCCAATTTTAACTACGAACGAGCTTATTTCATTGTATCAGGATAAAAATACCATGTTATCTTCTACATCATATGTGAATCAGACAACTAAAGATTCCATGGATAATCAAATAAGGAGGGAAACGATCGAATTTCTTAAAAAAAACATTCCTTTAGAAAAAGGGGATGTTTTGGATATAGGATGTAGCAATGGATTTTTCTTGAGCGGTTTGGATAATGGATGTCGGAATTTATTTGGTATAGATTGTGGTGTAAATAGTGAAAATATTGAAAATAGAAATATTACTATTTTTAATATGCCTATAGAGAGTTTTCACATATCAAGAAAATTTGATCTAATTACGCTTTTAAACACATTAGAACACATATCAAATCCACATTTAGTTATTAAGAAAATTTATTCAATTTTAGAAGACGAAGGTTATTTTTTAATTGATATTCCAAATTCCTTAACGCCAACAATAAAAATCAGTGAATTTTTTTCATTTGAGCATGTTTCAAATTTCACCCTGGCTACATTAAAATTTTTACTTCTGTCAGAAGGTTTTGAAATCGTTGCGGATGAAATAAAAAAATCATCTATTAGAGTAATTTGCAGAAAAAAAATCCGTATCTCAAAAGACAAAATAAATTTTGAGAATCTCAGCTTAAATGCAAAAAATTTAAAAAATGTTTTAATTTCTTATAATTTACGAAAAAATAAGTTTGTACTGAATATTATCCAAATAATCAACGATATCGATCTTAAGAAATATTCCGGTAAGATGGGTGTTTTTGGGGCGGGTTGGCATACTCTGCAGTTATATGATTTAGTAGATTTCAATAATCATGTGAAGTATTATTTTGACTCAGATAAAAGAAAACAAGGAACTTTTTTTCTTGATAGATTGGTTCTAAGTCCAAATGATATACCAAAAGCAAATGTTGAACTAGTAATTATTAGTTCAGGCAATTATCAAAGAGAAATGTATAATTCAATTAAATTATATGAAGAATTGGGTGTTAAAATTATAAAATTGTATCCAGATGATGAATAATTCTTATATTATTTTATCCTTTTATATTTAAAATGCAACAAAAAATTAAAGTTTTAAAACAAACAGCCAATCAACTTAGAAGGGACGTGCTCATGATGACCCACTTGGCGTGCTCGGGTCATCCGGGAGGAGCATTGTCTTGTGCCGAGATAATGGCGTGTCTTTATTTCAGCGAAATGAACGTTGATCCGAAAAATCCCAAGTGGGAAGATCGTGACAGATTTGTTCTTTCAAAGGGCCACGCCTGTCCTGCTCTTTATAGTGTTCTGAGTCAAAAAGGATTTTTTCCTATAGAAGAATTAAAAAAGTTAAGAAAGTTAGGCGCACTGCTTCAAGGTCACCCGGATATGAAAACGCCCGGTGTAGACATCACGACAGGTTCTTTGGGCCAGGGAGTTTCCGTTGGAATCGGTATGGCGCTGGGTGCGAGATTATTGAAAAAGCAATTCAGGACTTATGTTCTGATAGGCGACGGCGACGTCCAGGAAGGGCAACTCTGGGAGGGCGCCATGTTTGCCGCTCACAAAAAAATAGATAATCTTCTCGTGATATATGACTTCAATAAATTAACTGATTTACCGGTAGGTGAATTAACGGCGATAGAACCGGTTGCCGAAAAATTTGAATCATTCGGATGGCAGACCATGGAGATTAACGGTCATGACGTTAAAGAAATATTAGACGCATTTGAGAAAGCCAGACGAACAAAAGGGAAACCGACGGTTATTATCGCGCATACCACTAAGGGGAAAGGTGTTTCCTACATGGAAAATGTCGGGAAATGGCATGGTAGCTGCGGTCCTAATAAAGAAGAATACGAGAAAGGTACCTCCGAACTAAATGAGGAGGGAAATTTAATATGCAAATAAAGTCGTTGTCATTACGGGAATCTTTTGGGAGAGCGTTAATTAAAATCGCCAAAGAAAGAGATGATTTTGTCGTCCTGGACGCAAACGTTGCCGGAGGCACCTGCACCAACCTTTTTGAAAAAGAATGTCCTCAAAGATTTATTCAGTGCGGTATATCTGAACAAAACATGATGGGTGTTGCGGCAGGTATTGCTTCATTAGAAAAAATAATTCCAATAGCAACAACCTATGCTGTTTTTGCATCAATGAGAGCAATAGAACAAATTAGAAATTCAATTGCCTACCCAAATTTAAATGCAAAGATTGCCGCAAGTCATGTTGGTGTGGATACTGGTCCTGATGGAGCAACACACCAGAGCATTGAAGATATTGCAATTTTCAGGAGTATTCCAAACATGGTTGTTTTAGCTCCGGCAGACCACTTTGAGATGGAAAAAACAGTTAGAGAAGCATTAAGCTATAAAGGTCCCGTTTATATAAGAACAGGAAGAAGTCCAACACGGGTAATGTTTGATAGTCACTATAAATTTGAGATAGGCAAAGGAAATGTTTTAAGAGGGGGAAAAGATGTTACCATCATTGCCGTGGGGGTCATGGTTTACAGGGCGGTAAAAGCAGCACAAAAACTTGAAAAAGAAAGAATAAAAACAAGGGTTATTGATATGTGTTCAATTAAGCCGATTGACGAAGAACTCATAATAAAAGCAGCAAAAGAAACTGAAGCAATAGTGACGGCAGAGGATCATAATAAGATTGGCGGTTTGAGAAGCGCCGTTGCTGAAGTAATAACGGAAAGTTATCCTGTTGTGCAGGAATATGTTGCCATCAATGACGTATTTGGCGAATCTGGAGAACCGGATGAACTGGCAGTTAAACATAAATTGACGGACGAAGATATTTATAAAGCATGCTTAAAAGCAATAGAAAGAAAGAACAATTAAAATTTAAATAAAATTAAATTAATTTAATAAATACTAGTTAAAATTAAAATGAAAAAAACGAAGTAAATAAAGGAGTTTATAAAATGGTACATATACGACCGCATAAAGTTTTGGATTTGGTGAAAAATGATGAAAGAATAGTCAAAATTTATTTGCCTGATATTAATGGACTTATGTGCTTGGAAACAGCAATTTTACAATCGCTAATAAAAATAATAAAGCCGAAAATGGCATTGGAAATAGGGACATATCTTGGTGTACAAACGTTTAATATGGCTGCTTCTATGGAGAAAGTTTCAAAGTTATATACGCTTGATTTGGACAAAGCCTCATTTAAGCTCGCCAATGTTTGTAATCAAGACATACCTTGGGTTTTGACACACCTCAGTAATGAAGACAAACTTGCTTTCCTCGGAACTTGCGAAGAAGAAAAGATAACACGGTTATATGGTGATTCGACAAAATTTGATTTCAGTCCATATTACGGTAAAATGAATTTTATCTTTGTGGATGGGGGGCATGATAATGAAACGCTAAATAGTGATACGATTAATGCTTTTAAGTTGATAGATAAAACAAAACCGTATTGTATTTGTTGGCATGATTACGGCAACAAGAACTATGATGTTACGGGATACCTTGATAAATTATCCAATAAGATAAATATTTTTCATATTGAGGAAACAATGTTTTGTCTTTATGTAAATGATGAAGTTGGTGATTTATTAATAAATTGAGAGAGAATTATGAATTCAAAAAATAAAGTAGGAATTGTTACTGGCGGGAGCAGAGGAATTGGAAATGCCATCGCAATAGCTTTATCAAGACAAAAAATAAACGTTGCTTTAACTTATAATAATAATAAAGAAAAAGCATTATCTGTGGTTAAAGAGATAGAGAGGGAAGGACATACCGCAATGTGTACAAAACTTGACCAAAGGAGCAGAATTAGCATTCATAAGGTCATTGAAGAGGTACATAACAATTTTGGAAAGATAAATATTCTGGTAAATAATGCGGCAATCGTTCAGGAAAAACCATTTGACACAATTACCGACGAAGATTGGGATAATATGATGGCGGTCAATCTTCGAGGACCATTTATTCTTTGTCAGGAAACGTTACCCGATATGGTGGCACAAAGCTGGGGGAGAATTATTAATATTTGTTCAATAGGCGGTCAGTGGGGAGGAATGAATCAGGCTCACTATGCTGCGGCAAAAGCAGGTTTGATTAACTTAACCAAATCATTAGCCCGCATTTACAGTAAGAAGGGAATTACCTCGAATGCGGTTTCACCGGGACTGGTCGATACTTACATGAGCGCCAAAGAACTAAGCACACAAACTGGAAAAGAAAAGGTTAGAAGTATTCCTATTGGGAGAATAGCAACCGTTGAAGAAATAGCTGATGTCGTAGCGTTTCTTGTAAGTGAGAAAGCCTGCTATATTACGGGACAAACAATAAATATTAATGGTGGAATGTATTTTGGGTAAGATGAAAACGATAATGTTTTTAGGTGCCGGGGAAGAGCAATGTGAGGCGATAGATATTGCTTTGGATTTGGGGCTAAAAATAATCGCTGTGGATGGTAATCCAAATGCATGTGGTTTTAAAAAAGCGCATGTGGGGATACATGCAGATATAAAAGATGTTGAGGAAATGATAGGGATAGGGAAAAAATATAAGATAGACGGAGTGATGACTCATGCTGTTGAAATACCCCAGATTGTAGCCAAAATAGCAAAAGCATTAGGTCTTCCCGGTTTGGATCCAGATGCCGCCGAAAGAGCTACGAATAAACTGAAAAGAATAAAGTGTCTTACAGAACATGGAATTCCTTGTCCAAAGTTTGAGACAGCGAAGACTTTAGAAGAGGCAAGGCTAAAAGCGGAAAAAATAGGTTTTCCCTGCGTATTTAAGCCAATAGATAGCGCCGGTGCGCGGGGAGTGATTAAGGTTAATAATGAGAGTGACGTAAAAAATGCATTTAATCATACCATAAGTTATACGCCAAAAATGATTATTCTTTTAGAAGAATATTTAAAGGGAAAAGAATTAAGCACAGAATCTGTAATCTATAATAATGCGATTTACACGGTAGCATTTGCTGATAGGAATTATGATAAAAAACGATTTGAACCTTTTTTTATTGAAGATGGCGGGGAAATGCCAACCAGTTTATCTAAAGATGAAATTAAAAAAGTAACTCAAACTGTAAACAGCGCAATAAAAACCTTGGGAATTAATTGGGGAGTCGCAAAAGGAGATATTATAATTGATCATGGGAAGGTAAAAATTATTGAGATGGCAACAAGAACGAGCGGCGGACGGTTTTGTTCAGTAAAGGTGCCACTATCCACAGGAATCAATATACTTAGACCACTCATTTTAATGGCCGTAGGAGTTACACCAGATTTAAATGATTTAAAACACAAGTTTATTAAAGGTATTGCTGAGAGATTTATCTTTCCAGAACCGGGAAAAATTGTAGACATAAAGGGAATTGATGAAGCGAGAAAAATGGAGGGAGTCTACAAAATTCACATGGATAGGGATGTAAAAATAGGAGGCAAAATAAAAAGGGTGACTGACCATACAATGAGAAAAGGATATGTGATGGCTATAGGAAAAACTCGTGATCAAGCGGTTAAAAGAGCTGAAGATGCGGTTAGAATGATAAAAATAAAAACTATAAATTAGAGATATGCCCTAAAATGTCTAAACTCCATCTCACAACGGTTTTCCACGGGAACCTTGGCTATTCGAGTATCCCTGAAGCAAAACACAAAGAAGTTATCGTAAAGTGTTATTGGCCGGTTATTTCTTTGGTGGATAAACTGAATATTAAATTGGGTTTTGAATTTTCCGCCCAAACCCTGGAACTCATTAAACGGTTTGACGAAAATCTGCTTCAGAAAATTAAACAACTTTGGGAAGAAAAAAAGATTGAGGTAGTTGGCTCGGGTTATATTCAGAGCATTTTTCCACTTATTCCCGCAAAAGCTAACCTGAAAAATTTAGAGATCGGGAATAAAGTATACGAAAAATTATTGGGTAAGATTCCGGAAATTGCTTATGTAAACGAGCATGTTTATGCCAAGGGGATTGTCCAGTTGTATAAAGAATCCGGTTATAAAGGGATTATTATTGATTGGCTAAACGCGTTGAAATCCAACGAAAAACTGCAGGAATGCAAATTTTCTGCCGTAAATATTAAAGGAGCGGGTAACGAGACCATAAAAGTTATCTGGAATAATTCAATATTATTCCAGAAACTTCAAAGATATGTTTATGGAGATTTGAATCTGGAAGAATATATTGAATATATCATGTCTCACTATTCAGAGGGTGAAGAGCGGTGTTTGATGATTTACGGCAGCGATATGGAAGTGTTTGATTTCAGACCCAGAGATCCCAAAACTCTCCACTGCGGAGAAATCACTGGGCCTGAAATAGAAAAAATTGAAAATGCCTTTGTAAACTTACAAAATTTGAAAGAAATAGAATTTATTTTGCCGGGTGAAATCTTAAATATAAATTTTATTGACAAGGTTTACGACCTGGGAAACCCGGAATATCCTATCATAACCAAAAAGCAGGATAAGTATAATGTTACCCGATGGGCAGTATGCGGTAGAGAAAACAGCAGGATAAATACACAATGCTACAGGTTGTTTAACAGGATACAGGATATAGAATTCCTAAATGGAATTGTGCAAAAAAGAGTGGGTCAATCTGAGATTGATAACCTCTGGTTGGAATTAACATATCTTTGGAGTAGTGATTTTAGAACTCACATTACGGATAAAAAATATATAAAATTCACAAATAGATTGGGAGCTGTTCTGGAGTTAAGTGAGAAAATTTTTAAGTATCTTGTTAACAAGCTGCCGATTAAGGATGATTTCGTGTTGGTCAATCCAAATGAATTTGATTGGAGTGATACGTTTGAGTTTACGCTACAGTTTGAACAAGGAAGGTTTAAAGGTAGTTTGATAATTCTTTTGGATGGTCAGAAAGTTAAAACTCAACAGGAGGAGACCAAAGTTTATCGCGATGGCAGCATCAAATCGTCAAAAATAGTGATTACACCGAATATAAGGTCACATTCAGCTGTACAGGGAAAAATAAGTTATAAAGATGATACAAATAAAAATCGTGTTTATATTGATACCGAGCAGGATGTAATTAAAACACCGGAAGTGAAACTGGTATTATCGGCTCTTCATGGAGGCACCATCAAGGAATTAGCCTTTCCCGAAATTTCAGATAAGTGCCTTATGGGAGAATTAAGTCATGGATATTTTGATGATATAAGTTATTCACCTGATTGGTACTCCGGACATGTGATTATTTATGATCGTTCAGGTAAAAAATTTACTGACCTAGCACATACTAAAATAGAATATCCGGATATAGATAAATATCCTATCAGGGTGCCGGTAAAATGCAGGATCGATATGCCTATTGGTGTATTATGGAAAACCTATTACGTCTATGTGGATAAGCCGAGGGTGGACTTGGTATATGATTTTAACCTGGATAATTTTTACCCACTATCCTTTAGACTGGGGATTGTTACGATTAATCCTGCGAGCTTTGATATTAATCATCTGAGGTACTCAACCGTCAACGGTGGTAACATACCTGAGATATTTTATTTAAAAGGAAAGACTATTCATCAGGACGATCCGGTAAGCCTTAGTGTTTCAACACACCACTGTTTGGGTGCTACAGAAGGTTGGCTGGATATAAGTGATAATAAGAAAGGTATAGCGATAATAACTGATAAATCACAGTTGTACTCTGTACCATTACTACACTTTGAAGAGGTAAAGAAATCTTTTTTCTTACGTGTCTATAGCTCTATCAGTGAAATGGATGATACAACTAGGAGCTTTTTTAAGGGGCATAATACGATATCTGTTACATACTTTGGACATAAAAATAATTTAAAGGAGGTGAGGAAGCGGAAATTGATTATCCATTTACGACACCCAAGAAATTGATTGACGCAATTTAAAATTTCAGAAATAGAGAGTGAGGATATTGATGTAGAAAAGGATTTGTTATGAATGAGCAAGAATTAATATATCTATCAAATTATAAAGGAATAAAAAAGACGCCTCACGAGCCGGAAATGTACGGATGCGGTAAAGTGTATCGTTTTTATGGATTTTATCCCTCCCTTTTACCCATTTATGTTATGACCCAACATGGAGTCAGTCTTTGGGATTATCCCCAATCCCATGATTTAAACTCTCCATATCCATGTATGTTGGTATTTTCTAAAAGAATGCAAAAAGCTTGGAAGAAAGTCTCTTCAAAACCATGCTATGTAATACAAAATCCATTCATTACATACAGACGTAAATACAAAATAAGACAACAAAAATCAGCTAGAGGGACATTATTTTTTTTTGCTCATTCCACCAGAGAAATTGATATCAAATTAAATATAGACAGGCTTATGAAGCAATTAAAAAATCTTCCCGATATTTATAAACCAGTAAGCATCTGTTTTCACTTTGTAGATATTCAAAAAGGATATTATAAACCTTTTATAGGTAAATCTTTTGAGTGTTATACGGCAGGACATGATAGCGACCCAAAATTTATGGAACGATTTTATGAAATCTTGTCAAAATTCCGATTTGCTATGTCCAATGGGATTGGTTCTTATACCTTTTATTCAGTTGAAATGGGTATACCATTTTCCTTATATGGCGAAAGACCCATTTACTACAACCGGGCTGATACGAGTTTTCCTTTAGGTGGATGGGATCCTACAAAAAAATATAAGCAACTTACTAAATTTATCGCTATTTTCAAAGGTTTATATACGGAAATTTCTGATAAACAGAGAAATTTAGTCAGGTC
>Ga0315282_10016608_pt1 | contig 10741 bp, 12 predicted proteins | sample YL17G07_20_MG_FD_203693 | JGI IMG/M metagenome (GOLD analysis project Ga0315282, IMG submission 203693) | Sediment microbial communities from Yellowstone Lake, YNP, Wyoming, USA - YL17G07_20 | ecosystem: Environmental > Aquatic > Freshwater > Lake > Sediment | place: USA: Wyoming | collected... | reverse complement strand
TTAGTAATGTTTAACTGAAGTTAGGTGTTTTTCCAGAAAAGGTAACCTTTCGTCTGCAATAAGAAGCTGCATACTTTGATTAGGTGTGTGAGCCTTCCGAGGCCGGCTTCAATTACTGCCTTTGCGTAGACTTTTTTTCTCCCGAAGGGCATGTGGCAGAAAAAGTAAGCAGCGTCATAAGGGTCACACCAGAAAAAGGCAGCAACCCACGAGTCTTCAAAGTCTCCAACAAGCTCATGAGCATGCTAAAAGCCCTACAGGAGCACTCAAGCTCAAAGAGTTTTCCAAAAGTCGCTGAAAAGCCAAGCACGACTCTTCCACAAACAACGCAGAAAAATCGCCTCAAAGCTTCAAAATCCTCGAATACTAAGCATAAGCTTCCACACTTTCAGGCATTGGAAAGCCACAATGGAGTACCATCGAACAAAAGACAGCCTCCATGTCATGAACATGCTCGGACACAAGAACATCAAGAACACCCTCATCTACACGCACCTAGTCAACCTCGAAGACGACGAATACGTCTCAAAAGTCGCATGGAACCTCGAAGAAGCATGCAAGCTTGTGGAATGCGGCTTCGACTACGTGACAGACGTGGAAGGAGCCAAACTCTTCAGGAAACGCAAGTAAAATCAGGTGTGTTATTCCAAAAGGCTGGCGTGTTGGCCGTAACCCGCCTTTTGTTGACTGTGGCATTCGGCTAATCGGGCTACCCGCGCTTCGGGTAGAGTCTTCATCAGCGTCTGTTTGCCCTTTCCACTTGCAGGTCGGCCGTTTCACCGTTTCGCGCCCGGCATCCTCAACAATTTGACATGCATCATCGTCGCTTGCCGAGCGGACGTTTCGTTTCTGCTCCGTTGCCAAGGTTCTCACCTTGCGCCCTTGCAGGCGCTGCAATTCTACACGTGGGCGGAGTTTCCTCAAGCCTTCCATTATTAAGGCTCGAAAGCCACACACCAACTCGCCAGCCTCCAGATACTGCGCCGAGGTACGCAATAAGAATTTTGGAAACCTTATCTTGCCACAAGACGAAGTATTCATAAAGAGCTGCTGAACAATGCCGAAGCGCGTCATCTTGGTAACAGGAACGCCATGCGTGGGAAAGACCACAGTCGCAAATCTGCTGACATCCAAGCTTCACGCTTACTATGTTAACCTGAGTGACCTAGCCATTAGCGAAAGCTTAGTTTTGGGTAAGGACAGACGGCGTGGCTCAGTCATTGTTGATGAGCAGAGGATGAAGCAGAGGATCCGCAGAATCATCATAGAAAGCGAAAAGGATGACATCATAGTCGACGGGCATTACGCTGCAAGCGTTGTCCCGAAAGAGCTCGTTTCTTACATTTTTGTTCTGAGACGCGACCCTGTTGAGTTGAAGAAGATGATGGAAAAGAGCGGCTATTCGGAACGGAAGATGGATGAGAACCTGGCTTCGGAGATATTGGACGTGTGTTTGGTGGAGGCTTTGAACGTTCGCGGACCAGGAAGAACCTGCGAATTGGATGTGACCGGTAAGAGCGCTTCTGAGGCTCTCATGGAAATACTCGGCATCTTGCATGATGACAGCAAATGCTGTGTAGGAATAGTGGATTGGCTGGGCAAGCTGGAGGCTCAAGGGCTCTTGGAGGAGTACCTGAAAATCTGAACTCTATCTTAGGCTTTGGAGCATTTGCCGCTTTGCCAGCAGGGTGATTTTTCTTCTGTTTGCGTATGATTTTGCGTGGTCGCTGAATTTCTCGCCTACAAGTATTGGGGTTGACAGACCGACGTCTTCTGAGGCTTTGTCAATGTTTATGATGACGTTGACGCCGATGGTTCTGTTCCATTCTTTTATCCAGACTCCGTGCTCAACCTGTCCTTTCTGAACGATGAGGTCGAACCTCCTTGTGATTCCGCTGAAACCTTCAAGTGTGGTTTCTTTCTGTTCGACCTTGTAACCTTCTTTCTTGAAGTACTGAACCACATGCTGCAGCAATGATGGTGAAATTTTCGGTTTTGCCTCAGCTTCTTCGCCCATTCTTCCCACCACACTAAGCGTTATCTAGTACGGTGTGGAAAAGGCTTTCGATAGGTGCAGCTTATGACGTTGACACTGATTGTTGTCTGCGACAACTGCGGAGGGTTCTTGTTAGCGAAGGCCTATACGAAAACGCGCACTTGCCCCTACTGCGGTGCCAGCGTGAAAGTGGACAAGGCCAGGAAACTGGGGTCTGCCCCAACCGCTCAAGAAGCCTCAGCACTCTTGAAAGCACTCAAAGCCTCAAAGTGACGGCAGCTACCGCCCGCAATTTCTATTCATCCTATCTGTTTCCGCAGTTGGCAGGTTCTGCATATCTTGTCAGTCGTGGGTTCTCCGCATTCGATGCATTCGTTCAGTCCTTCTTTTTTGGCCATGTTTTCCAGCGCGGGTCTGATGCGTTCAACGGATCTGAAGATGGAGAATTTTATTCCAGGATGCTTCTCCTCTAGGTCGTTCAATATGGCTCGAGCATCGTTCCTTAAGGCTTCTGACGCGTATGGACAGGGCGTGCTCTGAAATTTTATGCCTTTGACGTATGCGTATAGTGCGGTTTCTTTTTCTGGGATTTCGCAGAAGGGCTTTGTTCGCCTGACGAGTTTCGGGTGCACCTTGTCTGTTACGGGTTTTTCTTTTGCTATGCGGAGCACGTCGCCGTGGAAAATGTTGAGCAGGACCGTCTGGGTCTCGTCATCAAGCGTGTGCGCTGTTGCTAGCTTGTCCGCCTTGACTTGCCGGGCCGCCATGTTCAATGCTTTTCTTCGCAGCACGCCACAGTATGCGCAGGGCGTTAGATTTGTTGTCATTTTTCCGCGTACTCGTTTTACCATTTGGTCGAAAGTGTAGCCGAAAAGCTGTTTGAACGAGACTGTGCAGTGTTTGATGTCGAGATCTTTGCAGTTTTCAGCAGCTATCTTCAATGCCTCGTCACGATACCCTAGGATACCCTCGTCCACTGTAATAGCAACGAGTTCAGCTTTAGGATACCGTCGTTCTATCTTTGCCAGCACGTGTAATAGGCTGACGCTGTCTTTTCCGCCTGAAACGGCAACCGCGATCCTGTCGTCAAAGTTGAACATGTTGTACTTGGCGACCGTCGCCCGGGTTTTGTCCTCAACAGATTCGATGAAGCATTTTCTGCAGAGTCTCACTCCAGCATATGGCCTGAGGAAGAAGGCTTCTCGGCGTTTGCACACGTCGCATACTGGAACGTTCTTATCCATCTGTGTTCAGCAACTACTAAAATAGACCATGTACAATAGTCTTTTGAAAGAGGCAAACGGATGGCAAAGAAGCCCTCTATGCACATTGAATATCGAGAAGTAACCTATGACAGCGAACATTGGACTCTTCTTGCGCATCTGAGAGAAAAAGCCGCATGTCTGATGGAGGCTATGGAAAAAGCCAATCTAAAATCGATTGTACACGGTAGCATCGCAAGAGGGGACGTATCCGAAAAGAGTGATGTCGACGTTTTTCTGCAGACTCCTGCTTCGTCGTTTGTTGTGGAGACTGCTCTTGAGAAGGCAGGCATACGTACAGAGAGGCGTTTGATAGTTCAGGCCACACCCACATATGCCATGAAGGCACACATCGAGGTCGGTGAACGTGCAAACGTCACTTTTCCTCTGATGAAAATGCGCAAAGTGGAAAGAGAATTCTACGTTTTTGGCGGAAAGGTCAGCCTCCAGGACATCAGAGAAGACTTACGCGTGGCTGGGGTTGACAAACGTCTGATGCTTATTGAGCCTACTCATGAGGGCCACATGGAAAGCACAGTGGTCGGTCGTGAAGAGCAGGTTGCACGAATTCTTGGTTTATCTATTGAAACTGTAATGGATAGGGTTCGCGCACTTACCAGAAGGGATCACGTGGGCAGGACGGGAGTTTTTGTTGAAGAAGAGTTGTTGACTGATGAGACTTTTGAGATGGCGATGGAGCGGCTGATGAAGAAGAACCCTGCTGTGCGAAGAAGAGCGAGAAGCGCCTAGTCTTTGTCTGAGTAGAAGATGAGGTCTCTTTCCTCGAGTATCGCTTGCAGCTTGTTTACGGCGTCGTACACGTCTTGTTCCTTCTTGGCACCTACGCAGACGAGCTTGCCTGCTGAGAATATGAGGAACACGACCTTAGGCTCGTCCATCCTGTAGACTGCGCCTGGGAACTGTTCTGGTTCATACATTACTCTTTTGAGTTTGTAGACGACGTTTTCAAGGTCTATTTCGCCGTTCAGTTCAGCGGACGCGACTACGTTCTGGATGTTGATAGCCGGCTTGTTGAGGACTTGTATACCGTGGGCTTTCAGTTCCTTCACAACCTTGTTCACGGCACGTATCGCTTCTTTCTCTGACTTTGCCCCTGTACAGACCATTTTTCCAGTTTCGAAAATCAGCGTGGCCGTCTTGGGCTTCTTCAGCCTGAAAACCAAGCCTGGAAAAACTCGTGGGCTATACTCTGCCTGCGGAAACTTTTCAACGATCGTTTTGAGGCTTATCCTCTGGTTCAACGCAGCCGAAGCCACTATGTTCTGAATGCATATGTTAGGCTTTATTTTAGGCATTCTCCCACTCATCTCAGATTCTTAACAGAGGATATGGAGACCTTTATATATAATACACTTTTGATTTAAAAGGCAGCTGCGTCCATGTGAAACAAAATTTGAACCGTAGTTAGCTGTAGTCTTGAGGAAGAGAAAAGCGGAGGAGTGCGGCTATGCCGTTCAACGCTACCATCTTCTTGCCTGCTTCATGCTCCGTGCTCACAACAACGACTGTACCTTTCTTGTCTTCAGCTTCTTTCATCAGTTCCTCCAACTGCAAACGCCGCTCATCGTCAGAGTCGCGGAGCAAGGAATCTGCGAGGATGAGCTTTTCAACAGCGCCTAGACTTGCCGCTCTCTTGACAACGTCAAACCCGTAAGCAACATTGCTCTCGCCCTTTCCCAATCTTCTCAACAATTCTTCGACAATCTCCGTTTCCTCGGCTATCCGCATTTGTTTCATGGTTTTGAGGAGTACCCCTGAACGGAAGGCTTCATATATGCCTGCGACTCCGCCATTGTTGACGCCTTTCACGTCGACGATTGACTTGGCCATGTCGCCCGCCTCGTTTTTCAAGAATTTGGCAAAATCGTTCTTCATGTAGCCCACGCCGATCACGGCGATTGGGCTTCGGCTAGGTGCCCATACTTGGCGCAGGCTGTTCAGCGCTTTTCTGAAATACTCGTTGAGCGCTGCACTTCTTTTTTCCGATTCGAGCTTTCCTGGAAGCTTGATTCTTTCCTCAACCTTTTCTTCGATCCCGTACTGCGCGGTTGTGGCGATTGCGTAGCCTTCGTCGTCTATCGAAACGATCACTATTGATTTTTCAGAAGTCTTGCTGGCCCTTTCAAGCCTCTCTATCTGATGTCTCGCCCATTCTTTTTTCACGATAGTGACGTGTGTATTCAAGGTAATGTTGAGCGTGTGATACGCGCCAGTGGGAACTGTTTCTGGTGCTTCACAGATGGTTCCATGAACCCTTAATCGTCCTAGAAGCTTGTCCCAGCTCACATTTTCGACCGTGACTCCTAGAAAGACGGGGACCCTCTCTCCGCGGCTTGACCGAGCGTATTTCTCGTCAGTCTTGATTTCACGGGTCGTGCGCGCGTAAACTTCGTCTCGCTTGTAGATAACATTGTATAAATGCCAGAGGTCATCAAAGGTTTCAGGAACAACCTTCACAAACCCTTTCTTCCGATTAATCTCAAGAATCCTCAAACCACGCAGTCTCCAATGACTTGACCCTTCGACATCCAATACGAAATTCACACATTAAAAGCATTTGACCCAAAAGCAGCACAGCGTGCAGGACCTGCAATTCAATGGCCCTCATAGTGAGCACGTTCAAAAAGCTTCGCGTCCAACACGTTCTTCCAACGGCCTTCTAGGCTTCAGGCTCGTCATTGACTTTGTATGACTCAACGTTACCACTGCAAGAACTCGCATGCTCGCCGATAGATTTAGCGCCTCGTTCAGCGGGCCTTCCGAAAGAGGAGACACCCGACATTTGGCTAAGCCTTGAAAAATCATACCCCAAGCCCAAAAAACGAACCTGTAGCTTGAATCTTTTTCGAACGTCGAAAAATCTATCTTCTGGTTTGCACTGTTTCTGCTCAAACTCTATTGCAGTGCCAATTTATGGCGATTGTTGAATTCAAGTATAAGGTCGTCAGAGTTGAAATAGGACACACTAACAGGACGTCGTATGTGAACCTTTCAAAAATGCAGATTGTTGAAAAGCCAATTTCGGAGAAAATGAAGAAGACATTCACTGGCGGTCGCGGTTTCAATTTTTGACTGCTCCGGAACGCGCGTTAGGAATAGACCTCCCAGACGTTAACAGACCCAACAAAAAGCACAATCAAACGACAGTAGTAAAAAAGGATCCGCAGCATATGATGTGACCAGAATATGGCTGGGCGCACTGAGAAAGGGGTTATGACTCTGATAGATGGTCTCGACAAGCACGTTGACGAAAAAACCACAACAATGATTGCTGAAACAATGTTGACGGCAATGTCGTCACAGAGCTTCATCAGGAAAGCCAGAGCGATATACACGACGTCAAAAGGTATTCCTGATTTCCTAGAGAAGCTAGGGCGAGCATACAAACATCTACACATGGAAGGCGATAAGGTGTACGTCGTCTATCCACGATGTTACTGCTCTCGAGTGAACAAGATACCTAAAGGAAAGCTTTCCGCAACATACTGTAAATGCTCTTCTGAATGGGCCAAAGCATTGTTCGAGGGGGTCTTGGAAAGACCTGTTGAAGTCAAGATGGAAAAATCGATAATCAACAGGAGACGACCCGTGCAAATTCAGGATAATGTTGTAGGACTGCGCCAAAGACCGAAGCAACCAAAGTACGTTTTTTCCCTCTCTTTTGATCCTTGCTTGAGTTCTATAAAGCATTTAAAGACGGATTCTTCCACTATTGAATGTCTCAATCAGTCGAGGGATAACCGTGAAAATCACCTTCTGGCTTTTGGACCTAAACTACGAAAACAAAGCTGACAAACCGGAAATGCGGATCTGGGGCATATCATCGTTAGGTGAACGAATTCTCATTATCGACAGGAATCTGCCCTCGTACTTCTACACGATTGCAGATGAAGGTACGGACCCAACAAAACTTGTCGAAGAAATAAGAAAAGGGGACTTCCCATCCATAACAAGGCTTGAGGTTGTCGAGCGCAAGTTTTTTGGCAAACCAGTCAATGCTTTGAAGACCTACTGCGGCGACCCTGATGCAATTGTAGAGTGCGCGAAGGAGCTTCGAAAGTTCGAAGGCGTCAAAGACTGTCTCGAAGATGAAATTCGACATGCTATGCGCTACCTCATCGACAACAACATCCTGCCGTGTGGATGGCATGAACTCGAGGCGACCGAGACGGTCAGAATCCCGCACATCAAGGCCGACAAGTTCTACGTAGCAGAAGCCACCCCGAAACTAATCGAAAGAGCTGAAACTCCTAGGCTGCGTGTCCTTGGCTTCTCAGCAATATACTATAGCAAAGAAGGGTCACCTAAACCTGAGAGGAACCCTGTTGTCATAATTTCAACTGCTACCAACTGCGGCGACCAAAAACAGTTCTCAGCGGATGAAGACCGAAAAGATAAGCACGTTCTTGAAGAATTCATTGATTACGTTCAACAATTCGACCCGGACATCATGGTAGGCTACGGCGTAAACAGCCAACACTGGCAATACCTGACGGAAAGATGCAGAAAATCCGGGCTGCACCTATTTGTTGACAGAGGTCAGACTGAACCGCATACAAGCGTGTACAGTCACGTTTCGCTTACGGGAAGAGTCAATCTAGACCTTGCAGACTACGTGGAGGAATTTCAAGAAATAAAAGTCAAGACACTGGAGAATTTTGCCGACTTTCTGGGCGTGATGAAAATTGAAAACCGCACGATCATCGAAGACATAGACATCGCCGACTACTGGAACGACAAAGCAAAGAGAGAAACACTGAAAAGATTCTCGATGGACAACACGTGCTGCATAATGGGAATAACTGAAGCAGTACTCGACTTTGCAGTACAGCTTTCAAACCTTGTGGGATTGCCTCTGGACCATGTTGGAACCGCAGCGGCAGGATTCCGCGTTGAATGGTTCCTCATCAAACAGACCCACAGAATAGGCGAGCTCGTACCCAAAAGGATAGAACAACCATACCGCCCATACGCTGGGGGTCTAGTCCTGAAACCCGTAGCCGGCTTGCATGACAACATCGCTGCGCTGGACTTTAAGAGCATGTATCCAAACCTCATGATCACGTATAACCTCTCCCCAGACACCTACGTGCCGCCCAGAGAACCAATGCCAGCGGGCGGAGTGTATGAGACCCCAGAAGTTGGACATAAATTCCGCAAAGAGCCGCCTGGCTTCTACAAGGAAGCCCTAACCTACCTAATCAAAGTCCGCAGTGAAATCCGCGTCAAAATGAGAAAATTGTCACCGACAAGCCTTGAATACCGCGTACTGGATTCACGACAAAAAGCCGTCAAAATAATCACGAATGCCACATACGGCTACGCAGGCTGGACAGGTGCAAGATGGTACGTTAAACCCGTAGCAGAAGCAGCCGCCGCATGGGGAAGACACACCGTACAAACCGCAATTCAGATGGCTGAAAAGGAAGAGTTGAAGGTCGTGTACGGCGACACTGACAGCATCTTCCTCCAGAATGACGAGCAGAAGGTTGAGAAACTTGAAAAAGAGATCATGGATAAACTCAAGCTGGAGATCGCTCCAGACAAGGTTTACACGCGCATATTCTTCACAGAAGCAAAAAAACGTTACGCTGGCCTCTTGCAGGACGGAAGACTGGACATTGTAGGCATGGAAGTTGTACGTGGAGATTGGGCAGCGATAGCCAAAACGGTGCAGGAAAAAGTGCTGGAGATCATTCTGAAGGAGCAGTCACCTAAAAAAGCCGCTGACTTCGTTCAGCAGTTCATTCGTGACCTCCGACAGAAACACGTTCCCTACCGTGACCTAGTCATCTGGAAGACGTTGACAAAACCCGTTGAAGAGTACGAGGTCAAAGCCTCCCATGTTGAGGCAGCCAAAATGCTGAGAGCAAAGGGATGGGAATTGTCGGTAGGCGATAAAGTAGGCTACGTAATAGTAGCGGGTACTGGCAGACTTTACGAGAGAGTGAAACCGTACGTGTTTGCATCATACGATGAAGTTGACCTTGAATACTACGTCACAAAGCAGGTTATACCCGCTGCCGCCCGCATCCTTGAAAGCTTCGGAATCCGTGAAGAACAGCTACTGGCAGCTGAACCCGAAGCGAAAGAGACGAAAACGCTTGCAGACTTTTTCTGAAGCTAGCTCGGAGCAACCTCTGCGAAAGTCATAAGTTCAACAGTTAAAGACGGCTTAACAGCATCTGAAACGCGTGAGGCCACAATCCTTTTTATATTCTTCTCACTTGCCACGTCAACAACTCTCTGAGTTATTATGCCGTCGAACACGATCGTGTCCACACCTTCAACCTGCTGCAGTTTCTCCGCAAGCTGACTTACTGGCAATCGTTCTATCTGCTCAAACTTGTCGTTCAGCAAAACCGCTTCCAACGTGCCCTCAAGCGACTTCATCGCTTCAAGAATCTCCTTTGGCACCTCTACCTTCTGCTTCTCCCTCTTCAACGACTTGGGCATTTCCGGCTTCGTGCCCATAGCTTCCTGGATGGGAATTTTGGCCTCTAACGCGTCAAATATTTCCTTACAGTTCAGCTCCTCAACCTCTTTTCCCCTAGGAGCCCTAGCAATGTATTTTATGTCGGTTACTTGCAGCAGTTCCTTGAAAATCAGATCCCCACCCCTGTCACCGTCAAGCAACGCCGTGGCTTCCTTCTCTTTACACAGCGTCTTTATGGACTCGGCAACCTTGGCACCTTCCAAAGCCACAGTGTTCAGCAACCCGCAACGCATGAGATTTATTATGTCCGCTCGGCCTTCGACAAGGATTATTTCCTTGGCCTTTTCAAGCTCAGGCCCAGCCGGCAACTCGTCAGGCCCGTACTTCTCAACCTTGCCAATCTTCAGCGTGTCCGAAATTTCCCTGAACACCTCATCCACAGAAGGCAACGTTTCAATAGTCCACTTGTGAAGAATGTCCTTGGCACGGTCGATGATAACCTTCCTTCGCGCTTCCCGCACGTCTTCAACTCTCTCCAGAGTAACCTTCGAAGCACAAGGGCCCACGCGGTTGATGCTCTCAACGCTTGCCGCGATCAGCGCTGTGGACACGCGGTCCAAGCTGGTTGGAACGGTTATTGTGCCCGAAGTCTTGTCGTTCTTAGAATGCAGGTCGATCTCTATTCTTCCAATTCTGCCCGACCTCTGCAGCTCCCTCAGGTCCAGCTCAGGACCAAAAAGGCCCTCAGTCTGCCCGAAAACCGCTCCTATAACGTCAGGCTTTTCAACTACACCTTCAATCTCAAACTTGGCATGTATAACATACTTTATGGTAAACGTCTGCGATGAACCCGTAATCGTGCACCTCCAAATGATAGAGTTAAGGGTTAACGTCAACATGACCGAAGAGAACATCGCTCTCCAATCATGAGACAGCGTCTTAACGTATACTATATATTTCATTTATGAATTACAAATCATACAATTTAAGCTTTCCCTACCCAATTACATCTCAATAATGGTCTGA
>Ga0315282_10016607_pt1 | contig 10742 bp, 8 predicted proteins | sample YL17G07_20_MG_FD_203693 | JGI IMG/M metagenome (GOLD analysis project Ga0315282, IMG submission 203693) | Sediment microbial communities from Yellowstone Lake, YNP, Wyoming, USA - YL17G07_20 | ecosystem: Environmental > Aquatic > Freshwater > Lake > Sediment | place: USA: Wyoming | collected... | reverse complement strand
GATCCCTGCCTCCAAGGCTTGCCTTTTCCCTGTTATTTCTAAAACGAGCCTTCCTTCCTCTTTGGGTGTGATCCGGGCTCTTAAGATGTTCACGGTCAGATCGTAATCCTTGACCAACTTGGAGATCACTGGCGTTTCAACAATATGAGGAGGATAACTGAGCACAAGTCTCTTTTTCTGCATGGGACACCCCCTTCGAATATGCAAAGAGCATGGGGCAAAGAGCTTAGAGTTTCCCTTCCCTATGCGCTATGCCCTTTGCGCTATGCTATTTTTTCTTAATGGGTCTTTCTTTTAATGGTTTGAAGACAATCCCCGAATCAACCGAGGGCAGGGTTTCAACGGGTTTCGTCAAGAGAAACTTCCCTGCTTCGATCCATTCCTTCAGGGTCTGGGCAATCTCTCTGGCCTTGAAGTAGCTGGACAGACCAGAAGTGGGGACCTCCTTTCCCTTCACTGTAATCTTTCCGCTCTTCAACTGCCTGTAATTAACCTCTCCTAGGCTCCCGGGAATACATTGAGGATAAGCCTCGCTATAATCCACAACCTGGGCCCAGATGTCTTCATCTCGAGCCATGGTGTACCTAAGAATTTCCTCATCTAAAATGGGAATGGGGACCCCGACTCCAACGGTAAGGGTCACCCCGTAGCCGGTGAAGGAAGTTCCTCTGAGCCATTTAGGGCTCATCATCTTCAAATCCCCAGTGACAGCAAGCGTCCCCCCTGTCATTTTAGGGACTCCTCCCTCCGTCCTCGGAACGTTAGGATTATGCTGGGTTCCATTTCCCACCACATATCCGATCCCCCCGCCCAAAAAAATTCGAGTTCCCACTCCAATGGTCTTGTAGAGAGGATCATTCAGGAGAGGACTCAATTGGCCTGCACTGCAGTAGTTGGCATTGCCCAATTTCGGCTGTAGAACCCCCATGTAAGTGTAGATCACTTTATCCGACAGGTTGACCGCCACATTGTAATTCTGATAGGCGTTTCTCATGTTGAAAAGAACTGCCTCATTCATATCCTTCAAAGAGACGTAGGTTTCTAAACTTTTTCGGGGATAGCAATCGGTTCCGTAAGCAGCGGCGGTGAGTCTAACATCCTTGCCCGATACCAGTTCCTCTAAAACATAGGCTCCACCATAAGCGAATTTCCCAGGAAAGATTATATTTTTGGGATCGTCCTCCGGCATAGCCGTCGCTCCCAGAAAGAAATCTACGGCTGCAAAACCTGCATAGACTGGGACATCATTGAGGTAGATTTTCCCTCCCCCGAGCTTGATCCTGGGCTTCGTGTGGCCCACATTAAAATAGGCTCCGGACGAACACATCGGGCCGAAGGTCCCTGTGGTCACCACATCCACTTCCTGGGCCGCTTTTCTGACACCCTTTTCCGAAGCATAGTCAATAATCTCTTCGGCTGTTAGGACAACCGCCTTCCCCTTACTAATCTTCTCGTTTATCTCTTCAATGGTCTTCACCATCTCTTACCTCCATTTATTTGCTTATGGCTTATAGCCTATAGCTTATGGTTAATTAATTCTTAATCGCTCAGGGCTTTTAACGATCCGCCATGAGCTATCTGCTATCAGCTTAGTTTTCCCCGTTGCGGGGTGATACATGATCCATAACATATCACCACCCCCTCCTTTGAGAAATCAATAACCAATCTCCAAGCACCAATATCCAAATAATACCCAAATCCCAATATCCAAATACATTTGAGTCATTGGAAATTGAAATTTATTTGGGATTTGGAATTTGGATATTGGAATTTCTACTTTTATTTCAGTTCATTAAATACCCAGGTGCTGAGATATCGCTCTCCAGTATCGGGGAGGATAACGACAACCATTTTGCCCTTATTCTCCTCACGCTTGGCCACTTCAATGGCTGCCCATACGGCTGCCCCGGAGGAGATCCCCGCCAAAATTCCCTCTTCCCTGGCTAGCCGTTTCGCAAAGAGCCCTGCATCCCCATCCGAGACCTTGATCACCTCATCCACCAAATCCATCCGGAGCACCTCAGGAATAAACCCGGCACCGATCCCCTGTATCTTATGAGGACCTGGTCTTTCTCCCGAAAGAACAGAGGAGCTCTCCGGCTCAACCGCAATGGCCTTGAATGTCGGTTTTTTCTCTTTGATCACCTCCGATATCCCTGTAATGGTTCCCCCGGTACCAACGCCTGCGACCAAAATATCAACCTTCCCATCCGTGTCTTCCCAGATTTCGAGAGCCGTTGTCTTCCTATGAATTTCTGGATTGGCTGGATTCTTAAACTGCTGCGGGATGAAGTATCGAGGGTCCTGAGCTGCCATCTCCTCCGCCTTTCGCACCGATCCGGTCATCCCTTCATGGCCAGGTGTTAGAACCACCTCTGCTCCGAACACTTGCAGCAGGTGAATTCGTTCCGCAGACATTGTCTCTGGCATGGTTAAGACTAACGGGTACCCCTTTGCCGCACAGACAAACGCGAGCGCGATGCCCGTATTGCCACTTGTGGGTTCCAGAATAATTGTATCTTTATTGATCAGTCCCGCCTTTTCTGCAGCCTCGATCATTGAAGTACCGATCCGGTCTTTGATGCTCCCGCAGGGATTGAAAGACTCCAGTTTGGCTACAACCTCTGCTTTACAATCTTTGGTAAGATGATTCAGTCTCAAGAGGGGTGTCTTTCCTATCAATTCCGAGATAAAATGAGCAATTCTTGCCATCTTTCATTTCCTTTGGGAAGAAGGCTATGCACTTAGGGCTATGCGCATAGCGGTAACAATAGACTTCCTAATTAAATTTGGTACATCGATGGGAAACGAACCTCTTTTTCTTTTTTTCGATGGACCATATCTTCCAACGTCACCGAATGGAAAATCCCATCGATCGCTTCTGACACTTCTTGCCAGATGTCCCGGGTGATGCAGTATGGAGCTTTCTGACAGACCTTCGGATCCTTTAAACATTCAATCAAATTCAATGGACCGTCAAGGGTTTCAACCAAATCCTTTAGATAGATCTCTGAGGGGTGTTTCGCCAAGGCATAGCCTCCCTTGGATCCGCGGGCTGATTTAACCAGGCCAGCGGTCCGAAGAGGAACGATGACTTGCTCGAGATATTTCAAAGATATATCCTCCCTCTTAGCAATCTCCCTCAATTCAATTGGACCTTCCCCATAATGGCAGGCAAGCTCCAACATTGCCCTTGTTCCGTATCTGATTTTTGTTGATATTTTCATGAGTTATGAAACCATACTTTTTCTATAGGAAATGTTTAAACCTAACCCACTTTTTGTATGATTGTCAATCCTTCGGCTTTCTTTCAGCGCTTAAACCGGAGATCGCGCCCGAGGTTGACTCGTTTGACTTCTCTCAGGGCAAGCTCTGAGTCCACTGAATTTTTATTCTCAAGAGCCGCACGGGGTGGAATCGAAGGGTCAAGAAAAGGAAGGGCGACTGGCTATGAAATCACCTCAACCCTGCATGGGATGAGAATTTGTTCTATACTAATTTAAGCTTCAGAATCCTCTTGGTTCTTTCGCTGATCCGGGCACATTCATCAATTCTGTGGCCAACGACCCAGACGATCCTCTCTCCAGAAATAAGTAAGGGAATCTTTGACCTTTCAAACCTGGGGATCTTATGATCGATAAAAAACTCCTTCAATTTCTGACTTCCCTTTACCCCCAAAGGCTGAAATCTGTCACCTGGCCTGAAATTTCGAATTCGCAATGGAAATTGGAGAACTTGATAATCCAGAAAAGCCATCTCTGAAGATACTCTGGGCATACCAGACCGGCCCTGGACAACCATCTCTTCGGTCACCATTTCTCTGCCGATCTCTTTGATGAGGGTTCGCCCTGGAGAGACGAGTTCAACTTCAAAAGGGGGGATGGTTTCCACCTTCTTCTTCCCAAGGAAAACCGTCTCGTACCTCTTCTCCATGCAGACCCCGAGGGGGAATTCCAGAACAAAGCTTGGAGGAGATTGCTTCAGTCTCTTAAACGTCTGGGAAACCTCTAAGTCTTCCTTCTCTTCTCCGTATATTGCTCTCAGCATCTTCTGAATGATCCTCCACTGGATGGCCGGATGGACAGATCGGTAGTCAGGGTATTGAAACGTAAGAGACTCTCCTTTTCCCTCAACCATGTTTTGATAGACTTTCTCTGCCTCTTTTTCCAGATAATCATTCTCCTCTCTAAGGATGGCCGAAGTTCTTAGAAGAATTTCTTTGAAGTTGGGTTGATACTCCTTTTCCAGAAGGGGGATGAGAGAGAGACGCAACCGATTCCGAAGGTAATCTTCTTTTAAATTTGAAGAATCGATGAGAAACGGAATATTATTCTCAATAGCGAAAGCCTCGATCTCACGCCTCCATACCTCGAGAAGAGGCCGAATCACCTTCCCTTCCCGGACGGGGAGGATACCCTTCAGGCCCTGTAACCCTGTCCCCCTCATCAGCCTCAAGAGAACGGTCTCAACCTGATCGTCGGCATGGTGCCCCAGTGCAATCTTTTGAGCTTCATATTTTTGAAGAATCTGTTCAAAAAAATGGAACCGGAGCCTCCGGGCCGCCTCTTGCAGAGAGAACTTCCCTACCCTCTGGAACTCCTTTGAATTGAATGTTCCGCATTCGAAGGGAAGATGAAGCCGTTCACACTCCTTCTGAACGAGGTCAGCTTCTTTTTCCGGTTCCTTCGGTCTTATACCGTGGTTGACATAGGCGACGATGAGAGAGAGGTTGAAGGTCTGGCGACAGGCATTTAAGAGATGAAGAAGGACCATTGAATCTACTCCAGCGGACACACCCACGACTAACCGATCGCCTTGATTCAATAAATGGTAGTGGTCAATGGTCCTTTTGACACGGTGAAGCAACATAAGAGTCTCTTACATCTTTTTCTCCCCCAATGGTCCGACACGGATCTCAACTTCTGTTTTGCCCAACCAGTTTTCAGTGATTTTCATCGTGCAGGTTTTATCGGGTTTTGAAAAATTGAGAAAGGACTCCTTTCCTGTAAAACTGTTCACTAATTTCCAGTTATCCTTTTCCATATGATAAGTGAAGAATTCGATTAAAGAGTTTTGATCGAGCCTCCATTTTGAAAAAACCATCCAGCCCATCTTAAATTTTGGGGTCTCATAGATGGCAGATTTCTTCGGTTGATAACTTAGTTCTCCTGGGATGAGGATGTCTTCAAAACTGTAATATTTCGCCCCGTACCGGGCCGGTCCACCTTCCTCACTCTTTCCTGGCTCCCCCCGCCTCTCGGTTACCGTCGACGAACAGGCAATCCACAGTGAACCGGTAAGGATGATCAACAATAGGGCAATCGTTTTTCGCCTCATAGACTCCCTCCTTTTGATGAATTGATAAAAAATGTTTACCATTCCATGACAAGAAAAGCAAGGACAAATAAAAAGGCCCTCAGCGGGCCTTTTTAAACAGCCTCTTAAATCTCAGAGAGAGTATAACTCCCTAATCACGAGGTTCCGGCGGACCGACAAACCCTGAAAAAGAAGGTTCAAAGAGATCAATGTGGATATACCCCAGTCTGGCATCGTCTTGATTAAAAGGTGAATGCAATTCGTATTTAGGCACAGACCTGGAGGCGAATTGAAAGGGAAAGACCACCACGTTGCTCTCATTCCCTGCTTTGTCAATAATGGAAACCTTCAAAGTGATGATGGTGAACTCTTTGAGGTAGGATGTCTTCGAACTGAAGGTATTCCATTGAACATACCCTTTCAGGTGATTTCGATTCTGGGGCTTGATCAAGATGATATCCGTAAAATAGTGGCCCCATCCCGGTTGATCTACCGTTGAAGCGATTTTAACCATGTCCCCATCCGGGTCCTCTGCCTCGATATAGATCTTCCACACATACCCGTAATAGCCCTTTTCCACGGCAAAGGAATGGGTAATGATAGGTGGCTTCGAGTCCACTTTCGATTCTGTCCATCCACAGGAGTAAAAGAAAAAGGTTATGGCTAACACCCCGAAAACATAAATGAATTTTGTAGCTTTCATCTTATCTCCTCCTTCTAAACAAAATATAAGACCTCATTGAAGGATTTTCAAGATAATGACGAAGCAAGAAATGGATTTATTCACCGAAGCCGATGGCGTGTTTTGGATTTTTTCAAAAAAGTAAGGGCCTCTTTTCTGGCCTCTTCAAAGACCTCTTTGAGCGTTATCTTCTTCTTGACCGCCAATCGTTTACAATCCTCATATTCAGGGGAGAGGTTTACCACGCTTCCTTCCCATCGAGCCAGTTTAAAACGGATCTCTCCATATCTTGTCCCGAGGGTAAGGATTTCTCGGTCAGCCCGATTTCTCTCTTCCTCATGCCACCTTAACCCAAGAGTAGTCGTTTCCTTGAAAAGAAATCCTGTGACAGAAGTAAGTTTCTCGGAGGGACAGATCACCTTGAGGAGGGTCCCCGGCCGATTCTTCTTCATCATGATCGGTGTGAGATAAACCTCCTTCACTCCCATGGCCAGGAGTTTCTCAATCACGTAGTCATAGAATTGAGGATTCATGTCATCAATATTCGTCTCGACGACCATGACCTTTTCCACACCGGAATTGACTGAACGAGCCCCGATGACCAGCCGGAGGAGGTTTGGGTGAGGGAGGTCATCCCGTCCCGCTCCATACCCTACCCTTTCGACTTTCATCTCAGGCATATTGCCAAAATCAGAGCCCAAAAAGGTGAGGAGGGCAGCTCCCGTTGGGGTGAGAAGTTCCCTTTCCACGCCTGAGGAGTAGATGGGTTTTCCCTTCATCAGGGCCAAGGTCGCAGGTGCGGGCACTGGAAGAATGCCATGTTCACATTCAACAAATCCTGATCCCACATTAACTTTCGATACATAAAGCTTATCGATCCCCAGTTGGTGAAAGCCCCAGACGGACCCGACAATATCGACGATGGAATCCAGGCCACTCAATTCATGGAAATGGATCTCCTTGACCGGTTTTTGATGAATCTTTGCCTCGACTGAGGCGATTCGTTCAAACACCTCTTTGCTCTTCCTTTTCACCTCTGGTTCTAAACGGCTCTTCTCAACAATCTTCAAAATGTCATTCAACGTACGGTAAGATTTTTTCTCCTTCTTCCCGGTGATGATGACCTGCGTTGCAGAGATCCCTCTTTTGAGGACTTTCTTTACATTTAATTGCACCTTTGGTACAGGAATTTTTCTCAATTCCTCTCTCAATTCCTGGGGGTTCAAACCTGCATCGATCATCGAGCCGAGGATCATATCTCCACTGGCTCCGGAAAAACAGTCAAAATAAGCAATCTTCATTGTGAACTCCTTCCGACTTGGTTGTGGCGCTATGCGCCATGCTCTATGCCCTCAGCAATTTTAGGGAACCCAATCCGCCATGAAGATATTGAATTCACCTGGCTGTTTCGCCTTTCGATTCGAGGGGCTGAATCTTGCTGAGATGATCTGTTGTCGTGAAATCATGCGAAATGAAGGATCGAAGTGAACGAAACTCTCCCCTTTTATCCGGCCTCCCTTTCTTAAAAAGGACGTAACTGTCCCAGCCGTAGAAAAAGATATAACGGGCTCTGGAGAGGCCTTCGGCTGACTGGCCGAAATAGATGGTTACCCATTTCTCAGGTCTTAGAGGATGAGGATAGGTGAGAAGAAGAGATTCCTCTCCATCGTCCACCTTTTCTCCATCCACAACAAAATTCTCTTCCTTCAGGATGACGGGGCTCGGAAGTTTTGATATCAGTTTCGAAAAGAGAGGATTCTTCCAACTCTCACCTAAAAGCATGAAAGAAGAACCGAGGATCTTCTCTTCCGTCACTTCTCTTTCGGAGAGAATTTCTCCTCCCTTTCTTTCCCTTGCCATCTTTGCCAGCTCAATATAGATCTTCCGTGTTTCCGCCTCTCCCTTACCTTCGTCAGGGACAACAAAGATCTTCTTGGGGGAGGGCTTGCCCTGTGGAGTCTCCGAATATACTCCACGGGGTGAGGGTGGGGGTGAAAAAGCTTCAGAATCTTCCAAAAAAGCATTGAAACAAGGAATGACCTCCTCTGGATATAATCTTCGAAAAATGTGGTGATCAGGATCCAGGATGAGGGAGATGGGGATGTTGGGAACCACTATGGAAAAAGAATTCTTTCTTTTCGAAATATCTATGAGCAGATCCTTTCCTCCTTCGTTCATTTCAACCTTACCCTTAGCCTGAACCTCATAGATTTCTCCCTCCTGAACCACCTCCCCGGATATCAAGTATCCCTTCGGTGTCACCTTGTATTTCACACTTTCCAGCTTCAACTGGGGTCCGCCAGGCCGGTCCAGCCATTGGGAGAAGAACCGATCCAGCTTCTTGCCACCGGTCTCTTCGAAGGCCGTCTTAAAATCACCCCAGGTCGCCTGCCTGCCCCCATATTTTTTTGAGAAATTCTTCAGTGTGGTAAAGAACAGGTCTTTACCGACCATCTGCCGAAGCATGTGAAAGACCATGGAGCCTTTTCTATAGCCTATCTGACCATCGATCTCCCCCTCTTTTCCCTCGAATTGTCTGAGGGGATAGTCTTTCGTGGGGGGAACTTGAATAGCATACTTCTGTACCACGTCCTGACGGTGTTTGCGGGCTGCCTCTTCTCCTATCTTCAACTCTTTATAGAAGTAGTTCGTGCAATACGTAGTGAGGGCTTCCAACCAATTCCCTGTTCCGGGTTTGCCACTGACATGATGGCCCCACCAGGAATGTACGATCTCATGGTCCAATGCACCTGGCCTGAGAAATTCTTTTCCCTGGCGGATGGCTTCGGGCGCGAGAAGCGTGAAGGTGGGAAAACTGTAACCGCTCGAAAAGAAGTTCTGGACGATATCGAACTTCCTGTAAGGAAACGGACCTAAGAATTCGGGATAGATTTTGAGATACTCCTCTGCTCTGTCCAAAAAAATCTCTGAGAATCCATCATCTTGCTGAAAGAAATAAGTGGAGATCTTAACGCCATTCACTTTTCGGCTCTTGACGGAATACTTTCCGGCAACAAGAGCAAGGCTCTCGGTTGGCCATTCATTCCTCCATTTGCTTCTCCAGAAGCCATCTTTCAATTCTTCAGAAAGAAGCTCACCCTGAGTGACGACTCGGAAGGGTTCGGGAATGGAAGCCTCCATGTTGAAGATGGCCATTGATCCAGGCTTGTCGGGGAACCAGTAGGAGGAAGAGGAGAGATAGACCCCCTCAGAGCCGATCAAGCCCGATGTTTCGTCTCCCCTTACAAACTGAAGAGCCTTCTCCTTTGCTACAGGGTCATGGATGGGGCCCTCGTAGGAAATCGATAAAAAAGGGGGACCCTCCTCTTTCTTAAGAGAGACATCCAGTCTCTTCACGATATCTGAGTCTGGAATTTCTTTCCAAGAAAGAGGTTTCTTTGTTTTGAGGTTGACGATATGGGTAATTCTTAGTTTGGAATGAAGGAGGAGGGATAGGGTTTGTGCTTTTCCCTCCTTGAATGAAATCTCCATTTGATCTTCTGCTTTGATGACATGAGTCAATGGATCAAGTTGGATTTTGAGAGAGTGGGATTGAATATCAAAATTCATATGGGGATTTGAAGGAAAGACTTCATTTCCAGCCCAGAGGACCAGAATGGACGATAATAGGAAAAAGAAAATCTTTCTTTCGCTTTTTCTGTCCATTTAACTAAATCATAACATAACCTTTTTCTGAAAAGCACCAAACTGAATCCTCCCTCGCCTTGAAGGCGAGGGGTTCCAAAAACATGTCGACTTCAAGTCGACTTGGGTTCTCACTCCCTCTTCTTCGTCATTCCTGCGGAAGCAGGAATCCAGAAGGGAATCTGAAAAAAATAACCCACTGGATACCCGCTCCCCGCCTCCGCGGGGACAAGTTTACCCCTGCGAAAGCAGGGGCGGGTATGACAGACTGGTTGCGTTCGTTTCCGTATTTGGCTCATGTTCACTTTGTTCACATTTCGCCTATTTTCGCTTCGCCTGAAGGCGAGGGGTTTCGACCATCCCCGATGGTAACCTTAAATCCTGGGAAGACGGTCTCCCGGCTGCAGGAGCGGCGGCTCCGTATGAACGGTCTCCGGATATTTGAGACCCGTACCGGTGTTGAGCAAAACAACCTTTTCATCCGGTTTGATCCAGTTGCTCTTGATCAGCTGGATGGCAGCGCTCAGAGTCGCTGCCCCCTCTGGACAGCAAAAAATTCCTTCATCACGCGCCAGCGTCTGCTGAGCCCTGAGAATATCATCATCCCCCACTGCCACAGCGCACCCATCCGTTTCATAGATTGCCTGAAGGATAAGAAAATCACCCAAAGCCTTTGGGACATTAAGACCAAAGGCGATCGTGTTAGAATTTCCCCAGAAGGTGGACTCAGATTTTTTCTCTTCCCACGCCTTGACAACAGGGGCGCACCCTGTTGACTGAACCGAAACGAGCCTCGGCATCTTCTCGCCAATCCAGCCGATCTCCTGAAGTTCTTTCAGGCCTTTATAAATACCGATAATCCCCACACCTCCCCCCGTAGGGTAAATAATGACATCGGGCACCTCCCATTCAAGCTGCTCTGCGATCTCCAGGCCCATCGTCTTCTTACCTTCGATCCTATAAGGCTCCTTCAGTGTGGAGGCATCGTACCAGCCATATTCAGCAATCGCTCTTCCAACAATCTTGCCGGCATCGCTGATCAATCCATTTACCAGATAAATTTCTGCTCCAGTGATGGCCACCTCCTTCCGGTTAATCA
>Ga0315282_10016606_pt1 | contig 10742 bp, 7 predicted proteins | sample YL17G07_20_MG_FD_203693 | JGI IMG/M metagenome (GOLD analysis project Ga0315282, IMG submission 203693) | Sediment microbial communities from Yellowstone Lake, YNP, Wyoming, USA - YL17G07_20 | ecosystem: Environmental > Aquatic > Freshwater > Lake > Sediment | place: USA: Wyoming | collected... | reverse complement strand
AGGGTGTCCCCCGATTTTCCCCGATTTTGGCACTTTACCTGAAGCAGACGAGATGAAAGAGCCTTATTGTACGCTTCCTGCGAGGCACTTCGTCATCATGACTGGCATTCCGAATCAACATCTGCAGGCATCGGCAACGCTTTTATCTGCCCTTTGCGCACTTCAAGTAGCAACGATTTGAACTCTCTATGTACCTGATTCGCCAAGGGTTCGACCCGCGGCGACAAGAACCCGCATATCCGTTGAGCGAGCTTCTTTTCTGCCGCTGACGTTATCCGCAGATTTGCGACTAGGAAACACCCGAGGTGGATGGCTAAGAGCAGCCGTATGTCAGAAGGCCGAAACCTCTCCGCGAGCAACTCTGCCTTATCGATGTGCCCTGACTGAATGAGCGAGACGATATACCAGAATTCCTTCAAATCTGAACCGGAATCGCGAGTCTCCCTTTCCAATTCCTTGACCTTGGCCTCAGCCTCGCCACCGAAGGCTTCGTACGCAACCGAATCCCGGGCAAACATGTAGTAGTTGAGAAACTCGATCAATGGCAACTCCGGGGTGTCATCAGAAAGATGCTGGAGAAACCGCACCTCTGCCTTCGCAAGAGACTCTACAGTCCAATGCATACTTCTTACCTTTGCTTGAACATCGGAAAGGTAACAGGCTTGAATGCACAGTCCAATTGCGATCGCCGAACGGTATAGACTCGGACCGTCTAGCATGCTTGCTTGCGCCATCAACTCTTCTATTACAGAGTGAGCATCTGGATGCTCGCCGAAGTAGAAGATCATTGGATGCTTCCACCATTCATCCGCTAGCACGCTTCTGAAGAACTCAGGGGTCGGCACGCCCCTTCCCGCAAAAAACTCCTGAAGGAGACTATGCCGAAATGATAGTTGCTCCTCATTTACGACCAATAATCCAGAACGGTCCACTATTTCATCCCACAACACGCCGTAATCAGCTTCGTGCCCAGTGTTCGAAAGGGCTTCCTGGAGACTTCGTTTAGCGCCAATGATATGAATACTAGTCTTGCCATCACGATGCATCTGGAACGCCAAACGTCGCAATAGGAAATCTTTTAGTTCGGACTGGTATTGCTGCCCGAGCCCTTTCTTAAGGTCCCATCGCCCTAGCATCAGTTCCGTGAATTTCTTAAAGAGCTCGGTAATGTTGGCCGGAATATCCCTCCGCGAATAATCGGAACTCGCGACAAACACGGTAACTAGCAATGGATTGAGCTCCATACCATGTACATCCTGAAGCTGGCGGAGGACCTCCACTGCAGCGCTCTTGGCTAGTGGCCTTCCTCGCTTGACCCTATTTAGGATCTTAGCGGCTTGCTGCAGGTCGAGGGCAGTAAGCGTATATCGCGTGAATGAGGTTATGTCTGGCTCATCAAAGATAGAGCGGTAATTGCGCGAGGTTATTATGACACGACATTCAGGGTAGCGCAGATAGAAGGCTAGTGTTTTCTTGAGGACGGCCACCCGCTCTCCTGCAGGAGCCTCGTCAAGAGCATCTATGAGAACAAGGACGTGACCATTGCTGAGATCCGTGTCCGAGAAAGGGGGCTTCCCTGATGAAGATAGTGACAAAGCTTCGTCAATAACATCCGTCAAAAGTTCACTAGCACTTCTCGCCACATTCTTTGCTTTCAGCATGACCGGAATTAAAGGAGTAGATACCTGCCGCAAACCCTTGTCTGCCAACATGAAGGTTAGCCTTTGCAAAGCAGTTGTCTTGCCCGCGCCCGGCGCGCCAACCAGATGGACCAACTTCTCGGTGCGGTCAAGTATCCCCTGCAAAGGAATCTCGTCAACTTTGGGTTCGGTCCGGATTTCACCCCTCTTTCTTATTACCTTCGTGATAATGCGGTGCACGTATAAAGAAGCAAAGAGTTCGTCCGTGACAGGCGCAAGGGGCTCAGGGCCATCGCCATTGTCGGGTATAAGCAACGTGTCATGGGAGTGGAGCATAGAATCTCTTATATGTCTTAGATATGGAAGCTTGTCCGCGTCGATCCCAAACCACAGTTCGGGATAATTATTATCAACATAGGGGATTAGATCATTAGAGTCCATGAACTCAATCCTAGTATCCTTGATGTCATCAATGATGTAATCACGTGCTGCCTTATTGATCTTTCCACTAGCGCAAAGGAGAACGTAGTCCGGCAGCACTTTGCGGGATTCGCCCGGAATGCGTATCTTGGTCTGAAGTGCGGTTTTGCATTGTGTCGCAGCAGTTATTACGTTATCGGCGGCCTTAGAAGACATGTTAAGATTCCCTCTCTTGCTCTGCAGGACGTAGACTTGCTCTTTTCCAAGGGGATTGCTCGCGGAAAACACAGCGTCCTTACCCTCCTCTGAGGCCCCGCAAAGGTCATCCCCACCGCGGAAACCTAGTCGCTTTAGCAGAGGTCGGAGAACGCGGTCCCGAAAGTCGTCTTCTGACATGTTAAGTAGGAACCGCTGTTTCGCGAATAGCGAGATCACTTTGGGGTCAAGGGTTAGATGCTCGGGGTTTCCTTGTTTAGCCATGGCAGTTTTCTCCCAATTATTGGGCAACATCGTTCTGTTTCATCGACTCGCGTCCCTGGCACGTAGCGGCGCTTTGGCGAATACCAGGTCCGCCGATTGTCCCGCGTCCTGATTGCTAGACAAATGGAGAACCAGACGAACGGCAATGTTCAGCAGGATTGAGGTGAATGTCAAGCAGGAATGTTCCGCTAGGGTCGTGAATAGCCTTAAAGATGCCTTCGAAGGCCTAAGCACGTTGGGTCTGAAGGTGCGTCAGTTCGGGGGTTGCCGTTGGTCACCCTTTGGCTACACGCTGGACAGGCCTTTGGGCCTGAAATCTGAAAAATAGGGAAAAACGGGGTCAGGAACCTTTGTCGTACCGCTCATTGCTTTTTCGACCTTGTTTTCGGCCTTCCGCGGGGTCGGAGGGTCGATGGCGGGCCGAATCAGCCGGCGCGGGAAGTCTCCTGTTCCGCCGACCCTATCGCACCACGATGTTCACCAGCTTGCCCGGCACGACGATCTTCTTGACGACCTCCCTGCCTTGGACCATTTCAGCGATGCGTTCATTGGCCAGCGCGGCATCGAGTATCTCATCCTGGCCGGCGGCGACAAAGCGCTAAACTCAGGCCTCTGGGGCCCAGCCCCAGGGCGACAGCGTACCTACGCAAGAACCGGATGAGCGAACTATATTATGGTGGGTCCCCCCGATTGCATACTCACGGGCAGGATGCCTTCGCTACGCTGCGCGGGCTTCTTCAACGAGTTGCCGGACCGCCAGTCTTCTGCGCACGTACCTGACGGCAAACGGCGCGCCCAGAAGCAGGCCCAGCACAGTCAGCGGCTCGGGAACGCTCTCGGAAACAGCGAGCTCGATCAGCACGACATCGGCCCCCGGGTAATTCATCAGCCGCGTGTACGGCAGGCCGCTCAAGGTGAACGTGGCGAACTGATAATAGTCGGTATAGGCATCGTGGTCGAAGCCCGTGCCGGGATAGTCCTTCCATTCGGAGGCCCCCAAGTTCCAGGCCGGGTCGTGAAACGCAAGCTGCGTCGCGTTCCATCCAACGAAGGTCATCATGTGCCCCCCCTTGGGCTTGACGATGTCCGTGCGATTGCCGCTGGAATCGAGCACCCAGTCGTAGTACCCGATCGTCACCTCCACGTCCTCGCACTTGTAGAGCTCGGCCTGTATCCAATCCAAGGTCGGCCTTTGCATCCACTTCTGGACCAGGATGGGAACGCGGCTGTGCATGTAGTCCCATTTGCCCGACAACAGGTGGTCCCGATCCACCCCGCCGTCGGTCTGGTTAGACCACTCCCCGTCGATCTCCGTGAAGCCCATCGCCAGGGCCAATTCCTCGATCATCTGCACGTCGCTCAGGTAGTCCACCCATTGGCCCGAGCCGTCCTGCTTCTGCGCGAGCTTGGGCAGATTGTAGTACTGGGACATCCAGTACAGCGAGTTGGCCACTGCGGTGGGCGCGCAGAAGGACTCGGTCCACCCTCCCAGGCGCATCCCGTCGCTGTCGTAGATCACTCCTGTGTACTGCGAGAAGTCGGGGATACACGGCTTGAGGTAACGCTCCGGAACCAAGTTGGCCCTTGCCGTCCCCGCCGACAATACCACGACCAGCCCCAGCAGAATCGTTTTGCTCTTCATGGTCCCTGTTCTCCTTTTCCCCTCGGTGCTTCTGGTGGCGCTTCCCAGTTGGGTCGACTTCTTCTTGCCGATGGGCGTTCCCTGGCGTCACATTTGCCCATTGGGCTGTTCTGTCCGGTATTATACCCCGCACTTGGCGATCCGACAAACGAGGGCCGGACGCAACGAGGGCCGGACGCATGGCAGGCCGATCGCATCCAAGGCTCACTTCGACAACAAGTGGTTAGACATGTCCAGGACAGGGACGGGAATTCTCCCTCTTTCTCCTGGGCGAATCTATAAGGTGGCCCCGGGCTTCCTGTCGTTCTTCAGGTCTGCTCGGCACCTCTTTGAAAGCTCCAGGCCGACGGCGTCGCCGGTCCTTTCGGCCCAGGCGTCGAAGTCATCCAGCAGCTTGGCGATCACTTCCGCCTGTTGCGGTCCGTAGATGTTCGCCTGTTCGCGCGAGTCGGTTTGGCAGTCGTAGAGCTCCCTCAGGGACTGGCAGCGAACGGACAGGCCGTCGCGGAACATGAGTTTGTACCGGTCGGTGCGAACGGTGCGCGACGTGACTGGCAGATCCTTCTTGGCCCCGTCTTCGCGGTTTTCGATGATGACGGCCGACCGCGGCTTGGGTCCGCCGCCGGCGCGGGCGACCAGGCTCATGCCCTGAAGCGTCTGGGGGGCTTTCACGCCGGCCAGTTCCAGGATCGTCGGCATGATGTCCACCAGCGACACGAGATCGGTTCGGACGGCGCCGCCCTCGAAGGCGCCCGGCAGGCGCAGAATCAGGGGCACGCGGGCGGCCTCGTCGTAGCCGTTCCGCTTGTTCGCTCCGCCCGGGAGCCTGCCGAAGTGGTCGCCGTGGTCGGCCGTGAAGACCACCAGCGTGCGGCCGGGCTGGCCGGCGTCGTCGAGGCCCTTCAGCAGCCGCCCCACGCAGTCGTCGATGGCTGTCACGGCGCCCCAGTAGGCGGGCGGCTTCAGTGCGGACCCTTTGTACATCTCCTCATACTTCTTCGGCGGATCGTAGGGCGTGTGCGGCGGGTAGTAGCCCACGCAGAGGGCGAACGGCTTGTCGGCGTTGCGCTTGATGAAGTCGATCGCCTGGTCGGTCTCGACGTCGGAGCGGTACTGGGACTCCTGCCTCTTGCCCGTCCAATGCGGCTTGAGGGAGTTGTACCCGAGCCACTCGTCGAAGCAGGCGGGCGCTTTCTCGCCCAGGTGCCACTTGCCGACGTATCCTGTTTTGTAGCCGGCCTGCTGGAGGAGCCGCGGCCAGGTGACGGACAGCTTGTACTTCGGATCGGACAGGGTATCGGGCACGTTGTAGACGTTGTCCTGCAGGCCGTTGGTGTGCGGGTAAAGGCCCGAGAAGATCGCTCCCCGCGACGGCGTGCAGAGGGCCTGCGCCACGTAGGCCAGGTCGAAGCGGACCCCCTCACCCGCCAGGCGGTCGAGGTTGGGCGTTCGCACGGCGGGGTTGACCTTGCCCAGCGCATCAAACCGCTGCTGGTCGGGCAGGATGAACAGTATGTTAGGCCGCCGCCCGGCGTCCGACGGCGCGGAAGGCGGGATTTCGGCGGCCGCTGCGCACGCGCCCCGCAGATGATGCGCCGCAATCGCCGCGGCGCCGCCGGCCAGGGCGCGACGGACGAACTGCCTTCGTGACGTATGCATGGGGGAAGGTGCCTTCTTGATCGCTCTTCCTTTGTCGTAACACATCACTTATCGGAAACGTATACACTTGAAGACGGTTTCGCAAGGGATGGAAGTTCCGAGAACTCCGGCTTGCGCCCGGGCCTTGCATGCCGCCCCGGCCGGCGCTTGCCGACCTGCGCCGGGCGCTTCGAGAACAAGGCGCGATCGTGCCGCCAGAAAACATTGCCCAGAACGATTCCGGGGCGTGAACGGTTTCTCTTCTTGCAGGGATGCAAAGGATGCATCCCCTGAATCCCTGCTAATTATCGGACACCCTGCGCTACCGGCAGTCAGCCACCATCTCCATGGCCATTTTGGCCCAGTCCCAGAGGCGTCTGGGTTCGCCGCGGGTGGTGTGGATGTCCTTGAGGATGATCTCCAGGTGCAGGCCGCGGGTCTTCTCCAGCAGTTCCGCCAGGTCGCGGCGGGCGAGGTCTGGGCGCCATGAGTTTGACGCCAGCACGGCCGGGTTCGGCTTGGCCGAGTAGATGAAGTCCTGCCCGATGGCGGCGGCGCCTTGCTCGACGTTGACGAACGGACTCATGGAAATCCGCCGCAGGCGCGGAATGCGGCGGAGGATGTCCACCTTGTGGTGCAGCGGTTCGCAGCAGCCGTAGCAGTTCAGGCCGAACCGCTCGAGGATGCGCATCTCGTACTTCAGCGCGAAGTCCCAGTGCATCTCCGGCGAGACGGCCGAGAATATCTGCGGCGCCGAGTTGCCCCACATGTCGATCATGCGGACTCGCTTGCCGTCGAAGTCCCTCTGGGGCAGCTCGTCGGTGAAGCCCAGCCCGCCGGAGCCCACGCGGTAGTTGGCGTTGTTGAGGCTCAGCAGTCCCATCCGCTCGTACTGCTCGAAACGGTCGAGCATGACGTCCGTCATCCGCGCGATGGACATGCGGACCAACTCCGGGCGGTCGATCATGTCCGTGTAGAGCTCCTCGATGCCGTACCACTGGATAAGCGTGTCCCATGGGGACAGCCACGTGGTGGTCACGCCGACCTGGCGGACCTCCAGCAGGTCGCCCAGTACGCCGTCGAGCAGTTCGGCGTTGCGGTCGCCGGCGGCGCGGTCGCACGTCACTTCGGTGGGGCGTATCTTCGCCACGTCCGACTCGCCGCGGATGATCGGAATGTAGTCGATCGCGTTCTTTTGGATGTCGGACTTCGTCCGCTCGACCCGCTTGTCCAGGCCGAAGCCCGTGTCGGAGATGACCAGCGGGCTGGGGATCCAGCCATCGACGACCATGTCAACCGGCAGGCGCCGCCACTCGTACAGACAGTGGCGCATTTTCCTTTCGGCGGCGCGCAGGACGGGGTCGGCGATTGTCAGTTGGGCCTCTTCGCCCATCTCTTCCCAGCACACCTCGTTTATCCAGACCATCGGCCGGACGGGCTCGAGCCGGTTAAGGCGCCGCCACATGGCGGCCTTCTCCTTGTGGACCGGCAGCGCCGCGATCTGTGCGACCTCGCCCGCCAGCCGGCGAAGCGTGTCCTTATCCTTGGGCGCTACTGGCATGATGCGAGTCTTTCAATGCCTGCTGCTCTTTAGCCTTCAATACCTCTGAGTTCTATGCTCCGAGAAGAAGGTCCTAGCTCATAGCTCTTAGCTCGTGTATGAAAACCGCGTTCGGCCGTAGCACGGGCATCCTGCCCGTGAGTCGCAGGGGCGTCTCGCCCCTGCTCCCGTGGCTGTTCCACGGGCCAGAGGCCCGTGGGACTCATGGGCGGGACGCCCATGCTACGGTTTTCATACACGTTCTTAGGCCTTAGGGTGGCAGAGCCTTGATCCGGCTCTCGCCCTCAGCCAGAGTCTGTCACTGGCGCCCCAGGAGCTAAGAGCTAGGACCTATGACCTTCTTTTCTTCTTCTATCACTTCACCACGATGTTCACCAGCTTGCCCGGCACGACGATCTTCTTGACGACCTCCTTGCCTTGAACCATTTCAGCGATGCGTTCATTGGCCAGTGCGGCCTGGAGTATCTCATCCTGGCCGGCGGCCGCGGGCACCGTGATGCGGGCGCGGAGCTTGCCGTTGACCTGCACCGGAAGCTCGATCGTGTCCTCAACCAGCATGGCCTTGTCGACCGCCGGCCAGGGCTCGTATGCCAACGATTCGCCATGCCCCAACTGCCGCCAGAGTTCCTCGGCGATGTGCGGGGCGAAGGGGGCCAGCAGCAGCACGAACCTCTCGGCCTGGCCCTTTCCGATCCGCCCGGCCTTGTACACGACGTTGATGAACTCCATCATCGCCGCGATGGCGGTGTTGAACTTCAGCGCGACGATGTCTTCGCCGACCTTTTTTGTCAGCCGGTGCAGGGTCTTTTCGACGGCCTGGTCGCCGGGCTCTTGGCTCAGCATGGGCTTGGCGTCCTCGCTGCCGAGGATCATCCGCCACACGCGGTTGAGGAATCGGTGCACGCCGGGCACGTCCTGGGTGTTCCACGGCTTGGAGGCGTCCAGCGGGCCCATGAACATCTCATAGAGCCGGAACGTGTCGGCCCCGTACTGGCGGATCACGTCGTCGGGCGTGACGACGTTTCGAAGGCTCTTGGACATCTTCTCGACGCTGACGGCGAGCTTCTCGCCGGTGGCCTTGAGCACGGGCGCCTCGCCGGTCAGGTCCACCTGGTCGTGGGGCCAGGACACATCCCGGCCGTCGCGGTAGGTGAAGCTGAGGATCATGCCCTGGTTGAAGAGCCTGGCGAACGGCTCGCCGGTCGACACGAAGCCGAGGTCGTGGAGCACCTTGTGCCAGAAGCGCGAGTAGAGCAGGTGCAGCACGGCGTGCTCGGCCCCGCCGACGTAGAGGTCCACGCCGCCGACCTTGTTATCGGCGCTGTGGGCCATCCAATACCGTTCGGCATGGCGGTCGCAGAATTGCCGGCCGTTGTCGGGGTCCAGGTATCGCAGGTAGTACCAGCAGCTTCCCGCCCACTGGGGCATGGTGTTGAGTTCGCGCGTCGCGGGGCCGCCGCAGGCGGGGCAGGTGGCCTGGACCCAGTCGGCGGCCTTGCCAAGCGGCGGCTTGGGCGGGGCGGCTGGGTCGTCGGACGACTCGGGCGAGAAGTCCGCCATCTCCGGCAGCACCAGCGGGAGTTGGTCTTCCGGCAGCGCCACCGGCCCGCCGCAGGCCTCGCAGTGGACTATCGGGAACGGCTCGCCCCAGTACCGCTGGCGGCTGAAGAGCCAGTCGCGGAGCTTGTAGTTGATCGCCCCGCGCCCAAGGCCCGCTTTCTGGAGGTCCTCGGTTATCTTCTTCTTGAACTCCGGCGTGGCCAGGCCGTCGTATGGCCCGCTGTTGACCGCGACGCCGTCGTCAACGTACCCGCGCCAGTCCTTGTCCCCGATCGGCTGGACCACCTGCACCACGGGCAGGTCGAACTTCAGCGCGAACTCCAGGTCGCGGGTGTCGTGTGCCGGCACGGCCATGATCGCCCCGGTGCCGTAGCCCATCAGCACGTAGTCGGCCACCCAGATCGGCACGGGCTGTCGGTTGACCGGGTTAATTGCGAATGCGCCGGTGAACACGCCGGTTTTTTCCTTGGCCTCGGCGGTGCGCTCGAGGTCCGACTTGTGGACCGCCTTCTCGACGTACTCATGGACGGCCTGGCGGTGCTCGTGCGTGGTTATCCGCCGCACCAGCGGGTGCTCCGGAGCCAAAACCATGTACGTCGCGCCGAAGAGCGTGTCCGGGCGGGTGGTGTAGACGCGGATGACGTCGTCTTCCGGCTGGGCGGGGAAGCCGTCCTCGGCCCGCTCGCCGAACAGTTCCTCGGCCTCGTCGCCGGCCAGGGGGAAGTCGACCTCCGCGCCGGTGGACTTGCCGATCCAGTTGCGCTGCATGATCTTGATCGGCTCTGGCCAGTCCAGCGCGTCGAGGTCCGCCTCGAGTCGCTCGGCGTAGGCGGTTATCCGCAGCATCCACTGCTTGAGCGCCCGGCGGAAGACGGGATAGTTGCCGCGTTCGCTGCGCCCCTCGTTGGTGACCTCCTCGTTGGCAAGGACCGTGCCGAGCTTGGGGCACCAGTTCACCGGCACCTCGGCCATGTAGGCCAGGCGGTACTCGTCGATGAGCCGGCTGCGCTGATCGGGCGAGAGGTCGCTGTACTCCATCAGCAGCGGCGTCTGGCCGCCGTAGGCCTCGATCTGGCGCAGCACGTCGCCGTGGACCAGGTTCCCGCCGCCGTTCAGGCGGAGCACGCCGTTCTCGAGCTTGCGGACCAGCTCGCCGATCGGCCTGGCGGCGCCGGCCTCGCTGTCGTACCAACTGTTGAACATCTTCAGGAAGATCCACTGCGTCCAGCGGTAGTACTCGACGTCCGTTGTCGCCACGCGGCGCGACCAGTCGTAGCTGAAGCCGAACATGCGGATCTGCCGCTCGATGTTGGCGATGTTGCGGGCGGTCGTCTCGCGCGGGTGCACGCCGTGCTCGACGGCATACTGCTCAGCCGGCAGGCCGAATGAGTCGTAACCCATCGGGTGAAGCACGTTATAACCGTTCATCCGGGCGTGACGGCAGATGATGTCCGTGGCGGTGTAGCCCTCGGGATGCCCCACGTGCAGCCCCGCCCCGGACGGGTACGGGAACATGTCCAGCACGTACTTCTTGGGCCTCTCGACGAACCCCGCCTGGCCGGGGTTCATCTGGCGGAAAGTCTGATGCGCCTGCCAGTAGTCCTGCCACTTCTTCTCGATAGCTGCGAAATCATACCCGGCCATGGTCGCTCCTCGCCGGTCGTCCGGCTTCGTCAATCCAGCCAATTGTCCGCGCCGCCGCCATCCGTTCCACCAAAAACGGCTCATCCGGTTCTTGCGTAGGTACGCTGTCGCCCTGGGGCGCCGCCCCAGGCCCCGGAGGTTAGCGCGTTTTCGCTGC
>Ga0315282_10016605_pt1 | contig 10742 bp, 13 predicted proteins | sample YL17G07_20_MG_FD_203693 | JGI IMG/M metagenome (GOLD analysis project Ga0315282, IMG submission 203693) | Sediment microbial communities from Yellowstone Lake, YNP, Wyoming, USA - YL17G07_20 | ecosystem: Environmental > Aquatic > Freshwater > Lake > Sediment | place: USA: Wyoming | collected... | reverse complement strand
CGGCGAGGCAGTCACGCTATGGCACATGCACGAGGCATAAGGCTGTTCCAGACTGCCCGGACCCATGACCATAACAACGGCGGAAGGAAAGGGAGCAGCGGTTCTTAGATTTTCAGACCCGCTATGGTTATCTGAACACATGTGCCAAGAACGCCAGAAACATTGGCGAGCTGGATGATGTTGAGGAGGCAAACAATCTCCTCTTCGAGAGACTGATCAACACGATGTGGGCTCTCAAAGTCAAAGACGCGCACAAACGGATCAGCGCAGCCACTCGGAAGAGAAGCAACGAGCTGAGAGAAACAGAGTCCCAAACTAAAGTGGGAAAGAGCTATCCTCTTTCAAAAGGCAAGTAATGATCTGTGGCCTCATCGGTGGGCCGTGAACGATTCTCGGCATTGGTCTGAGCAGAAAACGTACCCTTTGGATAGAACGGGTTTCTCGACTTTCTTGCCGCAGTTCGAACAGTACTTCATATGAGTTCCATTCGCTACTTCGCTCAACGATGCGCACGCCGACTACTACTTGTTTTCCTCGTCGCTCATATCCCTTGCCTTGCCACCGTGTCCGTTCTTGGATGTTCCTCAGGCGAGACTCTTCAGAAATAGGGATGCTCTTCCAGCAATACTGCGTGGACGGGATTGAAGCATCTCTATCTCCCAAGGGGAAGGCGGAAACCGAATTGTGGAAGGTTTTAGCTGGGCCATGTGCTTCAGATGACTCACGCGCTAGACGGCTTTGTAGTAAACTATCCTGTCGAGCTTTCTCACGTCAACCTTACCCTCCCGAAACAAGTTATCTAACGTCATAATGACACACGCCACTATCGCCGCGCCAGTCATTGGCTTCATAAGTGGATCTTTCATGACCTCGTTTCCAATCTCCTTCCCTGAGTAGGCTTTGTCACAATCCCTTGTTAGGAATTCGAGAACTGTGGTTTCCATTGATACGATACGTCCAGCCTTTTCCCATTGTGCCTTGTCTATTGGCAATCCAAGAGACACCTGTCATAGATAGCGAAGATTAGTGTCAGTAAGACAATCGGCCGAGCGCGAATAGTCCGTTAATCAAGCGACTTGGAGTTTCTTGGCTCCCATGGCTTGCGAGGATAGGAGGCTTGGTGAAAAGTGCGGGGGGGATTCGAACCCACGAAGGCCTACGCCACAGCGGGAGACGCCTGACGGGTTCTCCCATTCAATGACCCGTTTCCCTCGTTGTTTGACAAGAGAATACCTCGACGGGAATATGCGGTAGAGTTCAGCAATAAGGAGTGAGGGTACTTTTCGAGCATGCTTTTTCCACAAGTCTATTAGTCTGGGTTGTCTCAACGCTTCAATCGGCATGGTAATTGTCTGAATCCTCGAAAGTCAACCGACGACGCTTTCTGAAATATGTCGGTGCGGGAGCTGTCGCAGTCGGCGGAGCTGCAGCATACTATCTTCACAACACAAGCCTTCGAAATCCAGAAGTTACGATTCCAACAACAGCAACCACAACAACTTCGACGAACCAGAATCATCCACCGGTTGCCAACTTCAAGTACAAGCCCTACTATCTCGACCCGACAGACCAGCAGACCATCAAGTTCACAAGCAACTGCTACGATGCTGACAACGACCCTCTAACATATTCCTGGTACGTCGACGATAACCGCGCAAGCGAACAGAAGGACTATTCTACGGTGCTAACGAAGGGCGATCACGTCGTCCGACTTGAAGTCTCAGATGGAATCAGTCATGACGACGTTCAGCAAACAGTCACCGTTGAGCCTGACCAGATATACCCGATCAAGCCTCTGCGGCTGAGTTTCAAAGGGATCAGCTATTCTGCGGGCACGTTGACCCCTGAATGGTGTTGTCTTCCACCCCCAAACCAGGGAGCTGATGGATGAGCAGCTAGATACCATACGAAACGACTTGGGCTGTAACGCAGTCATCGTGGACGCCGGCGGCGATTTCGAAGACGAGCTAATCGAATGCGCAAAACTGGCCATAGAGAAAGACTTCGACCGAGTCTACGTTCAACCGAGATACATCAACTACACGATCGACGATACGATTGAGAGAGTAGGGAAACTGGCGAGAAGGGTAAGGGAGTTTAGGCAGACTTCTGAAGCGATCGTCTATCACTTGGGTCACGAGTTCACGCTCGAAACCCAGGGCATAGTTCCAGGTAGCAACTGGTGGGAACGCCTCGCGTACTGCAATACGAACGAGTGGGCCAGCAAAGTGAGAGAGAAACTGCCAAAGATGTTCTCAGACCTTATCGCTGTTTGCGAAGCCAATTATGGTTACGAGATTTCCTATGCTGCGATAGCATGGGCGGAGGTCGACACTGTTCCCTGGTCTCACAGGTCATTTGAATCCATTGGAGTCGATGCCTATGTCCAGCCTGAAGTAGGCTGGACCGAAGACTGGATCAGAAATCTACTGACCAGCCTGAAGACGTATCGGAAGCCGGTAATTTCCACAGAAGCTGGGTGCATGTCATTCTCAGGCGCAGACACACGCGCAGGGTCGAATCTGCTGAATACGTGGGCAGAACGCGCATATGATGAGGACGTGCAAGCGCAGTACATTCACAGATACTGCGAGCTACTGAACCGTACGAGAATAGACGGATACTTCTATACTCAGTTCAACGACTCCCCGTACTTTGACAAAGGATACGGCCTCTACAACGGGAAGAAGAGGAAGAAGGGTTTCTACATGTACAAGAGCTACCAGCGAAGCCCATAGCTGCGTCGCATAGATCATTAAGGGGGTCTGTATTCACTCTCATCGCATCCGGTGCTGAGCTGTGAGCATCAGGGAAGCGGCCAGAGAGGCTCATGAAGAAGCGGAATGAGGGTGGGCCGCGCCAGTTCAAGCGCAACGGCGAAGCAACACAGGCAAGATGATGATACGGTCGAACCGAAAGCGATAACTGATTTGTCGTCCTTGATATCGTGGACGTGCCATGCGGCGTCGTCACCACAGAGGATTTTCGGTGGCCGAGAAACGCAGTCCCCCTTTCACGTGGCCCGGGAAGAAGAACCATCTTGTGTGCTACCTTTGGGGCGGCAATATAGTGCGGGGCTCTTGCTACATAGAGACCACTGGCCACGATTGGAAGGATGAGAGAGACCGCGTGTTTTGTGAGAGAATCAAGGAGGGTACCGGATTTGGTGTGCACTGTGCGGCCCCTCCGTACAGGACATCTTTCGAGTGGAGTGATGTGGAGCGCCAAATCGTACCGATTGACTTCACCGAGAGATTCTACAGAGAGGCTCGAAAGGGGGGATACAAGTTCATACATCTGGTCGGATTTAGTGGAGGCGGAGCAATCGCCTCAAGCGCACTCGCTCATCATTCAGACAAGAAAGACGCAGACATGGTCAGAAGTCTGGTCGTCATAAGTGGTCCGATTGCGGAACGTGGACAATATGGGGACCGGGAGAAAGACAAATTCACCTGTATCCCATACACGAATGCAGCCTTCTACGCGGGGAATATCAAAGCGAAAACCCTGCTGATATACGGTGACGAAGATTTCCTCAAAGATGGCGTAGCAGAGTGGAAGAAGAGAACAAAGGAGAATCAAGTTGAGGAGTGGTACTATCACGGAGACCACGATTTCGGAAAGAACTCAAAGAACTTTGGTTCGGTCACCGACAAGATCATAGAGTTTCTGAAGAACAGCCCTGATCAGGGACCTAGAGTCGCACCTCTCACTCGCCGCAAGACGCTAAAGCGGAAACGTACTAGGAAGCACAGTAGAACCGGACGCGCCAGAACGCACGCCCATCATAGAATCGTGCGACCTAGCCGTAGAAAAACGGGCTGAAAGGGTGGTCAGCGTCCCTAACGTCTCAATAACATGAGCGAGCTATGCGAGTTAGCGTAAACACTTGGTCCTGCGTGCTCTTCTCATAAGAATAGGGGCGCTAAGTTGTTCGTGCGGACAAGAGCTAGACGCAACTGTATTAGGCATTTGAAGGCTAGTCTATCATTGAGGGTCACTTGAGGTCCATGTCACGACATTGGGCCGGATGTGTCCTGATTGTGCTTCTCGCTCTGGTAACGATTACGGCGACGGATGTTCGTGGGGCTGCTGCTGTGAAGGAAATGGCGAGTGGTCCTGTGGTGACTGCGCATAGTTTGTCAAGAACGGTGCCGCATAGTTCCTTTGATGTCAGGAAGCTGAGTGGCGACTACGAGCTAATCGTGATCTTGGTGGAGTTCGCTGACATCAAGCATGAGATATCACGTGACACGATTCATGATATGGTCTTCAAGGAGATGAATGAGTATTGGCGTGAAATGTCGTATGGTCAATTCAATGTGATCGGGGATGCGGTGGGTTGGATCAACGTGGGTCGTAGCGAAGCCTACTACGGCAAGGACACCAATCCTAGAGACCCCGGAAGCGACCAGAGGGGATCGCAGCTGGTCACTGATGTATGTAGACTAGCGACCGGTGTCAACTTCAGCAAATATCAGGACACAATGGTCGTCTTTGCGGGCCATGGTCAGGAATCGAGACCGGAGGACACCGACTTGCTCTGGTCGTCCGGATATCTGAGTGGGCTTGATGCTGCATGCCCCGGCAAGAAGTTCGGAAGTGGGGGTGTAGCCTCTGAGATTACGGAGACTGGTGTCTTTGACCTTGGTGCATTTACTCATGAATTCGGGCACAGCATTGGCTTGCCAGACCTGTACCACAGAGCCCGCTCATCTGGGTCAGATGACTACGTCGGCCTTTGGTCTCTGATGGCAGACGGGTCTTGGGGAGGACCTGACGATGATGGATCGAATCCTACTGGCCTTGAATCATGGAGCAGAATAGAGCTTGGATGGCTATCGAGCGCGTCTGTCTCTGTGACTTCGGATGGTTCCATACAGCCTCTCAACCCGATCGGAGACACGTCGGGGCCGAGAGCACTCAAGATTGCGACTAGGGGACTTGTTTACTATCTCGTTGAAGTTAGGCAAAAGGTTGGGGTCGACGAGTATCTGCCTGATTCAGGGGTACTCATCACTCGTGTGGACGAGGCAAGGGGGAGCGGCGAGGGTATCGTTAGGGTGATGGATTGTCACCCAGAGACCAGATCGATCGATGACGCAACTTGCAAGCTAAACGATTCTTGGGAAGACCAGCAAAACAGCATCTACGTGAAAGTCATCGGGGAACAGGGAGCAAGCTTCACCATAGCAATCGCTAGCAAGCCAGTGACAGTTATCCAAGTCAGCGTGGTCACCGAGCCGGTCGTTACAGGTGTGACGGTCACAATTGACGGCGTAGCATATGATAGCAGCCAGCTGCCGATAAACCTGATTTGGACGGTTGGGTCTACCCACGATTTGCGGGTGCAGGCCGTGACTGAGGGCAGCTACGGGGTCCGCTACGTCTTTGTGCAGTGGAGCGACGGGTCAGAATCCACATCGAAAAGCGTGAGGATCACGCAGTCGGCGACCTATGTCGCGAAGCTAAAGGTGGAGTATCTGTTGACCGTCAATTCTCCGTACGGAAATCCGCAAGGAACTGGCTGGCGTGAAAAAGGCTCGCTTGCCGCGTTTTCAGTTGCGTCGCCTTCGGGTGCTGAAGGTTTGTTGGGTGTGCTTGGAGGCAGGTATGTATTCGATCGCTGGAGTGGTGATTCCACTGTCACCACGTCAAGTGCTTCAGTAGTCATGGATGGGCCGAAGACTGTCACGGCGGAGTGGAGAACCGACAACACAATGGCATATATTGTAATGGGGGCGGTCGCGGTGGTCCTCATTGTCACGGTCGTGCTAATGTTCATCCGCCTTGCCCAAGCTCTCTGTCTGCGTGAGGACGACTATGTAACCGCTAGAGCGACAAACGTTGACGAAGCCGAGGAACTTGTCAGAGAGGGCTTCAACCTCGCCGCGGAAATGCAGGGCGTGCAAATCTACAGGAAAGAAGCGTGGCTCGTCGAAGAGCCATTCAAAGCAACCGTCAAGTCGGGTCATCTGCATCCCCTTGATTTGGGATTGAACGAGGTGAAACGATAATGGCTTGCTTGATTTACAGAGACGTTGTGTTGAAGTGCGGGTGTGGAAGAGTAGTCAAGCTTTACCAGGAAATATGCACGCGCAAAGTGAACCGCGTGGTCTTGTGCGACAGTAAGAAAATCTACGGCGGACACGCACCCTACTACGCTCTCTTCAAGAACCGAGAGATACAAGATGTCGCACTGGTCGAGAAATACTGGGAATGGCTTCCCTGCGACAGCTACACGCTTTATCACGTAGACGAAGAATTGTCGAAATTGAGGAAGCTCTCAAATTCACTTGACATTAGCCTTGCACAAGCAGCAGACGTTCTGAAGCAGTTGAACACCGCTTCGAAGATTGAGAGCTTCACCGCATTTGTCAAGGACTATCCTAGCCTCAACATGAGAGAAGCTCTGGAAGTCTGGAAGCCCATCGACGAGGTAGAGTTCAGACTGCTGAACTCAGCAGAGGTGCCTTGACAATGAGACAAGGCTACTGGAAGCTGGAGCGAAAAGCCGACTCTGAGATTTCCAATATGGAACTCACAGAAGACCAGCTTCTATACATCTACGATAGGCTTGCCAATCACTATGACCTCTCCCAAGAGCTGGATTGGGGAGACGGGCGAATGCGAGCACTAGGCAGGGCAGGGGGAGAGCGTATTATCCTTCACAGGAAAGCAGGTCTTAGGACTCTCATTCACGAGCTTGCCCACGCCTTAGACTTCAGGAAGAATCCTACCAAGAAAGTACGGCACTGCAAGCGACACGTAGCTCTCATGAGGAGAATCTGGAGGTACACTGAGCCTAGGCTTCAGAGTTGGCTTGAAGCTGAAAAACGAAGAGAGGAAAGAGAGCGAGCAACTCTGCAAAGACAGTTTGAGAGAGGACAGCAGCTTGAGGCATACAGGAAGTCACCGCGGTACAAGCTCGACAAGCTACTGGAGAAGCAGCAAGTACTCCTCAAAAAGATATGTCGGTATGAGAGGAGACTGAAGAAGGTTCAACGTGGAGTGAAGCTTTGGGAAAAGAAGGTGAAGCAAGTTGATACACGAACTGAGAAATGACCAGATTTGTCGTCATGATGATGACATTGACCAGATTTGCCGTCATGATGATAAAATAGGTCTGCTACCACAACCTTTAAGCGCACGCGCCTAGATATGCGGATTTTGGGAATCAAACGTTGCAAAACAAGCTCCAAACGTTTGAGCGGACTTTGTTGCATATTGCAACGCGGTTCGGAAAGCAAAAAAAAGGTGCCATATTGATGATCATGATGTCACTCGTTCTAGCCGCTGCCACGACTGAACTCCTGATAAACATGGGGAAGACGGAAATAGAATCTTATGAAGTCCCCGCACAAATCACAATCTCAAACGAAACGAAGGACTTTCCTCCAATACAGATTCATACCAACGGTCCAAGCTATTTCACATCCGTCGGAAGAGTATACGTTTACTTTTCTTCGCCATATGCCACTGCATTCAAGACATTTGAAGTCAATATGTCACTTGACAAGGTGTCTTGGAAGGTAGTGCCCTTGCTCAATTCTCAATCGAATGACCGCACCAAGTTTGCAGACTTGGGGCTTGTCGACTTGAATAGTCTAGTCGTAGTAGTCTATGGCAGGTATTATGTTCCACCACAGAATTTGCAGCTGCCGCCCAATGTTACAAAAGAGGACTTTCTGAAGAGTCTAAAAGGGAACATAATTTTGGAGAGAGAAACTGCGCCAAGGGATAGAATCATAGTGATACTAGTGTTTGTGACCTTGTTTGGAGTTATTCTACGGGTAACTGATCTCCTGTTCTTGAAGAGAGGACAAATAGACGAAGCACCATTGAACATAACCGAAACTTCCCGGTATGTCGATCAACCCTTTGGCTAATCGAAGAGCTATTCCACATCCAAGAGATGTTCGGCATGAGTCTCGCCGAAACCCTGGAGACTTGGAAACTCATGAACGAGAAAGTCCAACTCTTGAATGTAAGCTAGTGCCGTCAAGTGCTGGAACTGCTGCCGGGGTATACCTCTGACGACAGAGTTGTTCGAGAATTGCCAAACCTTAAGAACATTCAGGTAGGACTAGTCATTTGCCGGGTCGACATTGCCAGCCAAGAACGGATTGCCAGAACTCTCGGCTAAGCTAGACAAATTGATAGCCCTTGTAAGAATACTGGTGCAGAGCGAGATCGAACCGATCAAGAAATCCCTGCTATCAACGAAGAAGAGGCTGCGTATATACGAACTCAGCGATGGATCACACGAAATGAGCGAAATCGCTAGAATGGTTTCGGTTTCGGGAGAATACGTAAGGCGGACCGTCAATGAACTGGAAGGAGCTGGTCTGCTTTCTGTCAAGCAGGCAGGAAACAGAAGGTATCCGAGCAGAGTCCTATGAAGGAGGGGTTCGAAATACCCAAGAAAGCTGACACGGAACGCGTGCTTCTGCAGAGACTTGGCGAGATAGTTCAAAAGCTCGACCTTCTTGTCGAACTATCTATCCCTCCTCCAAAGACAGAAACTGTCAGACTCTCCAAGCTCGAACAGGCGGTTTACGCCTTGTGCGATATGCAGCATGATAGGAAGGAAGTTGCGCGTATCCTGGGCAAGTCACCTAATCTGGTTAGCGTCACTTTGGATGCGTTGAAGAAGAAAGGGTTGGTAAGATCCCTGTCGGTAGCTGGACGAACTTGCTACCTGAGACTGAGAGGATAGTTCTTTCTTAGGCGGGCATGGCGTTTGACGGACGGCATGATTGAAATCGCCAAGCTGCTTGGAACGCTCTCAGTTGCGATCATGTCAATGTCCGTGGTAACATATGCACTCGCGGTTCCCAGACTACAGACCGCCCTTTCGCTGGGCATAAAGAGAAGTAAGGACGAGAAAGACAAGCTGACGAAGCGTATCAAGGAGGAAAACCTGACCATCGATCAGATAGACGACCAACTCAAAGCAATCAAGAATGTGGAAGGCGAGATAGGAGGTATCGTAAAGAGATTAAGCTGGAGCAAAGTAGTTGTGATACCTTTAGTCCTCTCTGCTGTAGCATTGGGGTTGGCAGCCACGACGATCGGACTAGCTGGACTTACGGAGGCGCAACAACTTGTCATCCTTCTTGTTGCAGCTGGGTTCTCGCTTGCCGCATTCGTGCATCTACTCATGAGCCTTCGTATAATAGAACAGACGGCGATAAGACCCGAAATGAGATTGGAAGGTTAATGGTTATGGCTGAACATCCGTCTGAGAGGTTGCTTGCTGAAATCTCGGCAAAATTGGATATGCTTCTTGCCATCATGAAAATAGCTTTCACTGGCGAGATCGAGTCCGCCAAAGAGAGGGCGTTTGCTCGCTCCGAAATCAAGAAAGCGATCTATGACCTGTGCGATGGCAGGACGACGGTCGATGAGATAGCAAGAGAGGTCAAGAAGGACGCTGCTTACGTTAGAGTATACCTCTCCACCCTTGAAGGAGAAGGACTCGTGGTCAAGAAGGGTTACATGTACGAAGCGGTCGTGTGAGAAATCGTACCGAAGATGTTTTGAAATCCAAAGTAGATTCGACTAAATCGACATTGACGAGAACATACAAGTCATTCCTCATTCAAGAGTGAGTGCGCTCTTGGGACTTTTGTGCAGCCGCAAGGACAACGTTCGTCACCCCCAACGCATACGTGCGAGATTTGGCAATAATCTCTAATGCGTCCCTCCTGCGGATAGCTGAGGATTTGAGGGATTCATAGTCCACATACAGAGCCTTCGTTCTCAGCTTACTCAACTTGCCCCACCAAGCATCTCTTCTTCGGTAGACAGGATTTGACTGCATCTCATGACTTGTGATCAATTTACCTTTCTTCTCTGCCTCATCGGTTAGATTTCTCATCACTTGAATTCCATCAAGCGCCCTCATCACCTCGAGTTTCTTTTTGTGCTTTCGCATATAGAGGTGAAACTCTTTCAGGTTGACCCACCCCTTGTGGGCTAAATAGCAGTACGACGATTTGCCTAGTTCCTCAAGACCAAAGACAGCAAGTGCAACGGAATGTGCATAACTTTCTCTCTTAAAGAGGACTACAGCATCGTTCAAAAACTGAAGCGCGTTTGACAAAGACAACATCGACAATTCAAGGAGCTTGTGTGGCGATAGAGGCGAACCTTTGTGCTGGCTCTGGAATATCCGAGTTTGATAATCAAAGAGTGCCTCAACGTATCTTTCAACATTCTCTTTCTTCGACCACCAATTTGCCGACTCTTCTGACGACAAGTAGCGCGCCACTGATTGATCGTTGGGCTTTGTATAAGAGGCTATACAACGATTTGTCGAACACCCGAAACGAGCAAAGGTACTCATTTTCTCTTGAGAAACAGTATCTCTCTCTCAAAGTGAGGGAGAGCGCGCCACTCTCCCGAGGCTGTGTACCTTCGTCTGCGCAAGAGGCACCCTGGTTTATTGCCGTCCACTGGGAAAACAGCTGGCTCAGCCTCCACAACTTTGAAACGCCTAGGCGCGATCTAGTGTCACAGGTGTCAACGTTTGAGCGGTTACCGAAAAGACTCCACTAAGGGTGGTGTAGTTGATCCCAAACCCGATGAAATGTCGGGGGTTCTTCAAAAAGTGCGGGGGGTGGGATTCGAACCCACGAAGGCCTACGCCACAGGGTCTCCCAGATCCCCGGTGATCCCGAGGGACCACCTAAGCTTGGCACCGTCCGACTTCGAAGTCGCACGGTCCTGCCCCTTAG